>Ga0182021_10009399_pt1 | contig 11593 bp, 9 predicted proteins | sample 612E3MmetaG_FD_120493 | JGI IMG/M metagenome (GOLD analysis project Ga0182021, IMG submission 120493) | Permafrost microbial communities from Stordalen Mire, Sweden - 612E3M metaG (Illumina Assembly) | ecosystem: Environmental > Terrestrial > Soil > Wetlands > Permafrost | place: Sweden...
GCTGAAGAGTACTTTTCCAGGATCTTTTTATCGGAAAAGTCTTTTGAGAAAGTTGAATCCATATAATGTTTTAATAATCTACAAAGCTAATAACACAAACTCGGATATAAAGTTCCTATTAAATGTATTTATTACATTAAATCGTTTGTATAAGCGAGGACAAAATTAATATTTTTTTCTCTGTGGTTCTCTGTAGTACCTCTGTGATTCTTTGTGTAACAAAAAAAGAACTGACACAACTTGTCCCGCTTCTGCGGGAGAGCCACACAGAGTAAACACAGAGTAAGAGTCTTGTATAAAAATGAAGAAGAGGACAAACGTTGTTAATAGAATCTGTCTATTCCGGAAAAGAAAAAACTAGCCTCTGCTATTGCGTTTTCGACGCTATCTGACCCATGAACAGCATTCATCTGTACTGAAACACCAAAAGTTTTTCTGATGGTTCCTGGCTCAGCCTTTTCAGGATCTGTCGCGCCAATAAGCTTTCTGAATTGATCGACAGCATTTTCATGTCGCAGGATCATTACAACAACCGGTCCTGATGTCATGAACTCAACCAGACCTTCAAAAAATGGTCTGTCTTTATGGACGGCATAAAAAGATTCAGCCTGTGGATGGGTAATTTTAACCATCCGCATTGCTGAAATTTCAAATCCGCCTTCATTTATCATAGCTAGAATGGGTCCTGTTTTGCCAGTTCTCACGGCGTTTGGTTTGATAATCGAAAATGTAAAATCACCTGACATACTTAGATTATTTGATTTATGAGTAGAGTCTCTGTCTTAAGGAATAATATTTATCTTTAGCCACTTAAACAAAGACACATAAAAGTGATTGATTTATCCAAATATACAAAAGAATTATTGAAACTTTTCTCATCATCAGAGAATATCCTAATAATATGCCATATCAATCCGGATGGTGATTCCGTTGGTGCGCAGCTGGCTTTATATCATTATTTTAAAGCCAATGGCAAGAATGTTTCACTCTTGGCTCCGAATAATCTGCAGGAGTTTCTGAAATGGATGGATGGTGCCGATCAGATAAATATTTTTATCAGGGACAGGAAGAAGTGCAGAATTCTGATTGATAATGCAGATCTTATTGTAATGCTCGATTTTAATCAGCCCAACAGATTGGGAGAGGCAGAAGAACCTGTTATGGCATCCAAAGCTAAGAAGATAATAATTGATCACCATCTTGATCCGGTAAATTTTGCCGATCTGATAATATCCGATGCCGGAAAATGCTCGACATCTGAACTTGTGCATGAGCTCGTTTGTAACATCAGCGGCAAAACATTTATGAACAGATCATATGCTGAATCACTCTATGTTGGCATTATTACTGACACCGGGAATTTTGAACATGGAGCATATTCCTCCAAAACCTTCAGGATTGTTGCTGACCTTCTCGACACAGGTATTATTAAGGAGAGAATTATAAACCTGATATACAACAACTTTTCAAGTGACAGGCTCAGATTACAGGGATTTGCCCTTAATAAAAGAATGGTTGTGTTACCTGAATTTAAAACTGCGTATATTTTCCTTTCAAAGGATGATCTGAAAGAGTATAACCATGTCAAAGGTGATACAGAAGGATTTGTGAATATGCCCTTGTCAATCAAAGGCATATACTTTTCAGCCCTGTTTATTGAAAAAGATAATTTTATAAAGCTCTCGTTCCGTTCAAAAGGACAGTTTCCGTCAAACGAATTTGCGTCGCAATATTTTTCAGGCGGAGGGCACCTGAATGCTTCCGGTGGCGAATATATTGATACATTGGATAATACCATTGCATATTTTATCAAAGTTGTTAAAGAGAATGTCTGGCGGTTTGAGGACCTGCCATAATTATATGCGAATCACAAAAATAGTTATCCTGTTTACCCTTTTATCTCTTGTGTCATGCCGGCAGAAGCAAGGGAATAACCCTGTTTCTTCCAGGCCAGGGGAGAATGAAATGGCTGATCTTAACAGGTACCTTGTTCAGAAGGACAGGGAAAGAATTAAAAACTATATCGAACGGAAGAATCTTAAAATGGCTGAATCTGCGACCGGACTTTGGTATCAGATCATAAAGGAAGGAACGGGAAAAAACTTCACCGAAAATGACAAAATCGTTATGAACTACGAATGTTCACTTCTGGACGGAACCAAGTGCTATTCATCCAATGATCTTGGTCCGAAAGAAGTTGTTCTGGGTCGAAGTGAAATGGAGCAGGGAATGAACGAAGGTCTACGGTTGCTGAAACCCGGAGCTGAAGCCATTTTCATAATACCTCCTTTTCTGGCCTATGGATTTGTGGGAGATAGAAAAATGATACCGTCGAGAGCGGTAATTGTTTATAATGTTAATATCTTGCAGGCAAAATAATAAATAGACGGAGTGAGCGTTTAAGATATATTGAAATTTTAATAACTATAAAAGATGATCAGAAATATTTTCAAATCGATTTTATTCTTTCTTACAATCTCAATTGTTGTATTACTGGTATCATGCGATCCTGCGAAGAAATATGAAAAAGCAGAAAAAGATGCGATTAATAATTACCTCAATGTAAACAGCAATTTAAATTTTGTACAGCAGCCAAGCGGGCTATATTATCTTGAAACACTGGCAGGAACTGGCCGGCAGCCGGTTGCACTCGATACAGTATATGTTATCTACACCGGCAAATTCCTTAATGGAAGCATATTTGACACTAATGTGGGTGGTAATCAGCTGATTTTTGCTATTGGACGTGGTGAAATGCTGAGTGGGTTTGAAGAGGGGGTCATGTTGATGAAAGAAGGAGGTAAAGCTACTATACTGTTACCATCAAGTATTGCTTATGGAACTCAGGGTTACTACACTATTCCCGGGTATACTGCATTGCTTTATGATATTGAACTGGTTAAAGTAACTCCTGGTCCTGGCGCCAAAAAGAAATAAAGTCACTGCATCACAAAAACTACTAGCTTGTCCTTTAACAATGGCAGGTCTTTTTTCCATTCAGAGATCCGCATCGTTCTTATTGATTCATCTGGAAGGGTAATATCAGCTGCTATACAGAGCAATGTATCTCCATGACATGTTGTAATTATTGATTCCAGCATTTTCTGGTTTCTGTATGGTGTTTCCATAAATATCTGTGCAAATCCTTCACCTGCCTTCCTTTCAAGGTCCCTGAGTTTTGCTGATCTGTCAGCAGGGTTTACGGGAAGATATCCGTTAAATGTAAAGTTTTGTCCGTTAAGTCCTGATGATATAAGTGCGAGGATTATTGATGACGGACCTGATAATGGAGTCACAATTATCTTTTTCCGGTGTGCAAGAGCAATTATCTTTGCGCCCGGGTCAGCAATGCCGGGAAGTCCTGCTTCGCTTAATACTCCAATATCCAATCCTGCAAAAGACGGTTCCAGATAGTGTTCGATGTCAGATTCATCAGTATGTTCATTCAGCTCAAAAAATGTTGTATCATCTATTGGAAACTGTTTATCAATGAGTCGCAAAAACCTTCTTGCACTCCTGATATCTTCCACAATAAAATAACGTAATTGTCTTGTAAGACTAATAACTTTTTCGGGGATCACTTTCAGAAAATCATCCCCTCCCAAAGTCACAGGTATGAGGTAAATCCTGCCTTTCACTTTAATAAATTAGTTCAATCAAATATAGTAAATATACCAGTTGTCCATCTTATTACAAAAAATGCAAAAGCAGTTGTCTTTTACTGATTTTTAATATAGGTTTGTCAGGAAATAATATTATTGTGAAAATAACATTCCTTGGAACAGGCACCTCACAGGGAGTCCCGGTAATAGCCTGTGGATGCAGTACCTGCCTTTCTACAGACCTGCATGATAAAAGACTTAGAACCTCTGTTCTCATTGAAACGGAAGATACTACATTGGTTATTGATGCCGGTCCTGATTTCCGTCAGCAGATGCTAAGGGAACATGTGTCGAAGCTCGATGCGATACTTCTGACTCATGAACATAAAGATCATATTGCCGGTTTAGACGATGTCAGGGCTTTCAATTATAAAAGTCAGGATGCCATAGATATATATTCTGAAGATAGAGTTCAAAAGGTGATCAAAAAGGAATATTCCTATGTATTTTCAGAATACCAGTATCCAGGAATTCCAAAAATGAGGCTTAACTCAATTCCTGATCATAGTTTTGATGTTAAAAAACTTGCCATAACCCCAATTAGGGTATTTCATTACCGGTTGCCTGTCTATGGTTTCAGAGTGGCCAATTTTGCCTATATAACTGATGCAAATTATATACCCGAAGAGAGTAAAGAAAAATTATATGGTGTTAAATATCTGGTAATTAATGCTCTCAGGAAGGAAAAACATATATCGCATTTCAGTTTAAGGGAAGCTGTTGATTTCATCAGGGAGATATCTCCTAAAAAAGCATTTATTACTCATATTAGTCATCAGATGGGGCTTCATGCTGAAGTTTCCAGGGAACTGCCGCCAGGAATTATGCTGGCATTTGATGGTCTAAGTATTATCTGTGATGAATGAAAGAATGAAAGTACTACTTCTTTTTAAAGGTTTTTGTCAGTTTTTTCTGATAATCTTTTGAAAAATAATACCTGTTTCTGCCAAGTTGCGAGGCATTTACCTGTGAACTTTTCTGTCTTTTCTCGTAATACGGATTCTTTTTTGCGGGAGCACAAGCAGTAAAAAATATGATAAGGATGAAATAAAAACTAATAGTTAATATTTTTTTTGATTTTGACATTACCACATTCGCATTTGAATAACTCTAAATATACAACTAAATTACGCCAAAAGAAAAAAATTGATTTCAAAATCTGTACTGACTCCTTATCATCCAAACAGATAAAAACATTTTTTATGCGATTTGTATGTTTTATATTGCATAAGAAACATTTAACATTTTTACGAAGTAATACTGAAAAGGTTACTGATTATAATAATTTGATTTAGCAAATATTAAAGCCTCAATTAATTTCATAAATGAAGACTAATATCAAGTTCAGGTGGGCGCTGAATCTGGCGTTCGTATTTATCTCATATTCAAGTTATTCACAACGACTTTATGATATTGGGATAGTAAATGACTCAAAGCTAAACGTGAATAAAATAATACTGTCCGACAGCAATGCAATATTTTTGCCGGCCAGTAAACCTCTTTATACTTTCCAGTTGAATGACAACAGGCAGTATAATTCAGGTGAAGCAGTTGCAGTAAAATTGAATGACGTGTATACCCAGACTTATAACAATCTTTTAAGTGTAACCTCTAAATTGAGTGACCATTATTCAACAGGATGGATGGGAGAATTAGCATTTGAAAATATAGGCTCTGATACCGTTACTATAAGCAATGTAGTCGCTTTTGGAACAGACAGCAGTTCGGTTTATATAACCGGGAACGGTCCCTCAGATCTGGCGAGGGCATGGTTATTCCGTCCCGGATATAAGCCCGTCAGAGTCATTCTTCCAGATAATGCCTGGGAATCAGGTTATTCTTCTTTTTCGGCAGGAAAGGGATTTTCTGTGTGTTCACTAACCCGGCGGTCAAAGATTGAGGGAGGGCAGAAACAACGATATAAGACAATTCTTCCTCCTAAAAGCAAAGTTATATATACCATTCACGCAGAGGTATTTACCGGCGACTGGCAGGTAGGGTTACGAAAGATATTCAGAGACAGATTTTTATTTGATACAGACAACTTTGATAACTCCCTGTTTACCAGAAATGACCTTAACTGGATAAAGGAGAGTTACATAATAATTCTCCAGATGGCCTGGGACAGAGAGTTTTTTGACAGGCTTACAGGAAAATATACTTATACAGATGTTCTTAAAAAAGGGATTCAGCTCTTTGGAAACATAGATGTATACGGAATTTGGCCAACATGGCCCCGTCTGGGCCTGGACCAGCGGAATCAGTGGGATTTATACAGGAATCTGCCGGGAGGAACCGGACAGCTCAGAAACATTGCAAGATTGTCCCGGCAATCGGGCACAAAGTTTTTTATCGCGTATAACCCGTGGGATAAAAGCACAAGGCAGGAGAATCAATACAAAGGAATGGCACAACTTATTTCTGAATCTGAAGCTGATGGAGTAGTGCTTGATACCCAGGGTAGTTCGAGTACAAAGCTGCAAGCCACTGCCGACAGTGTAAGAAAAGGGGTTATTATGTACTCCGAAGGGATGGCCGTTCCTAAAGACATGCCCGGAATTATTGCCGGAAGGGTTCATAATGCCTTATTCCTTAGCCCGGAATTGAATCTGAATAAGCTGATAAAACCTGATTTTTCCATTTTCAGGGTCTGTGATGTTGGTGAGGATATAATTCACAGGGAAATTGCAATCGCATTTTTCAATGGATATGGTACTGAACTTAATATGTTCCGTGCGGGCGGGAGAGATGAAAACTATACTGATGATCTTAACTACCTGGCATCCACAACATTCATCCTAAGGCAAAATAATGATGCTTTTCTTGATAATGACTGGACTCCCCTGATCCATACCTGGCTTGATAAAGTTTATGTAAACAGGTGGAACTCAGGAGAAAAGACGGTTTATACCATCCTGAATATGAACCAGGAAGGAGTAAGTGGAAATTTGTTTGAGGTTGATACAACAGGCGGAAAACACTTCGTCTCATTATGGAACCACGAAAACCTTGTGCCAGCGAATGAAAAAGGAAAATATTTTATATCAGCTTGCGCACCAGGCTGGCAAAAATCGTTTTCAGGTACCAGAAGAGAAGGATCAGTTGATTGCATTGCTGAATTTCCAGAATTGATTAAATCAAAACTGGAAGGGGATTCAATAAAAATACCAGCTAATGGTGCAAAAGATATAATAATATGGAAAGGAAATCCTTCCTATCAGGCAATAAGCAGAGAGTTCAGAATATTAAATGACACAACGATCAGGGTAAAAGACATATTTGGTTATTATGAGGGGAAAATAGTACTTCAACTAATTGAAAACAAGAGATTAAAAGATGAGAATGTTTTGGATCTCAAGGGAGGGAAGCCGTGGATAATAAGTAAAATAAATCACACAAAAGAATCACAGAATATACCTTCAGATATGGTATTAGTGCCTGGTACTCTTTTTTCATTTACAGTATCTGCCAACGATGACTTTATCAGGTATCCGGATGTAAATGACAACGTCGTAAAGATCGACAGTTTTTTAATCGATAAATATCCGGTAACAAACTCACAATACAATGATTTTTTGGTAAGTTCCGGTTACCATCCTGCAGATACTTCCAGATATTTGCGGGAATGGGAATCTGGAATGATTAAACCTGGACAGGAAAAATATCCTGTGGTTTATTTGAGCTATGAGGATATGCTGGCTTATGCAAAATGGGCGCAAAAACGGCTCCCGTCTCAGGCTGAATGGCAACTCGCCGCGCAGGGAACCGATAAGCGGAAATGGCCCTGGGGTGATGAATTTCACGGAACTTACTGTAATAACTCTTTTAACAGGCCAACTCCAGTTGATGCATTTTCAAAAGGACAGAGCCCATACGGTGTTTTGGATCTGGTTGGGAATATATGGCAGATGACAAATGATATGTATTTTAACGGAACAAATTATTTCACAGTGATCCGTGGCGGCAGTTATTTTAAGCCTGAGTCAAGCTGGTGGTATATCCGGGGCGGCCCGCAGTCACTCGACAAAACACAGATGTTACTGCTTGTCTCACCTGGTTTCGACAGAAGTGCAACGGTAGGATTCAGGTGTGTGAAGGATATTGACAGGAAGAATTTTAAAATTAAATACTGAAAATTATTTATTTTAATTTTCCCCGGTTAGGTTTACTTGTCACAGTGAATAAAAAAACAGGATTATAATTCCTGTTCTCATTTTTTCCATATAATTCTTAAGTAAATTTACTGGTATCCAGCATTATACTTTTAGCTTTTTCTCAATTTCGTTAATCTGGTTTCTGAAATGTTTATCTGTGTCAATAAGATTATTTACTGTTTTACAGGCATGGAGAACTGTCGCATGATCTTTTCCGCCTATATGCGATCCTATGCTCGCCAGAGAGGCTTTTGTGAGGCTTTTGGAGAAATACATTGATACCTGACGAGCCTGCACAATTTCTCTCTTTCTCGTCTTTCCCTGTATGAGTTCGATCGGGATCTTGTAATAATCACAAACAATTTTCTGAATGTATTCGATTGTAATTTCCCTTTTGGCAGTACTGATGAGTTTTTCAACCATCTGTCGTGCCAGATCAAGGGTAATTTCTTTTCTGTTAAGTGTTGACTGGGCATAGAGTGATATTAACACCGCCTCAAGCTCCCTGATGTTGTTAGAGATATTAACAGCCAGGAATTCGAATATCTCTTCGGGCAGCTCAATTCCGTCATTATAAGCTTTTTTCTTCAGAATTGCCAGCCTTGTTTCATAGTCAGGGCGTTGCAGGTCGGCCTGAAGGCCCCACTTAAATCTTGAAAGAAGTCTCTGCTCCATACCCTGGAGCTCTACAGGAGGTCTGTCACAGTTAAGAATAAGTTGTTTCCCTGATTGATGGAGGTGGTTGAAAATATGGAAGAATGTATCTTGTGTCTTTTCTTTTCCGGCGAATTCATGTACATCATCCAGAATGAGAACATCAATCATTTGATAGAAATGGAGAAAGTCGTTTTTATTATTGTTTCTGACTGACTCAACAAACTGGGTTTGAAATTTATTGGCATTTACATACAGGACTGTTTTATCAGGATGTTTCTCTTTTACAAGAATCCCGATAGCCTGGACAAGATGGGTTTTCCCGAGACCCGAATCGCCATATACCATTAAGGGATTAAATGCAGTCCCTCCGGGATTATTTCCAACAGCAATACCAGCTGATCTGGCAAGCCTGTTGCATTCACCTTCTACATAATTGCTGAAATTATAATCCGGATTAAGTTTAGGGTCAAAATGTACTTTTTTAATACCTGGTATTACGAATGGATTTTTTATTGAAGGTTGGGTAACATCGAATGGAACCTGAACGGGCTTGTTATTCAGGTCTGTTTTGTTTCTTGAAGGATATCTTACAGTATAAGGTTTGCCATCTGAATAATTGTTATTCTCCATAACCACGTTATATTCGAGTTTGGCATCAGTTCCGATTTCGCGTCTGAGAGTTTTCCTCAGGATATCAATATACTGTTCTTCAAGATATTCATAAAAAAATGGGCTTGGCACCTGAATGGTGAGTACATTGTTTTCAAGCTTGAGCGGGATTATCGGTTCAAACCAGGTCTTGTAACTGATGGATGGAATTATGTCCCTGATTATTTGAAGACAGTTATTCCATACATCATTATGTGACTTATTCATGAAAATTGTTTTTTAAAAATTTCAAGGTAAGAATCAAGCCGATTCACGTAGCAATATTTGTAAAAAAAAAACTAATAAAAAAAATTTTTTTTACTTGACTTTGTCAAAAAAAGTATATGTTTTTAACCATCAGCAACTTATAGATGAAAATATTTTTATATAATATAAAACATTGATTATCAGCAATATATTGTTATTTGTATTGTTTTGACTATGTAAGACAATCCTTTATGGAGAGTTACTCAAAATTCAACATCAGGCGGATAAAATGAGGACTTTTTTGCCCATGATTCCGGACTGTTTTTTAAAGGTAAGATAATCTGATTTTTAGACTAAATTTATTTAGATGGAGAAGATTTTTTCCCGAATACTGAAAAGTGGACATATCGCTTTGGATTGCTCTTCATATCCTTTAAAAGCAAATTTAGACTCTCAAGACTGCTGGTAAGATTAGTATAAAGTGTATCATTTGTAAGAAATTGACCTGCACTTCCTTTTCCTTTATTCAGATTATCCATCAGAGTCGAAGCTTTTTCAAGACTTGATTTCAGGTTTGTCACCGAGGAATAAATGTCAGAAGCAGCAAGTGTATCGGAAATTGTTTCAAGATTGCTGAAGGTCTTGTTCATCTTTCCTGAATTATCTGATAACATTTTGGTGAATTTATTGATATTATCAACGGTAGCTGAAAGTTCCTTCTCCTTTGATCCTATTACTTTGTCAAGACTTGCAGTTGTATTATTAAGATGTGCGAGTGTACCGCTGAAATTCTTTTTAAATTCAGGACTCATGATTTCATCTACTGAACTGATCACAGAATCGAGAACTACGACCAGATTTGCCAGTTTCTCCTTAACCGGTAAAATTTCGGTATCTATTTTATCCATAAGTGATTCTGCCAGTTTCCCCGGAATAGTATCTCCCTCAGAATAAAATCCTGGCCCGGCACCGTAAACAAATTGTACTTTCATGCCACCCAGGAGAGAAACAGGTACAATCTCCGCAACAGTATTTCTTGGAATCTTAAAATGCTTGTTAACAGAAAACTTTGCCAATAACTTTCCACTCGTCGGATCGATAAATTCAACGAATTGTACGACTCCTACCTTGTGTCCGTTGACTTCAACCGGGCTCGATTCTGCGAGTCCGCCAACCTTATCGTATACAGTATAATAAATAGCCGTGCTTTTTAAGAAATCTTTCCCCTTAAGAAAATTAAAGAGCCATATAAAAACCACTAAGGTTAGTAATGCAGTTGCTCCAACTTTAACTTCATTCGAGATCTTTTTCATTTAATTGACTTTTTGTGTTTTTCTTTTTTGTTCCAACGCTTGTTGTAAAGGTAATATTTTGTTGTCTTGTACCGCAATAACAAATGCATCAGGATATAATGTCTTAATCTTGTTTCTGAAATTAACTGCAGAAGCGAAATCCAAGAAGCTGCCTGCTGTGTATTTAAAGACATTCTGTGTATTCATCTCAGAGATTTCTCCGGCACCTTTGAAATTATTCTCATTAATTTCAATTTTAAATGCCGAGGAAGCTATCTGAACCTTAAAAAAAATTTCGCCGGGCTCATGATTTCCATTTGAAGTGTTACCTGAAGGTGTATTTGAAATCTGCGCTGAGTCCTGATTTTTCCTTAGTGAAATACCGCTCCTGCTTTCAATTTCATTAAGATAATCCTTGCATGCCCTGAAAATTGAAGATGCAAGATAGTCCTGTCCTTCTTTGGAAATCAGATATTCTTCTTCAGAAGGATTGGTAATAAAGCCTGTTTCAACGAGGACACTTGGCATGGTAGTTTTATATAATACCCAGAAGCCTGCCTGTTTGACATCCCGGTCATTCCTGTTAACCCTTTCCCTGAATTGGGTTTGAATTTTTGACGCCAGGTTTATGCTTTGTTCCTGGAACACCTTCTGAGTGAGCGAGAACATAATATATGATTCAGACGATTTGGGATCAAACCCTTCATATTTAGTTGAATAATCATCCTCGAGAAGCATAACGGCATTCTCGTTCATAGCAACTTCAAGATTCGCCTCATCTTTTGCGATACCCATCACCCATGTTTCTGCGCCCATGACCTTTTTTGAATTGGTGGAGTTGGAGTGTATGGAAATGAAAAGATCGGCATTAGCTTTGTTTGCTATCTTCGGTCTTTCTTTCAGGTCTACGGTTGAATCGTCTTTCCTGGTATATATTACTGTTGCGTTCTTTATGTACTTTTCAATATATTCA
>Ga0182021_10009401_pt1 | contig 11592 bp, 7 predicted proteins | sample 612E3MmetaG_FD_120493 | JGI IMG/M metagenome (GOLD analysis project Ga0182021, IMG submission 120493) | Permafrost microbial communities from Stordalen Mire, Sweden - 612E3M metaG (Illumina Assembly) | ecosystem: Environmental > Terrestrial > Soil > Wetlands > Permafrost | place: Sweden...
CCCGAGGCGGTCGTCGCCCCCGTTCCTGTCGCCGAGGCCGAGCCCGAGGCGGTCGTCGCCCCCGTTCCTGTCGCCGAGGCCGAGCCGTCCCCTCCCGACGAGGACCTGCGAGCGGCGATCGAGGAGACCAAGACCGCCCTGGTGACCGAGATTCAGAGACCCTTCCAGGTTGTCCCCGACGCCCCGCTCGCCCCGCCCGTCCTGACACCTGTGGTCGCCGTCGAGCCCGCGCCTGCCGCCGCCGAGCCTGTCGTAGACCTTCAGCCGGTCGTCGCAGCGGAGCCGGTCAGCGAGCCCGAGGCTGCTCCGGTCGAGCTCCAGCCGATCGTCCAGTCCGAGCCGTTCGTTCCGGGTCCCCCACCGCTCGTGCGCGGCGCCGGTCTCGAGGCCGAGCTGGGTGGCGCAAGCGGCGCTCCAGGAGCGTCGGGCGCCCAGCCCGAAGACCGAGCCAGCGCCCTCGACGCCCCGCCGGAACCTGCCGTCATCCCGACCGTGACGTCCGACGAGATGGACGCCCCCTTCGCCGCAGCGCCGACCCCGGCCGCCGCAGCGCCGCCGGCGCCGGCGTACGACGTGTGGTCGGCCGAAACGATACCGGCGACCTTCGAGCCAGAGCTGGCCAAGGCGTCCGCCGCAGCGGCTTCCACCGCTGCTGCGGCGGAGTCGCTGCCTGTCGAGGAGAGTGCCGTTCCGGTAGTCGAGGCGCCCGTAGTCGCAGAACCGCCGGCCCAGCCGGTAGTCGAGGAGCCCGTCGTCGCAGAACCGCCCTTCGATGCTCCCCCCGTCGTGGTGGCCGCGGCGCCGGTCGGACCGGTAGTCGGCGCGCCCGACGCGGCGCCGGTGGCCGCCGCGGCTCCCGCGGCGCCGGCCGACGAGCCTGCCCCGGGAAGCGTCGATCAGGCCGAGATGCGGCGCCGCATCGAAGAGACGCGCGCCCGGCTCAAGGCCAAGGCGTTCGATGCCATGATGAGCGGAAAGGCTGCCCTGCTGGCTCGCGACGTCGGCGACAAGCCTGTGCCGCGCGCCGTCGATGTGCCGGTCGACCACGAGATCGCCGAGACGCTCGACGAGTCACTCTCGCAAGACGACTACTGATCCTCGGGCAATCGCCTGAGACGACGGACGTGGCGCGCCGGCGGACCGCCGGTCGCGCCACGCAGATCGCGACCGGCTGGTTCGTCCACACTCGTCACACTGGCCGTCCCCGCGGCCCGGTGTCGGCCGGTCCGCGCTTCACGCCGTAGTCGGGACTGAGTCAGGGGCGCGTGCAGTTCGTGACCGAGCAGGGCCGCCGAGGCGACGAAGGCCACGGCGACGATCACGGCCCCCACCGGAATGGCCCGGGTCTCCAGCAGCAGGAAGAAGTACCACCAGACCCCCCAGCCCAGGTGCAGCCGCTCACCGAAGTAGATCAGGGCGACGATCCCGACCGCGAGACCCCCCCATACCGGCAGCCGCGAGCGCACCCACGAGCCCGACCGGGCCAGCGGCCAGAGCAGGGCGGCGGGCAGGACCAGGATGAGCGAGAACGGGTTGATCGTCAGCATCAGGACCGCGACCGCGAGCAGGGCGAGATGAGTGACCGCGACGACCGCGACGGTATCGTCCGGATGACGTCGCGCCAGGCGCCGCTCGATGGCCATGGCGTACTGGTAGGCGAGCGCCAGGAACAGCAGGATCAGCAGGAACCGCAGGTAGCGCGGCGTGTGACTCACTGCGGCGTCGGGCGAGACGGCGACGCCGAGGTGGCCGGGCAGCAGCGTCAGCAGGTTGGCGAAGTACACGAGAGCCAGCGTCAGCAGCCACGGTGCGGCGCGCAGCGCCAGCCGCAGAAACGCATGACGCAGCGGCACGCGCCGGCGGCGCGCCTTTGCCATGAGGTCGACCGCGACCACCGCGAGCGGCGCCGTGAGGACGATCAGGATCCAGACCACGACGCCGCCGGACAGCTGGCGGAATCGCGAGAAGAAGACCGTGCTGCTGCTGCCCTGTAACGGCAACGCCGCGCCGTCCAGGCTGTCGACCAGCACCTCGGCCGTGCGTCCGGTGCGGGTCAGCGTGTCCGCCGAGATCGTGTTGAGCGTGTCGGCGATGGCGGGCCGCGGCGGGCCGGCCGCCGAAAGCTCGAGGGCCGGCAGTCCCGCGGCGACGAACGGCGCCTGACCGCCGCCGCCACTCGGCATCGCCAGCCGTAGGAGCTGCGCGGTCACCCGTGGCAGAGGAGCCGTGAGCTCGCCGCCGGAGCGCGCCGCGGCCCGCGCCAGCGACCAGAGCCACGGAGGCGCGAGCAGAGGCCGTGCGCTCCAGCCGTCGAGGGTCAGCGTGTGGACGTTGGCCCCGGCTACCCGGCGCAGTGCCACGACGGCGACGATCGACAGGTCGCGATGCCGGTCGAGAAAGGCGTCCGCACCCAGCGCCCCGCTGGCGTCGCCGTCGCTCGACACGAAGACGATCGGGTGGTCGTGGGCGGCGCCCGCGAAGACCGACGCGAGCTCCAGCAGGGCGGCGGTGCCCGAGGCGTCGTCGTTGGCGCCCTGCGTGGAGAGTGGCGCCGAGTCGCGCGGCGCGAGCACCACTATCGCGCCCTGGGCGTTGCCGCTGGAGACCGCCCAGACGTCGTTCAGAGAGACCGGCCGGCCGGCGATCGTCGACGGGAACGCGTCGATGTGGGCCGCAAGTCCATCGCCGGCCAGCTGCTGAGCGACCCACGCCCCGGCCCGGCGATCGGCGTCGGAGCCGGCGACTCGCCCGGGAAAATCGCGGACCAGGGTCTGGAGGTCGCTGAAGGCCGCCATACCGTCGAAAGCCGTGGGTTGCGTCGACAGCGCGACCGGCTGGGGCAGTCGCAGCGCCAGCAGCGAAGCGGCGGCAAGGATGATCGCGGCGATCAGGGCCACGCGGTAGAGCCTCAGGTCGGGCATGGCCTCCCCTGTCTTGATCGGCGCCGGTCGGCGGCACGAGCGGCGGGCGACGCGGTCGCCGGTCTTGCGATGGTACCAGAAGCGGGCGGGGGGCGCTTTCGCGCCCCCCGCCCGCTCACCGCCCCCGCCTCGTCAGGCGGACGGCACGTGCTCCATGGCGGCCTTGATGGCTGCCTCGGGGTGGTCGTAGTCCTCGAGCTTGCCGGCGAGGAACTGCTCGTAAGCGCCAAGGTCGAGGTAGCCGTGACCGGTGAGGTTGAAGAGGATGGTCCGGGCTTCGCCCGCGGCCTTGGCGGCCAGAGCCTCGTCGATGGCGGCGAGGATGGCATGGGCCGACTCGGGGGCCGGCAGGATGCCCTCGTTCTGCATGAACATCTGGGCCGCGGCGAACACCTTGGTCTGCGGCACGGCGACGGCCTCCATCATGCCCAGATGGTAGGCGTGGCTGATGAGCGGCCCCATGGCGTGGTAGCGCAGGCCGCCGGCATGGATGCCGGCCGGCATGAAGTCGTGGCCCAGCGTGTACATCTTGAGCAGCGGAGTCGTCTGGCCGACGTCGCCGAAGTCGTAGGTGAAGACGCCTTTGGTCAGCGAGGGACAGGCGGTCGGCTCGACCCCCACGAAGCGCGTCTTGGCCTTGCCGGCGAGCGTTTCGCGCATGAACGGGAAGGCGATGCCGGCGAAGCTCGAACCGCCGCCGACGCAGCCGATCACCACGTCGGGGTAGGCGTCGGCCGCGCCGACCTGTTCGAGAGCCTCTTCGCCGATCACGGTCTGGTGCAGCAGCACGTGGTTGAGCACGCTGCCCAGGGCGTACTTGGAGCCGGGGTGACCGACGACGTCTTCGACGGCCTCGGAGATGGCCAGGCCAAGGCTGCCGTTGGTGTCGGGGTCGTCCTGGAGTGCTTTGCGGCCGGTCTCGGTATGCGCGGTCGGGCTGGCGTAGACGTGGGCGCCGTTCAACTCCATGAGCACGCGGCGGTACGGCTTTTGCTGGTAGCTGACCTTGACCATATAGACGGTGAGGTCGAGGCCGAAGATCTGACAGGCCATCGAGAGCGCGCTGCCCCACTGGCCGGCGCCGGTCTCGGTGGCGAGGCGCTTCACGCCGGCTTCCCTGTTGTAGTAGGCCTGGGGCACGGCGGTGTTCGACTTGTGCGAGCCCGACGGGCTCACGCCTTCGTACTTGAAGAAGATGCGCTGGTCGTCGCGCAGCCCCAGCGCCCGCTCGAGGCGATCGGCGCGGATCAGCGGCGTCGGCCTCCAGATCCTGTAGATCTCGCGGACCTCGTCGGGAATGTCGATGTAGCGCTCCATCGAGGCTTCCTGGGCGATGAGGCCCATGGGGAACAGCCCGGCAAGGTCGTCGGGACCGACGGGCTGGCCGGTGCCGGGATGCAGCGCGGGCGCCGGCGGCTCGGGAAAGTCGGGCGCGATGTTGTACCAGCGCCGCGGAATCCTCTCTTCGTCTATCAGATACTTCTTCTGCATGACGCAACTCCTTCTGCCGGGAGCGGCCCAGGGGCCGTGCTCGCTCGTTTCGGGCTGGCCGTGTGCCGCTGCCTGGGCACGGTGAACCGGCGACGGTAACGGGGACGGGGCGGGCGGAGCCCGCGGGGGATGTCAGAGAAGGCGCGCTAGGCGCGCCAGAGCCAAGCAGTCGTGATAGCGATCATCCTGCTCATCGTGCTGGCGATTCTACCACGCCGGTCAAGGCGTCTTGCGCGCCCGCCGCCCGGCCGCCGCCGCCCTCGACTTCTCGCCGCGCCGCGTGTCGTTCATACTGCAAGCAAAGTCAGGCAACCGGGGAAGACCAGCAGACATGAAAGGATACGGCCCATCCGTCGCCCTTCCGTCGGCCTCGCCGACCGGCAGCGCGACGTTCCTGAGCCTGCCCGCGGTCGCCGACCCGACGGGCGTCGATGTGGCGGTCATCGGGCTGCCGGGCGACACGGGCGCCGCCGAGGGCGGTGGCGCGCACGCCGGTCCTCGCGCCGTGCGCGAGGCTTCGCTGACCCTGCGTCCGATCTACAATCCGAGCCAGCGGCTGCAGGTCTTCGAGCATCTTTCGGTCGTCGACGCGGGTGACGCGGCTGTGGCGCCGGGCGCCACACTAGCGGCGCCGGCGGCCATGCAGACGGCGCTGGCCGCGCTGCACGCGGGCGGCGTGATCCCCCTCGGCCTGGGCGGCGACCAGACGGTGCTGCTTGCCGAGCTGCGCGCCGCGGCGGCCGTACGCGGCCCTCTGGCGCTGCTGCAGTTCGACGCCCACATCGGCGCTGGGGAGCCGTGGCGCGACGAGCGTGACAGCCACGGTGGGGCTGTGCGCCGGGCCCTCGACGAGGGCCTGATCGATCCGCGGCGCTCGACGCTGATGGGCATGCGCGGCGGACTCTGCGCCGCAGGCGAGTACGACGAGGCGCGCTTTTCTGGCCTCACGCTCGTGCCCTGGGACGAGCTCGCCCAGCTCGGCACCGGTGTCGTCGCGCGCGCCGTCGAGCTGGCCGGCGGGCCGGCCTTCGTGTCGTTCGACGTCGACTTCGTCGATCCGGCTTTCGCCCCCGGCACGGGCGCGCTGGAGTGCGGCGGGCCGACCTCCGCCCAGGCGCTGGCTCTTCTGCGGGCCTGTCGCGGGCTCGACATCGTCGGGGCCGACGTGCTCGGAGTGCTGCCCGGGCTCGATCCGAGCCACATCACCGCCCGACTGGCCGCCACGGTCGCCTTCGAGATCCTCACCCTGATCGCTTGCGCGCGGGCCGCGAACGCCGCCGCCGGCCCGCCGGCCGGAGCCGCGACATGAGGGTCGCCTGCGTTCAGCTCAACTCGCGCTCCGACAAGGCCGTCAACGTCGCGGCGGCGGTGGAGCTGGTGCGCCGCGCCGCCGCTGCCGGCGCCCGTCTGATCGTGCTGCCCGAGACGTGGACGTTCAAAGGCAGTCACGCGGCGCTCCCCGCCATGGCCGAGGCCATCGCCGGCCCGAGCAACACGGTGCTGGCCGGCCTCGCCGCGGAGCTCGGCGTGTACGTTCTGGCCGGCTCCATCTACGAACGTGGCGCGAGTCCCGCACGCTTCGCCAACGCCAGCGTGCTGTTCGATCCGGCCGGCGCCCCGCTGGCCGTCTATCGCAAGATCCATCTCTTCGACGCCGTCGCCGGCTCCCAGGCGTACCGTGAGTCCGACGACCTTGCGGCCGGCGACGAGCTCGTCACCGCTCAGGTCGACGAGGTGACCGTCGGCCTGACGATCTGCTACGACCTGCGGTTCCCCGAGCTGTACCGGGCGCTTGCGGCGCGTGGCGCGCGGCTCATCCTGGTGCCGTCCGCCTTTACCGAGGCCACCGGTCGCGATCACTGGGAGGTGCTGCTGCGCGCCCGAGCGATCGAGAACGGCTGCTTCGTGGCGGCCGCCGGCCAGTGGGGCGTCCACGGCGCCGACCGGCACTGCTATGGGCACAGCATGATCGTCGATCCGTGGGGCGTTGTGCTGGCCGTGGCGTCCGACGGCGTGGGGCTGTGCGTCGCCGATCTCGACCTGGGAGAGGTCGATCGGGTGCGAGAGCAGCTGCCGGTGCTCGCTCATCGGCGCACCGCTCTGTACCGCTCCTGGGACTGACCGCCAAGGGGCGCGCGCCGTGATGGAGGCGCCCGCCGCCGTCTGGGCTCAGGCCGCGGCGACCTCGTGTCGCCGCCACTCGAGCAGGACGGCCGTCACGAGGCCGACGACCAGGCCCACGAGCAGCCCGACCGCCGTGTTCAGCGTGAGTGCGGTGGCTTGGGGGGTCGACGGGGGGGCGGCCGGAGCGAGCACGGCGGGCGCCTCGACGCGGCGCGCCACGAGCAGGCCGAGCGTGGCGGAGCGCCTGTCGTCGAGAAGCGTCTGCATCTCGTCGGACGCCGACTGCTGGACACCCAGGTAGGGCGCGCTCGCCATGGCCTTGGTGGCCGCCGTGCCGCCGCCGGCGGCGATGGCGTCGAGCGCCCGCTGGGCGGCGTCGTTGCGCGCCGTGAGGATCGCCAGGCGACTGCTGTCGGCCGCCACCTGAGTGGTCAGCAGCGCGATCTTGCCGGTGTTGTAGGCCCCGAGACGGTCGACGATGACGCCGGCGATGGCGTTGGCGGCGGCGGCGGCGCGCACCGGGTTGATGTCGTGGACGCCGATGGCGACGATGTTGATGGGCGCGGTCGCGGCTTTGGTCGCCGGTGGCGGCGAGACGACCGAGACGCCGGCTCGCAGCCGGCCCGCAGTCTCGCCACGGCCGATCTGCCGGGCGACCCGGGCGAGCGTGTCTTCGGCGGTGCCGAGCTGGATGGCGGCGCGGGGATCGGTGTTCAGGGCCGAGATGGAGTTGCCGTTGGCGTCGGTGGGTTGGCCGAGATAGACAGAGCTCGTCGCCAGATAGGTCTTGTGGTGGGCCATGGTCAGACCGGCGCCCAGGACGGCGCCCAGGGCTGCCAGCAAGACGATGACCCACCACCAGTGGGCAAGACCGCGGAGGTACTCTCCGAGATCGATGTCGTAACGGTCGTCTGTGGTCACGCTGGCCTCCGTTGGCGGCGGCTCGAGCGGCGCTGGTCTCGCCTTCGAGGACTTGCTCACGCCCCGCCGAGCGCCTGCCGCACGCTGGGCGCTCGCTCGTGCAGGGCCATCATACACGCGGCGACCCGCTCGACGTGCTCGGCCGTGAGCCGGCCGTAGTCGGGCAGCGTGAGGATCTCGTCGCACAACGCCGCGGTCTGGGGCAGACGCTCCTCGAAAGCGGGCCCCACCGCCGCGAAGGCCCGCGTGCGATGCACCGGCGGCACGTAGTAGGCCCGCGTGTCGATGCCCTCGGCGGCGAGGGCCGTGGCCACCTGGTCGCGCGTGAGGCCGAACTCGGCGGCGCGGATGCGCACCGAGAAGTCCTTGAACGATGAGCGGTCCGCGGGACGGATGCGCTGAAAGGCGATGCCCGGCAAGGCCCCAAGCAGGCCGCGGTAGACGCCGGCCAGGGCGTTGCGCTGCTCGGCCTCGCCGTCGAGCAGGGCGAGACCCGTCAGGCCGAGCAGGGCGCTCGCCTCGGGCAGGCGGGCGTTGAGGCCGGCAAACAGCGGGTCGTAGTCGCCCGGGTTGCCGTACTCGCGACCGACGACGACGCGCTCGGCGAGCGCGTCGTCGTCGGTCGCCACGACCCCGCCCTCGCCGGTGATGAGCAGCTTGGTCGGTGACGTGCTGAACACCTGAGCCAGGCCCTCGCGGCCCAGCGGCGCGCCGTCGCGCAGCGCGCCGAAGCCGTGAGCCGCGTCGTAGACGAGCGCCAGGTGGCGGCGCCGGCCCAGGGCGTAGAAGTCCTCGGTGTCGGCGGGGTTGCCGAAGATGTGCACAGGCGTGACGAGCGCCGTCTCCGGCGTGATCGCCGCCTCGGCGGCGGCCGGGCTCAGGCACCACGTCTCGGGGTCGACGTCGGCGAAGACCGGCGTGAGGCCCGCCCACACCGCGGCCATGGCGGTCGCCATGAAGGTGAAGCTCGGCAGTACGATGTCGGCGCCGCGGAACCCGTCGAAGACGAGCATGAGGCCAGCCGTGCAAGACGAGACTCCGAGAGCGTGGCGCACCCCGAGGTGCTGGGCCAGGAGCCGCTCGTAGTCGGTCAGGATGGGCCCTTTGGTGAGCATGCCCGAGGTGTAGAGCTCGCGCAGTCGTGGCTCGAGGTCGCAGTACGACGGCAGCGTCGGGCGCAGCAGGTGCAGACGGTCGGGGAAGGCGGCTGGGCCCCCAAGGATGGCGGGAGTTCGCGCGGTCATCGGGGGCATCCTACCGCACCCGGCGAGAGCGCGCGACCGGCCGGCGTCGCACACGCTCGTCGCCGGCGGCTCACACCGTCGTGATCCGAGCGGCTCACCCCGCCGTGGCCGGCGCCACTCACGTGCTCGCGGCCGGCGGGACGTCTTCGAGGAACTCGCGGGTGACGTCGTTGGTCGACCCGCGCCGCAGCAGGACCGTGGGGATCGTGCGCACGATGATCTCGAGGTCGGTGAGCAACCCGAGAGTGGTGACGTAGCGCTCGTCCCAGAAGAGCATCTCGGAGCGCTTCAGGCGGTTGCGGCCGTTGACCGCCACGAGGCAGGTGAGTCCGGGCTTGACCTCGAGGATACGGGCGAAACTGTCGCGGTGCTGATCGACCACGAACTCGAGGTTGGGTCGCGGCCCGACGATGCTCATGTCGCCCTTGAGGACGTTCAGGAGCTGGGGCAGCTCGTCGAGGCTGAGAGCCCGCATCCAGCGGCCGGCCCAGGTGATACGGTCGTCGTCACCGTCGAGGTAGAAGCCTGCACCGCGGGCGACGGCGTCGGGGACCATCGAGCGGAACTTGTACATGCCGAACAGGCGGCCGTTCTTGCCGACGCGGTCCTGAACGAACACCACCGGCCGGCCGCTGGTCGCGTACACGGTGGCGGCGAGCCCGGCCAGCAGCGGCGCGGCGAGCACGGCGCCGACCCCGGCCACCGCGATGTCGGTCAGGCGTTTGCCGCGGCGCTCGTAAAAGCCGCCGGGGTTGGGCGTCGTCGCGGGGGATCCGGCCGGAGCGGCTGCGCGGCGGCCGGCGGCCGCGCTTTCGAGCGCGGCGCACAGCCGTCCGGCCATGGCGTCACGGTCGAAGTCGCGCTCGGCCAGGCGGCGGGCGTTGGCCGCCATGCGGGCCACGACCGCCGGCTCGTCGGCGAGGGCGCCCAGGGCGGCCGCCAGACCCGCTCCGTCGCCTGCCGGCACGTAGACGCCGGCGCGAGCGTCCTCGACGACGCGGCGCAACCAGCCGTCGAGGTTGACGATTACCGGCCGGCCGGCCGCCAGGGAGTCGAAGAACTTGTTCGGCGAGTTGGTCTCGAACACCGGGTCGGGCGCGAACAGCGTGAGGGTGACGTCGGCGGCGCCGACCACTCCCGCCAGACGGTGCTTGGGCAGCGGCGGCAAGACGAGCAGGTTGTCGAGGCCGAGCTCGCGGGCGCGCGCCTCGAGGTACGGCCGCCGGCCGCCGTCGCCGACGGCCACGAGCGCCACGTCGTCGCGGCCCGCGGCGCGCAGGGCCTGGGCGGCGTCGAGGAGCTGGTCGAGGCCGTTGGCGCGGCCCATCGCCCCGGCGTACAGCGCCACGAACTTGCCGGTGAGGCCGTGGCGGGCGCGAAAGTCGTGGTCGACCGTGTCGGGTGAGAAGAGGTCGAGGTCGCAGGCGTTGGGCACGAAGACGAGCTTATCGGCCGGCACACCGCGGGCGACCAGCGCACCGCGGCTGGCCTCGCTGAGCACGACGATCCGGGCGGCGCCGCGGTAGAGCAGATCCTCGAGCCACCGCGCGGCGACGATCAGGGGGCCGGACCGCAGGGCGCCGATGGCGATCGGCACGTCCGGCCACAGGTCGCGCAGCTCAAAGACGAACGGCGCGCCCCTGAGCCGCGCGGTGAGCAGTCCGGGGATGCCGATGGTCAGCGGTGTCGACGAGGCAAAGACGACGTCGGGACGCGGCAGGAGCGGACCGGCGAGGCTCGCTCCGGCGGTGAACAGCCCGAATGCGGCGAGTCGCAGCGGGTAGGAGAAGTAGTTGGAGTAGGGCACGTTGAGCAGTACGAGGTCGATGCCCTCGAGCCGTTCGCGGACGACGAACCGCGGCCGCGCCGACCCGGAGCCGGCGTCCTTCGGAAGTTGGGCGATGCTGCTCACCATGGTCACCTGGTGGCCGCGCTCGACGAACCTCTTCGCCAGCTCGAACGAGCGCGTGGCGGTGGCGCTCTCGCGGGTGGCGAAGTACTGATGAAAGTAGAGGATCTTCATGGGCGCCGGCGCCACCTCACGATGTCAGCCTCGCCGTCCGGCGGAGCAGAGCCGGGCGTAGAAGTCGACGAACTTGCCCTCGAAGGCCTCCCACGAGTAGCGCTCGACAACGAGGGCGCGGCCCCGCGCCCCCATGGCCGCCACCGCCGCGCGGTCGGCCATGAGACGCCGGACGCCGCCCAGATGCCCTTCGACGGTGGGCGCCACGGCGATGCCCAGTCCCTGGCCCACGACCAGCTCGGTCCTGCCGATGAGGTCGCTGGTCAACACGGCGAGGCCCACCGCCGCGCCTTCGTAGATCTTCGTCTCGACGCTCGGCAGGGCGTACTGGTCGCTCGGCAGCATCGGGTTCCAGACGACGTCGGCCGACGCCAGATAGCGCGGCACCTCTTCTCGTGGCACCCGGCCCAGAAAGCGCACGCGGTCGTCGAGGCCATCGGCGAGGCGAGCCAGCGTCTCGCGCTCGAGCTCCGGCGAGGCAAAGCGGCCGCCGAGCACCAGCACAGCGTCGTCGCGCTCGAGGCGCGCCATGACGTCGAGCATGAGAGTGCAGCCGCGCATGGGCGAGAGGCCGCCGATGTAGGCCAGGCGCAGCCGGGGATCGGCGGCGAGCTCGGCGATCGGCTGAGCGTCGGCGAAGTGCGCGAGACGAGGGTAGTTCGGGGCGACCAGGCGCAGCCGGGGCCGGGGGCCGAACTGGCCGAGCATGCCCTCGTAGGCCACCACGACGCCGTCGGCCCAGGCGGCCAGCTCACGCAGCGCCAAGCCGCTGGCTTGCGACACCATCCGCCGCACGCCGGCCGGGATGTACTCCTTGGACATGACCGCCTCGGCCACGTACTCGTGCACGTCGCACACCAGGCGCGGC
>Ga0182021_10009402_pt1 | contig 11592 bp, 10 predicted proteins | sample 612E3MmetaG_FD_120493 | JGI IMG/M metagenome (GOLD analysis project Ga0182021, IMG submission 120493) | Permafrost microbial communities from Stordalen Mire, Sweden - 612E3M metaG (Illumina Assembly) | ecosystem: Environmental > Terrestrial > Soil > Wetlands > Permafrost | place: Sweden...
CGAGGCGCTGAATGCTTTCAACACGCCCATGTTCGTCGCACCCAATACATCCTTCGGGAGCAGTTCCTTCGGGCGGATTACGTCGCAGGCGAACTTCTCGCGGATGATGCAGTTGGGCTTGCGGTTCTATTTCTAATCCGAAGCGGCAGGGTAACGCTCGGGGGCCGCTCCGCAAGGGGCGGCCTATTTCTTGCGGATGTGGCGCAGGCACCCTGCCAATCTGCCCCGCATAGCGGCAAGCCGCAAACAGTGCTGGCGATTCTCCAAGGCCGTGGCGGGCGCGTACAAGTGCGGCAGGCGGATTGACAATCCGCCGCAGGTTGAAAACCTGCCCCACAATTCTCGCCAAATTCCAGGCTCCGGGAAAAGTATGTGGCATTGGGTAAGAGCACCTGCGCCACAACGGCAGGCGGCAAGCGGCGTCGGCCGGATCGCGCGCGGTTCCCCAATTTGACACTCCTCCGCGGTGGGTGATAAATGTAAGGGTACTCAGAGGAAACCAAATGGCCGACGAGCAAAAGCCGGGGGGCTCCGAAGCGCCTCTCCCCGCTGGGGGCGAGGCCGCCGCACAGCCGCCAAAACCGTCGCCTCCCAAACCCGCTCCGCCGCCTCCCAAGCCGCCCGCCACCATGGCGGCCACCCCTTGGGAAAGCGACCTCGCGCGCGATCTGAAAGAGCGGTTCGGCGGCCAGATTGGCGAAACTTCCACCTACGTGGGCCAGAACTTCATCGTCGCCCAGCCCGAAGCGGCGGTCCCCATCCTCGAATACCTCAAGCTCGAAGCCGATTTCGACTACCTGGTCGATATCACCGCTGTCGATTGGCCCAAGCGGCCCGAGCGCTTCGATCTCGTCTACATCTTGTATAGCTTCCCCAGGAACGAAAGGGTGCGCATCAAGATTCGCTTTCCCGACGGCTACAAGCCCGCCACCTCTGTGGGCGTCCACCTGACGGCCAATTGGCTCGAGCGCGAAGTATTCGACATGTTCGGCATCGAGTTCGCCGGCCATCCGGATCTGCGGCGCATCCTCATGCCCGACGACTGGCAGGGCTACCCGCTGCGCAAAGACTACTCCATTATTCAGCAGGATCAGCGTTGGGTCCAGGAAAACCTGGGCATTGAAAGCGGCCAGTGACGCCACTATGCCGGACTCCACTTTTCTAGACTCGACCGAGTTGGTCCTCAACATGGGGCCGCAGCACCCCTCCACCCACGGTGTGCTCCGCGTCATCCTCAAGCTGGACGGCGAGACCATCCTGGGGACGGATTGCGTCATCGGCTACCTGCACCGGGGCGTCGAGAAGATCGCCGAGAACCGCACCTACACCCAGTTCAATCCCTACGTCGACCGCATGGACTACGTGGCGGCCGTGTCCAATGGTCTGGGCTACTGCCTCGCCATCGAGAAACTGCTGAACGTCGAGGCGCCGCCCAGAGCGCAGGTGGTGCGCGTCATCCTCACCGAACTGAACCGCATTGCCAGCCACCTGGTATGGCTGGGGACCCACGCGCTCGATATCGGCGCCATCACCCCCGTGTTCTACTGCTTCCGCGAGCGCGAAGAGGCGCTCAACATTTTCGAAAAGTACTGCGGCGCGCGGCTCACCACGCACGCGTTCCGCATCGGCGGGCTGCAATACGAAACGTATGAAGGCTTCGAGCGGGATGTGAAAGCCTTCTGCGACATGTTCCCGGCGAAGGTGGACGAGTACGAGGAACTGCTCACCGGCAACCGCATCTGGAAAGGGCGGCTTACCAACGTGGGCGTCCTGACCGCCGACGAGTGCAAGGAGTACGGCGTCACCGGGCCGCTGCTGCGCGCGGCGGGTGTGAAGTGGGATCTGCGCAAGGCGCAGCCGTATTCGGGCTACGAGAAATACGCTTTCGAAATCCCCACTCGGCAAAACGGCGACACCTTCGACCGGTACATCGTGCGCATGCAGGAGATGCGCCAGTCGGTCCGCATCATAGAGCAGGCGGTCGCGGGCATTCCCGAAGGCCCCATCATGGGCAAGGTGGCAAAAGTGATCAAGCCGCCCGTGGGCGAGGCTTACGTATCCATCGAAGCGCCCAAGGGCGAATTGGGGTACTACGTGGTGAGCGACGGCACGACGCAGCCCTACCGCGTGCGCGTGCGGCCGCCCTCGTTCGTCAATCTGCAGGCGCTCGACCGCATGGTCCGCGGCGCGCTGGTGGCGGACATCTGCGCGGTGATCGGAACGCTGGATATCGTGCTCGGAGAGGTGGACCGATGACCGCGGGAACGCTTCTCAGGAAAGTCTTTCTGGTGGATCTGTTCCAGGGGCTCGCGGTTACGTTCCGCAACCAGAACCCCAAATACATGGTCACCGAGCAGTACCCCGCGGAACGGCCCAAGGTGGCCGAGCGGTATCGCGGGGCGCCGCGCCTCAATATCAACCCGGATAATGGCGAGACGCTGTGCATCGCCTGTAATTTATGCGCGGTGGCGTGTCCCGAGAACCTGATCGTGGTGGGCGCCGAGCGCAATGAGCAGACCCGGCGCAAGGAGCTGACCACTTTTACGTACGACCTTTCCCGGTGTATGTTCTGCGGGCTGTGCGAGGACGCCTGCCCGGTGGACGCGCTGGAGCTTACACAGGATTTCGAGCTGGCCAGTTACTCGCGGCCCGGCCAGATCTGGGACCGGAAGATGCTGGAAGATGGCCCCCAGCCCAAGCAATACAAATGTTGACCGATATCAATGCGATTCTGTTCTACGTCTTCGCCGCGCTGGTGCTGGGCGGCGGCATCCTCACCGTCACCCGGAGGAACGCGGTCCACAGCGCGATTTCGCTGATCGTCTCGCTGCTCGGCGTGGCGGGGCTGTTCCTGTTGCAGCAGGCCGAGTTCCTGTTCGCCGTGCAGATCATGCTCTACGTCGGCGGCATCATGCTGCTGTTCCTGTTCGTGATCATGCTGGTGAATCTGGACCGTGCGGCGAACGAGCGGCAGTTCAACAAGCAGTGGCTGGTGGCGCTGGCGGCCGTGGCCGGGGTGGGCGCCTGCGTCGGCTACTTCCTCTACCGCGGCAAGGATGCGTTCCACTTCGCCGAAGGCGTCGCCGGCCTGCCGGCGGGCCTGGGCAACACCGAAGCGCTGGCGGATTCGCTGTTTTCCGAGTACCTGCTGCCTTTCGAGATCGCCTCGGTCCTGCTGCTGGTGGCGGTGGTAGGCTCCGTCGTGATGGCCAAGAAGAGGATCTGACCATGCATCCGATTACGACCGTTCACTACCTGGTCCTGAGCGCGGCGCTGCTGCTCATCGGAACGGTGGGCGTGCTGACGCGCCGCAATGTCGTCATCATTCTGATGTCCATAGAGCTGATTCTGAACGCCGTGAACATCAACCTCATCGCGTTTTCACACGCTCTGCACAACGTCAACGGGCAGATCTTCGCGATCTTCGTGATCACCGACGCGGTGGCCGAGGCCGCCGTGGGGCTGGGCATCCTGATCGCGCTGTTCCGCAATAAGGAGACCGTGCAGGCGGATGAAATGGACTTACTGAGGTGGTAGGAGCGCTGTGAATTTCCTCGACCAGATCTGGCTGATTCCTCTGTTCCCGCTCTTCGGAGCGCTGCTCATGCTGCTTGCCGGCAAGTCGCTCGACCCGCAACCGGTGTCCGATGTGGCGGTGGCCCCGGACGTGGGGGCCGGGGGCCGGGGGCCGGGGGCCGGGGAGCACCCGCACCACCACTCACCGTTGAAGTTTCTGGTGAGCATCATCTGCCCGGGGATGGTGCTGCTCTCCTTCATCTTCTCGGTGGGCGCGGTGTGGCAGCTTTCGCAGACGGCGGGCAGGGTGCACCAGGTGGTGCAGTTCACGTGGCTCGCGGGGCTGCCGTTTCACATGGCCAACGGTCAGCTCGCCACCTTCCAGGCCGACTGGGGATTCCTGCTCGATCCGCTCAGCGCCGTCATGATTCTGGTGGTCACCGGCGTGGGTTTCCTCATCCACGTGTACTCCATCGGGTACATGGCCCACGATAACGGCTACTACCGCTTTTTCGGATACCTCAACCTGTTCGTCTTTTCATGCTGATGCTGGTGCTGGCCAACAACTACATGCTGCTGTTCGTGGGATGGGAAGGCGTGGGGCTGTGCAGCTATCTGCTGATCGGTTTCTACTTTCACAAGAAGTCGGCGGCCGATGCCGGCAAGAAAGCTTTCATCGTGAACCGCGTGGGCGACGCAGGCTTCATCCTGGGGATGCTGCTCATGATGTCGGTGCTCGGCACGGTGCGGTTCACGGACGTCAACGCACTGTTGCGCGGCCCCCACTTCGCACCGGAGGTGGCGGGATTCGGCGTTCTCAGCGCCATCTCGCTGCTGATGTTCTTCGGCGCCACCGGCAAATCGGCGCAGATTCCCCTGTACATCTGGCTGCCGGACGCCATGGAAGGTCCCACGCCCGTCTCCGCGTTGATTCACGCGGCCACCATGGTGACCGCCGGCGTCTACATGGTCGCGCGCTCCTCGGCCCTCTACCAGTTGACGCCCCGCACATCAATGATAGTGGCGGTGGTGGGTGCGCTCACGGCCATCCTGGCGGCGACCATAGCCCTGGTGCAGAACGATATCAAGCGCGTGCTGGCGTACTCCACGGTCAGCCAGCTCGGCTACATGTTCCTGGCGCTGGGCGTCGGCGCCTATTGGGTGGCCATCTTCCACCTGTTCACGCACGCCTTCTTCAAGGCCCTGCTCTTCCTCTGCTCCGGCTCCGTGATCCACGCCATGGGCGGCGAGCAGGATATGCGCCGCATGGGCGCGCTGAAAGACAAGATCCCCACTACCCACTGGACCATGTGGGTCGGCTCCGTGGCCATCGCGGGCATTCCGGGCCTGGCGGGATTCTTCTCCAAAGACGAAATTCTGTGGCAGGCCTACAGCTCGCCGCTAGGCTCCAAACTGTTGTGGTTCGTGGGCCTCACCACCGCCGGCCTGACGGCGTTCTATATGTGGCGGCTCATGAACATGACGTTCTACGGCAAATCGCGCGTGGCGCCGGAAGTGCAAAAGCACATACACGAATCGCCCGCCTCCATGACCGTGCCGCTCACCCTGCTGGCCATCGGCAGCGTGCTGGCCGGCTGGCTGGGAACGCCCAAGCTGTGGAACCTGCCCGAGAGTTTCCGCGCGTTGGAGAGGTGGCTCGAGCCCGCCTTCGCTTCGCGTGTGGTGGCGGCGGCCGGGGAGGGCGCGCACGACGCATCGCTCGAGTGGCTGCTCATGGCGCTCTCGGTGGCCGTGGCCGTCGCCGGCATTGCCGTCGCCCGCTACTTCTATCACACCAAACCCGAAATCCCCGATTCCATCGAGCGGTCCTTGAAGCCCGTGCACACCCTGCTCTACAACAAATGGTACGTGGACGAGATCTACGACTTCCTCTTTGTGAACGGTCTCGGCAAGGGCGGCGGCCGCGTGTGCGGCGCGTTCGACCGCAACGTGGTCGACGGCGGGGTGAACGGCGCGGGCTGGCTGACGCGTTTCACTTCGCGCGTTTCCATCTGGTGGGACACCTGGATCGTCGACGGCGCCGTGCGTTTCGGCTCCTTCTGCGTGAAGATGCTTTCCTTCCCGGTGTGCCTCCTCGAAACCGGGCGCGTGCAGACTTACGCATTCTTCGTGGTGGTCGGCGCGTTGGCATTCCTGGGGTACTACGTAGCGCGGTAGCCATATGGACCAGCACTTACTCAGCATCGTCTTACTCACGCCCCTGGCCGGCCTGGCGGTCCTGCTCTTCATCCCTTCCCAGAGCAAGCGCCTGATTCGGATCTGGGCCAACCTGGCCGCTTTCGCCGGATTCCTGGTTTCTCTGCCGCTGGTCTCGCGCTTCCGCGCGGATGTCTCCGGCTTCCAGTTCGAAGAGCGCGCCAGTTGGATTCCCACGCTGGGCGCCAACTACCACCTGGGCATCGACGGCATCAGCCTGCTGCTGGTAATGCTCACCACGCTGGTGGGCTTCCTGGCGATTCTCTCCTCCTGGAACGCCGTCCAAGACCGCGCCAAGGGTTACTACGCCATGTTCCTGCTGTTGCAGACGGGCATGATCGGGGTGTTTATTTCCCTCGATTTCTTCCTGTTCTACGTCTTCTGGGGATTGGTGCTGGTGCCCATGTATTTCATCATCGGCATCTGGGGCGGCCCAAGAAAGCTGTACGCCGCCATCAAGTTCTTCCTCTATACCCTGGCCGGGTCGGTGCTGATGCTGCTGGGCATCCTGACGCTCTACTTCGAGCACTTCCGCCAGTTCGGCAGGTACACATTCGAGATCGCCGACCTGATGAATCTCCACATGACGCTGGGCATGGAGCAGTGGGTCTTCTGGGCCTTCTTCCTGGGCTTCGCCATCAAAGTGCCCATGTTCCCGTTCCACACCTGGCTGCCCGACGCGCATGTGGAGGCGCCCACCGCCGGCTCCGTCATCCTGGCCAGCGTGCTGCTGAAGATGGGGACTTACGGGTTCCTGCGCTTCTCGCTCCCGCTGCTGCCCAAAGCCTCCATGGACCAGACCATCGTACAGATCCTGGCGGTTCTTTCGATCGTCGGCATCGTTTACGGCGCGCTGGTGAGCCTGATGCAGCAGGATTGGAAGAAGCTGGTGGCCTACTCCTCGGTGAGCCACCTGGGCTTCTGCACTCTGGGAATTTTCTCGATGAACCCCAACGGGATCGCCGGCAGCGTGATGCAGCAACTCAATCACGGCATCTCGACGGGCATGCTCTTCCTCGTCATCGGCGTGGTTTACGAGCGCCGGCACACGCGCGAGATCTCCGAATACGGCGGCCTGGCGCACGTGATGCCCAAGTTCGCCGTCATCTTCGCGATTGCCATGCTCAGCTCCGCCGGCCTGCCGCTGCTCAACGGGTTTATCGGCGAGTTCACCATTCTGCAAGGCGCCTTCGAAGCCAGCCGCGTGTGGGCGGCCTTCGCCGTGACGGGCGTGATCCTGGGCGCGGCCTACCTGCTGTGGCTGTACCAACGGACCATGCTCGGCCAGGTGACCAACGGAAAGAACCTGGGACTCCCCGATGTGAGCTTCCGCGAGATCGCGGTTTTCGCGCCGCTGATCGCGTGGGCTTTCTGGATCGGTATCTATCCCAAGCCCTACTTTGACATCCTGCGCAAGCCCGTGACGGAAATTGTCCAGCGGGTCAGACCCGGATACTTCACGGCCAGGGGCCGGGGGCCGGGGGCCGGGGGCCAGGGGGTCGCAGCGTTGTCCCCAGGCTCAACAGTCTCCGCCATTCCGCCTCCCGCCTTCGCAGTTCTGAGGCAGATGGCCACCGTGTCGTCCCCAAGCCCCAACGTGTCTCCGACCCTGGCCCCTGGCCCCTGGCCCCCGGCCCCCGTCTTGGCCCCGGCCCCCGTCTTGGCCCCCGGCCCCCGTTCCGGCCCCCGGCCCCCGGCCCCTGCTGGAGGCGCCCAATGAGCCAGTTCTACACCTCCGCCGACCACTTCACCATCATCCCGGCGATCATGCTGGCGCTGTTCGGCTGCGCCATCCTGCTCTTCGACTTCCTTATTTTTCCCGACCCGCGCCAGCGCAAGTGGCTGGTGATCTTCGTGGCGCTGGCGGAAGGCTTCACCGGCTTCGGGCTGTATCGCCAGTACGCCTATCTGACGGCCAACGGCTTGTCGGAGCTCACCGGTTTTCAAGGCTCGGTAACGGTGGACGGCTTCGGCATCTTCTTCAATTGGATTTTTGTTGTGTCCGCCCTGATCGTGGCCCTGGTGTCCTACAAGTACCTGGAAATCGCGGGCGAGCACCACGGCGAATACTACGCGCTGATGCTGTTCGCGCAATGTGGCATGTTCTTCCTGGCCACCGGCACGGACCTGATCACGCTCTTCATCGGCCTGGAGTTGATGGCCATCTCCTTCTACGTCATGGTGGGGTTCCTGCGCAGCGACAAGCGCTCCAACGAGGCCGCGCTGAAATACCTGCTGCTGGGCGCCTTCTCCAGCGGATTCCTGGTGTACGGCTTTTCGCTGATGTACGGCATGGCCGGCTCCACCAAGCTGGCGGATGTCGCGGCGGCCATGTCGGCGCGATCCCCGTGGGACCCGGTGGTGGTGCTGGCCATCGTCACCACCTCCGTGGGGCTGCTGTTCAAGATCTCGGCCGTGCCCTTCCACATGTGGGCGCCGGACGCTTACGAGGGCGCGCCCACCACCGTGACGGCGTATCTTTCGGTGGCGTCGAAGGCGGCCTCGATGGCCTTTCTGCTGCGCATTTTCCTCGGCCCGTTGGCCTCATCGCGCGAGGCCTGGGAGCCGCTGCTGGTGGCGGTGGCGGTGGCCACTCTGACGCTGGGAAATCTGGCCGCCATCAACCAGACCAATATCAAGCGGCTGCTGGCCTACAGTTCCATCTCGCACGCCGGTTACATGCTGCTGGGCCTGGTGGCCGGCAACGACACCGGCATCAACGGCATCGCGGTCTATATCATGGTGTACACCTTCATGAACCTGGGGGCGTTCCTGGTGGTGGTGTCGCTGCGCCGCCAGAACATCATCGGAGAAGATCTCGAAGATATATCGGGCCTGATGCACAAGAGCCCCGGCCACGCCGTCCTGATGCTGATCTTCCTGCTCTCGCTGGCGGGCATTCCCCCGACCGCCGGGTTCCTGGGCAAGTATTACATCTTCCTGGCGCTGATTCAGACCGGGCATTACACGCTGGCGGTGGTGGCGACCCTGTACGTGGCGGTGGCGATCTATTACTACTTCAAGATTGTGCGCAGCATGTTCATTGGCGAGGTCGTGGAAAAGGCCCCGCTCGCCACCAGCTTCGGCCTGCGGCTGGCGCTGGGCGTGAGCGGCCTGCTGACCCTCGCCATCGGCATCTACCCCGAGCCGTTCCTCAGGCTGGCGCAGACTTCGCTGTTGCGGTAAGGACGATATGCAATCGGTTTTCTCACATCCGCTGTTTGCCCCGGTTTTGCTGACGCTGATCCTCATCTGTGCCGTGCCCCTGGTGGCCGGATACCTCTCGCTGGTGGAGCGCAAGGTGCTGGCCGATTTCCAGGTGCGCCTCGGACCCATGCGCACGGGACCGCACGGGCTGCTGCAACCCATCGCCGACGCTTTCAAGCTGCTGCTCAAAGAAGACATTATCCCGACCCACGCCGATAAAGCCATCTTCTGGTTCGCGCCCTGCGTTTCCACCATCACCGCGCTCACGGCGTTCTCGGTCCTGCCGTTCGCCAAGAACATCTTCGTGGCCGACGTAAACGTAGGCCTGCTGGTGATTTCGGCTACCTCCGGGGTGGGGATTCTGGGAATCATCCTGGGCGGCTGGGCGTCCAACAGCCACTACCCGCTGATGGGCGCGCTGCGCGGCGCGGCCCAACTGGTGAGCTACGAAGTGGCGCTCGGGTTCGCGCTGCTTTCGGGCGTCATGTCGGCGGGCACGCTCAGCCTGCAAGGCATCGTCAAGGCCCAACTGGACCGCGGCGTGTGGTTCGTCTTCGACAACTACTTCTTCATGATCGTTCCCTTCGCGGTGTACATCATCGCGGCCACCGCCGAAACCAACCGCGCGCCCTTCGACCTGCCGGAAGCCGAATCCGAGCTGGTGGCCGGCTTCCACACCGAGTACAGCGGGTTCCGCTTCGCGCTCTATTTCCTCGCCGAGTACGCCAACATCTTCGTGGTGTCGTCGGTAGCCGTGACGCTCTTCTGGGGCGGCTGGCTCCGGCCCTTCCCCAACGTGGCCTGGCTGGCGGTGCCGCTCAACGTGGCGTTTCCGGTGTTGCTCTTCGCAGGCTCCGGCGCCCTCACCCTCCTGCTGGTGAAGCCCATGAAGGAGCGCATTCAGCAAGTGGTGCTGGTTCTGGTAGCCCTGGCGCTGGTGCTGATCGGCGCGCTCTTCGTGATTCCCGTGGTGAACCAGGCGGTGATCGGCCTCTTCTGGTTCCTCTTCAAGGTCTCGTCCATCATTTACATGCTGATCTGGTTCCGCGGCACGTTCCCGCGTTTCCGCTACGACCAGCTCATGAACATCGGCTGGAAGATCGCCATCCCGGTTGGGATGGCGGCCGTGCTCATCAACGCGGTGCTGGGCATGACGCGGCACGCATAGAGGGGGGACAGACACTGGCCGTCTGTTGGCGTGGACGTTCGGCCCGCGAAACTTCATGAAAAACCGAGCGGCCGCGCCGACCGGCAGACCTGACCTTTGCGGGGCAGCTTTGTAAGCTGCGGCCGATTTTCAATCGGCCCACTGGCCCGCAGTGGACTGGCGGCGGTTGCCAACCGCCGCGCAGGTTGGAAACCTGCCCCACATCGAGGGCGCACGCCGTTGTGTAGCAGGGAGCAGTCTGGAGGCGGTTTCAACCCCTCGCTACCTCAGCGGGTTTCGCCAATTCAACCCCGCGAAGCGGGCAAAATCGGCATCGCACGAGCAAAGTTCGGCGTTCTGCTCGATGGCGAGCGCCGCGAGGTGGGCGTCGGAAGTGAGATTGCCGCCCGTTCCAAGCGCAGTGAGCAGGCCGCGCAGAATCCCCAGGTGCCTCGGACCTGGATTCACCACTGTGGCGGAGGGTTGATCCAGCCAGGCTTTACCTGCGTAGCGTCAGCCTGCGGCTCAACTCTTCGTCTTCGATCGCTTCGGCGGCGGCCAGGGCCTTGTCCCAGCGGAAATGCTGCTCGGGGCCGAGCGAGTGAGTCTTTTGAACGAAACGTCGCCTCCGGTGGGAGCTTCCCCGCATCAGTCCCGCCCGGATGGCATCGTTGAGGGCGTGCTTGAACGAGACCCCGCGCTCCCGCATGGCGGTCCGCAGCACGCGCTCCACATCCGGATCCAGAGTGACCGTGGTCCGCATAGTGGGCATCATAGCATCACCTGGAAATGCCCCCACGCTATACTGGGTGTCGATTATGAGACGCCCGGTTGCTCTCTTCTGTACTCTCCTGCTGGCGGCCGCTGCCCTTTCCGCCCAGGCGATTCAGTATTCCGAAGCCCGCAAGGTCTGGCTGCTGACCACGCGCCAGAGTTCCTACGCCATGGGAATTGGCGCGGATGGCTCGCTGCGGCACCTCTATTGGGGCGCGCCGCTGTGGCGTATGGACGATCTCGCCCAGCCGCCGGAACGCCGCGACATCTCCTCCTTCGATCCCCGCCAGATGATCGAGAACGAGGAGTTTCCCGGTTGGGGCGGGCCTCGCTACTACGAGCCGGCGCTCAAAGTTACCCGCGAGGACGGCAATCGCGACCTCGTCCTGCGCTACGCCTCGCACCGCATCCAGCAGAACGATCTCGATATCGTGCTGCGCGACATCCGCGACGCCATCGAGGTGACGCTCCACTACCGCGTGTATCCGGAACAGGGCATCCTGCGGCGCCATGCCACCATCCGCAACTCGACCGCGCGGCCCCTGACGGTCGAGAGCGCGCAATCCGCCACCTGGAACTTGCCGCCGGGGGAGGGATACCAGCTCACTTATCTCACCGGCCGGTGGGCCGCCGAAACGCAGCTCAACCGCGAGCCGGTTCACGAGGGCATGAAGGTGCTGGAGAGCCGCCTGGGACACACCGGCCACAACATCAACCCGTGGTTCGCCATC
>Ga0182021_10009403_pt1 | contig 11590 bp, 9 predicted proteins | sample 612E3MmetaG_FD_120493 | JGI IMG/M metagenome (GOLD analysis project Ga0182021, IMG submission 120493) | Permafrost microbial communities from Stordalen Mire, Sweden - 612E3M metaG (Illumina Assembly) | ecosystem: Environmental > Terrestrial > Soil > Wetlands > Permafrost | place: Sweden...
CGGCATCAGAGATGCGATGGCGGTCGATGCCAAGACCGCCGAGGCCCGACCGGAGCAATATCTCGTGCTGCACTTCATGCGTGCCTCACGTGTAGCACAGAGTCGGCGCTTCGGGCATGGCGCTACTCGAGGTCACGCGTCGGCGGATTGTACAACCCTGGCGGTGTAGAGTGCGGCCCATTTTGAACCCAAGCGCGGTCCAGCGTATCCTCCGGCACACCGATATTCGCGTGACGACGGACGTCTACGGACACCTCGCGCCCGAGTATCTGCAACTTGAGATCGACCGGCTCTCGTTCCGTCGGAAACCAGCAGCCTCGGACGAGCCGGCGGAGGCGCTCGCCGCCGGGGTCGCCGGTGCCGAATCCCCCTCCACTCCCCTTCGATTTGGTTCCCCCGTGGTACCCGAGGCCCCCAAGTGCTCTTCTCCGGCTCCCGGACGGGTTAGGAAAACATCATCAAAACGCAAACCTATCTTGGTCGGGGCGGCCGGATTTGAACCGACGACATCCTGCACCCAAAGCAGGCGCGCTACCAACTGCGCTACGCCCCGTCCCCCGCCGCAAGCGACGGAAGGGGAAGCATGATAGCAGAAAGTCGACGTCCGCCACCAAGGAACGCAGCCTGACGCACCAAGCCCCGGACCAGCAGGAACGCCGCAGCTCACTTGGCCGTGACTGCGAAGTCGGTCGTCTCCAGCCCGACGCCACCGCTCCAGATCTCGAATCCGGCAAAGACGTTGGTCAGGCTCCAGGAGGTCTGGACGTACTTGCGCTGAACGGCGTCCTGGATGAATGTGTTGAGGTCGAATGACAGCGAGTTGAGTTTCGTCTGCGCCGCGTATGAGACGCACGGCTTGCCGTTCGAGGAGTTCGTTCCGTACCAGACGTTCCAGTTCTTGCCGCCTATGGTGGTCGAGGTGATCATCGAACCGATGGGCGAGTTCCCGGCCGGCTTGTACAGCCAGACCATGAGATAGCCGCCACTCGGGCTGGACGCCGACGGATCGCCCCCGCCGCCGGTACTGAACCAAACGTCGTACGCAGCGTTGTACGCCCCCGACGCACCGTTTTCGGCCCAGGTCCAGGCAGTTTGCACAGTGCCAAGCGAATTCACCGCCTTGGGCAGGCCGCTGCCCGCGGTGCTGCGACTATTGTTGGCGCCAATGAAGATAGAGGGATACGACGCCGGCGCGCCGCTGGCCCCGGTGCCCTTTTGCACGGTCACCTTGAATTTCGTCCCTGGGCCGTAGCTGATCGTCTGTCCCGCTGACGAGCCCCATGCGTTGTTTTGAACGATGTAGTCTTGCCCGCTGCACGTCACATGGGCCGTGTCGTATTGGCCGCTGAGCGTGCCCTGGCCGGTGGCCGAGCTGCAGCTACTGGTCGTCCCGGTGCTCCCCGGGTCCAATACCGGGACAATCTTGCTCACGCACACGTTGAAGGCACCAACCGAGGCCGGCGCACTGCCCGCGGAGATCTGGATCTGCAAGTCGTAGGGTGTGCCCGCGGTGCCCACGGCCTTCGCGCAGGTGCCCGCGGTGACCGCCCAGTCGGGGCACTCAGCGTCGGTGAAGCACACCCGCCCGTTCCATCCGTTGGCAAATGCGGCAACCGAGGTGAATGGCGAAACCTTGCCCGCCGTGGCCGTGCTCTGGGTGAAACCGATGCGCACCTCGTTGCCGCCAGAACTGCCGGTCAGGGTGATGTCAAAACACTTCACCGGACCGCTGTAGGCGCTCTTCACTGGCGCGGTTCCACCTGTGGAGTTCAGTCCCAGGCCGATGCCGCATCCCCATTTCACGTAGGTCGGATCGACAACCGTGGTGCCGCTGATGCAGCAGCCTGCCGTGGGCGAGCAAAGCGGGTTGGCCGGTGTGCACGACAACGACGGGTCCTGGTACATGTAGAATGCGCCTTGGATCTGGATATTGGGCGACAAGCTGGGGTCCGAGTCACAGATCCACGTCTTGCCCGTCACCAGATTGGTCACGTCCGGGGTGCAAGAGGGAGCCGTTGTGGCACTAGCGGTGGTTCCACCAGAGCTCCCGCCAGAACTCCCACCAGAGCTGCCACCCGAACGAACCGGGCTGCCGCCAGAGCTACCACCCGGGCCACCGGAGCTTCCAGCCGGCGCGCTGGTGCTGGCAACCGTGCCCCCCTGGCTGCCCCCGGCCGACTGGTCGTCTTTGCCGGTCCCACCCTTCCCGCCCGCACCCCCCGCCTGCATCATGCACCCACCGGCGAACAACAGTGTCATGAGAGGGCATGGTGACAGTCTGGGCATAGAAGGTCTCCTACGAATGGCCGGACTCGCAGGTCCGGATCGGGTGCCTGAAGGATGCCACAGCTTACCAGCCAAGCCAACGGTCCAGGGTCGCGGAGATCGGGTCGCGCCACCGGGCTCCGTGGCGGCATAGGCGTGAAGCGGGTCGACGGCGGGACTAGATGGCCATTCGTGATTCTAGGACAAGCACCTTCTTTTCCCCTCTCCCTCCCGGGCTAGGGGTACGTCGTGTAGTCGAAGAAATTGGCGGTCATCATGAGCAACGAAAGCACCATCCAGGAATCCTCGTAGTAGGTGCCGCCCACCAGCGCGGTTCGGCTGGCGAGAACCGCGTAGGCGTCGTTCACGAAGGTCTGGTAGGTCGCATTGCTCATGGCACCCACGCCGGCAGGGCCGATGAAGGCCGAGGACTGGATCTGGACGCTCGCGCCGGTCTGATACTGGGGCCTCGGCGTTCCGTTCAGGTCATAACCGTCGACCATCTTCGCCACGGTTATCCCGCTGAAGAACTTGCTGGTCTTGGCGACGTAGGCCTGGGCGCGCGCTTCGCCGTTCCAACACCAATCAAGGCCGATGCGGAATGGCGTTCGGCACGAGTCGTATTGGTAGTTGGTCGGCGAGGGGCCCCCGGTAGGCCCAAATGCGCCTCCGTTCGGCTTGCCGCCACTGTCGCACCAAGCCGGGACCAGGCCATTGTCGGCATTCCCATTGGTCGAATTCAGCGAGGCATTGAGCACCGTGTACATGGTTTCGACCGTGTTGGTCCAATTGGCGGTGTTCTTGGTGTCGATCTTTGCGAACAGCCTGTAATAAGCAGGGGCAAAGTAGGAGATGTTGATCGTCGATGAATCGGCAGTGGGCCACGGTTTCAGGTACTTGTAGTCGAATATCTCGCTGTTCCAGACGCTGGTGATCGTATCCTTGGCGATGTCGACGTAGTTCTTGGCGAGCTTGCCCTTGCCACCCCACTGTTTGTCGGCCATCAGCAGGGCGAATGCCATGTCTTCATCAGCGTCGGTCGCGGGACCAATCCCGCCCCCGGTCGGGCCAGAACCATCGGCCGCGATATTCCAGTGCATGAGCCCATACCGGCTGTCCAAGAACTGCTGTTCGTATTGCCAAAGATCGTCGAACAGAGTCTGGTCATTCATGTACACGGCGATGAGCATCCCGTACGCGATCCCTTCGGACACCGTGGAATTGGGATCCAGGCTTGGGTCCTTGGGACGCTTGACGCGGCGGAACCCCTTGGCGCCGTCTGTGGTCACCGTGTCTTTCTTCCACTGGTCATAGGCGGCCTGCACGTCCTCGTTGCGATAGAGATTGGGGTAGATGCAGCGGCTGTTTTCGCGATTCTGCGGGAAGGGAAACTTCATCCCCGGCTGCGAAGGCGTGGGCCCGCGCGAAGGCGGAGGGGCCACGTCGACAATATCCGGGACCGAGGCATCGCGCACCTCGACGGTTGCGCTGGACCCGCCACCTCCGCCCACCCCGCCGCTGCCCGAGGTTCCACCACTGCCTGGGGCTCCCCCGTCTCCCGATGTCCTCCCTCCTCCTCCGCTGCCGCCACTGCCGGCTGTCCCCATGCTGCCGCCGCTGCCGCCACTGCCGCCGCCACCGCCGCTGCCTGCCTGCCCGCCTGAACTGGCGCTGCCTCCACTTTGCCCAGCCGGCCCGCCGCTGCCGCTTGCCCCGCCGCTCTGGCCGCCGGTGGTCGAGCCGCCCCGGCCGCCGCTTCCTTGGGGCAAACCGGGGGTTATGGGCCGGCACGACGCAGCACCAAAGACGGCGAGCGCGAGCACGCTCCAGAGGCGGGCGTGGCCGTCAAGGATTCGAGGAGAGCCTGTCATGTCCTACTAACACTCCTTGGTCAGAGCAGGGGAAGATCGTCTGGCCGCCAACGACAGTATGCGCCCCGAGGCGTCAAGGTTGTGATTTCAAGCTGGCCGCTTTGGACGTATCCAGCACGAAATCCGCGTCGGGCGTGGTCTCGGCTTCGACGTAGATCTGGTAAGCAAAGAGGGTCTTCGACAGCTTGATGAGCGCCTGGTTCACCGCCAGGGCGGCTCGGCCAAGCTGGCCGTCGCCGAGGGCTTTGGGGAATGGCGCGGGTACCCCACGGATAGCCTTGATGCGGAAGCCATGATCGCGCAGCAAGCGCCTCAGCGAACGGAAGGTAAAGAGACGGGTGTGGGTCAAATCCAGGATCCCGGTCTTGCTATAGTTGAACTGACCCACGAGCAACATGAGCCGCTCGGGCAAGAAGGCGACGTTCGGTGTCGTGATGATGACGGTCTTCTTCTCGTGGGTGAACTGTCTGCGCAACCGTTGCAGGAACAGCTCTGGATTGCGGAGATGCTCTATCATATCGAGAATCAGGATGTGTTGGTATGGCTCGGTATCGAAGACCAGCGGGTCGTCCAGGTCTTGCAGGAAAAGACGCACATCCCCCAAGTCGCCCGGCAGCGGACGCTGATCCACCACCGCCACCTGACAGCCTTTGTCGACCAGGGCCTTGGCCACTACACCGGGCCCTCCCCCCAAATCGATGGCCGAAGCGCGCGCTGGCACAGCGTCGATGGCCATGCTGTGGCTGGAAACATACCCTGTCTTGAGACCGCTGTCCGCCGGTCCCACGTCAAACCGGCGCTGGTAGAGGATGCCCATCCGATGCACTACGTTCTGCAGGGTAACGCGCGCGACATCCTTGGCGTACTTCAGCCCGTTCACGTAGCAAATCTCGTCGCCGTAGTAGGTCGGGATGGGCTGCTCGACGATACGCAGGCCTGCGTTGAGGAACTGGATTAGGATCTCGGTGTCGAAATGGAAGTCGTCGGTGTTCAGGCTGAAGGGCAGACCCGCCAAGGCAGCCACCCGGTAGACGCGGTAGCCGCTGTGGAACTCGGACAGCCTAGAGCCCAGCAGGGTGTTCTGCATGGTGGTGAGGACGCGGTTGCCCAGCCACTTGTAGAGCGGCATTCCTCCCTTGCGCGCCTGCCCCGCCTCCAGCATGCGGCTGCCGAGCACCACGTCGGCTTCGCCCTTCACCAAGGGTTCGAGCAAACGTGGCAGTGCTTCAGGAGCGTACTGCCCATCGCCGTGCACCATGGCGACGTAGTCGAATCCCTCTTTGATCGCGTAGCGGTACCCGACCTTCTGGTTTCCCCCGTAGCCCTGGTTGTACTGGTTGCGCAGGACCGTAACCCTGCGCTCAGGATGGGCCGCTTGCCAAATTCGTCCAATCGCGAGCGTGCGATCCGTGGACGCATCATCGACCACGAGGACTTCGCAGTCGTAGCCCGCGAAGAGAGAACTGGGGATACGGTCAAGCACGCGCTCGAGCGTCTTCTCGGCGCGATAGGCGATCACGAAGATAAGGACTCTGGAGCGCCCCGAAACCTCCATGGTTGCGCTGTACCATACCGGGAGGAGCAACGGGGTGGCAACCGCCTACCGTCGCGGCAAAGAAAAAGAGCGGCGGTTTTAGGCCGCCGCTCTTTTGCCTACGAGATTCTGCGGAGAAACGGGCTAGCGCCGCTTCTTCTTGACCGGCTTCTTGGCCTTCTTGGCCGGCTTCTTGGCCTTCTTGGCCGGCTTCTTAGCCTTCTTGGCCGACTTCTTGCGCTTCTGACCGCCGACTGCACGCTTGGCGCGAGACACGTCGCCGTCCTTGTCGACGAAATAGATGTAGTTGTTGTCCATTTGGAAACCGCCGTCGGCGACCTTCTCGGGCTTTCCCTTCGGTACCCCCGGCTGCTTGCGACGAACCTTCCAGACCGTGCCATCCTTCACGTACAACATCGTGTCTTTGTCACGAACAATTCCCAGCCTTGCTACTTTTTCGGCCATTTCTCCGCCCTCCGTCTTTGATGTGGGGAGATCAGAACAACCCGCATGGTAGCTATGAGCCAAAGTTCGTCAAGAGTTTTCCGTCGAGGAACTCGGACGGGCTCCACACCCAAGCCAGCGCCATGACCGAGGCGACCGCGCCTGCATGGCACGCCACGACATACTAGCGCGCCGCGGCTACGTAGACATGCTCGTCTGCCAGGCCCGGCTCCTGGTCGACGGGCCGGCCGTCGAAGCCGCCAAAACAGGCCAGCAGGCGGAAGCCGGTTCGCGCCAGCAGGTTCTTGACCAAGGCCGGCTCAAGCTGCCGATGGCAGAGGCGCACCACTCGCTCCGGCCCCGAGAGGCGGCCGTTCTCGTCGAGCGGCTGGTAGTAGAGGCGCATGTGCAGAACGCGGCGGCGCGGGTCGAACCGGTGGTTGTTGGTGTAAACCAGCCGCTGCCCCGACAAAGGGTGGCGGAACACGGTACGACCCCAGCGGTAGTGGGAATCGCGCCCGATCCAAGTTGGATCCGGCGGCAGCACGTCGAACGCAAGCCAGCCGCCTGGAACCAGACAGGCCCGCGTCGCGCGCAGAAAGCGCTGCAGATCAGCCTCAGAATAGAGGTGCTGCACACTGTGGAAGGCGGCCACGGCCAAGGCGAAGCGCGGCCTCAAGGAGAAGGTGCGCATGTCCGCCCGCAGAAGCAGGCAGCGCGGACGGCGGGCTGCACTCAGGCGGGCCACCCGACGCCGAGCCTCGGCCAGCATGGACGCCGACCGATCGAGCCCAACCACCGTGTGACCGTCACGGAGCAGGGGCACGAGCAGCCGTCCTGTGCCGCAGGCCAGGTCCAGGATCGGGCCGACCGGCGCAAACTGCCTGCGGTCCTGGGCCAGACGTCGATAGAAGCTGATGTCAGCGCGGCGGCGGCGATATTCGAAGTCATACAGCGCCGCGTCCTCGAAGGCCTCACGACCACCCGCTTCTTCATCGGCGCGCAGAAAAACGTCCTTCGCGGGCATGTGCAGGGGCGAGAGTATGCAATAGATTCCCGGCATGCAGGTCATCGTGCTGCTTTCCGGCGGGCTGGACTCGGCCACCGTGCTCGCTCTGTGCCGTGCCCAGGGGCTGGTCTGCCACGCCCTGAGCTTCCACTACGGCCAGCGTCATGCGGTCGAGTTGCAGGCAGCCGCGCGCGTTGCGGTGGCGTTGGGCGCGGCTTCCCATCGCGTGTGCAAGCTCGATCTGGGAGGGATTGGCGGATCGGCGCTCACCGGCCAAGGTGCGGTTCCAAAGGGTCGAAGCGACGCCGAGATCGGTAGCGGTATTCCCACAACCTACGTGCCTGCGCGCAACACGCTGTTCGTGGCTCACGCTCTGGCGGTGGCCGAAATCCTGGGCGCGGAGCGCATCGCGCTGGGAATCAACGTCCTCGATTCTTCCGGGTACCCCGACTGCCGGCCCGAATGGCTGCGCGCCATGCAAGAGGTCGCGCGGTTGGGCACCCGGGTCGGCGTCGAGGGACGACCGGTCGAGCTGCTGGCGCCTCTGGTGGGCATGACCAAGGCCGAAATCATCCGGGCCGGTGTGGCCCTTGGGGTCGACTACGGCCTGACCCATTCTTGCTACGATCCTGCTCCCGACGGCGCGGCTTGCGGCGGATGCGACTCATGTCAGATCCGGCGGCACGGTTTCCAGCAGGCCGGTGTTGCCGACCCCACCCGCTACGCGCGGTGATCTGCCGTTCTCACTCCGGCCGGGCGCCCCAGCGACTTCCGAACGGTCCTCTACCCAAGTACGCCGGGCGAAGGGACGCAGGGTGAAGGTCGGTCAAGCTGGGGATAGGCGTGCGTATGGGAGAGCGAAGGTTGGGGACGAAGACCGGCTCCGGTTTGTCGCGCAAGGGCGCGGTGGTCAGGGGCTGGCCGGCCCGATCCGATCCGTCGGCGTGGGGCACGTCCGGGCGGCGGTCGCGCCGGCCCCTGCGCCGGCCTGGGCGCTCGACGGGAGGCTGCAGGTCAGGAGGCAGAGCCTCGTCTGCGACGGCCACGACGCTGCCCTCGGCCGCGGGGACTGGCCGGCCCACCAAAGCGGGATTGCTGCCTTCGGCGTCCGTGACGATCTCCACCAGCCGTAGCGCATCCTCGTAGAACTCGCGGTTCTCCAGCTTGGGGCGCTTGCGCTGGGGGTTGCTCGACGGGAAGAGATAGCGCGTGGCCAGCAAGATCTGGCGCGAGGTTTCCGTATCGCGACGCGAGGCCTTGAGTTGCTCGACAATGGCCTGCGCCGATTGCAGGACCAACTGCCCGGGGTCGGAAAATGCCGCTGTGTCAGGGTGCAGAGCATCGCGCAGGGGCGGCAGGAGAAGCGCGGCCAGCAGCAGCGCATCCGAGGGTGTTTTCTCGCGCCTGATAGTCCAGCGGTCGACTGCCGCAAGGTAGGCCCAGAAGCGAGCCACGCGAACCCGACCTTGTTCGTCGACGGGCTCTTGCTGGAGCGCCCTGGCCAGATCGGGCGACAGAACCTCAAGCAGGCCGGTGCCGAGGAGAAGCTCAAAGGAGCGCCGGGCCGCGCCTGCGCGCAAGAGGCGGAAAAACTCCTCGGAAACCCGAGCCTGGGCGCACTTAGTGATTTCGCCTTTGTGCTCCATCATGCGCCGGTAGGTTTCCGGCTCAATCGTCAGATCGCAGCGGGCAGCAAACTTCACCGCGCGCAGGATGCGAATCGGATCTTCTCGAAAGCGAATGTCGGGATCGCCGATGGTTCGCACCAACCGCGCTTCCAAGTCGACAAGCCCGCTGACGTGGTCGATGACCCGGCCCGTCTCGATGTCATAGAAGAGCCCGTTGATGGTGAAGTCGCGGCGGCGGGCGTCCTCGATGGCATTGCCGAACTCGTTGTCGTGCCGGATGAGCAGGTCGTTCTTCCCGGAACCGTTGCCGTTTCCATTCCCGCCCTGGTCGTCCTCGACCACGCGCGGATTGGCGCGAAACGTGGACGTCTCGATGATTTTCCTGCCAAAGAAGATGTGGGCCAGGCGGAAACGGCGACCAATGATGCGGCAGTTTCGAAACAGACGACGCAGCTCGTTGGGCTTCGCGCTGGTCGCCACGTCGAAATCCTTCGGCTTGCGGCCCAGCAGCAGATCGCGCACGCAGCCGCCGACAAAATAGGCCTCGTGCTTGGACTGGTGTAGCCGCTGGACGACCCGAGCGGCATCGGGGTCGATCTGGTCAGACCTGATCTGCATCCTCAGTCCCGTAGCATGGCTTACAGCTTCGGGCAAGACCGGCGACGTTGGCGACGTGGGCGATTGAGCGGGCCGGGGCTCTACATCCTGAGGGGCAGGAGGGAATCAGCGTCTGTGTCGCGTGCGGCGGGCGTCGGTGGATGGGGGGTCCGGGAGGGATGGGCGGGAAGCTTCAAGGTGGCGCCGGGCACGGCCCGCGCGGAAGAGCTGCCGGCCCTCTTCGCAGGCCGGTGGGTGGCTTGGGGACGAACGCCTGGGGGCCGTGCGGAGGGCGCGACAGGATCTGTTGCAGCCGGCAACACAGTCGCCGGTGGGTCCTCTCGCGCGGCCGGCGCGGGCTCGTCCGCAGACGCAGTGCCGGCGGACGGCGGCGTGGGAAGGTCTGATGTCGCCGGCGCTTGCGTTGCGGCGGACGGCCGCGAGACCGATGAGCCGCCTCCGTGCAACTTCAAGATCGCCAGGGCCACGAGGAAACTCAAGAGGGCGGCCAGCACGAAGATGGCCAGACGCGAGACCCAAACCTCGCGCGGGACATTCAGCGTGTCGTCATCGGCGCCGGACATCCGACTGCGCAAGCGAAAGCCACCCCCGGTGGTCCAGCGGCCAAACAGGCGTGCGAATGCCGGGAGCTTGGTCTTGCCGCTGTGGCGGGAGCGCGGGGGAAACTCCTCAGTAGTTTCGTCGGTCACGGTCTCTGGCACGCCGGCTGGCGCCTCTTCGCGCGGGCTCGACGGCACCCTGGCCGCGGGGCCGGGATCGGCCGGCACGTGCAGATGGATCGCATGTCCCATCACGGTGCGGGTGGCACGCGGAGAAAGCGCCTCTTCGGGATTGGAGGGAGGCGGCTCATCGCCGCCTGAGAAGCCAGGTCTGGTCTTGCTGCCTGACATGCGTGGGGATCGAGGGTATCCCACGCCGGCCGTGGTTTCCAGGAACCCAGGAAGGCGGACCGCGCGGCAAGAACCCGCGTGCCCTTCCCTTCACGTCGCGATAGCCTTGCAACCGCCATGCGCATCTGCTTCGTGGTCAACAGCGTCAGGACGCAACGACCGACCTACACCACCGCCCACCTCGCCTTCGCCGCGCACCGACGCGGACACGACGTGGCCCTGGTGTCGGTGGACGAGCTCTCGCACGGTGACGATCGCGTCGTGTTCGGGGAGATCGTGCGTGCCGCAGGGACGCAGCGAAATGCGGCCGAATTCGTTCGCGCTTTGCTCGCACCGGAGGCGCCATGTGAGCACGCGCGCCTCAACGACTTCGACGTGATTTTCCTGCGCAACAACCCGCACGTGACGAACGGCGCTGGGGTGCGGTTCAACCCCGCCATCGAGTTTGGCCGGCGCCTCAAGCAGGCGGGCGTGATGGTGGTGAACGATCCTGACGGCCTGATGCGCGCGGGATCGAAGATGTACCTGGCGGGGTTTCCGGCGGAAATCCGCCCCCGGACGCTGACTACCAGATCGCCCGAACGCGTGCGCGTCTTCTTGCGCGAGTTGGACGGGCGGGCGGTGATCAAGCCGCTCTACGGATACGGGGGTCAGAACGTCTTCTTCGTGGGCCGTGGCGAAACCGCCAACTTGAACCAGATCATCTCTGCCGTGCAGAGCGAAGGCTACCTGATCGTGCAGGAGTACCTGCCCGCGGCAGAAAAGGGCGACAAGCGTGTGTTGCTGGTGGGCGGCGTTCCCCTGCAGGCAGGCGAACGGGTGGCGGCCTATCGGCGGGTCCACCCCAAGGACGACATGCGCAACAACATGCACCTGGGGGCCGCGCGGCGAGCCTGCAAGCTGGGCGCGGCGGAGCGTGGTGTGTGCGACCTGATTCGGCCGCGCCTGGTCGCCGATGGGCTGTATTTCGTGGGAGTGGACATCGTGGGCGACAAGATTTTGGAGGTCAACGTTTTCGCCCCGGGCGGCATCAACAACATGAACGAGCTCTATGGCGTTGACCTGGGCGATGCGGCCATTGCCGATTTGGAGCGCAAGGTCAAGCTACGGGGCGCCTATCGTGAGCCCGTTCCGCCCCACGTTTTCATGCGGGGATAGGCCGACGGGTGGCTCGCACCGCCGTCGATGGGACTTGACGGAGCGCCCCGCATGCGGCACCTTCTCTGCCTCAAACGTGATGCGGGGTGGAGCAGCCTGGTAGCTCGTCGGGCTCATAACCCGAAGGTCCCAAGTTCAAATCTTGGCCCCGCTACAATCTTTCCGGGTACTTA
>Ga0182021_10009404_pt1 | contig 11589 bp, 10 predicted proteins | sample 612E3MmetaG_FD_120493 | JGI IMG/M metagenome (GOLD analysis project Ga0182021, IMG submission 120493) | Permafrost microbial communities from Stordalen Mire, Sweden - 612E3M metaG (Illumina Assembly) | ecosystem: Environmental > Terrestrial > Soil > Wetlands > Permafrost | place: Sweden...
TCATACCAATCCTGACTCAATTATTGCTGCGGCAAAATAAATATCTACCCGGTGGAATATTAAAATACTTAAACAGTCCTAAACCCAGACATAAGTGAATTCGTTTGTCACTGATAACCCGGAAAAAAATCTCTCTTAATTTGGGAATCGTCCATATTTTCTGCTGCAAGACTTTCCCCAATGTATTTTACCATGCTGGGGGGGCCGGAAATATAGTATGTCTTGTCCAGGTATTTTGGAATTATGGCCTTAAGCATTTCAATATCACAGACTTCAGGGCTAACGACATACCTGACTTTAAAGGCTGCATTACGGCTGGCAAGCAAATCCAATTCATCTTTAAAGACTATATCCTTATTTCTGTTGGCATAGAAAAGAAATATTTCTATTTCTTTCATTTTTCCATAGTAATCAAGGTCAACAAGGATGGACCTGAAAGGTGTTATCCCTATGCCACCGGCAAAAAAGACATAGTCTTTATAATAATCTTCTATAATAAATTCACCCTGTGGCAGTGCAGCTGTAATTTCCCGCCTTCTTTCCATGTTCATGAGAGCATTCTTGAAAGTGCTGGAACGTTCCCGGGAGATCCGGGTCGTAATCATTATCCGTCCTTCATGTGGGGCGGAAGCAATAGTAAAATACCTGTTTATTCCGCGGTCATCAGGATTATCCTGCGGCAGCGTAAAATTCATATACTGCCCCGCCTTAAAGATGACGGTACCTGGTGAGTCAAAAAAGAAGGAAAAACAATCTGCAGTATTTTGAACTTTTTCAATAAAATTAAGGATCATTTAAAAAAACTCATTTCTCAATTTGGATTAGTTACGTCGTTAGGATGTATTTTATAATATTTTTTAGTAGATGGCACTATAAACATTCAGGGGTTTAGTTTATCTCATGAGAGTTTGTGACGCTTTGAGCACATTTTAGGTCCTTTATGATTCTGGATAAAACTATTTGTTTTTTTAATTTCCTGTAAAAATCTTTTTTTAAAGTGCTTTTAATCCCTGTATTTAAAGCCATTAATAATCCCTTATAATCATTTTTTTCATTATAAATCTTAATAAGCAGATTATAAGTCAGGATACTGTCTGTTTTTTCTTCAATATTTTTCAGTAGCAGCTTTTCAGCAATATCAAACTGGTTTTTATCAATGAAAAAAAGGGCTTTTAATTCGTTAAATATTATTTTCTCAGGTGAATTGCAAATTAAAGTCATTTTGAGCCCTTTCCTTAAAAACAGAAATGATTATAAGTATTTGAGTTAAATACAGTCAATGAAAAACTAAAATTCAAACCCTGTAACCGGAAGGCTCCTTTAAAGCAAATCGACATCTGAGTCCGAAAGCTTTATCAACTCTTTCGCAATATCCAATTTAACTTGTTCTTTTTCCTTATTGGAATAAAACTTCAATTCCCCTATGATTTTGTTATATTTGGAGATGTAAATCTTTCTTCCATTATACTTATTTATATATTTTGTCAGATTGGTCCTAACATCCCTGATATCTTTTTGTACCATTTTTGTAAATCCTTTTTATCTATAATTTTAGATTTTTTTTCATTAATATTAATATCGGGAATTTTTTAAAAAACTATAGGGAATTATTAAAAAAATTTATTTTTGGTTTAAACTTATTAGCTGGCAGGTTTTACTTTTTTTATTAAATCCAGGCCTATATTGCTGTTTTACATGAAAACATAGCGCTAAAATATGCATTACCGCTCTTATTTCACTTTAAATTCTGGATATTAATAAAAATGGAGAATATTATCTTTTTTAGGGCGTTTTTTTAGGGTATTTTTTATGGTAGTTACTTGGATTGCACCCAGCCCGCAATACTGAATATATAACCTTCCGGACTTATTTTTTCCAGGGCCCCGCTTACAAGGTCATAAACCATTATAAAATTTTCCTGGATATTGTTCATATTCTCATCGTATTGAGAAAAAAGGAAGGCAACGATGCTGCCGTCAGGCGAAATCATCGGCATAGACGGCCCTATTTTGGAATCCGTCAGCTTTTTATTGCCCGAACCGCTTGCATCCATAATAAATATATCCCCACTTGGGATTTGAGCTGATATTGTCCCATATCTTAAAGAACCTGTGTAGGCTATTTTTGATTCTCCGTCCGGGTTGTCATATACAGATGGCTGCTGTTCCCTTAACTGGTCATTTTTTGTTAATTTTTTTAAGCTGCTTCCATCATAGTCACACACCCACAAATCGCCGTCCTCCTCAAAATCGCCTAATACCTGAAAGACTACCTGCTTTGTAGATTTTATAGACTTGAAATTATCAAAACTTGAAATGATTTCAGGACCTGCAGCTGAAAAATCGCCGGGGCCCACCCCCACTATTTCTTGGGGTACCCCACCCTTAATATCAACACTATAAAGCGTATCATTTAAAGTATAAAAGCCTACAGTCTCGCCGTTTTCCTTTTTCTCATAATAAGGGTGGGAGACCATAAATATTTGACTGTCATTTTCAGTAAAAAAGACCGGTTCCAAAAAAGTCGTGGACCTTATAGAAGCTCCGCCAAGATCAATATTTACTTCCTTTTGTTCGCCTGTCTGCACATCAATAATAAAAAGGCCCACATCCCTGAAATTACTGTTAAACGGGCTCAAGTTAGGGTCTGTTGTAACCTCATATGCGATTTTTGTGCTGTCATTTGACCAAACTGGTTTTCCATACAAGCCAAGGTCGATTTCCCCGCTTTTACTCTCAGTAAAGTCAAATTCTGCAAGCGTTGTTAATTTCCCTGTCAATACGTCTATTACACAAATAGCGCTGTATGCACCTCTTCCGCCGTCAGAAAGCATTCCAAGGATCTTTGTGCCGTCCGGTGATGCTCCAAAAATGCTGCCAAGGTCATATTTGTCTTTAATATCACTGTAAATAAGTTTTTTATCTGCACCCACTGCTGAAACTGCATAAATATTACCTACCCTGTGTTCAAAATGGTTTGACTCTGAACTACTGGTGACTTCAAAATATGCAACACTATATTCCTTAGAGCCTGTATCACTGCCGGAAGGGCCTGCCGTGGGAGCTTCTGCTGCTTCTGACGCAGGGGTAGTTTGGCCACCGGCAGAATCTCCTTCTGTTGCTGAAGTACTTTCACTGTTGTCAATGCTCTCTTTGGCAGTTAATCCGCTTTCACTTAGGTCCTTTGTTTTTATAAGCCTGGACGCAAGTGAACTTAAATTGCAGCAGGAAGTAAAGGAAAAAATAAACAAGGTTAAAATGAGAATGGAAGCTATTGCCAGGGATAACTTTCCTGTAATCCTTGGACTTTTTGATTTTTTTACTGCTTTACTCATAAACCCGGTTCCTCCCATTATTTCTCTCCCAGCTTTTATTCTGCCATATTGCCATTTTTGTTTAATTAGGTCCTGCAGAATAATCGGTAAAAATTTAAAATTTCAAAATTTTGCATACCGAAGAAATTATAATTATTTTTTTATAAAATAATGAATCATTCAGCAAAAACTAAATAGTTATACCAAGACTTCTCTGTCAGCGATAAGATTATTACACCTTTTCCAGTATTTCTTCTTCCTTGTCCTGTCCTTCTACTTTTTTTTCGAATGTCTGTAGTATCTTTCCCGGTATTTCTACCGTCTTTTCCGGCTTTTTTTCTCTATCCGGTTTTTCTTTTATGTGCTGATTTCCTTCTTTATGCAGTTTTTCTACTTTATGCTGTTTCGCCTGGTATAAAAAAGCTTCGAGCCTTGTATCGGTTGTACCCTGTTCAAGGCCGTCAAATGCAAGATTTAACCATGGCACCTTATATTCTTCCCTGAGACTTTTAGAAATCGCAGTGACCATGGTGCCTGGCATACAAGTGAAAGGAAGCACGTTTATTATCCCGTCAGCACCCTTTTTTATCCAGTGAATAGATTTCCCCACACTAAGAGCAGCCTCTCCAAACCATTTAATGATATATGGTTCGGCATTGTCCCAGATTTCATATATATCGGACTCATCCAAATCTATGATATCAGTGTCCTTAATAGGATGCTCCAGCAGCCTGTGATATCTGTGAAGCAGCTTGTTTAAAACCCTGTTTGTAACATTAAACTTCAGGCCCCTTGAAAAATTAAGTATATTTTCCCCATTGCCCTTTGACCCATTGCTGCTTTCTATGATTTCGTCGGCCCCATTGCCATTAAAACTAAATGCAGATCTTATATTGCCCAGGATCTTGAAATAAAGGTCCTTTTGCTTAATTGAGTTGTCAAGTTTGCTTGTGGCATTTGTGTGATATGCCCACTCGCCAATATCAGGTATCTGCACCTGGCCCCCCAGATGCTCAACCATTTTTATTATCTCATTATTGCTATAAGGGTGATTTCTTACATAAATCTCGCCGACAATGCCTATCAAAGGCTTCGGCGTCCTGTTTACTGCAATACTGCTGAATTTTTTTTCAGCAAGGCTCATAATGACTGCCATGCTTGCCAATACCTTTTCATTTCCCGGATCCCTTAATTTTTCAGAAATCATCTCAATCAGGCCATTATATACCAGCTCGGTTTCGCCCTTGTTGATCTCGTAGGGCCTTGTGCTGTGTAGGTATTTTGTCATATAGTCTATTGTAAATGCGCCTATCATTGCCCTGCTTAAAAGCCTGGCTCCCTTTTTGCCCTGCATGTCATATTCCTTATAAAACTGGCTGCTCTCAGGCGCGCCAGGAGAAATTATTGGAACATCAGGATAGCCAAGTTCCTTTAACAGTATTTTCTGCATTTGGTTATACTGGCCAAATCTGCATGGACCATGTGTAAGCGGCATTAAAAACGCGCACTTGGAAGGGTCGTTATATTTCAGTGTCTTCAATATATCCCCGGTAGTGAGAATATAGGGGTAGCATTCTTTTCCAAGAGTATGTTTCCTGCCGATTTCAAGGGTTTCATAATCAGACATCATTATTTCAGACTCTATGCCGCCGGACTGGAACGCAGCCTGGATGGCATATGCGCCATCACCCATATACGGGATATATAGGACCCTGTTGTCTTTTCTTTTAAACTGTGGATTAGGTATTTCTGTTTTCTTTTCCTTAAAGCTGTATCCGGTTTTTAATTTTTTTATGTTTGACAGCGAATCATAAAATGCCTCACACCTGGTAATGACCCCTGCTCCCGCAGTATGCTCATCGACTTCTATCTTTAAGAATGGCCTGTCTATCTCTCTTTCAAAAAACTGCATTATAAATGAATCGGGGCCGCAGCCAAAATTTGTGATATATACAGGGAAGAGCCTTTTATCTTTTTTAATAATATCAACCGCGCTTAGTATCCTGTCTCCAAATTCCCAGTACATATTTGGCCACTGGCTGAAAAGGTCAACATTATCCACAGAAAGATAATCAAGCGGGATAGCTTGTATGCCCAAATCCCTGAGTTTCCCTGGAATGTCCATACTTATGTTGGCATCACAGCTGTTATAAGGCCTTGCAATAATGACAGCGGCAAAATCATCTTCCTTAAGATTATCAAGTACTTTTTCTCCCGCTTTTTTTATATCCCTGTAAAAAACCTCCTGGGCTCTATAGGCAGCTTTCACTGCATTATTTATCAGCTTTTTGCTCTTACCGAATTTTGCCCCTAGCTTTTGAAGCTGGTCATTTTTTAAGAATTCCTTGAAACTGAAATTTACAATTGGATCAAGTATCTTTCCGGCATCAATCGGAACGGATGCCTTTACAAAAGTTGAAAGGCCCTGTACGAATGGGCATGGGTAACTTCCTGTCCTTGAACCTTCTATTTTTTTACTGTCACACGGCATGTCTCTAATGCTGGGTACGAAAACATAATCGACCCCTTTATCAAGCAGGTTCTGTATGTGGCCAAGCATGACTTTTATAGGAAAACAGGTCTCTGCAACAACATAACCCAAACCATCATTTATTATCTTCCTGTTAGTCTTGTCTGAAAGAACAAGCTCTATCCCCATCTCACTAAAATATGCATTCCAGAAAGGATAAAATTCATATGTAAGCATTGTAAACGGAAGGCCAACCTTTAGCCTGCCTTCTTTGATTTCCGGTGATGATTTTTGTTTTCCATCATTTTGATGCTCAATTTTACTGATGATTGAATTGTCCAAAGAAGCGCTTTCGCTCTGTGGCGTTCCATCATGGATACTGGGCTCTTTTTCGGTTTGCGCTGTTTGAATGGTCATGTCTTCACCACGCCTCGAGTTTAAAAGCGCAGTGCCGGGATTTTTTATTGATTTCGCATATGAATTAAGAAGTATTTCATCTCTTTGCAGGAAAAGGTCCTTAAGGTCTGCTTTTTTTGTATTTTTCTTTTCGTATTTTTCACATCGTCCGCCGTAAAAAAGGGATTTGGAACCTTCGCTGGTAACTTTTTTAATCTCGCACATATTAGGGCATCCCCCGCATTCAAAAGAACTCTGGGAATATTTTATATTTGCAATTATATCAAATCCCCTGAAATTAGAATGTTCCACATGATTTTCCAGTGCCCTTATTGCAGTTCCTATTGCACCCGTGACTTCATGGTTCTGGGGAACAATTATCTTCTTGCCAAGGTAATTTTCAAAGGCTGCCACGACAGCTTTGTTAAATGCGACTGCACCCTGGAAGAATATCTTATTGCCTATTTTTTTTGTACCAACAACCCTGTTTATATAATTGATAGCTATTGAATAAGCGAGCCCTGCAAGGATATTTTCGATGCTGGCGCCGTTCTGGTAATGTGAAAGGACATTTGTCTCCATGAATACGGTGCATCTTTCCCCAAGATTTAAAGGGGCCCTGGCTGTCAGCGCCCTGTCGCCAAATTCTTCAATTTTTATATCAAACCTTTCAGATTGTTCTTCAAGAAAAGAACCAGTGCCGGCTGCGCATATTTTGTTCATCTCAAAATCAACTACCACGCCATTTTCAAGACTTATATATTTGGAGTCCTGGCCGCCGATTTCAAAAATAGTATCCACTCCTTTGTCAATATCCCCGGCAGCGGTTGCCTGTGCTGTTATTTCATTAATGATTATATCCGCCCCAACAAGGTCGCCTATTAGGTATCTGCCTGAGCCTGTTGTTCCCACAGCCCTGACATTTATTTTATCCCCGACTTGTTTTCCTATTATTTCTATTCCTTTCCTGACTGCCTCAATCGGCCTTCCGGCGGTTCTTAAATAGACCTTTGAAATAAGTTTTTTATCTGAGTCTATTGCAACAACATTGGTGCTGATCGAGCCAACATCAATACCGATGAACGCATCTATTTTGACTGGCTTTCCGCCCATAGTATTTTCGCCGGCAGTACCTCCGCTGCCGCTATTTTTTTCGCTGTCGCCTCCGTCGCTACCATCCCTGTTAAAGATGTAAGGTTTTGTAGTACCCGACGGCAGTGTTGATTTTATAATCTCAAGTGGTTTAAGCGTTTCTTTCTCATACTTGAAGCTCTTTATAGACTCCTTGAGGACAGCCAAAATATCTGCCATATCAATATCCCCGTCGGTCCCACCTGCAGCAAGCTTAAGCGCTGCGCCGATTGCCCCAATTGAAGCCTGGTTTTCCGGAATAATAATTTTTTCTTTTAATATGTCTTCGAATGCCTTAAACATTGCCAGATTATATGAAACCCCTCCGCAGAATATTATTGGCGCCTTGAATTTCTTGCCTTTCACTATCCCGGATTTATAACTTCTTGCCATTGCATAACATAACCCGAGCATAATGTCTTCATCACTGGCTGCTTCCTGTTGGAGATGTATCATATCTGATTTCGCAAAGACGCTGCACCTGCCGGCAATCGTTGCGGGGCTGGAAGACTTTAAAGCAATCTCGCAAAACTGCTCTATGTTTAAATTAAACCTTGAGGCCTGTTGGTCAAGAAATGAACCTGTCCCTGCTGCGCAGAGTTCATTCATCGCATAATCACCTGCTGCCAGGTCAATGAATTTGGAATCCTGGCCGCCGATCTCTATGACAGTCATTATTTCAGGATATAGCGATTTTACTGCAGTTATTATTGCCTCTATCTCATTAATAAATGATGCTTTGAGCAGGCCGGTCAGATTTTTACCTCCCGAACCTGTAAATGACAAGCCTGCTATCCTGCCAAACCTTGAATCTTTCAACAGGTTCTCAATATCTTCCGCAATCATCTTTGCCGGTTCGCCATAATGCCTTAAATAAGGCAAAATCGAAATTATTTTTAGATCCCTGTCAAGGATTGCCCTGTTTACACTTACTGCGCCTATATCGTATCCCAAATAATATTTTCCCAATTTAACTTGCTCCTCTGCACTTTTTAAAAGCATCTCACTTTTATTCTATTAATTTTTATTTTATTGATTCCTATTTTATTGATTCTTAAAATTTAACTGTTGTCCTGAAAAATTTCTCTCTGTAAGTATCTGACAGCACTTATTAGTTATAAGTTTTAAAATTTATCCAAAAACTCAAGTATTTTGTTATTGGCTGCCTCCGGCTGTTCTCCCATGGAGACATGTCCCGCATTGTCTATCACAGCCAATTCTGAACCTTTTATTAATGAATTAAACCTGTAGGCAGACTCCAGGCTTATCCATCCGTCATTCCTGCCCCAGAGTATCAAAACAGGAATATTTATTTTTTTATTTTTGGTAAATGTTCCCAAGTTTTTTCCGTTTCGACAAGAGTATATTAAACTTTAAATACTTCATTTCTGCAATAATATTTTTTCCTGCGTTGCATTAGAGACAGAAAAATTTTATTATTCTCTTAATGAAATAATAAAATTTTAAATTCAGGGGAGGTCTGCCGTGCAGAAAATTGCAGTTTTGGGTGCGGGGTATATGGGAAGCGCCATTACATTTCCACTTACAGATAATGGAGCGAAAGTCAATCTTTGGGGAACACGGCTGGATGACAAGCTTATTGAAAGTTCCAAAAAAGGGGTGCATCCCAAATTAAAAAAACCACTTAACCCGGGGGTATCTTGTTTCTATTCCGTAGACCTAAAACAAGCCATAAAAGATACTGACACCATATTTATTGGTGTAGCCAGTGAAGGTTTTGTAGATATCTTTGAGCTTTTAATAGACAACATTGAACCCGACAGGGATTATATGTTTTTAAAACTAACCAAAGGTCTTGTTGAATATGGAGGCAGGATCATGCGCGCTTCTGAAGCCGCAAAGCTGATTTATTATAAAAAATTTCCTGAAAGGGAAAAATCCCAGGATGCATCCCATATTTTCAGGATAACAAGCATTGGCGGTCCCGTGAGAGCGCTTGAGCTGGCAAACAGGACTTTATCTGCAAGTGTCTATGGCATACAGGATGGACAAATAAAGAAACTATTAAAAAGATTTTCAACTGACTATTACAGGATTTTTCCGGTAAATGATTATGCCGGAGTGGAGATATGCTCCACCTTTAAAAATATTTATTCAATTGCAGCAGGAATATGTGATGGTTTGTTTAAGAAAAATCTTTCAGGCCTATATTACAATGCAGTTTCATTTCTTTTTAACCAGGCCGTTCTCGAAATAAAATACATAGTCAAAATAACAGGGGGAAACCCTAAAACAGCATTTAGCCTGGCCGGCATGGGGGACCTTCACGTCACTTCTGTTGCAGGAAGAAACAGAAGATACGGTGAATTGGTCGGAAGCGGAGTTGAGCCTGGGGCTGCATTTAAACAAATGTTTGACGAAGGTGAATATGGAGAAGGCTATATAGCCCTAAAGCTTGCCTTACCCTGGTTAAGCAATTTTGGTGTAGAAATAGCCGTTGAGCTTCCATTGCTTAATTTACTCTGTAATGTCGTTTTGAGAGGCTTTGATCCGGATGCAGAACTAAAAGCATTTGCCTTAAACTTTGGCATTTAACAAAATAAAAAATTAAGCGAATAAGTATATATATATATTTGAACTTCACCAGGAATTAAATAAAACTGAATAATAAAATCAGGATAAAATCACAACAACAATCGAAAGGAGCCGTGCAAAAGATGCCAATTGTAACAATTGAGCTTATTGAAGGAAGATCTGTTGACCAAAAAAGAGATATGGCAAAGAAAATCACTGAAACAATTACAGAGATTACAAAAATTCCTCAGGATGCAGTGGAAATAATCTTTCATGACATGAAAAAAGAGAATTACTCAAAAGGAGGATTGTTTGCAATTGATATGTAAGCAGTAGATTTGAAATTTTATCGCTTGCTGTTATTATCGGGCACAAACTCAGATAGTTTTATTTTGTTGCATCCTTTCCATGTCTTTAGATATTGAGCCAAGCGCTTTTAGCATTATGGCTCTATTGACATAATGCCAGAATTATTTATAATTCTTTCCTTAGTACATAACAGAAACAACGATATAATTTATTATTAAACAAGAATTGTGAGAAATGGGAAATAGAAAAAAAACAGAAGAAGTAGGCATAAGGGGACTCCAAAGCATAAGTGACCTTGAAGTAGATATCATGAACATTGTTTGGGAGAAAAAACAGATTACTGTCAGGGAAGTCCATGAGATACTGCTGAAAAAAGAAATTGCCAAAAAAGATAAAGGGTTTATACCGTACACAACAGTGATGTCAACAATGTCCAATCTGGCTGTGCGGGGTTTTTTAATACAAAACAACAACTCTAAAACATATATCTACTCAGCCGCACTGGATAACAAGGAATTGACGAAAAGTATTATCAGCACTGTAGCTGAAAAGCTTCTTAATTAGTCTCTCGTGAACTATTAGTTTCTGGTGAACAATTTGTTTAAGGTCTAAACTTATGAAATTTTTAGTCTCAATTCAAACAAATAGTTGACTTGGATTTGAGTTGTTTACCAGGAATAAATCAGTGCTTTTAAGTTATTCGCCAAATAAGAAATGGCTAAAGCAAAAAAAATAAAGATATTTCTGACTGTAATCACCTTTTTTCTAATAACAATCATCATAATATTTTATGCATTGCAGTATGCTGTCCACTACAAACAATTATAAAAAATTAATATGAAAGGTTTGCAAACATGAAATTAAATAAACTGACTCCGGTGGAAGAAAGTGTGATAATAAAAAAAGGGACTGAGCCGGCTTATACCGGGAAATATGAAAATTTTTTTCAAAATGGAATCTATGTATGCAGGCAATGCGGCGCTTCTTTATACAAGTCAGCCTCCAAGTTTCACTCAGGATGCGGCTGGCCGAGCTTTGATGATGAGATAGCAGGATCAGTTGCAAGGCAGGCTGACAAGGATGGCATAAGGACTGAAATACTGTGTTCGGTTTGCGGCGGCCATCTGGGACATGTTTTTGAAGGAGAAGGATTCACTCCTAAAAATTCCAGGCATTGTGTAAACTCTGTTTCACTTGATTTTATTCCAGAGCAAAAAAAATAATATCGGTACTGCATATCTTATGGGACCATATATGGAATCTAAGGTATAATAAAAGAAATAATTATTATGAAATCTAAGGTATAATGGTAGAAGATATTATGGAAATTGAAAACAACAAGTCACTTGAAGACATCAAAAATACCAAATCTCAGACTGCAATTCTCGGTGGCGGATGTTTCTGGTGCCTTGAGGCGGTTTTTACACAAGTAAAA
>Ga0182021_10009405_pt1 | contig 11587 bp, 8 predicted proteins | sample 612E3MmetaG_FD_120493 | JGI IMG/M metagenome (GOLD analysis project Ga0182021, IMG submission 120493) | Permafrost microbial communities from Stordalen Mire, Sweden - 612E3M metaG (Illumina Assembly) | ecosystem: Environmental > Terrestrial > Soil > Wetlands > Permafrost | place: Sweden...
ACGTGAACTTTGTTTTCATCTTATTATTTGTAAATTGTTACCGGCAAATTTTTAATTTGAAATTTCTCAAGAATATTACCTGATCTGTAATAGAATATAAGGTCACATATCATTTCCCTGTTAAGAAAAAAACGTGAAGGCAAATCACTTTTTACGGTCTTAGCAAAACCATTCACGCCAGGAGCAAGAATAAAGTTCAAGTTATCAACCTGTATTCCCGGATAACTACTACCAACGGTGTGTATCAACAATTCCATTGAAGTAATCGAGCAGGGCAGATTGAGATTGTAATTAATATTCATCCGGATAGTCAGGCTTTTCAAAATGCCATTCCACGCATCTTTCTCAAAATCTGACATCTGAATCTTGTCGGTAATTTCAAGAATTGGTTTAATGACTGGCTTCTCAACTGCGATCCTGGAGGATAATTTGGCTGAAGGCAAATCGAAATAAATTTCGACTGAACATGGATCATTATTGTTGCCAATTATATTATACCTTAACTCCCATGAGTTGGCTCTTTGAAAGAGTGTATCTATTTTAACTCCTGTTAACTTAATTTCCGGGACAAGTTTTGATTCAATCGGTATCTGACCATTGAACAAACCAAACCGAATATAACTTCCTGGATTATGTTCCAGTATTCTGATCTCAATTGTATTAAGGAAGATTCTTATGTTTTGCAGTACTCTTATTAATGCAATGCTGTCTCTCTTATCAAAATTGCCTGTAAGGATGAAATCTGATATAGTATTGTACCTTTCTACTTCAGATTCCAGATTATGATCAAAGGAAAATTTTGTCAACGAATCAACAACGTGGTGCATTCTTGATGCCAGCGAGGCATTTTTCTCTATGGATAAATTGAAATCATTCTTTATCCTGTTCAATTCCCCTGCATCAATATCATACTTGATGAAATATTTAGCCGAACAAGCAGATTCTTCAAAGTAATAGTCTGCAAACCTGTCAACAGAAATATTAATTACAGGTTTATACTTATTTTCAAAATGATTTTTAAGAAGATATGCCTCATGGCTTTCAGCAATATTTCTTCCATCAATATTATTCTGAACGAAATTCACCTCAATTATGCTTCCGATTTCACCAAGACTCTTTATAATAAAAGCCTTGATGTCATTCAGGGCAGCATTTTTTGCCTCCATAATGGTTCTCCCCTGGCCATAACCTACGGTAAAATCTTTCGAGACAGCATAGATCCAGTCTGGGGCCTGTTTCTGAGACAGAGTTTGCTGATCAGGTCTATTTGTGACGGAAGATGGCGAAGATTTTGCAGCTGATTGATATGGATTCCTGTAAATATCCTTGGTTGAAGAACAGGAAAGAGTAAATATCAACCATACGATAAGAATTGGTCCAATAATTATATTTCTGTCAGTTGTTCTCATTTAGTTTGATCTGATGAGTTTTATCTACTCATCTTTATGATCAAACGCCTTGCTAAAACTTGGCAGAATTTTTTAAAACTTTTATATACAGCTGTTATACAGCCATTTATAATTACATATTTAATTTATCGGATCCTTGATGTCTAAAACTAATATCTTATTTATAAGGTTAATTACTGATTATTTTAAAAGCTTGAGGAGTTATAGATTAAGTCTGATAAATCCATTTTTGGTGTTGTATTCATTTATCTTATTGCAAATGGAAAAAGAAAAGTTCATCAACAGCTTTAGTCGTAATGTCAAATATTTAAACAGATATTAAAAATATTAAAGTGATTTCCCCTTATTTCCCTTTTTAAGATATAATAAGATATTTTGACAATATCATAAAAAATTAAACGTCACTTCTTCCCATATCTTCATGTTAGGAGACAGGCATAGATCTTTAAATTAATGTAAGCCTAGAATTAGGCTAGTTGAAGAATTTCTTAAATGGGGCTATTGATTTTAATCGGTTTAGGTCTTTATTATTATTGATTGCATAAATAACCTTCTGACTATCAACTTCAGATTTTGAAAAACGTTGTGAAAGCCAGCCTTTTCTGTTTGAAGGTTCCATAATTTTCTCTATCTCGCTTAAAGTTGGAGCAAGTTCATTTATTTCTTCAAATTCTTCATAATGCTTTATGAAGGTCTTAAGGAAGTGAACTAGATCTTTGACCTCATACGGTAGTATTGAAATATCTTTATCCATAATCTTAACAACGCGTGGACCATTGTCGCTATTTGTATGTTCTGTAAAAGTATTGGCTAAATCTTTAACAGGCTGATGTGTCTTCCATAATTCGAGCAGTTTAAGAGTTTTTGATTTGTCAAATCTCGATTTCGGAAAGATGGCTAAGGTGTGATCTATAAAATTCAATAATTCCCTTACATTACCTGGCCAATCATATTCACTATCGACTAGTGCATTAATTGCATCCGGAGTAAATGGGGCTGGATTAAAATCTTTGAATTTAAAATACAGAATATCAAAGATATCACTCCTTCTTTCTCTTAATGACGGTACTTCAGGGAATAATCCACCAACACGATAGAACAGATCAATCCTGAAATTTTCAGTTCCTGCACTTTCTTTCAATTTTAAACTTGTGGCACAAACGACTCTAACATCAACTTTAATTGGCTTGTCAGATCCTATTGGTAAAATCTCACCTGTTTCAATTGCCCGCAAAACCTTTACCTGTGCCTGAGGGCTTAAATCTCCAAATTCATCCAAGAATAAGGTTCCGTTATCTGATATCTCAAATGCGCCTTTCTTGTCACTTTTAGCTTCAGAGTGTGACCCTTTCTTGTAGCCAAATAAAACACTTTCTATTAAAGTTTCAGGAATAGCTCCACAGTTTATTATATGAAAGACATTATTTCTCCTTTTACCCTGCTTATGAAGCTCTTTAGCCACCAATTCCTTTCCGGTACCTGTTTCTCCTAACACCAAGACAGGTAGTTTTACCTGGGCATATAAAGAGATGAACCAACGAATTTGTTTCAATGCTTCAGAATTACCTTTTAGGAGACTTGATTCATCAGAATAAGAAGACATATCAATATTAAAATCTTTTTGAAGTTCAGAGATGATTGTATCTTTTTGCTTCTCTCTTTTTTCAGCTGCATCAGCACGTTTCTCAGCTTCGATTCTTTTTCTTTCAGACTCCCGAAATGCTTCAAAACGGGCAAATGTACCCTGAACGTCGGATAGATTATTAAGCTGATTTTTTGTTAGGAAATCTTTAAATAAACCTGATCTCAAAGTATCTATAATACTTTCGTTATAAGCTGTGAGCATTACAAGGTAAATACCTGAATAATCAGGATTATAATGCACAGCTTCAGATATTTCCAATCCGACTTCTGTTCCAACGATTTCATTTCTTAAATGATAATCAATAAATGCTATATCGAATTTTTTTTGTTTAATATAATATAAAGCTGAATCTTTGTCTTCTACGCAAACAATGGTATATTTTAAACTAGTCTTTATAAATTGGTATTCAATAGAACCTTCAGATTCAACTTTGGATGGAAGATCATCCAGTCCAACCATCTTCATGATTGACCTTGCCAATGGTTCAAATTCTCTGGCATCATCATCAACGTACAAAATATTAATGTTATTCATTGGGATTATTTTATAGTTAATGTTACTTCTGTTTCCTGAAGTTTTTCAGATGAAATTATACTCATTAACCAATTGTTTTTTTGAACAATCTTCTTAATAATAGATGTTCCCCCTGTTTCTTTAATAAGTTTATTAAATTTAAAGGTAGGTATATTCAGGTCCTGATCATTAAGAAAATTCAGAACCTCGTCTGGCATTGACCTAGGATTCGCAATAACAATTTTGTAGGACTCGCCGTGCTTCTCTGATGACAGATGTAAGATTCTTTTTGTTCCTGCCGGAGCACCCGCCTTCATGGCGTTATCCAGCAAATTAAATATAACAGTAAAGAAATCCAACCGCTCGACAGGATTTAAGTTCTTAGGTGATTCCTCCAGGGAAGAGATTAACTGCATAGTTGCTGAAGAGTCATTTCGCGCTGAAATAAAATAAGCACTAAGATCTTCAAGAATCATTTTAGGTTTATGTGATAGAAGCTCCCCTACCTTACTTCTGTCTTCTTCCTTGGAACATATATCATAAATCGCAATTAACGCAAAAATAATCCCGTTTTTATCGTAAGGTCGCAATATAGTATTACTTAAAATGCGTGGATACAACGGATTAATTAAATTAATGATTGTATGACGATGAGCTTCTACTTTATCCTGAAATTGTTTATCTGCTTTAGCCTTCCCATACAATTGATCATAGTAGAATTCATCAAATGGTGCGAAAATACTTGATATAAATAATTTAAGTTCCGACCTGAAGTGGTTGTTGATAGGCTTTTTAGTACAAATTAAAATCCCACTTGACTTAATTATACCTGGTAGATCTGAGTCCGCCATTAGCTCTTGTTTCTCAGGATTTATAGTTTTAAAATTTGTTGAGTGAAGCAAATAGTAATAGTTCACTTTCAACGTATTGTGCATAATGGATAGGTAGATAAAATAATTAATAAACTTAGTGCCTTTCTCTTTTTTTCTTGATAGTTTAAATTCATTCATTAACCTCTCTGCCACACTACTATGATTATCCAAATTATCAATTTGCTTTTCTATCTCATCCAGAAGTTCTTTGTTTTTCTTATCATCAAGTTCATAAAAAACTTTCTTGTTTATTTCGGAGTATAAATTTTTCAGCAATAAAATGTCCGTACTTTCAAGCTCTGAAAATATTTTTGAATTAATAAATTTTTCAACAAGATAATATTTCTCCAAAAAACCTTCTGTAGAAACAACCTCATCAAATAGTAATGCTTTTGACCTAATATATTTATTTTCAATAATGGGGATCAGATCTATAGTTCTACGCTTTAATTCAGTGTTAAAATTCTCATCTAATTTTCCCTCCTCCCCAAGTTTAAGTTCGTAATCACCATAGAGTTCGTGCCTAAATGATGCACTCAAGTTAAAACAGTAATCTTTCCAAAAATTAGTGTCTTTCCCGTTAATCTTCACATCCTCATACCATCTGGAAATTATCAATGATTTACGATAAATCGAATCATCAAAATCTGCTTTATCTTTTGCAATTGACCGGTAAAAATATTTTTCACGGAGATTATCGTATAAAATAAAGTTGCAATACTGTATGCTTTCTTCCTTTGCATCGTACTTTTCGAAAAGTATTTTAAATGATGCAAGAAAGATATTTGAAAGGAAACTTTGGGAGATAGTATTAATCAATGTTTGTTTATCGGATTCATTCAGCGTTTTAACTTCCTCAATTAAATTGGGATCTTTTGCAAAATCCCATACTTTGTTCATGGTGAAAAGCAAGTCTGAATAGCGATAATGCTTTCGAATTGAAAAATTGGCAATCCGGGAATCAATAATTTTATCCTGTGGATTAAAAGAAATATCATCCTGTGGATTACCACTATGAATAATTATCTTCTCAATAACAGTTTTTCTGTCTTCAGGTGAAAGTTGCCAAAGCGAATATGCAATATTTTTATTAGGCCTCCAAAGTTTCTCCAAACCTTCATGTTTTAATTTGTTTGTTGTTGTTGAATAAGACAGAATTGTTCTGATATAATCGACTAAACCTGACAACCAAGTTGTAGTTATTGGTTTATGATGCATACAACCAATCGTTGGTACGGAAAAAGCACTTTTTATAGTTAAGTCACTATTATCTTCAGTATATTCGGAAATACAGCGGCCTAAACAAGAATAGCATAATTCTGAATGAAAGTTTTCACAATGCGAACAAACACCCGAAATAGTTTCAAATCTCTCTTCTGCTAATCGTCTTCTTAATGGCTTGTTCCATAGACTTTCCAATGTGTGATCCTTAATGTTTCCCAGCAAAAATATTTTTTCAATATCCTCTCTTGAGCAGCCTATACATGGGAAAACGTCCCCATTCGCCTTTATATAGAGATGATGCAAAATTCTGTCACAACATGTATTCCCAACATAGGTTCCCCCCTGAGATAAACCTGTAGCACCAGCATCTTGAAGCAACTTAAAAACTCTTTCTAAATCAAATTTAGGGAGAACTTTGTGGTCTTTAGTAAAAGATCTGCCTCTACCAAGTTCAAGAATTGTATCACAGTCAAAAATAAGATTATCTCTTTTTGTCCTTTCAAAAATATTTACAATTTCAAGTTTGCCATTATTTTCTTCTTTTTCAGCATTTTCTTTAATAATAGAGGTCACAAGACCTAACCGACGTTTTTCATCATTAAGATGATATTTATTAATTAGTATGTCTAAACTTTTGTCACGTAAAGCAGAAAAGTTCGATTTTTTTTGATTGGATATTTTGCCTGGCTCTTTTCCAACAAGGATGTTTTGAATATCTTCTTTACTATGATTATACTTAATTAGCAAAACGATATTTTTATCTTTCAGAAAATCCATCTTATCGTAGTGTATGTCATTCTCATCACTTTCAGGATCGAAGAAAATGGCATCACCTGTAGTAAATAAGGCCAGTTTTAAGTTTAATTCAGCACAAATTGTAGCAATAAATCGGGTAAGCTCCCAATTAATCTTATGAAATGGTTCTCCATCCCCAGGAATGCCAACAAACTCTCCACCAAGTTTTGCAAAATCATGAAGAATATTATCATATTGTTTATTTGATAATCGCTCTAACTTCTTCCCAGGCTCATTTGTGGAGGCGAAACAATAGGAACACTTAAGATGACAATAGGCAGGGATTGACAACCAAAGTGATTTTAACTTTTTCCCATCTTTATAAGACTCAGAATTGGAAAGTACGTTCCCATGTTGAAGAGATAATATGGAGTTATTATTGTTTTTCATAAAATAGATTTAAAACAGATTGGGTAGAAAAATCGAAACTATTTTTCATCTTGTCAGCGTAAACATGGCCGTTTTTAAGCATAATCAAACGATCTCCAATGTTCTGTATTTGAGAATAATCATGAGTTATAGCCAATACCATAATGTCGTTTTCAATCACATAATTCTTTAGTTTCAGGAGAATAAAAGGAGCCCATCTCTGGTCTAACGATGAAGTAAATTCATCCATTAATAGAATTCTAGGATTACTGAGAGTGATACGGGTAGCGACTACGATTTGTTGTTCCCCTCCGGATAAAAATTTCACCTGTTCATTTAGCCTTTTTTCTAATCCTATATTGAACTCTCTCAATGCCTCGACTACTTTGTTTCTAAAGTCTTTCTGTGAATAAAACTTCAAATTTGGTTTCATTCCATATTCTTTTAATCCAAATATAAGGTTTTCGTATACGGTCATCGAAGGAATGAGATTTTTAATGGTAAGCTGGTCTACGAACAATATATCTTTTGGAGCAAAATTATTGAGCAAAAGTTCACCTGTATCAGGTATCAGTTCCTGATTAATTATTTTCAGTAATGTTGACTTACCTGAACCATTGCCTCCAATTATATATGTCCATTCATGTTCTTTAAAAATAAGGTTTACATCATGCAATGCTTCAATGGCATTACCTGTGTTTTTATTGAAAGTTATATGTATATTCTTTAATTTTACCATTTCACTTCTAACAAAATAAACATTCAATATATTTATCATACCCAGATTTTCCTTCTGGAATCCCCTCATGATTAGCCCCAACAACAACGAACTTTTCAATTCGATCAATATTCAATGATAATAAATAATCAACAGATCCTTGTGTACATATCTTATCGAGAGTTCCGCAACCAATTCTGACTTCAGCTTGATTATTATAAGATTCTAACAGATATTCAACTGGTAAACTGTTGTCAGCGAGAGATCCAATTATTGTTCCTTTGGCTTTACAGTCTTGAACAAATGTGTTCTTGAGAAAATATTTATACATTGTTGCATATGGTGTAATACCCCAAAGCAAAATTCTCTTTAGGTAGCTTGGATTGGTCATTTTCACAGCATTTAAAGCAACCAAACATCCAAAACTTCTTGCAATAATGAAGTAATCCTTAGTTTCTAATTCCAATGAAAGGATTTCTTCACTTACTTGGGTTGTTGAAGATTCAATTTTCAGTTTATCTAAATTGTCTAACGATATATTTGCGATGGATGTATTATTATATTGACCTTTAAAATTTACCAGTCTTGTTTTTAAATTTCTTTTTCTACCTTCCAATTCAATTACTCTATATATTTCGCTTTGAGGATAATATATAGGAGAAGCAAGACCTGGGACTATTAATAATGAAGTTATCATGAATATACTTATATGAAACTGGAACCAATGTTTTTATTATGCGTGTTTCTATTGCCATATTTAGCCAGAACAAGGAATGAAATAAGTAATAAACCGATTATAATTTTTAAATCAATTGGTTTCACTCCAATTTCTAATGCTAAAGAATACAAAAACTGAAATACAACTGCTCCAAAAAATGCAGAGATTATCTGCCTGTTTAATGTTGAAGGCCTGACAATATTTTCTCCAATAATCATTGCAGTTAACATAGACACCAACATTCCTTGTCCAATTCCAATATCGCTATATCCAACATATTGAGCAAATAAACAACCTGATAATGCTATAAGAGAATTGGATACTACTAGTCCAAGAATTATGAATTTTTTAGGATTTTCTTTCAAGTTTCTAACAAATACCTCATTTTCACCAGTTGCCCTTAAGAATAAACCAATATTGGTTGAAAGTAATAATTTCACCAAAAGAAAAATCATCAGACAAATTAATAACAATAAAGAAAACTCAAACCATGGTTGCTTAAATAAGTTAAGCATCGTAGTGTTTCCCATGTACATATTTGATCTTCCCATAATACGCAGGTTAACCGTATAAAGCATAGTCAATGTGATTATTCCGGAAAGAAGCTTATTAATTCCAGCATAACAATGAAGTGAAGCTGTGCATAAGCCGGCTATCCCTCCCCCTAGAATCGCCATCAAAAATGACAAATATGGATTTATTCCATTACTAAGTAAAATGGCAAATATTGCACCTCCCGAAGTAAAACTACCTTCAATTGTGAGATCTGCAAAGCCTAACAAACGGAATGATATGATCATTCCCAAAACAAATATGCTAAAGATAAATGCTAATTCAATTATTCCGATATAATCCATATTAATCCTTCACAGCATTTTTTATAAGAACTTCTGGGATAGTTAATCCTAATTCTTTGGCAGCCCCGATATTAATGTACAAATAGGTATTCGCTGGTCGGGAAACTGGAATGATACCCGGATTCAGTTTTTGATCAAGTATTTTTATTGCCAGTTCAGCAGTATTAATTCCCATCTCAACAAAATTATAGCTATAGGTGCCTATGGAACCATACTTTGTAACAGCTGATCTGTCACCTCCAACTATCATAATATTTTTCTTTTGTGCTTCCTTTTTTATAGCACCAAGGTTTTCATAAATAGTATTTGAAGGACTTATAAAAAACACATCACATTTATTGCTCAGAGACTGAGCACATGCTGTAATTTCAGACGAAGTAGATGCATCAAGTTCCTCATATGAAATCTTGAATTCTTCCAAGGCCTTACGGACATAGACCATTCCGGCAACACAATTAGATTCTGAGGAGTTGGTTATAATTCCAACCTTTTTAACATCTGGTTTAATCAATTTGATAAGTTCAATTTCCTTATCAAAGGGCTGCATGTTAGTGTAGCCAGTTTTATTACCGCCTGGATTATCTAGTGAATTAGCAAGTTTTGTACCAACAGGATCGGTAATTGCTGTAAAAACAACAGGAATTCTCTTAGTCCCATTAATAACTGCCTGCGCAGAGGGGGTTCCCATCGCAATGATCAAATTTACAGAGTCATGAATGAATTGTTTACTGATAGAAGCATTCAGAATTGGATCACCATGAGCCACCTGATATTCAATTTTATATTTTTCGCCGTATTCTTTGAATTTTGATTGAATTCCTGAATAGACAGAATCGAGAATTGACTGATTGGCGTATTGTATGATACCAATTGTAATTTTATCACTTTTATGATTGCATCCGCTTATGGTGAAAACCACCAGAAGAATGATTGCGAGGTTCTTAATTGTTCTCATATTTTTAATGTCAATCTAGTTTAAATAAAAATATTTACCATTTATTATGTAAGTAGTGATTTAAGCGATGCAAATTTCATGCTTTTTGTCATTATCATAAGAATACTTTATCTAACTAACAGTTTATCAGCAAATAATGATTAACAATTAGTAATTTTAAGCTGACGTCAATGAGCAGATAAGGTTATTTATAAGGTTAAAAATAAGAATATCTTATTTGATAAACCACAAGTCTTTCTTGAATTATATCAAACCTTGAAGTTGTTAATAGTTATTACCAACTTAAGAAAACATTGATATATAAGGTTAAAAATAAGATTATTTCTCAAGAATATTTCAATCACCTATAACATATATTATTGATTATCTGAATGATAATAGTTATTGGCACAATACTTGGCAATAATTAATAAACATGAATGATCAAATTAAAATAATAAGTATTTCAATTAACAACTTTAAAACTAAAATCATGGACTCACGAAATTTTTCCTTTAGTTCCCCAAGTTATAACGTAAACAGTTGGGGCAGTGTTACAAACAACATGGGCCAAACAATTGGCAACGTAGATCGTTTTGGAAGTTTCCAGAACAACCTGACACCCTGGTATTCTAATAATGTTGACCGATTTGGCAGCATAAGCAACGGTTATAATGGAATGGGCACACAGATCGGAAAAATAAACAATTATGATTCCTATCAAAAAACAAACAATTTAAGAACATCAATGGATTATTTAAATAAAAAGAATCAGGATGATTCTTTATATGGAAAATTCAAAAAGTCCTATGAACCGGAATTAAAAATGCCAAAGTATGAGCCGATTATTCCTTTCAAAGAGCCTAAAGTTTCACTGAAGTCGTACGAACCAGATTATTTTATACCTAAAACTGATCCTATTATTCCTTTCAAGGAGCCTAAAGTCTCATTTAAGTCCTATGAACCGGAATATAAAATGCCAAAATACGAACCTTTTATTCCTTTAAGAGAGCCTAAGTTCTCATTAAAGTCCTTTGAACCAGATTATTTTGTGCCTAAAATTGATCCTATTATTCCTTTCAAAGAGCCTAAAGTCTATTTTAACCCTCCGGCTTCAGTACCGTTATTCCCTTATACATCCAATAAGAAAAAGTCTTCTTTTGAAGATGATTATGGATATAAATTCAAATTCTAAAACCTTGAAACTACTTAAAGGACAATATAAATTGGATATTAACTAAAATCATAAACTATGAACTTACTATCTAATTCAAACTCATTTCTCGGTCCTATATCAACCAATAATTTTGGTAATCTCTCAGGAGGAGGATTCTCCTCATTAGGCAGGATGGATTCATCAGGATCATTGTACGATATAGGCGGAAGAACTGCCGGCCAGGTTGACCTTCTGGGTAATGCCAGAGATTTTATGGGTAATTCCCTGGGTAGAATCAGTGGATATGATTCTTTTCAGAGGTATCAGAAAGTGGACCAGTTTGCAAGAAAAGATGATTTTTTCAATAGAGTTAGTAG
>Ga0182021_10009406_pt1 | contig 11587 bp, 14 predicted proteins | sample 612E3MmetaG_FD_120493 | JGI IMG/M metagenome (GOLD analysis project Ga0182021, IMG submission 120493) | Permafrost microbial communities from Stordalen Mire, Sweden - 612E3M metaG (Illumina Assembly) | ecosystem: Environmental > Terrestrial > Soil > Wetlands > Permafrost | place: Sweden...
CTCGATGCAAACCTGAGCCTTGGTGTCGAAATGGAGATTGAGAAATCCCTGAAGGCGGGGGAAATCCTCAAGGGTATACTGCGGCAGATAGGGGTCTTTCAGGAATTTCACTCCGGAATCTATTGAGTCCGCCTTCATGCGGTATGCCCTCCGTTCGGCAAGTCTCTGGCTTAATTCGGGATTGTGCCGCGGGCATTCACAGATGGCGCTTTTCTTGAACTTCAGGCGTTCCTCCTCCAGGCCCTTTATCTGTTGATTATGCATTAAAACAGAGACGAAGAAGAGGAACATTAGCAGATAGGTCTGCTTACCCTCGGTCCTCATCTCGCTCTTAAGAAGCATGTAGACCTGCTCAGTCGTCGGTGCAGTGAGGAGCTTCTTCAGCGCCGAATCAGAGGCAAAGATCACCATAACATCTATCTTGTCTGGTATGCGGCGGTCCACGGTCACCTTGCCATCCTTGAATGAGATTGCATTCTCTACCGAGCCTGTTTCCGTGCGTATCCCCACGGTGAAGTTGAGCCACCCTTCATCGCTTGCGAGGTACTTCCTGAGTGAGGGGCGGCGATTGAAACTCGCAGCCATTAGATGCAAAAGCATATTCACAAGCAGGTTCGTCGATCTCTTTTTCTGCGCGGCGCCGGCGGGTGCATACTGTTGCGTTGTCGCATATTGCTCCATGATACTTCCTCCTTCAGAAATAAAATAATATCCCGGCAAACGCTACCTAAGTTGCCGAGGCCTTGACCTCGCTCAGACCGCCGGATCTCATAAATCGTGCCATGACATCTTCGATCAGAGTGTTGATCCATCTTGCCGGATTGTCATCAATCTCACGTAGCAATTTGCTGTTGTGAAGACTGATTATGCCATGGACTTCACACCAGAGCTGAATGGCCCTTAAGCGAACCTTCTCTACATCCTTCACACTATGTATTTTCATTAGTTCTGCAATAACCGTTGTGCTTGTTTCTTTCTTCTGTAAGTCTCATTTCCCATATTTGTTTTTATATGCTAGTGTAGTGCGTCATAAGTTCCTTTACATGGGAGTTCATACCATATTGCAGTTTGAATTCATCCGACGCAAGCTGGAAGGCAGTTCCGGCTTGGATACTATGAAAAATGACTTACTGCCTTTCCTTACAAAGTGTGAAAGAAAAGTTTATCAGAGACCTCGGCCATCGCTCAAGCTGTCCTTATACTCCTTGGCAGTTATCAATCCCACTGGGCAAGATCCTCCTTCTATTTGGTTGATGAATATATCACCGCGTACTTAGTGCTCAGGGCAGCGATATCCTTGAGATTATTCATGCCCTGAGATCCTCCCTTCATTTCACAGACCCGTAGAAATCGATTTTTGAGAATCTTTCAACTTTTCACTATTTAGGGATTGCAGCCAGTACCTTCTCCGCATTCCCTCCGACAAGCAAGTCGATTTCTTCCTTTGTAAAAATCAAACCGTCAGGGGCATTCTCTGGCAGGTTGCGGATCATTTCGAGCCACTGTTTAACCGGCATGACTGCTTCAAGAATCGGATTGTCTGTCCCCCACATGAATTTTTCCGCTGAGGCCTCATTCATGGCAGTCCGGAGTGTATGGCAGAACTCTCCGAAATTCGCTCTTGCCCGGACCTGCTGACCGGAGATGTCCGCGTAGAAGGTCGTTGCCTTGGCCGAGATAAGATTAACCAGCTCAGTCCACCAGCAGAATCCCAGGTGGGCGCCGACGACGGTGAGCTTCGGAAAATCGGATACAATTGCATCCAGATAGATAGGGCGAGCATACTTACTTTTCAGCGGCTTGGATATAGGTCCGAGGTGGGATACAAGTGGTGTCCCGAACTTCTCCGCTTTGGCAAGCACCTTGTAGGACTCTTCACTGTCCGGATAGAATCCGGATGTGGGGTGAAATTTCAAGCCACGGCAACCATAATCGTTAACCGCCCGCTCGAAGATCTCCGCTGCACCAGGGCGCCGGGGATCGACACCTGCAAAGGCTACTACGCGGTCCGGATACCTCCTGGCAATCGATCCATAAAATTTATTGATTTCATCAACAGACATCTTTGCTTCGCCAACACCGAGACCCCAGTCGATCGCCATAATGAAGGTCATATCCACCCCGGCGTTGTCCATGCTGACGATGAGTTTGGAACCGTCGGTATCCATCATCCCATCAAGGATCGCCGCTTTTGCAACGTCGCGGGTGATAGCGCCAAGCTTGTTCCGTCGGAAGAAATCTACACCGATATCGGCGAGCTCATTCCAATAGTTGTTTGAAATTACCTCCCAGGTCCATACATGGCAATGGGCATCAATAATCATAAATCCTCCTTGTAACTGGTGGTGGTTATTACTTTTAATTCTTAAAACGACTTTGCCTTAATGCTACCATTAAGCTGTCTTAATATGCCAATGCTACTCTCTGCAAAATTTCGGGATCACAAATCACTAGTTGCTTTGCTATCTACCCTATTGCTAATGGCTCCGGGAATTTCGGCCATCGCTCCAACGTCCAAGTATCATGAGAGCATATAGTATGTAACCCCATCACATTCTCACAAGCAGCGGCAAGCTGCTTCTGTGAATCCGATTCCTTCATCGGTGTTGAGTTAGCTTTCCACCGGAATATTTTCGTCCCTATTGCTACTATAGAGGGATTGCGGAACTGGTCATTGAATAGTGCGGCATCACCGAGATGCAGGAATGTTTCATTTTTTAAAGTAATCGCGACACCAATATGGCCAGCGGTATGACCGGGTGTTCCGACTATCACAACGTTGCCATCCCCAAACAGGTCCAGTGATTGCGGAAATCCAAGAAAGGGCTTTTCATTCAACTCATGAATTTGCCATTTAGGACTGTGCTTAAAGGCACCGGAGTGGAAAAATGACATGAACTTATCGGCCTGTCCATTCATCGTAGCGTACCCCTGTCTTGTGATATGAACCTCAGCATCTGGGAAATCGCTCAGGCCTCCTACATGATCCATATGAAGATGGGTTAGGATGATGTGTTTTACATCAGTAGCATGATACCCCAGGGACTTCACTCGGGAGATGGCTTCCTCACCCTCCCTGATCCGGAAGGATAGGACCATCGTGTAAAATATTCCCGGGAATTCTGCCGGGTTTCTCACAGTGGTAGTTCCCAGACCTGTATCTACAAGAATCAATCCCTCACTTCGCTCCAGGAGGAAACAAACCATCGGCATCCGGATAAATTTCAGGGGTTGGTCTTTCCGCATTAGGCGGCCAATTACCAGTGAATAACCGGCAGTGAATGTATAAAGTTTCATCTAAACCTCCTGAAGCAGCTTTATGTCTGGGACGACTTTCGAACTTTTATGAACACATACAGGAAGAAGACAAAGGATAGGAAATCGTAAGGAAACCAGGCACAGTAAGCAAGTCCGGCGATGATGTCCCGTTGGAAAATCTCTCCCATTCTGTAGCCGTTCTGGAGCATCCAGGGTATCGCGAGAGAAGAATAAAACAGCTTCTCCAAGGCCACAACGAGGACAACGTAAGGGGCTTTGTGGTATGCACTCGAAATGGCGATATACACAAGCCCCCACAGGCCTATGGCGATTAAGCCCGTCTTGGAAAATACTTCGGTATTTAAAGTACTGAAGAATGTGCTATCATAAAATGGACAAACTGCCAGCCCTGCCGTTGCAAGGTTCCCAAAACCGATCAGCCAAAAAATGTTGCGAATCCAAGTCTTCATAGTTTTCTCCCCTCATGGATTTTATGATGTTTACATATTCTTGATTTCTTCCAAAACTGGTAGAATATAACGCCTGAATTTTTCAGGATCTTCGCTCATGGGAAAATGACCGGCCCCTTCAATCAACTGGAATTTTGCTCCTGCTATATCATCCGCCAGCATCTCAGTCAGAGTTGGTGGACACGAATAGTCATATTCGCCACCGAATAGATATACAGCAACCTTTGAGGTATCAATATCTTGGGCCTTTCCTATGAGATTGTGCTCAACACAGAAATAATGGAGCGCTCCCTTCACAACAGACGGTGAACCTTGGCTATAGCACCAGCAAGTTTCTCTCTTATATGCCTCCGGAGAAGTCGGACCCATGAGGTCATATGCCAGCTGTGCATTGAATTCACTATTGATCCTAGGGTGATACAGCCACTGCTGATTTAATCCGGGTGTGAAATGGGCCGACTCAATACCGATCACTGCCCTGAATTCACCCGGGTAGTACAAAGCTAGATCGGGGGCCAAGTGTCCACCGATCGAACAGCCCATGTATATGGGACGATCAAGCCCTAGAGCATGACTCAGGGTAACCACGAATTTCATCAGAAAATCTTGTGTCAAGTGATACTCTTCCAGCCACCAGTCTGCATTAAGAGGCGGCAGGGTCTTGCCATGATAAGGAAGGTCATAGGCAATCATCCGAAAGCTTTTTGCGATTTCCTCATCGTTGAGAAGATGCCTCCAGAGGCGCCCATCGGAACCTGCTGTATGCTGTAACAGCAGGGGAATACCAATACCGTTCTCCTCCATATAGATGCGATAGTTTAAACCATCGACCTTGAGATGGAGATATTTTCCAGTCAGGTTTTCATATTTCAACATGGTTCCTCCCTATTGAGGTTTAATCGTGTTATGCAGACGCATCAGTTCGATCATGCGGGAAAATGCCCTGTAATATGAACAGAAAGTCATAAAATCACCACCGATCGTGAATCCATGGAACAGGGCAGCCGGCAGGATGGCCTGATAGAAAGGTTCAGGTATGGGTTGGAGAAGCTTCATCCATCCGTCCTGAGGTCCGCTTATACGGAAGTTCCAGTCCCAGTCTTCCATTGGTCCAAGGTCGGAGAGAATCCCGACGATTTTTCCATCCCGGATTGTTATGAGATGCTTATCATTCCCCATCTCGAATATTACGGTTGCATTCCAGTATCGCGCGGCAATCGCAAATTCTAGGTCATGATTGGCCGCTACAAGGAAAGCTTCCATATTAACGATGTTCATGAGCAACACTCCTGATCTTAAAATTCAAGAACCGTGAAAGGACCTGGGTTCAGCACTCCTCAGCCGATCTGAATGTTTCGTGCTCTCATCAGATTGATCAGCTCTTCATCCCTGTTGCTGATGATCTGATTGATGTCCCTTCCGGTATAGTCATAGAATCCTTTGCCTGTCTTATAGCCGTACTCGCCTGATTCGAACTTCCTCTTCAATGTTTCAGTTGGTGCCCAACTCGGATCGTTAAAGACAGCTGAGAGATAGAGTCCTGCCAGATAGACAGTATCCAAACCCATGGAGTCCATGCCTTCTACAGGGCCCATCAGGCAGTAACGCAATCCCAGGTGATGCGTCCACGCACGGTCAATGGCTTCTTTGGAGATGCCTTCCTCTAATAAAGCCAGTGCCTGGATGAATATGCCCGCCTGAAGCCGATTGATGATAAATCCAGGCATATCTTTAGCCTGTACAGGTACCTTTCCCAAGGATGCAATGAGGTCCATCGTTGTATCGATGGTCTGTTTAGAAGTTTTTTCTCCAGGAATGATCTCAACCAAGGGACGTATGTGCGGGGGTAGCATCCAGTGGGTACCTATAAACTTTTCTGGCCGTCGGGTTGCTGCAGCCATATCGGATATTCTTATGGTCGAAGTGTTGCTCGCAAGGATCGCATGGGGTGGACAGATAATTTCTATCTGTTCAAAAAGCTTTTTTTTCGCATCTATACTTTCTGTTATCGCTTCAATGATGAAATCAGCATCTTTCACGGCTTTGGTCGGATCGGATGTTACCATGATATTGGAAAAAATGAGTTTGGATTGTTCCTCTGTCGCGAGTCCTTTCTTGATGAACAGCGCAAGATTCTGCTTTACCCGCTCAATGCCATTCCCGAGCTTAGATTCATCCACGTCATTCAGAGAAACGTTATACCCATGTCCGGCAAAAACCTGTGCGATTCCCGGACCCATGATGCCTGCACCGATCACAGCGACTCTTTCAATCTTTTTTTCCATTGCCTGTTCCTCCCTTAAAAGTTGTTTTCATATGGACTGCAGGTTACGAGCCGGCGCACCATCCCCCATCCACAAACAAGGTATGGCCGGTAATGTAAGACGCAGAGTCCGAAGATAGGAAGACGACTGCACTCACCAGGTCTTCAATAAGTCCTACTCTTCCAAGGGGCGTTCTTTTTATGATTGACTCCGTCATTTCCCTGCTCTTCAGAACGGGCTCACTGACACCCACTTCGAAGAACGATGGCCCGATTGCGTTTACGGTGATGCAGTATGGAGCCAGCTCTAGGGCAAGTGTCTTGGTCAGCTGGATAACTGCCGCTTTAGATGCGCCATAAGGACCGACCAGAGGGGATCCCACATTACCAGCAGCAGAAGTGATGTTGATGATCCGCCCATATTTATGCTTCATCATCTCTCTGGCCACCTTCGCGGCGCAGAAGAACAGGCCTTTCAGGTTTGTGTCGATAATCTTATCCCATGCCCATTCTTCGACATCGATGCAGTTGGCAAATAACGGGCTTGTGCCGGCATTGTTGATGAGAATATCGATCCGACCGAATGCCTCGATGCTTTTTTCAACTGCGCGCGAGATATCTTCAATTTTCATCACGTCCATAGCGACAGGCAGTGCTTTTTGTCCCAAGCCGCGGATTTCTTCTGCCAGCGCCTCATTCAGGCCAAGCTTTCGGCTTGCGAGGATGACGTCAGCACCATGCTTCGCAAGTCCGAGCGCAATACCTTTGCCCAGGCCATGGCTTGTACCTGTAACGAATGCCACTTTCCCTGTTAGGTTACCCAACTCCATTTTATTGCCTCCCCACTCTTGTTCAGAAATTAGTTATCTCTATGGCTCTGTCTTGAATCCAAGGCTTGAACGGATCCCGTCCACGACCGGCTTGGGAAGGGATTGGTATTTGAGCGCTTTACTGGTGGAGATGCCAAGTGTCTTTCTGATCTGTCCCAACACCTCTGCCACTTTCACAGCAACAGCTGTAGCGTTGATCACTGGGACCCTGGTTCCGCTCACCATCCGATAACCGGCCAGGGACAGGGCAGGCCCAAGGGATGCGCACCCGACAACCACAACCTCAGCGCCGTCGTTTACCAGCTTCTTTGCTTCAACTTCAAAGGGGGGAACAGCGACGTTCGCCGGATCGGAAAACATGGCAGGATAGAGCTTTTCGTCCAGTTCACAAGAACGGACAGGATTCTGTCGGATCAGCCTCGATTCCAAACCATAACGGCGGATGTTATCCTCCACCACGGGTATCAATTTTTTGCGGACCGTGACGACTCCGAAGTTTTTACCCAGCATACAGGCGATATGCATAGATGATTCTCCGACACCAATGACCGGAATGTCCAGAGACTCCCTAGCCTCCCACAGTCCGGGGTCATTGAAACAGCCGATCACGGCTGCATCATAGCCCGTTCCAGCCTTTCTGATGAGGCTATCAAGGATGTATACGCTGTTGAGCATTTCCATATATTTCGACGCGACAAAGTAGGAAGCCTGTGACAGGTAAGAAAAATCTACAACTGTATCAGGCATTGTAAGGCTGCGGATATGGTTTCCAATGCCACGCCACATCTTTTCCGCATCGGGTATGCCTGGAATTATTTCTGTCGAGATGTTCTGGAAGAAGATATTCATAGTTCTCTCCTTACGGTTATGTCCGGTGGATTCCCGCTTCCCGTTCGACGTATTTTTGGTACTGCAGGATATCCGCCATCGCTTCGGCATAGATCGTCATCCGCTGCGCTTCGAAAGACCCTTCGCCGTGGACAGCCAGAACCTCGATTTCCGGATCGAGAATGCGCCGGATGAGCTGAAGCATCCGGAGCCGATATTCTGCAGGGATGCCAGCTTTCCCGCCAAGATATCTATCGATTAACGGTCCTATTTCAGGATTGTTGAAGTCTTTATAAGTGGGCGCCGTTGAGAGAAGGCCCCCCGCCATGTCCTGTACAATCTTCACACAGTCGTGGTACTTGCTTGCAAAATGGTACTTTGCCATATTCGTGATAATGGGATTCGGTGTCGGCACTCCCCCGTGTACGACATAATCTACACATGCCGCCCGTGAAAGTGATTTGAGTATGTTGACATAAATGACAAGATCAGTGATCTTTTCACGGACGTGAGAAATTTTATCGATCCCGTTGTATTCAGCCATCGCCTGGGCCATACCTACCATCATTTCGGATATAGGAATCCGGTAACTTGCCGCTGTGTGACGATGGTAATAGGCAAAATTGTATACGAGCTGCATTGCAAATTGCCATTCACCGCAAAGAAATACCCTCTCCCATGGGACGAAGACATCATCGAATATCACCAGTGAATCGGTGTGCCATCGCACAGGCCGATCTTCCACAGGAAAATCCCATGGGCCAAATCCGGTCTTAGTAGGATGGCATACCTGGATTATTCCTTTGGTGTTGACAGGCAGGGCGAAAGAAACTGCGTAATCGGCATCTTCCTGTCCCATATTTCGACTGGGAATCACAATGAGTTCATTAAAATAGGCAGCGGCAGTAATATGTGCCTTCGCACCCCTTACTATGATCCCTTTATCATCCTTGCTGATGATTCGTACATAATAGTCGGGATGGGACTGTTTTGAGGGCCGTATGGTACGGTCCCCCTTAACGTCTGTGACCGCGACAGCAACTGACAGATCGTTCATTTGAAGATAGCGGCGGTAATTGTTGGCCCGTTCGATATATTCGTTCTTGCCCATCAGGGTAGCTGTGATATTAACCGCGTTCATAGTATCAGATGCTATATCGTGAGTGAACGGGATCGCCCCTCCTCCCAGGCGGGTCGCCTCAACCATCAACTCATGCCGCTTGACGAGGTCTTCACCGCTTTTCGGCATATGGTAATACCTGCTGATCGGCTCACCGTCTTCAAGGGTAACAACAGCAAGATCGCGATACTGCGGCATGTCATACATCTCATAATCAAGAGCCGATGTCTCGATACATGTCCTGAGCATTGGGTTGGCCATCACATCTTTGATCTTTTCGCCGCCGAGATACACCAGGCGGCCATCCTTCAAACTGTCCTTGTATTCCTTGGCAGTTTTCAATCCCACTTGATAAATCCTCCTGCTATTTAATTAATGAATATATTGTCTATTGTCGATCATTCAATTTACCGTATCAGGCTACACCAGTGGCAACGATCTTTTCTGCCTGACTTCGTTAATATTATCCTTTATTCCCTGAGACATTGGTGTAAGTGTAAAACCCGTATCCTGAGTGAGGCGCGAGTTGTCGAGCCGGTAGACATAGTACACCTCGATTTCACCCCAGGTGATCTGGGCATCCGGAATGAGTTCTTTAATCTGCGCTTCCACTTCATCCCCCCTATGAGTGTAGCCACCGATGTTATAGAGTCCGTGTTTGAGATGTGCCGCGTCTGCTTGGCATACAGTAACAAATGCCTGTGCAACGTCATTTACCGACGAGTAGACAAAATTTGTTGTTTTCTTCAGTGGAATAAGCAAGGGCTGACCTAGAGCGGGAAGAGTGGTAATATTGCTGACAAAAGCGGTGGCACCGCCTGTTCTACCCGGCCCGAATGCACTTCCGACACGCAATACGTAAATCTCCATCCCGAATGCATCACGGTAATACTTCGCCATGAATTCTGAGAAGGCCTTACATTTCCCATAAACTGTGACGGGATATAACGGATCATCCTCGTTAAGAGCCTTATCCCCATGCTTTGCCTGGGGACCATATGCCGTGATAGAGCTTGCAAACAAGACTCGCTTGACACCCATGATCTTTGCAGCCTCAAATACATTGTTCGTGCCCAGACAATTGACCTTTACAGCTAGGTGCGGGTTCATCATCGATTCAATTTCGAGCACGTAGGCGAGGTTGATAATCTTCGTAATTCCATTTGCCTTGATTGCGTTCATGATGTCTTCAATCGCCATAATGTCTCCGCGGACGGTCTTAATCTTACTTTCGTAGCCTTCGAGAAATTCCATATTTGGCATGAGATCAAAAGCAACAACCGTTTCTCCGAGGTCAATGAGCTTTTTAGATACCCGCGCTCCAATGAAACCAGTACCGCCAATGACTAAAATAGACATGATTCATTCCTCCTTTTTTTGTCCAGCTTTTTTCCTGACAGCCAGATTAATGTTCTAAGGGGTGACTGCGACATCTATACGGTCATTTTTTTTCGCAGGCTTTCCAGCTATGAGTATTCCGGCAATCAGATCTTCCGCAACTTTCATGGTAGTATTGAGGTGCATAGGAGGGTGCTTGCCCTGGCCTTTGATATGTTCAAGATGGATGATACCGACAAAAAGCCCCCAAAGCACATCGGCCAATACGTATATATTTATTCTCTTTACCAGCCCCTGTTCCATCCCGATCTTGAGGACCCTGCGGAGCATGATAAAATTATGCCTCCCTCTTTCATTAAGTTCGTGGCTGATGTGCTCATTAAATCTCCTTACGAGGCCGGTTTCCTGGAAATATTGGATCATGAGAAATGTTTCAGGGGCCAATTCATAACTTTGAAGGGCTGAGGAGAAGAGATCCCGGATAAAAGCCTTTCCAGTTCGGTACTTATGGGCGGTAAGCTTGGTTTCTATATTGCTCAATTGGATTCGTATTTCTTCAATGACAGGAAGCATAAGCGTAAAGAAGAGATCGTCTTTCGTTTTAAAATACTGGTAAATAGTGGGTTTGGTAATCCCCGCTTTCAAGGCAATCTTGTCCATGATAGCTTTGGTATATCCCTCAGCGATAAACACACTCCGGGCAGCGTCCTGAATACTCTGGATACGTTGGTCTCGCTCACGTTGCATTCTAGCCTGGATTGCTTCTTTATGTTTGTCCATGGCAGACGATTTTCATTTAACAAACGGTTAATGTTTTTAACTGACGGTTAAATTTCCTACTACGGCTATAATGTGATGTCAAGGAGAAAAATATGCCTTCTTACATTTTAAAAGAACATTTTATGGACACAACCGCTTACCCAGGATATGATAACTGTGTGGACATTAATTTTGGAGGTATGATTAATGACTGGAAAATCCAGGAGAAACGACTTTATACACTGAACATTTTTATAGCAAGCTACAAGTCCACAGATGAAGTGGTGCAGTAGCTCGGTTGGCATATAGAAATCGATAGATACAATCTCTCAATATCAGTTATTTGATCTCTCGTCAGTCTTCAGTAGGCGGCAGGGTGCTTTCTTCAGCGGAATTTCCATCAGCAAATCTCCGGAATCGATGACTCTTCAAAGAGCGAAGATTAGCAAGAGAAAGCTTGTATATTTACCAGGAAAGATGGTTACACACTTACAGGAAGAAGTGCTTACTGAGTTTACTATGAGTCAACATATGCTTCTTGAAAAATAATTTAAAAATTATCATTCAAATTGTTGTATCCGCGAAATTGGATCATCTTGTTAAAAGATGGTAGACACCCAGCCTTATTGATCCCTCATTTTGATAAATAACAACCAGAAACCATGTCATCACTATGTTGCATTTTTTTACGTAATATTGACCTTAGATTAACTGCAATCAA
>Ga0182021_10009407_pt1 | contig 11587 bp, 7 predicted proteins | sample 612E3MmetaG_FD_120493 | JGI IMG/M metagenome (GOLD analysis project Ga0182021, IMG submission 120493) | Permafrost microbial communities from Stordalen Mire, Sweden - 612E3M metaG (Illumina Assembly) | ecosystem: Environmental > Terrestrial > Soil > Wetlands > Permafrost | place: Sweden...
ACCCGGAGCGATGCGTCCACCCTGGCGAGAGATCTCACCCAGTTTCGGGCGATCAGAGCGACGCCGTTCTTGTCATCGAAGGCGATACCCGAGATCCAGGGATCGGTCTTGCCGAGCGTGGGGTCGACCTGGACATCCGGGCCGGAGGCTGGCAGGGCCAGGCTGGTCTGGCCGGCCGCTTCGGGGTCGTAGACGAAGACCTCGTACCCCGCGCCTATCCACAGCTTGCCGGTGGGCGCAAGGGCAAGCCGGTCACGCGTAAGGTCGTAGGCGGTGCCGGCGATCGGAGTCGCGGCCAGCTTCCCCGTCACGACGTCGAACCGGTAAAGCTGGATCGGCTTGCCCGACTCGCCGCCCAGGAACCAGAAAGCGTTGCGCGTGGCGTCCGAAACGAGTTCGCGGACGGGTCCGGGCAGAGCGGCGCGATCCAGTTCGGCGATGGCCTGCGGCGTGCCGATCGGCGTCGGCAGCGCACTGGCGACCGAGCCTGGCAGATCGGTGACCGATATGAGGGCCAGCGAGGTGCCGTCCGCTGACTCGAGAGCCAGCATCCGGCCGTCCGGCGACCACGGCCGCTGTTGGAGGGCCGAGACCGTCTGATCGGCCGCCTGATTTGCATACACCGTGAGGCTGGTCGCCGAGAGATCCAGAAGGGTGGTGGTCCAGTCTGCGGCGACTATCCGGCGGGGGGCGCCCGTGGCGTCGACTACGAGCCGCGGGCCGGCCGCCGGCGACGGCACCAGCCACTCGCCGTTGGGGGCCGGGACGCTGGCCAGGGCACCCGCGCGCAGGTTCAGCATCTCCACATTTGCGCCGGCCCGGTAGTACAGGTGGTCGTCGTCGAGCCAGCTCAGGAAGCGGGCCCCGGGGACCGTCTGGACCTGGCCGTCGGCGACGGTGACGATCTCGAGATCCGCGTCCGACTGGGCGGCGAGCCGGGTCGCCGATGGATTGAATGCCATCTCCCCGCGAACAGCCGGGGCGGTCGCCAGGACGCGGCCCGAGGCGAAGTCGACGACGTCGACCGGGCCCTTCCAGCCGTGCAACTCGGCGTCCGCGTTATCGCAGGCGAAATGGCCCAGCAGGAGGAGTTTCCCGTCGGGCGACCAGCCGTATGGAGTGGCCTTCTCGCCCGCCTTCACGTATTCGCCGTTCTTGTACCAGTCGATGATCGGGTCCCCTGTGCACCCCGGCACGGCCACAATGATTGCGGCGGCGCCGTGGCCGCTGGCGACCACCCACGAGTTGGACTTCGGTCCGCCCGTGTACCCGTCGCCGATGCCGGCTACGTGGCCATCTGCGGAGATCAGGTGGGTTGCGTCCAGCCAGCCTTCGAACTGCCCGAAAGAAGAGATGAGGTTGCCGAACCGGTCGTAAACGACGCTGCCCGTTTGCGACGCCACGAGCAGGTGCATGCCGTCGGGCGCCCAACCGAAGCTCGAGTAGTTAGCGAGAGGCAGCTGGGCAACTGGCCCCGTGAGCCGGGGCGTTCCTTGCGGCGTCGCGAGTGGCGGCGTGGCTTGCGCCGTCGAACCCTGCGCGCCACTGGCCGCAGGCGCAAGACCGCCCCCGCGCAGTGTCATCAGCCCTGCCGTCGCGACGACCCCGACCAGCACCGCCGCAAGAGCGACGGGGATTGCCGCGCGCCGAGTGATGCCGCGGCCCTCGCTTCGACCGAACCAGTCGGCCCCGCGCAGCCGGACTCGGTCCGCGCCAGCTGGAATCTCCGCGCCCCGCTGGAGCGGCCGGTCGGCCCAGGCGCCGCCGAGGACAGTCGCGGTCCGGCGGAAGCCCACGAGCAGACTCCGGCAACGCTTGCAGCTTCGCAGGTGTGCGAGCTCGGCCGAAGTGGCAACCACACGGGCCGCCGAGATCGCGTCGAGGCGGGCTTCGTCGAGATGCCCGCGTCGCAGAATCCTCGCCAGGCGTTCGCTCAGTCGGATCATCGCGGGTTCCTCCCGATCGATTCTGAGATCGGCTCGTCGCACGCCAGCAGCCGTGCGAGCTTGCGTCGGGCCCTCCACACGCTCGAATAGACGGTTCCGCTCGCGACGCCCATCAGCTCGGCGGCCTCGTCCTGGCGGTAGCCAAGTCCGTAGACCAGCGTCACGGCAATGCGTTCTCGTTCGGGAAGCCCGGCGATGGCCGCGGCGACGTCGACGTCCGGAAACTCCGCCGCCGGCAGGCGCTCCATGAGCTCGGCGTCGAGGGCGGCGAGATGGCGGCCGCGGGCGCGGCAGGCGCCGCGAACCGCCATGCGCCGGACCCAGGCCCGCAGCTTGTCCGGTTCACGCAGCTGATCGAGGTGGTCGCGGGCGTGCAGGAGCGCCTCCTGAGCCACGTCCTCGGCGTCGGAGCCGGCGCCCAAGGCACGCGCCAGAGCCGCCAGGTCGCCGAACAGCGATCCGTACTGCGAGTCGAACCCCTCCTGATCGATCATCGTCCCCACTCTGACGGCGTCCACACCCCTCTAGTGTGCGACAAGTGGCTCGCGCCTTTACAAGGAGATCCGGGTCGGTCGGTTCAGCGGCCGGCCCCGCGCCCAACTCGCGACCGGTGGAGAGCCCCCTATTCATGACCGGTTCCGCGACCTACCGTTGCGCCATGCCTGCCGACGACAGCGAAACGGATCGGATCCGGGGGATCTACGACCGGCGATCTGTCTCCGCGCGCCCCGGCGGCAGGGATGCCGCCTGCGAATGGCTCTGCTCGCAGGCCGACGGGGAGACGCTCGAGATCGGCATCGGACGGGGACGAACCCTGGGGTTCTATCCTCGCAACGTCCGTCTGACCGGGATCGAGTTGAGCGGCGTGGCGGTGGATCGGGCCCAAGGACGAGCCCTCGAACTGGGGCTCGACGTGACGCTCCGCCAGGGCGACGCCGCGGCGCTCCCCTACCCCGACGAGCACTTCGACACGGTCGTGTTCTGCTACGCCCTGTGCACGGTCCCCGACGACAGAACGGCGGTGGCCGAAGCGGTGCGGGTCCTGCGTCCGGGCGGCCGGCTGCTGCTGATCGAGCACGTTCGGAGCCCGAATCGTATCGTCCGCGCGATCGAGCGATTGGTCGAGCCGATCGAGCTGCGGCGCATGGGCGACCACTTGATGCGCGAGCCGCTGAACCACGTCCTGGCCGAGGGCCTGGAGGTGCAAAGGCTGGAGCGCACCTGGTTCGGCATAGTCGAGCGGCTGGTCGCGCTCAAGCCCGAAAGCGAGGAACTGGCCCAGGCGGTGTAGGTGCGCCGCTTGCGCCGTTCGCGGGCGCTGTGCCCGTTTCGTCCGCCTACGGAGCTACGGGCGTGGTGTCAGGAGCCGCCGAGGGTGGCGCGTTCGGAACGTTGTCATACGAGGCGGACGTGACCAGGCCAAAAGCCCCGCCCCAGTACCGCAGCCAGGCGCGCCCGATGACGGTCGACTTGGCGATCGGGCCGAACACCCGAGAATCCTGCGATGCCTGGCGGTGATCGCCCATCACGAAGAGATCGCCGGCCGGAACCTGCCACACCGTCTGTCCGGAGCCGGGTGGATCGGTAGTTTGCCCTTCGTAGACATAGGGCTCCGTGAGCGGCGCGCCGTTGACCCAGACGGCGCCGTTCTTGACCTCGACCGTGTCACCGCCGAGGCCGATCACGCGCTTGATGAACGGGACGTTCTGACCGTCCTCCTGGTAGCCCGCCGGTGGCTCGAAGACGATGACGTCGCCCCGCTTGTAGTCGCTGAAATGCGGCGAGAGCTTGTCCACGAGCACGTACTGTCCGGGCTCGAGGGTGTGCTCCATCGAGACCTGGAGGATCTGGTACGGCTGGGCGACGAAATTCTGGACGACGAGGTAAATGAGCAGCGTCAGAACTATCGTCTCGACGATCTCGAGGAGGCAGCCGCGCCAGCGTGGACTCATCCGGGTTCGCCCTCTACTAGATGCGGGCGCCTGCCCCGCGACGAGTGGTCGAGTGGGGTAGAAGGTAGCATCTCTGCAGGTTTCGGCGTCGGTCGGCGCGCCGGAATCGTGCGCACTGGCCCCAAAAGCCACGGGCCGGCTTGGCCGTTCGCAGCGCAACGACCTCCCGCTCGCATGGTTCGTCCGGTATCTTCTGCACCGTGAGCACTATCGTCGAGTTCCGGGGGTCTTTCCGATTGGTCGAAGAGGATTCGAACCGGCTGCGCAAGATTGGCAGGGGGACCTGGTATTGCCGTTGCGGCGGCATGCCGGATGCGACCCACGCGAGCCCGAGATGCGAGATCTGCCGCGGCGGTGGCGACTGCGGCGTCGACTGCAGCTTGAGCAGCCTCTCCTGCCCCAAGTGCGGCGCCACACTCTGAGCCGCGAGCACGCCATGGCATCCGTCACGTCAGCCGGACCCCATCCGATCTACCTGGCCGGCCGCTGGGTCGAATCGCCCGACCGGCTCGTCGTGGAGAACCCCGCTCGCGCCGGCGAGCCGGCCGGCTGGACGTACACCGCCACGGCCGAGCAGTACGAGGAAGCGGTCACCGCAGCCGTGGCCGCCTTCGAGCGCACACGGCGGCTGGCGGCGTACGAGCGAAGCGCGGCGCTGCGCAGGATCAGTGCCGGTATCGAGGCGCGGCGCGATGAGATCGGCCGGCTGATCACCCTCGAATCGGGCAAGCCGATTCGCGACTCGCTCGCCGAGGTGGATAGGGGCATCTTGACTTTTCGCATCGGCGCGGAGGAGGCGGAGCGGATCGGCGGCGAACTTCTGCCACTGGACCTCAATCCGGCTTCTCGGGGTCGGACCGGGATCACCCGCCGCTTCCCGATCGGCCCGATTGCGGCAATCAGCCCGTTCAACTTCCCGCTGAACCTTGCCGCGCACAAGCTGGCCCCGGCGATCGCCTCGGGCAATCCTATCGTTCTGAAGCCGCCGTCGAAGGCCCCGCTCACGATGCTGGCAGTGGCTGAGATCGTGGCCGAGGTGGGCCTGCCAGAAGGCGCTGTGAGCATCCTGCCGATGACCCGCGACCTCGGCGACCGGATGGTTTCGGACGAACGCTTCAAGCTCCTGACCTTCACCGGCAGTCCTTCGGTTGGCTGGAAGATGAAGGAACGGGCCGGCAAGAAGAAGGTCGTGCTCGAGCTCGGGGGAAACGCCGGCGCCATCGTCGATCGGTCAGCCGACGTCGACTGGGCGGTCCGGCGCATCCTCACGGGGGCTTTCAGCTACGCGGGCCAGGTCTGCATCAGCGTCCAGCGGATCTTCGTCCACGACGCGATCTGGGACGATTTCATGGCCCGCTTCATCGAAGGCGCCACGAAGCTTCGTGTCGGCGATCCGCTCGACCCTCAGACCGATATCGGCCCGATGGTCGACGCGAAGGCTGTTGCTCGAACCCAGGCCTTGGTCGACGAGGCGCGGTCGATGGGCGGCCGCGTCCTTCTGGGCGGCACGGCCGACGGCTCGTACTTCCCGCCGACGGTCCTGGTCGACACGCCCGCTTCGGCGAGAGTGAGCCGCGAAGAGGCTTTCGCGCCGCTTGTCGTCGCCTGCCCGTTCGCCGATTTCGACACCGCCGTCCGCCAGGTGAACGACAGCCGCTATGGCCTACAGGCCGGCGTCTTCACCAACGATCTGGCCCATGCCTGGTCCGCCTTCGAGGAGCTCGCGGTGGGCGGCGTCATCGTCAACGACGTCCCGACATACCGCATCGATCACATGCCCTACGGCGGCTCCAAGGATTCCGGCCTCGGTCGTGAAGGGATCCGCTACGCCATCGAAGACATGACCGACATCCGCATCATGGTCATGGCTTCGGCTGGCTAGTCAGGGCGGTCCGCCTCTCCTCGCGCGGGATGATCGCGCCGCCGGCCCCGGTGGCTCCGCCAGCAGCCCCAGCGGCGCCGGCGCGCCCGGCGCGCTCGGTCCCGTTGACGCGCTCGGCGTCGAGGAGCTGGCGCTTGCGGGCCAGGCCGTAGGCATAGCCGTGTAGCGAGCCGTCGGACGCGACCACGCGGTGACACGGTACGACGACCGCCACCGGGTTGGCGGCGCATGCGGCACCGACGGCCCGGGCCGCCTTTGGCGCGCCGATCGCCGCCGCCACTTCCCCGTAGGAACGGGTCTCACCGGCGGGGATCCGCCGCAGCGCCTCCCAGACGCGCCGCCTGAAAGCCGTCGCGTGGACGTCCAGCGCGAGCCCATCGACATCGGGCCGCGGCCGGCCGATGGCCAGGTCCGAAACGAGAGCCGCGAGATCGGCCATGCCGGGGTCGTCGCGAGTGACCGAGGCACGCGGGAATTCGGCGCGCAGCTCGGACTCTAGGACGGCGGGTTCGTCTCCGAGGCGCACCGCGCACAGACCCCGTTCCGTGGCCGCGACCAGGGCCACTCCATCCGGAATCGGCGCCGCGGTCCAGCGGATCCGCTCCCCCACCCCGCCGGTTCGATACGTTCCCGGCGCCATACCGAGTTCGCCGCCCGCAGCTTGGTAGGCTGCGCTCGACGAGCCGTATCCGGCATCGAAGAGCGCGCCCAGCACGTCCCGCCCACCGACCAGGTGCGCCCGAAGCCGCTCCGCGCGCCGGGCGGCAACCCAGGCCCGCGGCGTCACGCCGAGCCGCTCGCGAAAGATCTCGCGGAGCCGCCTTTCAGGGATCCCGACCGCGCCGGCCAACTCGCGGTCGCCCGGAACATCGTCGCCCGATGAGAACGCGGCGGCCAGCCTGGCGACCGCGGCCCCCACTGCGTCCCCGCCGGCGGTCGAAGTCGAGTGCTTGCCGGAGGCCGCAGCGTTTTCGCTCCGGCTGCGGTCCGGGTGGCAGCGCAGGCACGGCCGGGCGCCGGCCGCGAGCGCCTCGTCGAGACCGGCCACGATCCTGACCCGGTCGCGCCCCGGCGTTCGAGCAGCGCATCCGGGCAGGCAGGCGATTCCGGTGCTCGTCACGACGATCAGCCACGTCGTCCCGGGCTGGCGGCGCCGTCCGGCGATCGTCGACCACTGCTCGTCGGTGGGGGCCGACCCGATCTGACTGAGTCTCTGTCTCTGGTTCATGCGCCGATGCTAGACCCCTGTGCCCGAGGCGGCCTCCGGCCCACTGCTTTGGCCCGGCGAAAAGGAATTCGTGACGGCGAGGTTGCCTGGCTTGAACCATCGAGTTCCGACCGTGAAGGGAGTCGATGGGCTTGTGCCGGGCCCGGAGCGGACAGGCGGACCCTAGAAGGAACCTCGCCCACTCGACGGATTCGGGCCGCAGCGGCGTCGACGCGCAGCCGCTAGAGTCGAGCCCATGAAAGTCGGCCTCGCCATCGGTGGAAGTCTCCAGGATGTCGCGGCCCTGGCCCGTCGGGCGGAAGCTGCCGGGCTCGAGTCCGTCTGGCTGGCCGAGCTCGACCATTCGGCCTTCGTCCAGGCGGCCGCCGCGATCTCGGCGACATCACGGATCGGCGTTGGGACCGGGGTCGCCCTGGCATTTCCCCGCTCGCCCACGATCACCGCGATGACCGCCTGGGATCTCGACGAGCTGTCGGGCGACCGCTTCATGCTCGGTCTCGGACCGCAGGTCAAACGAGTCATGGAAGCCCGCTTCTCAGTCCGGGTTGAGCGACCCGCGCCCCAGATGCGAGAGTACGTGCAGGCTCTTCGCGCGGTCTGGGCGGCGAATCGCGGCGAAGCCGTCGTGCATCAGGGCGAGATCTACAAGATCACCATGCCGACATTCCATGGTCAGCCGAGACCGGAGCGGCGTGACACGCCGATTCTGCTCGCGGCGGTCGGCCCGATCCTCTCCCGCACATGCGGCGAGGTTGCCGATGGGCTGCTCGGGCACCCTCTCGCGTCGCCGCACTACCTCCGCGAAGCCGTCCAACCGATGATCTCCATCGGGCTGGAGCGATCTGGCCGGCCGATCGGCGCCTGCCCGATCACGGCCATGGCGATGGTGTCCCTCGGCGACGACGAGGCTGCCGCCCGGCGGGCCGCCAGAATCCAGATCGCCTTCTACGCGACCACGCCCTCGTACAAGCCGATCCTCACGATGCACGGCCGCGGCAACCTGCCGAGGGATCTGCGACGGGCGTTCGTGAACCGCGACCTGGACCGGATGGCCGACCTGATCGACGACGAGTTGCTCGATGCGATCGCGATCGCCGGCCGACCGGACGAGGCTCCCGGTCGGCTAAGGGCCTGGGAAGGCGCGGCCGAGCGAGTCGTCCTGGGCGTGCCCTGGTACGCCCTGGATCAGGGCCGTCAGCGTGAGGCTATCGAAGCCGCGCTGGAGTTCGGAGCGCGCGTCGTTGCCACGGCTCGGGGAAGTCGCGGCTGCTAGGAGTCCGGACGCGGCCGTTCGCCTCGAGCTTTGGCCGAGTTACTGGCAGGGCGCCCCGTTCTCCGGGTCTTCGCCGGGCTGGTCGACCGGCGCGGGTGAAACTGGTGGGGTGGGCGGCGTGGCCTGGGGCTGAGAGCCGGGCCACGCCTGTTGCGGATACATCTGACCCTGCGGGGGATATGCCGTGCCATGCGGGGGGTAGCCGGGCGTCTGCGGCGGGTAGCCGGGCCAGGCCTGCGGCGGGTACCCGGGTGTCTGCGGCGGATAGCCGGGCTGCTGCGGCGGATAGCCGGGCTGCTGCGGCGGATAGCCGGGCTGCTGCGGCGGATAGCCGGGCTGCTGCGGCGGGTAGCCGGGTGTCTGCGGCGGGTAGCCGGGCGTCTGCGGATACGGATAGCCGGGCGTCTGCGGCGGGTAGCCGGGCGTCTGCGGATACGGATAGCCGGGCCAGTTCGGAACAGCCTGCGAGGGGCCCACGACGATCGACCCGGAGAGCCGGTCGTGGAGCCCGCGGCGGGCCGGGTTGGTGCCTGCGGACACGATCAAGATGATGATCCAGAGACCACTCAATCCCGACAGGAGGGTGGACCAGATGCTGAGACCCCCGTACAAGTCCGCACTGGTCGACCCAAGGTAGTAGCCCCCGCCCATCCACTCGTTCGCGGGGATCGTCGCCAGCTTGCCGAGAAAGACGACGACGAAGGCCGCACTGATAACGATTGAAAGTCCCTGGAGCACAGCCCAGCGGAGGAAAGCACGGACGACCGAGAGGTTGTTTCCGCTCGCCACATCCGCGACCCGCAGCTTCAGGCCCCGCTGGCATGGAGTGCCGCCGAACCCGACCCAGCTCCCGGCGTAGTAGGCGGCGTTCAGCGCGATGAAGACCGCCGCTGCGACGATGAGCAGCCCTGTATTGACCTGGAAGAGAGGGGCGGTGACGTTCGCGAACGGCCTGTATGCCTGCCAGTCGATCTGATCGATCGCTTGCTGGTTGAACGTGATGGCACCCGTCGCGAAGGCCATGACCACCGGGATGAACGCGAGGAACCCGACCAGCAGCCCGTCCAGGAGCCACGCCGCAACGCGTCGGCCCATCCCAGCCACCGCGACGCCGGGGGGCAGTTGCACGCCCGGCTGTTGATACGCTGGCACGACCCATCCGCTCATCCAAGCCACCTCCAGCCGGTCACGTCTCTTCGCCATCCTCTCATGGCCCCTTCGTCGGGACTTGAGAATACGCGGACCGATGGCGGCGCGCCGCACCGAAACTGCACCGCTGAGCACTGCCGATGTCAGCGGGCAATCTCAACGGCCAACGTTGAAGCAGCGCCCGCCACGGAAAAGCACCCCAGACCCGAGCGATGGTGCTCCGGCCAGAGTAATGGACCGGCGGCGTCAGCCGGGGGTTGGCAGGGTCACCACGACCGGGCCGCCGGGCGAGGTCGGGAGGACGATACTGCCCTCGGCCTCGGCCTCGATCGCGCCGCCGGTCACGGATTCCGGGGTCTCTCCCACGAGGAGCAGCCGCCAGGCCGGCGCCGACGCATCGGGCGTAACCGTAACAAGCCCGCCCTCGCGACGCAGCTCGAAAGTCGAACCCGGTCCTCCGTCCTGCGACGGTATTGCCACACTCACCCGGGCGCCGTCCTCGATCGAATACGCCTGCAAGGTGAGGCCGCGTGGGTAGTCGTAGTCCGCCCTGGCTTCGGATTCGCCGATCGGGATGACCGAATTCGGGCGGACGAGCAGCGGCAGGCTCGAACATGGATGGCGTTCCTCGCGCCAGCCCGGACCATCGACCGTGGCGCCCGTCAGCAGGTTCGTCCATCTCCCCGCCGGGACGTAGTACGTGACGTCTCCGGATTCCGAGAAGACAGGAGCCACGAGGAGATTCTCTCCCAGCATGTACTGGCGGTCGAGATGGAGGCAGGCCGGGTCGTCGGGGAACTCGAGGCACATCGCGCGCATCATCGGAATGCCGCGCTCGTGCGCCTCGACGGCAGCGCCGAAGAGGTACGGCATCAGGCGGTTCTTGAGCTTCGTGAAGGTGCGCATGACATCGACTGCCTCCTCGTCGAACACCCACGGCACCCGGTAGGACTCGTTGGCATGGAGCCGGCTGTGTGAGGAGAGCAAGCCGAACGCGATCCAGCGCTTGAAGACGGAGGCCGGGGGCGTACCCTCGAACCCACCGATGTCGTGGCTCCAGAAACCGAAGCCCGACAGGCCGAGCGAGAGCCCGCCGCGCAGGCTTTCGGCCATCGACTCAAAGGTCGACGAGCAATCTCCGCCCCAGTGGACGGGGAACTGCTGCGTTCCGGCGGTCGCCGACCGGGCGAACACGACGGCCTGTCCCTTGCCCCGTCGCTTCTCCAGCAGCTCGAAGACCGTACGGTTGTAGATGTACGGGTAGTAGTTGTGCATTCGCTCCGGATCGGAGCCATCGAAATAGGCGACGTCGGTTGGGATCCGTTCGCCGAAATCCGTCTTGAAGCAGTCGACGCCCATGTCGAGCAGGGCCTCGAGCTTGCTCGCGTACCAGCGGCGCGCCTCCGGATTCGTGAAGTCGACCAGGCCCATGCCGGGCTGCCAGCGATCCCACTGCCAGACATCACCGTTCGGTCGCTTCAGCAGATAGCCGCCGGCTCGCCCCTCCTCGAAGAGTGGCGATCGCTGGGCGATGTACGGGTTGATCCACACAGAGACATGCAGGCCATCAGCCTTGATCCGGGCGAGCATGCCCCGCGGATCGGGGAAGGTGCGTGTATCCCAGGCGAAATCGCACCAGTTGAACTCGCGCATCCAGAACGAATCAAAGTGGAAGACACTCAGTGGGAGGTCGCGATCGGCCATACCCTGGATGAAGCTCGTGACGGTCGGCTCGTCGTACACGGTCGTGAAGGAGGTGCTGAGCCAGAGCCCGAACGACCAGGCCGGAGGCAGGGCCGGCCGCCCGGTCAAGGCCGTGTACTTCTCCAGGATCTCCTTCGGACTGGGGCCGTAGATGACGAAGTACTCGAGCGAGTGCCCCTCGACGCTGAACTGGACGCGCGAGACGTTTTCCGAGGCAACCTCGAAAGAGACCAGGCCGGGATGGTTGACGAAGACGCCGTAGCCGCGGTTGGTCAGGTAGAACGGAATGTTCTTGTATGCCTGTTCGCTGCTTGTCCCGCCGTCCTCGTTCCAGATGTCGATCGACTGTCCGTTCTTCACGAATGGTCCGAACCGTTCGCCCAGCCCGTACACGCACTCGCCCACGCCGAGGCCGAGCTGATCGAGCATGTAGTGGTGGCCGTCCTCGGTCTC
>Ga0182021_10009409_pt1 | contig 11586 bp, 7 predicted proteins | sample 612E3MmetaG_FD_120493 | JGI IMG/M metagenome (GOLD analysis project Ga0182021, IMG submission 120493) | Permafrost microbial communities from Stordalen Mire, Sweden - 612E3M metaG (Illumina Assembly) | ecosystem: Environmental > Terrestrial > Soil > Wetlands > Permafrost | place: Sweden...
CAACCGGCCAGATCCGTATGCGCGCGGCGCGGCTTGGCCTGACGCAGGCGCCGCTCGGCCTCGCCGCCGAGACTTGCGTCGAGCGCATTCTCGCCACCGTGGAGCAGACGGGCGCGCCGGACTTCATCGTGGTCGATTCGATCCAAACCCTTTGGACGGAAACCATCGAATCCGCCCCCGGCACGGTGAGCCAGGTCCGCTCCAGCATGCAGGCTCTGATCGCGCTTGCGAAATCGCGCGGCCCCGTGCTCGTGGTCGTGGGCCACGTCACCAAGGACGGCCAGATCGCAGGCCCCAAGGTGATCGAGCACATGGTCGATACAGTCCTCACCTTCGAGGGCGAGAGCCACCACAACCTGCGGCTTTTGCGCGCAACCAAGAACCGCTTCGGCCCGGCCAACGAGATCGGCGTCTTCGACATGCACGGCGATGGCCTGCGCGAGGTGCCCAATCCGTCGCAGCTCTTCATGACCCAGGATGGCGAAGGCACCGCGGGCAGTGCGATCTTCGCTGGAATCGAGGGCACCCGGCCGATCCTGGTCGAGATCCAGGCGCTGCTGGCCCCCTCGCCCTACGCCGCCCCGCGCCGCTCCGTGGTCGGCTGGGACCAGAACCGGCTCGCCATGATTCTCGCGGTGCTCGAAGCCCGCTGCGGCGTCAAGCTCGGCGTGCAGGACGTTTACCTTAACGTGGCGGGAGGCTTGCGCATCGCGGAACCAGCCGCGGATCTAGCTGTTGCGGCAGCTCTGCTTTCGGCGCTCACGGGCATTGCGCTCCCGCGCAATTGCGTCTATTTCGGTGAGGCTGGATTGTCAGGGGCGCTGAGGCCGGTTCAGCAAATGGCAGTACGGTTGAAGGAAGCCCAGAAGTTGGGGTTCAGCACCGCTTTTTTACCGGCGGCAGGCGAGGATTTGAGGAGCGGCTTTTCAGGCAAGCTCACGCGCCTCGCCCAGTTGAAGGATTTGGCCGCGCTCTTTGGCTAAGCCCGCAAGGGAACGCCGGAGGTGCCGGCTGAGTCGCGCGATCCGCAGGGAAAGGGTAAGCAAATGCCGATTCAGGCGCTCGACATTATACTTGTGGCCATCATGATTTTCTCGGGGCTCCTCGCCATGCTGCGGGGGCTGACGCGGGAGATGCTGTCCATCATGTCCTGGGCCCTGGCGGCGCTGGTCACGCTGCTCGCCTACTCGCATTTCAAGGGCGATGTACGGTCGATCATCGACACGCCCATGCTGGCGGACGCGACCCTGATCGCAGTCGTCTTCCTGACAAGTCTCATCGTCTTCAGCCTTCTGACCGCGAATGTGTCGGAGCGCGTGCTCGATAGCCGCGTCGGCGCCATCGACCGCACGCTGGGCTTCGTCTACGGGCTGGTACGCGGGCTGATCCTCGTCGTCATCGCCTATCTGATCGTAGGCCAGATCGTGGAGCGGCAGAACATGCCGAAGTGGGTAACCCAGGCACGCTCGCTTTATCTGATTGAAAGCGCCGGGGATACCATTAAATCCTTTGTACCGGACAATCCGGACTGGCTGTTCAACAAGCGCGAGCGGCAGCCTTCTTCGCCTGCAGGCTAATTTGAAAACGTGCCGCGGCGTGCTATCGGCGGGATGCCCTGCGCCAAGTGTCAATCGCCAAGGGCGCCGTTTGACGGCTTCTGAATCGTAGCGCGGCAAGTATCGAGCGCCTCGCGACGAAGTGGTGCACAATACCTGCTCCTGCCTGCAAGGCAGGGCAAGACTGGTGGAGAACGGAAAGGTTGGACGCGATTCCTGGTATGAACGCCCCTGAGGCCGGGATTCTGGACCTCGGCGGCGATAAGCTGCACGAAGAATGCGGCGTTTTCGGCGTCTTCAATCACCCCGATGCGGCGGCGCTTACCGCTTTGGGCCTGCACGCCCTCCAGCACAGGGGGCAGGAGGCAGCCGGCATCGTTACCTTCGACGGCGAGCAGTTCCACTCCGAGAAGCGCCTGGGCTTGGTTGGCGACCATTTCAACAAGAAATCCGTCATCGAACGCCTGCCGGGCTCCGCGGCCGTGGGCCACGTGCGCTATGCAACAGTCGGCGAAACCGCGCTCAGGAACGTGCAGCCGCTGTTCGCCGACCTCGATACAGGCGGCCTGGCCCTTGCCCATAATGGCAACCTGACCAACGCGCTGACGCTCAGGCGCGAACTCGTCTCCTCCGGCGCGATCTTCCAATCGACCTCCGATACGGAGGCGATCGTCCATCTGATCGCGCGCAGCGCCGAGCGCAAGCGCGGTTTCACCATGCGCCTGATCGACGCGCTGATGCGGATGGAGGGAGCCTACGCTCTAGGCCTGCTGACGATGAAAAAGCTCATCGGCATCCGCGATCCGCTGGGAATCCGGCCGCTGGTCCTGGGCAAGCTCGGCGATGCCACCATACTGGCCTCGGAAACCTGCGCACTCGACATCATTGGCGCCCGCTTCCTAAGGGAGGTCGAGAACGGCGAGATCGTCGTGATCTCGGAAGAGGGAATCGAGAGCCTGAGACCTTTCCCGCCCTGCCCTCCCCGTCCCTGCATCTTCGAATATATCTATTTCGCCCGCCCCGATTCCATCATGGGCGGGCGTTGCGTTTACGATGTGCGCAAGGCGTTTGGCCGCGAGCTTGCCATCGAGTCTCCCGCGAACGCCGATGTGGTCATCCCAGTGCCCGACTCGGGTGTGCCGGCCGCCCTTGGCTATGCGACCCAGTCCGGTTTGCCCTTCGAGCTTGGCATCATCCGCAACCACTATGTCGGCCGCACCTTCATCGAACCGGAACAGCGCATCCGCAAGCTCGGCGTGAAGCTAAAGCACAATCCGACGCCGAGCGCACTGGTCGCGGGCAAGCGCATTGTGCTCATCGACGACAGCATCGTGCGCGGCACCACCTCGACCAAGATCGTCAACATGATGCGCGAGAACGGGGCGCGTGAGGTACACATGCGCATCGCCTGCCCGCCGATCAGACATCCCGACTACTACGGCATCGACACGCCCGACACTGGCGCTCTGCTGGCGGCCAATCACGATCTTGAGGGCATGCGCAGAGTCCTTGGCTGCGACAGCCTCGCCTTCCTTTCGGTCGAGGGCACCTACCGGGCGCTCGGCCAGCCGGAGCGCAACGCGGCCTTCCCGCAATTCACCGATCACTGCTTCACCGGAGATTACCCGACGCGCCTGCAGGACTGGGACGGACCCGAGCCCGGCCAGCAGCACCGCCTCTCGCTCATGGCGGTTTAAGACGCGCCATCGGAAAGGGGAACAAGCCCCCCTCTTCCTGCCCTTCTCCCCGCAAGCTCGCCTCATTAGGTGGCCGCATATATAAGCGATGCGGCTGGGAGAAGGGACGCTCGAAGCGGCTGCGGCGTCAATTCCAGGGTCCTCTCTCCCCTCGGGGAGAGAGACAGAGTGAGGGGGGACCTCAGGAAGTCCTCAATCGAATTAGATATTCCACGCTTCTGGACGGAACTCAGATGTCAGACACGCTTCCCAGGTTCGACGGCAAGGTGGCGCTTGTAACTGGCGCCTCGCGGGGCATTGGCCGCGCTGTCGCCAAGGCGCTGGCGCTTCAGGGCGCGCATGTGATTGCGCTGGCACGCACCAAGGGCGGCCTCGAAGAACTCGACGACGAACTCAAGGCGCTGGGCGCGAATATCTCGCTGGTGCGGCTCGATTTGCGCGAAGGCGCGCAGATCGACAATCTGGGCCCCACGCTTTACGAGCGCTGGCAGCGGCTCGACATTTTCGTGGGCAACGCAGGGATATTGGGGCCGCTCTCGCCGCTGGGCCATATCAGCGAGGCGGACTGGACGCAAACGCTCAATATTAACGTCACCGCAAACTGGCGGCTTTTGCGCACGCTTGACCCGGTCTTGCGGCTATCGCCGGCCGGGCGTGTTCTGTTCATGACCTCGAATGCCGCCCAGAATTGCCGCGCCTATTGGGGGCCTTACTCGGTCACGAAGGCGGCCCTTGAGGCGCTCGCCAAGACCTATGCGCATGAGGTGCAGTCCACCGCCGTGCGGGTGAACCTCCTGAACCCCGGGCGGATCAGAACGCGGATGCGTGCCAAGGCCTATCCGGGCGAGGACGAGAATACCGTGCCCCCCGCCGAGGCGATCGTGCCGCTGGCACTCTCGCTGCTGACCCAAGAAACCACCGCCAACGGCGAGTGTTTCGACTTCGAGCCAAGCCAAGGCTAATGCCCGGCGCTGGCCCGCAGCCAAACTTAAGGCGCCTGCTGAATCGCAGCGGTCCAAGGCTCAGCGACCGTGCCCACCGGCCGCGCGATGCCGTCACTCAGGTCTTTGCCGATTTGCCATATGAGGCATGAATTCCGTATTGTGACATCATCCAGCCTGCTTTCGTTCCCAGGACATTCGGACGGGCTGCCAATGCTTTTTTTGATCCTGTCTTTCGATGCCTCCGATAGCAACCACCCCAGCGGAAGGGGCTGCCTGCTATCCGAAACCAGCACCGAAATGCGCATGCGCTTGGCGTAGAAGCAAGTGGGATCGGCGGGGTCTTGCGGGTCGCTGTTGCGCTTGTCCCGGCAAACCGTATTATTGAGCGCAAGGGAGGCTTGGTCCACGGCGAGCCTTCCACGCGCGGCGCGCGTATTATTGAGTGTCCGCAGCGGTGTCATGATTTCGTGAAATCCATGCGGCGGCTCCACCTCCGGGTTTTCGCTGCCGCCGAGTTTGACCGAAATGAGAATCAACTCGATGCGCTGCAGATATTCCCCGCTCAGCGACTTTTCGAGCGACTTCAGCAAATCGAAGGCGGTGGCAACCCCTGAGTTTTCGAAATATCCCCCGTCGACGAGCCTGCGCTTGAAGGCATCCTCCTCCTTTGAATCCTTGATGCGATACCATCCAGGGGCCATCAAGCCGGGAAAGCGCGCGCTCAAACCCGATGCCGTGCTGAGCTTGATATCCAGCCCCTTGTCCCGGTCGATGAGGGAGGCGAGCGTGTGAATGTCCGGCTGCAGCAGAAATGGGGCGAGCACAACCCGCTCCCCAGTCTCGACCTCGGTCGTATTGAGCAGTAGCGCGGGTACGCTGCTCTCCGGGGTCCACAATTGCGTAAGCCTTTGCCGGAAGGGATTGTCCCCTTTTTCCAGCCGGTAGTCTCGCGCCAAGTCATCCCATGCCCCTTCCAGCGCCAGCTCGAAATCGCGGGCGCGATCCAGGTTCAGCGTCGTGCACAGTTGGGGGCGGTCGTCGAGACAGGGGATGACCCTCGCGATCGTGTCATGGAACAGCGTCCCCGCAATGGCCGGCGTGAGTAAATCCTTATTCAAAAGACTGGACGCCGCGCTGGAATACCATCCCATGTCTCTCACCCTACCCACGCTTGCACGCACCAGGGAAGCGAACACCGCGCCTCCGACGCTACCGCCGGAGACCCCGCTTATGGCGAACACGTGATCGGCGAAGTCTGGAAATTCGTCCTGAACCTTGGCAAGGAAGAGTGCTGCGTGACGGGCGGCATAGGCGCCGCCGCCCTGTGCCGCGACGATGTAAACCGGATGCTTGTTGCCGGCCTTACCGGCAGGCCGCGCGGCTTCCCATCGCTGCATATGGTCCTCAAGCCACCCGTAAAACGCCGCGGTCACGTTCTGAGCCGGTACAGGCTTCTGCTGTGCCTCCCTGGGAATGGCGTGGTTGTCGTTGAGGTCGAAGGCGGAAAGCAGCGCTATCGCCCCAAAGAACAGGGCGATCAAGGAGCGCCTGCGCGAGGCTAGTTGTAGCAGCGCGAAGAAACCAAGGCTGGCGACGATGAAGACGTTTATCACAACCAGCGTCTGGCCGGGTGGCGAGAAGCTGCGAACGTCCACAAAAGGCGCGATGAAAAACACCGCCGGCAGGATCGCCAGGATCACATAGACGAGCGTTGGAAGGATTGGCAGGAATATCAGGAAAGCTGGAGCGATTAAGAGATAGGCATTATCGCTGAAAGCCGCCCCTGGCCACAGGTGGTGAGCCCCAAGAAGGACCGCCGCGCCAAGAACGATGGATATTCCGAAGAGGTCTATCATTCCCCAAAGGTCTGCCCGGTGTTCCATCGGACCGAGGTTTTCTCGCAGACTCCGGTTCGCGGCTTCGCTGGGGGCATTTTCCAATCGTCCGCCCCCGTACCCTTCGCGCCGCCAGACCGCCAACTTTTCCGGGATCGGCTCTTTAGCGAAATAGGAGACCCACAGCGTGCGATCCGGCTGGTACCGTTTTCTCGCCTTGACCAGAGCCAGCACCAGAACAACGTTGACAAGCAGGTTTGCTGCCGCAACGGCGCCAAGCCGGAATCTGGAAGCAAACGAGACAAGTGCCAACCCTGAGAATAAAATCAGCTCAAGCAAGTGCGCAACGGCCGGCTGCGGCTCATCGGGCGCCCCTTTCAGAGCACGGCGCACCGCACCCAAGACGCTGTCGCCGCTGGGGCCTAGCTTTGCCCGGACTGAAGCATCCTGCCGGCGGAAAGACCTCACAAAGAGGTCGTCGATGAGGAAGCCCACGCCGAACAGCACGGCAAACGCGCCGAAGGCCATCTGAAGCTTATCGATGCCGTCCCAATCGAGGTAGATGCGCGGCAGCACATTGTATAGCGTCGCAGCACCCAGCAGGCTCGGAAGCGCCACGGGAAAGAGCCGCAGCAGGATGAGACGGACTTTAAGCTCGTAAGAAAGCGGCTTCAGGGTTCTCGGCAGATTGTTCGTCAGGGGCAGATGCCTGTTGAAAATGCAAGTAAAGTATACCCACGAGACGAAGCTTATTGATGTAATTGCTTTGGCGATATATCCAGCAATGCTGGTAATATCGTAAAGTGTGGTTCCCGCAATCACCTTATCCAGTACGCTATATACCAATACATGCAGCGCAATCAATCCGGCAAATATTGCACCGATCGAGAGCATTTGCCGCCAGGATGCGCCGCCTTCCGCACCGGACGGTTCAAATGCAGGCTCCGCCGTTTCAAGTCCGTCTGCCTTGGGCGCGCTGTCCTGCGGTTTCGGTTCGAACAAAGAAAAGAACCGCGCCCAAAGCCAAAGCGCCATGGCTGTTACGACGAACGATAGTACAGGGAGAACCTCCACGCGCCCGGACTGGCCCACATAGGGCTTCGCAAGCACTTCGAGAATTTGGTCGTTGGTGTAGATCGCAAAGGCCAGCAGGGCTGCGATTACAGGGACACGCATCCTGTAGACGGCCAATCCTAATTGCCGGCACTCGTGCCAGCTATTGGCATGGAACGCTGCGAAAACCAGCAGAGCGAACGGCAGAATGCCCGCGTCATGATATTGCCAGGCAACGGCGAATGAGACCATCCAGACTATAAGAAACATAGCTAACCCTGCGCTTTTGACGCGGTTTTCCCAGCGATTCGAATTAGCTTTCTATATGTGTGCCCGCCTGCCCAAGCAAGTGCTGGTTGTGGACATCTGCGGATTTCTCCGGCTCCTGCCGCTGGCTTGCAAACACGTCGATCCTCTCGCCTGGACCCAGGCACAGTGTCTGCGGCAAATTCATCACATTTGAGTAGCTTTCTTCTCAAATCCCAATTGGCGGCCCTTCGCAAACCTTACCTGGGCGTATATGCTCGCTTAGGTTGTGTTACTTAATCACCTCGCGTGTAAGTATGAGGTGGCTGCGTCCGGTGAGTAGAATGTCTGCGTTCCTATCTCCTTCGCGCGCGCTAAGTGCCTGCGCCGCCGTAATTTTAGGCTTTCACCTCGCTGGTTGCCAGACACTCGACAAGGTGTCTTACGAGCCCCGCTCCTACCAGGTCAATCTCGGAACGCAAAACCTTCGCGAGGAGCTGATCCTTCTCAACGTCGTGCGCGCTAGCCGTTTCGAGCCGTTGAACTTCACAACGCTCTCGAAATACACCGCGTCAGGCACGCTTGGCGCTGGCGGCAACATGCAGAGGAATATCGGCGTCGATTTTCAAATATTCAGGAATGGCCTGGGGGCACAGCCCAACTCTACTCTTGTCGGGTCGAGCCCCGCCAACGCCCTGACCGCAACAGGCTCGCTGTCGATGGGCAACAGTTTCGACGTGGCTCCCCTCGACAACAGCGACTTTTACGAAAACTTCCTCGCGACCCTCACGCCAGAGTTGATCAACACGCTGGTCAATGCGGGTCTTTCCCGGGAAGCGGTATTCCATTCGCTGATCGGGTCCATCGACATCAATCTTACAGCTTCCGGCCAGAGCCTGGTTACGCCGGCAAGCATTAAGCACAGCGGCCTCTTCACCACGTTGCGCTTCGAGAACGATCCTTCCAACAACACTTGGCCCGGCATGGCCTACAAGCAGGCATCGGAAGAATGCGAACGCCAAGCCACGAAAGATCACGACGCGGCGATCCGGCTAAATCACGGGCGTTGGGCGCCGTTTTATACAAATTTTTGGCATGGAGCCCACCTGAAGGACTGCCACTATCGCAAATTTCTGTCGCTCATCGAGGCGGCCTTCGAATACGGCGTCACAACCACCGCGGTGCCCAAGCCTCAAGGTCAAAAGAACGCCACTTCAAGCGCCGCTTCGAATTCCGGCCTTGCCGCAAAATCCAATCAGCAACGGGATATTATACTATGTTTCGACCCGGCGATTGCCGCCAATAACCGGCATCCGGTCTCCAGCAAATCGAGTTGTGCCAAACATCAAGGAAAGGAGGCGCCGGGGACCCAGGCGGCGAGCGAGACACTGTTATCGCAACCGCTCAGCACGGGGCTTGGGGCGTACGACCGGAGCATGCAACCTGTCCTGCGCTCGCCATATGGCGTATTCCAGTATTACGGCAAGCTCCTTAGAACAAAGACCGACGTGAAATTGCCGCCTGAATCCCAAAGAGAGACGGGAGACGGCCAACTCTTCAAAGTGACGCCCGGTGCGGCCGGCTGCTTCGTCCATGTCGGCTATGGCGGCCACAACTTCTGCGTTCCCGAGGACGGCGCCGCCACAACGAAGGAAGTGCTGACACTTCTGATCGCCCTGGTCAATTTGAGCACCGTGCGCGGCTCGCTGCCATATACGAGCAGCGTGATCTCGCAGCGGCAGTAGCGCCGGCCGGCATAGCTCACTGTTCGCAAACACTCGGGTTGTCTGCCTCATGCGAACAGGCTCGAGTCTTCGCTGAAAGAAGAGCTTCGCCATGCGCTCAAGCATAGGAGGAGGTCTTTCGGGAGAACGTTTAGGCGATCAAGAAAAGGCTGAGCCCGTACCAGGGGGGGCGATCCGAAGGCTTCTCCAGATGCCGGAGGGTTACTGGGAGCGCGGACACTGGTTACCGTATTTGTTAGAATTTTTCGCACTGCTGAAAACTCTGGTATCATGGGATAAAGCGAATAAAACAAACACTTTCAGCACGATGGCAGACGAAGAAACGTTCGAGCGATGGGAGCCCCTTGAGGGCTTGACGCCCAAGATGTTTCTTGACGCCATGCTCGACGACCGCGAGGGCTTCCGGCTTATTTTAACGTCGCCGGACCCCAAGTTCAGGGAGCTTCGCATTTTCTTCGAAGCGCCGCTCTGCTACCGCGGCACGCAGGAGAAATACCTGCTGCGCACCATCTACGAGGGCAGCAGCATCTATCCCTGGCCGATTTTCATCGTGCGCAATTCGCGCTATGCGAGGTGGTTCCACGCCCAGGCCGGCGATGCGGCGGACGAGGAAGGGCACCATTATCACATCGCCGCAGTGGATCAGATGGTGGACGTGCTGTCGGCACGCCCACCCATTGTGAGCTGGCTCAACGGCGTTTGATAGTTAAGACTGCCAGAAGCGCCCCGCCACGGTCCCTCGCAATGACGCGAAAGCGATTAGCAGAATGCCGAAGCGGATATCATCCCTAACAGCCTGCCGCACTTAAGGACATAAGCGGAACGTGGCGCTATTGTTTTAAACATTTGCCTCGCATTTCGCATGAGCTTCGAATTTTGGGGCGAGGCGCGCTCACATAATCGCGCAATGACCCTCAGGTCCGGCAGGCTGCTAGCGAGGTACAACGCAAAACGATGCCGCTCAGCACAGCTTCCCGTTCGCCTCGATAACGTTGCCCGCCTCCGCGGAAAGCAGCCAAACCAAGCCGGAAGGGGCGAACTGCAGAATGACTTTCGCGCCGAGTGCGCGTTTGGCCAATCTCACAAGCACAGTGCGGCCGAAACCCGTGCGCTCCGGGTCTTTGACCTCCGGTCCGCCTTCCTCGGCCCATCTCATTCTGAAATACCGCCCCTCCTCGCATTGCGCGATGGCCCATGCGACGCGGACCCTGCCTTCCGTGCCAGACAAGGCGCCGTATTTGGCGGCATTGGTTGCCAACTCGTGCAGCGCCATGCCGAGCGATTGCGCGGCGGCGGGGGTTAGCGGCGCGGGCGGGCCTTCGACAAAAACGCGGGTGCCGATCAGGTCTTTGAAATGCCCGAGCTGCGAAAGGACCAGATCCCGCATGTCCACGCCGCGCCACTCGCTCTTCACCAGGAGATCGTAACTCTGAGAGAGTGCAGCGAGCCGCTCGCCAAGGCGGCGCGCGAAAATCTTCGCCTCGTCCCCGGTTCCCATTTGCCTGGTCACAGCCTGCACCACCGCGAACAGGTTCTTGGAGCGGTGGTTAACCTCGTGCATGAGCAGCCGGATCTGCTCCTCGGCTTCCCTCGCCTCGGTGATGTCGCGGGCGGTGGCCACGAGCTTGCGGATGCGGCCCTCGCTGTCCCGGACCGGAGCGAGGAACACGTCCACGCATTTCGGCGTACCCTTGGCGGCCGGAAGACGGGCGGAGAACCGGCTGGTTTTACCCGTATTGGCCTTGGCGATGGCATCCTCCACCGCATGCCGCTCGCTCTCGGGCCACATGTCCGCCCAGCGCCCGCCCTTAACCTCAGCCGGGGAGCCGCTTCCAAGAAGCCGCAAGCCTTGGCCGTTCACGTATTCGACCTGTCCGCTGCAATCCAGGACCTCGATGCAATCGGCGCTCGATTCCAGCACGGTGCGCGAAAATTCCTCGCTCGCCCGCAGCGCCTGCTCCGCACTCACCCGCTCCGTTATGTCGCGAACGATGCCCACGAACCGATGTTTGCCGCCGAAGCACACATCGCTGACGCCGCAGTCCATGGGGAACACCGAGCCGTCCTTGCGGCGGCCTTCCACTTGCCGCCTGCGGACGGCCGTCTCCACCTTGCTGGATTTCACATGCTCGGCAATGTAGCGGTCGTGCGCCTCGCGGCAGAATTCCGGCATAAGCATATCGACGCTGCGGCCCACCACTTCCTCCGGCTCGTAGCCGAAAATCGCGGTTGTCGCGGAGTTGACGGATATGATTATCCCGTGCTCGTCGATGGTGATGATCCCGTCGGCCACTCCGCCAAGCACGGCGTTGAGCCATGCCTCGCGCTCGGCAGCCACCGTCGCCATGCGCCGCGATTCGACATTTTCAAAGGCTGCGGCGAAGGCTTGCCTGCGCACGCGATGCAGTGCCTCGGCCATAAATATCACGGCAGCGTATGCGGCCAGGAACGGTATCGCACCAACCAAGCCCGCCCCCCCCTGAACAGGTGCGGTCCAGATGCCGGCAGCC
>Ga0182021_10009410_pt1 | contig 11585 bp, 11 predicted proteins | sample 612E3MmetaG_FD_120493 | JGI IMG/M metagenome (GOLD analysis project Ga0182021, IMG submission 120493) | Permafrost microbial communities from Stordalen Mire, Sweden - 612E3M metaG (Illumina Assembly) | ecosystem: Environmental > Terrestrial > Soil > Wetlands > Permafrost | place: Sweden...
AATTAAACGTTGCCGCGAAGAATGTCTCCGAACTTACCAAGAAAGAAGTTATCGAAGTTGCATATAAGAAGATTGAAGAGCGAATTACTTCCGATCCTCAAGTAAACATGTTTGCAGCGCAAATTATTGCCGAAGTGAAACTGCAATATGAAGCTGCAGTCTCTGAATTCACCACTCATATCATTGAGATACCGCGGATCACAATTCAGCAAACCGGAGAAGTAAAATCCGGCTTTAGACAATTCGACCTCGATGTAAAGAATCTGAATTATCAGCCGGTATCGGAGGAGATTCTCATTAAGAAGCTCCGGGAACAAGAGAATAGCACTGACACCATCATTGGCAAAGGCAGAATTGTCCCGGACAAGCTCAATAACATCATTGTCAATGAACTCATCAATCATCCCGAAGTTGATTATGATAGACAAGCCGACCTGCTCTTCGCACTCGCAGATCAAGCAGTCGCTAAATTCAAATCCTACCTTAAAGACGGGGACGAACTCATCAATGTTGTCCAATACCACAAGAAAGAGATCAGTGATTATATCTATGCACAGTTGATGGAGCACTTCTATTTTGAAGCACCCTCGTTTGAAGAACCGATCGTAAAGCCCTTCACACGCATCGAAGAGCACAATTACTCCAAGTACACAAAGGATGCGCTTATTCAATATCGCGAAACCGTCACCCCGACAAATACAATTCCAACGAAAATATTCACCGGATTCTTGAAAGCAAGTCACACGATGTATAAATTCGATTCCAAGACTGAGAAGGATTTCGCAATTATACTTGAGGATAACAAGGAAGTGCTAAAGTGGCTGAGACCGGCAGGCAATCAGTTTCATATTTATTGGCAGCACAACTCACGTCAATATCACCCCGACTTTGTTGCGGAAACCGCAGACACGATCTACATGGTCGAAACGAAGAAGGAAGGCGATATCGAATCACCGGAAGTTCAGGATAAATCGAGAGCAGCCATGGAGTTCTGTAAGCACGCAACCGACTACACATCCAAGAACCACGGCAAGCCTTGGAAGTATGTCCTTATTCCACATGGAGCAGTGCAGCTCAATATGAGGTTTAGCTTTTTGATGAACCAGTATGGGGTGAAATAGCCGTATGAACATCCCAAATATTCATTGTCCCCTCTGACGTAAAAAGCATGCATCGCATTGAATTAAGGACATCGTCCCTCCGAAAACCGTCCTCATTGGGATGGAAAAACAGATGCAGGCGGAACGCGAAAAACGGGGAAGCATTTTCCAGTTAGAGGGAGAAAAACAGTCAGCGATCAACGTCGCCGAAGGGGAAAAACAAATGGTCGTTCTTGAATCTGAGCGGGTGGCCAGGCTGAATCAATCTGTGCTGTTGCAAATGCAACGGCAGATGGTGTGAAAGCGGTAGCGGAGGCAGCAATTAGGAGACTTTGACTTTAATTCAACGTAATCGAACACATGCCGGACGTGAGAACGAGGGTGCTGCTGCTGTCCAAAACAAACGTATTGCATTGAGGTATCACGTGAATCGTCCCGTTCGACGTTGGAAGTAACACAGACTCAAAAGCAGGCAAATCGATGACGAACTCGGAGTGTTCATAGCCAACATCTACTTTAACAATCGCGCTGTCACGAACCCTTCGCATGTCGAGCTTGACCGGAAGCCCACCGCCGAGGTTACGATGCAACGTGATACTGTTAGGAATCATGTCAAAATCGCCATTTCGTTGAACGATCATTGAGGCGCCGTGCATGACGAAAAGCGTTCAGGTCGCCCCGTCCTACCGCTGGAGTCACCCGAAAAAGATACCTGTGGGGTCTTGGTCAACTTCTTCCAACAGCGATTCGAATCGGCTTGTGGGGTCAACCTCCAAATATTCATGCCATTTCGAATTCCGGTCTGCACAGTATAAGGTCCACTCCTCATTTGCCTGATCAAATCGAAATTGCGCGATCGCCATATGCCCCCACTGGCCGGGGTCTTTCCCCCGCGGACGATCCTCGTAAAGGGTAACGGCATTCCCCCGAAAGTGGTACGTAAGTCTGACTCTATCACGAACCTCCAGTGGAATTCTCCTCTCACAAAATCCACGAAGCAGCGTTTCCACCTGCTGCTTGACGGTTTCTGATAGGGGCATGCTGACTCCGAGATTTTGATTGCAACGGGCATGGCGCTTAACGCCCTATCTCCAATGCACTCTTGTCGTCCTGATGACAAAAGAGTCTTGTTCTGTATCGGCATTCAGTTTTTTCGCGTGTGCTACCCGGGTCGTTTTATGGTAAGAAGTCTCGTCATTCCGGCCTCGAGGTATACAATGAGACCGAGTTCCAATGATTTCAACGCAACTTCAACTTGAGTTCTTGAGGTAGCATCATATCCAGCTTTGTGAACGAACTTCCCCAATTCTGAATACGCTTGGCCGAAGGTCTTCCAATAGGTATCTTCCTTGCAGTTCTTACCCAGGCTTTCCGGTAGTACGTCACCATGCCTTATCCACGCATATCGGACTGCCCGAATGGGCCTCCCTTCTTTATCTAATTCACACCAATCCAGAGTCTTTAAATATTCTGTATCCGGCATCCATGATATCTCGTCCACCACAGTTCGAGCGTTGACACAGGCATTTTTGAGCGAGTCATCTCTTTCCAGCACCAAGTTTTCCCATGCGGACTTCCAGGTCGGCGTCAGGTTCAATTGATCCAGTAGAGGAGTCAATTCATCAGTAAGTCGCAATTGGATGAAATTGGCGGGTGGATTGGCAAAATAATTATCAGTTGGCCTGGCAGTCCTTTGCATCTGCGGAAGCACTGAGCCGGTTACGCTAGTGCCGACGCCCGAAAGAGTTACTATTGAATTCTGTACATCGTTCCCTCTCGGAACACTCCAAGCATTTAGACTCCGCATGAAGTCAGACGGCACGAAGTTGATTCCAGAATAGTTGACTGGCGCGGACACATACGTAGTCCCGTAGCGGTCCAATTCGTTTGCAGTGTAGTCCATGAAATCACCTAAACCATCGAGAGTCCGCACATATCCAGGCAAGTCCTTCCCTAGGACCTTGAGTCCATTTGCTCTTTCCTTTGCGGCCTTTGCGGCTTCTCTGTATTCCTTCGGGGAAACCGTCGGAGTTGTCATTTGGGTCTTCTTCTGAGACAAGATCTTCTCTTTAACGAACCTTTTGAATTGTCTGAACATTGATCTCTAGCCCCTCTTTCCTTGTGGTTTTAGAGCACTCAGCAAATGTGGCAGAAGCCCCGAGGCGAGACCGTCATCGTCCAACCGAACTGAAGAGCGTCCACCTGCTCCCGACATATACACCATACTCTTCAATGCATAATCGCTAACTTCATGGCTTCATCAATCAACAGTTTGAAACATCCATGCAACATCTACATCACGAAAGGGGTCCAACATAGCGAACAGTTACAATCTTCTTGGATTTCATGCGGCCATATGCCCATGGAACTGCCTGCTTCTTGAATGTGCGCTTGCACAGCCCCACCAGATCCATCTCCGTTGTGAAGACTTTGCATTCCTTCGCCCTCAATGGTTGCCACAGAAGGACAGGTTGACCTTTTTGAAGCGCGAATTGTTGATCAATCACTTGGATGTCATACTCCCGTGCCTGCCAGCGCTGGTTCAGCATTGACGATTGGGCTTCAACAAATTCGTTCCAAACGAGATGTGTATCGGCAGTTGGCCAGTCGCCTGCCGCTGCAGCAAGTTTCACGGGCTTCGAGCGTAACCACATTCTCATATCCCGGAGATTCTCAAACCTTCCAGGACAGTCCTGCAAAACCTTGGAGGCGGCAACTCTCGAACCTAATCCAGCTTGCAGGAGAAGTGACTGTTCAACCGATAAAGTCCCTGTTTCGACGGCCGAGAGCAAAGGGCCAGCCTTGTCGTCGAAAAAGCCTTCCTCATTGGCAATGGAGCGAACTCTAATCGCCTCTAGAGCCCAGGCAAGACGATAAACCAATCCGTCTTCAACAAAAGCGGCTGCATCCTCAGACGCTGCCTGGATCTCATTCATGGGCACTCCTGACAACCACGATTCTGTTATTCTCTCCCACATCTCAGGCAACTGATGAACACGGAATGGTTCCACCTCAAACACAATTCTAGCGATTGCCAATAAGGACTTGATACAAGTAGCAGTATCAAAAGATCTGATCGATTCATTGGCACTAACAAGAGAGGAAGTCAATTCGCTGCCGTGTTCATCCAAGTATTTGCCTGTCGATAGACCGATCCCAGAAAAGAAATAACCGCGCCTCTGTTTCTTTGTTGTTGAAGAACATATGAACTTGGCACGAGAATGAAGAATTGCTCTAAGAATCCTCCGAGTCTGGGCGTCTCGACGAGCAAGTCGACGAAGGAACAACGAGGAGTTCAAGACATCATCAAGAACCCGGGCAACGCCATCAGCATTAGTATCTTCACCACCGATCAAAGAAAGAAGAGCAATATCCAAAGTTGACAGAGTTTCTCTCCATTCATCGTTGTCCGAGATCAACGGTAACGGATCTTCCCAGACTCTAGTATTGTTCATTACATATTCAAGAATATCCGGATGGCCATCTGTCTTTAAGCGTAGCCACCCAAGAAGCGTCTCGCATGTGAGGACAATTCCACTCTCAAGTTGGCGTCGGGTCTGCTGATCCACAAGCGCTTTCCATTCCTTGAGGTGGGCAGGCTCTTGGCACACACCCAGCACCAGCCCATCAAGATCAACATAGGCTCGCCCAGCTCTGCCCGCAACATTCCCAAATTCCTCTACTGAAATTGGGATTCGTCTTGCAGAATTTCTATCGTATCGTTCTGTCGATTGAAAAAGGACACAACTTGCTGAGATATTCAAACCACGAGCTAAGGTCGGAGAGGCAACTATGAGCGGGACTTTCTTGTCACGAATCAGGGAATCAAGTTCACGCAAGAACGGTTTTGGGAGTAATCCATGATGCACCGCGATCCCCTGCGCAAGACACTCTACAGCCGGATGATCGGCTCCAAGCCATTCGCGGCCTAGCGCCATCGCTCTCTCAAGGGACTGACTGTTGACGCCAGGGATTGCAGTGATGAAACCGTTCTGAATTGCCTGCAACGCTCTCCTTGCGACTGCCGTCACTGATCTTCGTTCGGGACAATAGATTAGGACCGAATGCCCCTCTTGCATGAGACGCCAAGCTGATGCAATCGCAAGATCGTTTCGATTATTCGGAAATATTGTCTTGCCCCCTCGCGGCCCAAGCTTTTCTTTGTACGTTACGAAATTGTTGAGAAAGCTTGTCGTTGATTTGTCAACATGGACCTCATATTTTGCCCTTTTACCATCCCACGTTATTTCACCAAATCTCTGCCTCGTTGGTCGCCATGAGCTAATTATGGGGGTTCCTGGCATATCGTTTCGCAACCAGTTGACAAAATCATCGAATTCTTCCCCTGATGGGAGCATTGCTGAGAGACAGACAATTCGACGCGACTCCGCATCCTTGCGGTTAAGAAGGCGCTGAATCAGCACTTCATATCGCACTTCACGCTCGTTCGGTCCTAGCATATGCCCTTCATCAAGGACGATTAGCCCAACATCGTCAAGAAGAGAGGCATCGTTTCTTAGAGCAAAATCTAGCTTCTCGGGCGTGCCAACAACAATATCCCTATTCTTCAGGCTATCAATATCGAATCCAGATGACCCTGCACTTCCGTACAGGGAAGAGACGCTAAACCCGAGTGGTCTGAAGGTATTCCGGAGTGTCCGTTCTGTTTGGGCAGAAAGAGCCCTTAAAGGAGTGACAAAGACGACCCGTTGACTGGCTGCCAGTGTTCTCAGAATACATATTTCAGCGATTCTGGTCTTTCCGGCACTGGTCGGCAAGGATGCGATGATATCATCGTTGGAATCAAGAACTCGTGACGCAATAGCGGTCTGCGATGGCCATAAATCTAGTTCTGAGGTGGCACGACTTGCCAGCAATGCAACAAATAGCTCTCGCAATCTTCCCCATTCAGATCGATCTTCGGGAATTATTGGAAGAAGATTCTGAAGACTTGATTTCCACAGTCCTTCGATTAGGAATCTTGTTAACCTATACACCCACCAGGATGGAACCATCCCACTTTCGAAAGAGACCTGCTCTCCTTCTAATAGTCGCCTTAGACTCGTTCCAAGTGCATCCCGGTTACCTGTCCTGATAGCGAACAAGAAAGCTGACAAAGCGCGTGCGTAGTTCTCACTTGCTGACAACGCCAAAGCATCGTCTAGATTGAATTCATCGTCTGCAATTTCGGATTTGAGTCTGTTAGTCACGACATCGTCAGATTTGCTTGGATCGCTAATCTCGGCAAGTATCAATTCGGAAAGGCCATCCAGGTCCCGCAAGATTAAGAGGCCAAGAGCACGCTCCATTACAGATACATTTTGGTCCCGCCAACCTTCTGCCAATAGACTGTAGGCTCTAGCAGAGTAATTACTTAGGTGATATGCTGACGCTGCGATGATACGGTAGAACCCCCGCGATTCGTCTTCACGGGAACCATTCTTGACGACAGACTCTAGCGATTCACCTGCAAGTTCGAACGCCTGAATAATGGTACCAATGGTTAATTCGAGATCTTTTGCCTTCAATGCAAGTCTTAGGAGACCAAACCCGTATGAAAGCAATTCTTCCGTTAACCTCAAACCCAGCGGCGGACTATCGGAAGGTAAAATCCCATCTTTCCATATGAAAGCTCTTGCCGCACCTCTTGCGATCAAACGTCCACGGATTCCCGGCCTGGTGGCTCGAGCTAGTTTGAGCGTGATCTGTTCAACTGATTCTGCCATTTAGAGCTCTCTCAAAAACCAATTGGATAAACTCCTGGTGCTTTCGTACCCGGGCACCAACGGAATAATGCTTGATCCCCTTTCCAACGTTCGCAGAGTCTTCCGTCAGAACTGATTCTGGATCATTCTCTGACAACGTGAATATCATATGAGCGACATCCGTGGATTTTGGCAATCTCCCAATGACATATTCTTCGATAGCCTCGGCTAACTCGTTTTGGTTAGTTTCCATCAAACGCTCCATGATAAACCCTAGCGTGTGCGGAAGAGGTAGCCCATTGTTCTTTAGTAACGCTTTTCGAGCTTCGGCAATCACGCTTCTGGATAAGTGCTTCCGACTTTTTGCCTCTGCTTTGAGGAACCTAATTGGTCTTGCGGAGAAATCAAAGCCAATTAAATCTTCGCCTCGCATTGGAAGATTTCGTGTATCCTTCCATCTGAGGCGGTTGACCGGAACCGTGTAAGGAAGTCGTTTACTATTGACAAATTCTGTAGCGAGGATTTCGCCTAAGTCTCCTGATCGCCCCCTTTTCCCTGATGGGATTTTGTTCGCCAGGTATCTTGCTAGCTTTGGACGACCCCATTTCACTAACAGTTTTTCCGTTATGTAATGCTTTTCAAGCCTCGACGCCAAATTGTTCGCAAGTACTTCAAAGTCATCTTCAGGTTCTAGAATTATGACCTCTGCAGGATCTGTTTGAGTGACCCTCTCAGACCAACCATCTAGGTGTCTTGAGCGTCTAGGCATCTATTTCCGCCCGATAAGGAAGCCGGTTGACATTTCACAGATGATCAGGTGATTGCGCAACTTGAGTCGCGGCAGCTCGAAAGCTACCTTCGCGCGAATCAAAGTCTGCGTCATTTTATGCTGGCACAAATCGAGATAAACCAAGGGTCAATTTTAATAGGGTAGGAACCCACTTTGCTGGGTGGCACCGAGGTTTGACTTAGGGCGATCATTTCGTCTCCAAATCACGTAAATCTGTGATGTGCTTAAACCCCACCTCAGGAAATTCCTCAAATTGCCGGTATCCACATTGAATTTTTTGCCACTCACTCGACCATAGATCGCCATAGTCGGTATGGGACTTCGTCTCAGCCACGAAATAGAGCTTCTTCTGCCCCTTGAATACGATCCCCCAATCAAGACGGTACAATTGAGTCAAAGTAATATTTACCGACTGTTTGCGGGTAATGACCATACACGCTACGAAAGCGATCAAGGCCGACTACGGACGAATCGAGAAGATCCCGAGTTATCTCAAGATCCAGTCCAGTATGTCGCTCCCCATGAGCAAGACCTTCTCGCAGCTGCCAGAGTAATAGAGATCCGATCAACAAAACTCCGCAGATTGCGGCAAAAACCCTTATGATTTTACTCTTCATAGTCCTAACCTATTAGTAATAGGCTATGCGCGAACCAGCAAACCAATTGCAGCTACCGTTCAAGGCACCACGCCTGCCTGCCGGCAGGCAGGCTCAGCCCCGCTCTTTGGGCTGACATAACGCGCGTGGGGCTGTGAGTGAGAACCACTTCCGATGAAACCCCGAATTACCGTCCCATTTGCAGATAAACCAAACGCCGTCTTGTCGGCTGTTAAGCGGTCGTGCGCCGAGCCAATGTACTGAACCTCAAGCCTCCATTCCGCGCTGTTCCTCTGACGAAGCTTCTTATCTCTTCCTCGATTCGCAGACTCGATCGGCTTGCTCTCTCATGCTTTCGCCTCCGACCGCGGCAGCATGGAGTGAGTTCAGCTAGATTGGATAAGCGCTGGCATGAGCGTTAACCTTTACAAATGAATCGAACGTCGTGCTTGCATTTGTTATGTGAAGGCACCTACCTCCGCACTCACGAAGATGAAGTTCAATCTTCTCAATGGATAGTCAATCTATTGTCGTCTCCACTCTTTGGGTCGAGGGCCTTGAACTCAATTGAAGTCTTGCTCATCTGATCAATGCCTGTTACAAACTGCTGCAGCAAACGTTGGCGATGCCGATCACTCATTAAGTGGTGTCGATCCAATGTCTCCAGCATCTGTTTAGCGAGATTAAACTCGGAATCGACCAGTGACACTCTTAGTTGGCGATTCTGTATCGACGCTTTTTCGTTCTCTATCTCTTGCTGCCTTAGTTTCAGGGTAGAGAGTATCTCTGCGTTCTTTCTCCGCCAAGGGATCACCCAATCCAGAGCGAGTTCCACCGCCTCCTTTAAACCAGTCAGAGAGATTGAAATCGGCGAATCCTGCGAAATTGAAGAAATGATTGCTTGGTAAGGCGTGCCCGACACTTCACTTGCAGCGCGCTGTAAGGACTCTAGGCCTTCCAAAGTCGGGACTATGTCATTTCGCAGGGATTCAGTGGTCAACTCAACTGGAGTCGTTATACTAAGCAGAGTCGGGCTGCCTATATCAGCTAACAATGCAAGCTCCGATTGCAGATCAAGACGCCGCAACGCAAATCCGGCAAGTTCCTGACGCAGGCTGGAAGCCCGAGCAGAATCCAGTGCCTTATCAAGGTCTATTATCGACAAAGCTGGGCGTACAGATCCATTGATTGAAACATCCTCGGCTATCCGACGACCTTGATCTGATTCGTCAATAAGAATCGTGTCGATACGACAATACGGGTACTTTTCTATTAGCAGCTCGGCTGCGGCGACTGGATCACCCACATTCGATAGTCCGTCTGAAAGTATCAATACGCTGAGTGCCTTGTAGGATTCGAACCCTCGATCCTCAAAGACAGCGGTCAAGCCCCTTGCGAGATTGGTCTTGCCATCTGTTACTAGTGCTCGTATAGTGGTCTCAGCCATCGCGAAGTCTGACCGTGCGCCGTGGAATATCCTGTTGACTTCATCAGCAAAGCTGAAAACAGCAACGTCCTGGACTCGCGACGTGGCGACCTGTTTCAGCAGTAGATCTTTTGCAGCTTCAAGCTTAGTGCGCCATCGTCCACGTTCCGCTAGGGGGTCGCTTGAAGTAACCCCTGAAAAGCCCTCATCCATTGAGCCAGATACATCAATAAGGACTACCCATAGTGAAGACATCTATTTCCTATTTCCTTTCTGCCCAAGGCGCATCCTGCCTCGTGACGGTTTGTCGTGAAGGACTTAACATCTGTCGGCAGTAGAATGTTTATTCCGTTGCATTCACATAACGTCTCGCCGCACCACGCAACGGCGAGCACCACGCCTTCTATAAATGTGCGAGCCGTTGAGCGCACACAACTTATGACGCAACCATCGCCTCAACATTGCCTTTGCAAATGAGTACGCGACGTGATGCGGCGTGTTAGCTGCAGTTTGCGGCGGTCTAGTCGATGCTTGGAGGGCCCCGGAAGATAATGTCCAGGCCGCCAAAGACAACCATCCCAAAGAGCGGGAGGTGGAGATTCTTCAGAATGCCAATCATTATCGAGTACAGAATGAACACTCCTGCCGATGACAAGAAAAGTGCATATACTGATGGGCCAACTTCACTGTCAGTCTTTAGGAGGAATTTCCCCACTTCCATCAAAGCCAGCCCTAGCGCGGCCCCTACGAGGAAGGAAACACCTGCACTCATTGAAGCCACCAAATCCGCGATTACATTATGGTCACCTTGATCTGCTACCACAACAAAGATCAACAGTACCAAGGGAAGCAGCGAACCCGTAAGTCTCCTCGCAATGGCTGAAGCATTTCTTCCTTTTGTAACAATAGAAACAATTGTTGATATGATATATCCGAAAATGGCAATGATAATTGCCGGATAGAACAAGTAAGTAAATATCCATTTCAGAATACTACTGATTGTTTCCATCGTTCGATTGCCCTCCTGTATGTTTCGAGAATGTGAAGCCGACGCAAATGGTAGCTAACTACTGGAATGACGCATAATTGCGTTTTTATACCATTTATCCCTTCCCCCAAGGTGTACCGATTCTTCGGAATTAAGACCATCGCAGTTAAGCTTTCAATGAACCGCCGCTCTTTTGGGCGCGGTACGTGCGGCAAGGGGAGGACGCTTCACAACAGAAGAGGGCAGGGACCGGATCAACACACCTGCGGACACCAACGCAATATTGTGCGCAAATTCGGGATTGTCAAGCGAGCGGAAGTATAGAGGCGCAAGGCAGGGTGATTCGAACAGGTGTTCCGGCCTGGTTCCCCGAAAGGAGGGAAAATGACAGATCTTCAAGAAGTCCCTCCCAACAAACACTCCTCGCACAAGTTCTTCCTGCAGTACATCCCATACAGCGCCAGCATTCCTTGCTGCTCAAGGACCGGGAGGGATAAAGCAGTACCGGCTAGGAACTCGCGGCGGATGGTCCGGCTTACGGCATTCTCCTGAAGCGGCGGCATGCAGGCAAGCAGCGAAGTGGCCCCCTCCTGCACGCGGTGGTCGCCGAACGTTCGTGCATACAAGAGCGCTATCGGAATCAGTGAGTTCACAACCAGGTCGCCGATCCGGGCGCGGCCAAGTGCGATGCCGTGCTTCCCTCCGATTCCACGGAAATCATAATGGCACGACCAGTAACGGTCGGGGGTGAAGACAAAGCCCGAAGAGATCGCGCGTCCCATCTGCTCGCCGGGAACCGCTGAGAACGCACTGATGAGACGACGGAACGAACCGTCGCCAAAAAGAGATGGGAGAAGAAAAGCGAGAGATGCGATGCGCGCCGTGGGGAAATTCGTGGGACGCAGGCGAAAGAACAACCAGTCGCCACTATGAAGCATCGGTATGTGCAGAAACGGCCGGAGTTCCCTCCAACGGCGGCG
>Ga0182021_10009411_pt1 | contig 11584 bp, 8 predicted proteins | sample 612E3MmetaG_FD_120493 | JGI IMG/M metagenome (GOLD analysis project Ga0182021, IMG submission 120493) | Permafrost microbial communities from Stordalen Mire, Sweden - 612E3M metaG (Illumina Assembly) | ecosystem: Environmental > Terrestrial > Soil > Wetlands > Permafrost | place: Sweden...
CCCGCCGCGGCCAGAACGCCGTCGGCGATCTCCTCGATGCTCGCCTCGATGCCCGAGCCGACGTTGTAGGTCTCTCCGATCACGCCGTTCGAGAGCACGAGCTCGATCGCCCGGCAGTGGTCGTCGACGTGCAACCACTCGCGCCGGTTCTTCGTGGAGGCGTAGAGAGGCAGGATCTCGCCTTCGAGGGCGCGCGTCGAAAACAGCGGGATGACCTTCTCCGGGAACTGGTACGGCCCGTAATTGTTGCAGCAGTTCGTGATCGTGGCCTGCAGGCCGAACGTCTCGATGTAGCACCGCACGACATGATCGGCGCCGGCCTTCGAGGCGTTGTAAGGCGTGCGCGGCCGGTAGGGGGAGTCCTCGTTGAACGACTCGTCGCTGTCGAGGGCGAGATCGCCGTAGACCTCGCAGGTCGAGATGTGGTGGAAGCGCCCTGTGCCGACGCGGCGGGCGGCGTCGCAGAGCGACTGGGTCCCGAGCACGTTGGTCCTGAAGAAACGGGCCGGGTCCAATATCGCCAGGCTGTTGTGCGATTCGGCCGCGAAGTGCACGATCGTCTCGATTCGGTGCTCGCTGAGCGCCGACTCGACGAGAGGCTGGTCGCAGATGTCCCCGTGCACGAAGACGACCCGTCCCGAGCTTTCGAGCTCGGCGATGCTCCGCCGGTCGCCGGCATAGGTCAGGACGTCGAGGACGACGAGCTGGTCTTCCGGGTGACGGTCCGCCCAGAACCGCACGAAGTTCGAGCCGATGAAACCGGCACCGCCGGTGATGAGAAGTCGCATGATCGGCACAGGCTAATCGCAGGCAAGGCATCACGGACCGGACCCCGCAGTCCAGGTCCGCCCGGCTCGGGACCGCTCCGGCTCACCTGAGGTGGACGATGTCGCCCGCAGAGATCGCCCTGATGCGGGCGTCTGTGACCACGAGCAGGCGGCCGAAGTCGTCGACGTCGAGCGCCCGGCCGGTGACTGTCTCGTCCTGCAGCTCGACGCGGACGTCCCGCCCGATGGTCGCGCAGGTGCGCCGGTACTCCGACGCCAGGGCGCGGCGGCCCTCGTCGCTCCCCAACGCGGCATTCCTGCGGCCCGCGTGGCGCACGAGCCTCCCGGCGAGCTCCCGCCGGCTGATCTCGCGCCCGGCGACGCGGTTCAAGGAGGTGGCCCGGGCGGCGATGGCGGCCAGGTCAGGGTCGTCCGAGTCCGGAGGCGGCCAGTGCGGAGGCCAGTTCACGTTGATGCCGATGCCCACGACGACCCAGGCGGGAGGCACTGTCTGCGACAAGACTCCTGCGACCTTGCGCTCGGCGCTCAGCAGGTCGTTCGGCCACTTCAGCGACAGGTCGACCCCGGCAGCCTCCCGGCAGGCCTGCACGGCCGCGAGCGCCACCGCCCATGCGGTCAGGTGCAGCTGTTCGGGCTCCAGGGCGGGCTTGAACAGGATCGAGCAGAGCACCGAGGACCCGTAGGGCGCCTCCCATCTCCTCGTGAGCCGCCCCCGGCCCTCGCTCTGGCGCTCCGCTGTGACGGCGTAGCCCTCCGGCACCTCCGAGCCGTCGGGCAGTCCGGCTCGCGCGAGATCGGCGAGATACCTGTTGGTCGAGTCGACCTCCTGCAGCCGCTCGGGCACGGCGAACGGGACCGGGACCTCGTTCACCGGCTCTCCGCCTGCGACCGGCGCTCCGCCTGCGACCGGCTCGCCGCCCGCGACCGAGCCGGTCTGCGCTGCTCGCGGGTAGCCTGCTCGACTGAGCACTCCCCTACGGGTAGTCCGTCGGCTCGCGGCACCTGGCTCATCGGGGGGCGAGACTAGGTCGAGGAGGGAGGGCCGTGTTCGACAAGGTGCTCGTCGCGAACCGCGGCGAGATTGCCGTGCGGGTCATCCGGACCTGCCGCGAGCTCGGCGTCGCGACGGTCGCCGTCTACTCCGAGCTCGACCAGAACGCCCTCCACGTCCGTCTGGCCGACGAAGCCTACGGATTGGGCGGCCAGACGGCTGCGGAGAGCTATCTCGCGGCCGATCTGATCTTGGACGTGGTCCGGCGAAGCGGCGCCGAGGCCGTTCATCCTGGATACGGCTTCCTCGCAGAGAACGCCGCCTTCGGGCGGGCGGTCGCCGACGCGGGAGCGACCTTCATAGGTCCGCCCCCGGGGGCGATCGAGACCATGGGGGACAAGATCAATGCCCGTCTCGCCGCCGACCGCGCAGGGGTCGCCTGCGTTCCCGGTCGCAGCGAGCCTGTCGCCGATCCCGCCGAGATAGTCGCGTTCGGTGAGACCTACGGCTGGCCGGTGGCGATCAAGGCCGCCTTCGGCGGCGGCGGACGCGGGATGAAGGTCGTCAACGAAGCCGGCGAGGCCGCGGCGGCGATGGAGTCGGCCCAGCGCGAGGCGCAGTCCGCCTTCGGGCACGGCGAGGTCTACCTCGAGCGCTATCTCGCATGGCCGAGACACATCGAGATGCAAGTCTTCGCCGACAGCCACGGCAACGCCGTATGGCTCGGCGAGCGCGACTGCTCCTGCCAAAGGCGCCACCAGAAGCTGCTCGAGGAGAGCCCGGCGCCCGCTTTCGGAGACGAGCTCCGCCGGGCGATGGGGGCCGCCTCCGTGCAGATCTGCCGCGCCTCGGGCTACGAGGGCGCCGGCACGGTCGAGTTCTTGTACGAGGACGGGAGCTTCTACTTCCTCGAGATGAACACCCGCCTGCAGGTCGAGCACCCTGTCACCGAGTTGCTCACGGGCATCGACCTGGTCGAGTGGCAGCTGCGCGTCGCGGCGGGCGAGCCCCTTCCGCTGTCGCAGGAGGCCATCTGCGCGCTGAGCCGTGGGCACGCGATGGAAGCGAGGATCAACGCCGAAGACCCGGCCGGGGGCAGGTTCCTCCCCAGTCCGGGACGGATTACCAAGCTCCGCCTGCCGGAGGGCTTCGGGGTGCGGTCCGACTCGGGCTTCGAGGCTGGCGACACCGTCAGCCAGTTCTACGACAACCTGGTCGCGAAAGTCATCGTCTGGGGCCAAGACCGCGACGCCGCGCGCCGCAGGATGCTGAGGGCGCTGTCGGAGATGGAGGTCGAAGGCATCGCGACGACCACCCCGGCGCTCGAGGCCGTGCTCACACACCCCGACTTCATCGAGGCCCGCCATTCCGCCCGTTGGCTGGAGGAGAGACTGGACCTGTCCGGCGTCTCGTCACCCGCGGCGCTGATCCCGAACGACGGCGGGGCCGACCAGGGTCCCGAGAACATGGTGATCCGAGAGGTCGACGCCGAGGTCGACGGGCGCCGCTACCGCGTGAAGCTCTGGGTGCCCGACACCTCGCCGGCCGCTCGGACGGGCGGGATCCGGGCGCACGTCGGCTCGAGACCGAGACCCTCCGCCTCTCCTCTCCTCGCCGCCGAGGGCAAGGTCACGGTCCCGATGCAGGGAACGATCATCAAGGTGCTGGTGGCCGAGGGCGACATCGTCGAGGTCGGCCAGACATTATGTGTGCTGGAGGCGATGAAGATGGAGAACCCGATCAGCTCGGAGCGAGGCGGGAAGGTCAAGGAGCTGCACGTCTCGGTCGGTGACTCCCTCGGCGCCGGCGACGTGGTGGCGGTGATCGAATGAACGCGGCGGCCACCGCCGGGGCCAAGGACCAGGCCCAGAGGACGATCGCCGACGCCGGCGAACGCCTAATCGACCTTTCGCGCCGGATACACGACCATCCCGAGCTCGCCTTCGAGGAGGAGCGCGCCGCGTCCTGGTGCGCCGAAGCTCTCGATGCGGCGGGCTTCGCCGTCGAGACCGGCGTGTGCGGGCTGCCGACGGCTTTGGTGGCCAGTGCCGGGGACGGGCCCCTCGTCGTCGCCGTCTGCGCCGAGTACGACGCCCTTCCAGCTGTAGGGCATGCCTGCGGTCACAACGTGATCGCCTCGGCCGCAATCGGGGCGGGACTCGGGCTGGCGCGGCTGGCCGACGATCTCGGCATAACGGTCCGCGTCCTCGGGACCCCGGCCGAGGAGGGCGGTGGCGGGAAGATCCTCATGCTCGAACGCGGCGCGTTCGACGGGGTCAACGCCGCCCTCATGGTGCATCCGGCACCGATCGAGCTCGACAGGATGCCTTGCCTGTCGGTCAGCCATTTCGACGTCCGCTACACGGGCAAGGAGGCGCATGCCTCGGCATATCCCGAGCGAGGGATCAACGCGGCCGACGCGGTGACGATCGCCCAGGTGGCGATCGGCCTGCTCCGCCAGCAGTCTGCTGCCCACGAGCAGGTCCACGGGATCGTCACCTACGGAGGCGCCGCCCCCAACATCATCCCCGGCCTCGCCGAGGCAAAGTTCTACGTGCGCGCTGAGACCCTCGAAGCGATGAAGTCCTGGGAGCCGAAGGTGCTCCGGTGCTTCGAGGCGGGCGCGCTGGCTACGGGCACCCAGCTGGAGGTGACCCTCCAGGGCCCGAGGTACTCCGAGTTCCTAACCGACGAGGAGATGGCAGCGGTCTACCGTGCCAACGCCGAGGCGATCGGCAGGGTCTTCACCGCCGGGACCGAGGACGCCATGACCGCCTCGACCGACATGGGCAACGTGTCGCTGGCCATCCCCTCGATCCACCCGATGCTTGGGATCGACTCGCTTCCTGCGGTCAACCATCAGGCGGGCTTCGCGGCCGCCGCCGTGAGCCCGGCCGCCGACCGCGCCGTGCTCGACGGGGCCTTGGCCATGGCACGCACGGTCATCGATCTCGCCGGAGACGAGGTCCAGCGCCGGCGGCTCGGGGCCCGGGCCTACCGGCACGCCTGAGCCGGTCAACGACTCGGCTGGTACTCCCCGAAGACCTCGCGCAGGGCGTCGGAGACCTCCCCGAGGGTCGCCCGGAGCCGTAGCGCCTCGCGCATGGGCACGAGGAGGTTCTGGGTGCCGCGGGCGGCCGCCCGGACGTCGTCGATCGCCGCATCGACACCGGACTGGTCCCGCGACGCCCTCAGGGCACGGAGGCGCTCGATCTGGCCGCGCTGCAGTGACGGATCGATGGGGAAGGCCTCCGGCTCGGCCGCGTCCTCCCCGGCGAAGCGGTTGACGCCGACGACGATCTGGTCCCCCGACTCCACGGCCTTGGCGTACTCGTAAGCGGCCTGCTCGATCTCGTCCTGCATGTAACCGGACTCGACGGCGGCGACGGCGCCGCCCATCTCGTCGATGCGGGCGATGTAAGCGAGGGCGGCGGCCTCCACCTCGTTGGTCATGGTTTCTACGAAGTAGGAGCCGGCGAGCGGGTCCACCGTCCCGGTCACGCCCGACTCGAAAGCGATCACCTGCTGGGTGCGGAGCGCCAGCTTGGCGGCGTGCTCTGTCGGCAGCCCGAGAGCCTCGTCGAAGCCGTTGGTGTGCAGGCTCTGGGTCCCTCCGAGGACGGCCGAGAGCGCCTGCAGCGCCACCCGGACGACGTTGTCGTCGGGCTGCTGGGCCGTGAGGGTGGACCCGGCCGTCTGGGTGTGGAAACGCAGCCGCTTCGACCTCTCGTCTTGCGCCCCGAACCGCTCGGTCATGATGCGGGCCCAGATCCTTCGCGCCGCTCTGTACTTGGCGACCTCCTGGAACAGGTCGTTGTGGGCGTTGAAGAAGAAGGACAGCCTCGGGCCGAAGCTGTCCACGTCCAGGCCCGCCGCCAGGGCCGCCTCGACGTAGGCGATCCCGTTGGCGAGCGTGAAGGCGAGCTCCTGGACCGCGGTCGAGCCGGCCTCGCGGATGTGGTAGCCGGATATCGAGATCGTGTTCCAGCCGGGGATGCGCTCCGCGCAATAGGCGAAGGTGTCGGTCACGAGCCGCATCGAGGGCCGGGGCGGGTAGATGTAGGTCCCGCGGGCGACGTACTCCTTCAAGATGTCGTTCTGGATGGTGCCGCTGATGGCGTCGGGCGCCACGCCCTCCTCCTCGGCGACGAGCTCGTAGAGCAGCAGCAGCACGGCGGCCGTGGCGTTGATCGTCATCGACGTTGACACCTTGTCGAGGGGGAGCCCGCCGAGAAGGCCTCGCATGTCCTCGATCGAGTCGATGGCCACGCCCACCTTGCCGACCTCGCCCTCGGCGCGGGGATGGTCGGAGTCGTAGCCCATCTGGGTGGGCAGGTCGAAGGCGCACGAGAGGCCCGTCTGGCCCGCCTCCAGGAGGAACTTGAAACGGGCGTTGGTCGCCTCGGCCGTCCCGAACCCGGCGTACTGGCGCATCGTCCAGAGCCGGCCTCGGTACATGTCGCGCTGGACCCCGCGCGTGTAGGGGAATGCGCCCGGCTCGCCGAGCTGCACACCGGCGTCGAACCCCTCGAGGTCCGCGGCGGTGTACAGCCTCCTGACGGCTATTCCGGAGTCGGTCCGGCGCTCACTGTCATTGCTCGGCACGGCCAAAGCGTAAGCCCGGCCCGGCGAGCGGTGCGAGCCTCAGCCGGCGACGAGGGCCGGCGCCTGCTTGGGGTGCGCCGGCGCCTGCTTGGGGTGCGGCATGCAGAGGTCGTCGTACTCGGCGATGACGATCTCGCCGGCGTTCTCACCGCAGGCCGGGCATTCCGGGTCTCTCCGGATCTTGAACGTCCGGAAGGACTCCTCCAGGGCGTCGTAGGCAAGGAGCCGGCCGACAAGGGGCTCTCCCAGGTCGAGCAGGAGCTTGATCGTCTCCACCGCTTGGATGGAGCCGATGATCCCCGGCAGGACGCCGAGGACACCGGCTTCTGCGCAGGAAGGCGCGAGCTCTGCCGGCGGCGGCTCAGGCACGAGGCAGCGGTAGCAGGGGCCCTCATAGGGGTAGAAGATGGTCGCCTGGCCCTCGAAGCGGAAGATCGAGCCGTGCACGACCGGGATCTTCTTCAAGAGGGCGGCGTCGTTGACGAGGTAGCGGGTCGGGAAGTTGTCCGTCCCGTCCACGATCACGTCGTAGGAGTTGATGATGTCGAGCACGTTGTCGGCGCCGAGGCGGACGTCGTAGGTGACGACGTCGACGTCGGGGTTCATGGCGGTGATGGTCTTCTTCGCCGAGTCGACCTTGCGCTCGCCGATGCGGTCGAGATTGTGCAGGATCTGGCGCTGCAGGTTGGACGAGTCGACCACGTCCATGTCGACGATGCCGATCGTTCCCACGCCGGCCGCGGCGAGGTAGAGGGCGGCAGGAGACCCGAGCCCACCGGCGCCGAGGAGGAGGACTTTGGACTCGAGGAGGCGTTGCTGTCCTGCCTCCCCGACCTCGGGCAGGAGCAGGTGGCGCTGATAGCGGTTGCGCTGGTCGGCATCGAGGGTGCGGGGTACGACCCAGTCGCGTCCCTCGTCCTTCCACTTGTTGAAGCCGCCGGCCATCGACGCCACGTCGGAGTAGCCGAGCTGGCCGAGCGCCTGGGCGGCGAGAGCGGACCGGGTGCCACCGGCGCAGTAGACGACGATCTTGCTGTCCTTGTCGGGCACGCGACCTTCGACCTGCAGCTCCAGCATCCCCCTCGGGATGTGGAGCGCACCGGGCACGGCGCCCTGGGCGTACTCGTCCGCCTCACGGACGTCCAGGAAGAGTGCCTGGCCCGAGACGGCAGCCGCGGCAGGGTCGATCTCGACGATTCCCTGCTTGACTTGGCTCAACATGTCCCTGAAGTTCGGCACGGCTCTCGACCTCTTCCTTCAACAGCTCCTGGCACGTGAAACACTACCAGTCAGCTCAACATTCCAACGAGGGGGTGCGGCGGCTGGGCCTGGCGGCGGGTCGCTTGTGCTGCTGGCGTCGTTTCTTGGTCCATTGGCGTCCGGGTTTCTTGGTCCATCAGCGTCCAGGTTTCTTGGTCCATCAGCGTCCGGCGAGGTGGCTACTTGCGTAGCGAACGCCGCTTGACATAGGAGGTTCCTCTTGGACTTCGACGAGGTCATCCGACGCCGCCGCATGGTGCGGCACTTCTCCGACAGGCCGGTGGGCACCGACGTGCTCGACAGTGTCCTCGACGCGGCCCGGCGGGGACCGTCGGCCGGCTTCAGCCAGGGCGTCGACCTCCTCGTGCTCGAGGGTCAGGCCCAGACCGGGCAGTTCTTCGAGCTGACGAGCGACCCCGAGTTCCTCGCCGGCCATGGGGCCGTTCCCGGTGCGTTCGGGGCGCCCGTGATCGTGGTCCCGCTCGGCGACCCGGATGCCTATGTCTCCCGCTACGCGGAGAAGGACAAGGCGGGCTCGAGGCTGGCCGGAGCTCCCGCCGGGGACTGGCCGAGCCCTTATTGGCTCGTCGACTCGTCGTTCGCCGTGATGCTTCTCCTTCTCGCTGCCACCGCCAACGGGCTCGGAGCCCTCTTCTTCGGCCTGCACGCCGATTCCGGGCCGCTGTTCGACGCGCTCGGCGTGCCCGGGGGCAAAGTCGTGATCGGGGCAGTCGCGCTCGGGTACGAGGCCCCGGCAGCTCCGCCGGGCAGCGCGACTCGGACCGGATCGCCCGCACGTCGCCCGCGGCGCCCGATCGACGAAGTGGTGCACCGAGGTCGCTGGTAGTCACTCGGCGCTCAGGGGCGGCCGGCGCCCACCAGTCCGCTGAAGATGAGCTTGCCGACAGCCACGCTCGTGCCAGGCTCGGCCGCCTGAACCACCGTCTCGACACCGAACGGGCCCGAGCCGATGTACATGACGACGTGGGATATCGCACCTGGACCGTCGTGGGAGAAGTGGTAGAAGAGCAGGTCGCCGGGCTCCAGGTCCTCGATGGGGACCGGCTGGGACTCCTCCCATTGCAGGGTCGCCGAGTGGGCGAGGGAGTAGCCGGCCTTCGCCCAGGCGAGCATCGTCAAACCGGAGCAGTCGACTCCCGCCTTGCCCGCGCCCCCGAACACGTAAGGCACGCCGATGAACTTGAGCGCCGCGGCTGCCACCTGCAAGCCCTGGGATGCCGTCGCCACCCGCGAAACGTCGGTGCCGGCCAGGTCGGGCCCCTTGTAAGGGCTTGCCTCGGGCCAGGGCGAGAGGAGCAGCTTCTCGAATTCCTTCCGGCCGACCAGTCGCCGCAATTTGCGGCTGACGAGGGCGTACTGGCTCGCGGCCTTCCGCATGAGGGACCGGGCATGCGAACGGAGGGTCGTGACTTCGACCACGGTCGCGGCGATGCGGGTCGTGTTCGCGAAAGCGGTCGCCCGAGCGGCGTGCACGGCGCCCGAGGCCGCCTCGTAGCGCGTCAGAGCACGGCGCAGCTGCCCGAGCGCGACCCCCGAGTAGACCTCCGCCATCTGGCCCTCGGACGGGTTGTCGACGAGCACGTTCGAGTCGACGTTGGACAGCTCGCCGGCTACGTAGGCGACGACGGCGACACCGCGGAGACGGGCGCCGGCCGAGGAAAGCCGGCCATCGGTGACCCGGACCTGGCGATCCAGCACCAGCACCTCCCGCCGGGCCTTTGCGAGCTCGTAGGTCGCCACGTCGTACCTCTCGGACAGCAGCGCCGCCTGCTCGTCATCGGTGCTGACGAGTGCAGCCGCCTTGAGAAGCCGGCGCAGCACTGTCTCGGCCTTGGCCGGGACCGCAGGCGGTTTCGTCCTCGCCGCGTGTCGAGAGCCCTTCGGTTCCGGCAGGGCCGGTGTCGACTTCGCCGGTCCGGGAGCTTTCACCGGACCTGCCAAGGCTGCCGCGGGAAGGCTCATCGTCAGCACCGCGGCAACGAACACAGACGCCAGGATCCCGCGGAGCGTCATGTCCGACACCTTAGCGCGGCTGTTTCCATCACTTTAAGTGGCTTCTTCCGACCGCTCGGCGTCATCCGGCGATGACAGCGAAGCGGGGCGGCACTCCGACGAGCCGGTCGAGCACCGACCCGAAGGCTTCGCGCGTGGCCCAGTCCACGTCGCGGAGCCGTTCCACCCTGGCGGGGCCCCAGCTGGTCGACTCGACGAGGCCGACGAGCATCTCGGGACTGGCGCCGCCCCCGAAGGGGAGCTCGGACCTGAGCTCGGTCTCGTACTCCCTGTGGTGATCGGATGGCTCCCGGCGCAAGCGCCGGAGAAGGGCGCGAGCGGCCGAGCGCAACTGCTCCTGGGGTCCGGCGCCCGCGCCCCAGATGCTCTCCATCAGGAGCAGCGTCCCGGTGGGCGCCGCGTCGCGCCACGCCTCGAGCGCCGCTTCGGGGTCAGGCAGGGTCCAGACGACGTGGCGCTCCACGACGGCGTCGAAATCGCCGCGGGGAGGATCCGCGGCGTTGCCCTCGACGATCTCGACCTCGAGGCCGCGACTTGCCGCCTTTGTCCTCAGCTGCGCCAGCATGCCCGGAGCGAGGTCGAGGGCCGTCACCCGATAGCCCTCGCGCGCCAGCAGCAAGCTCAGGAAACCTGTGCCGGCTCCCGCGTCGAGCACCCTCGCGGGCGGAGGCGGCAAGAGTCCGCGCAGGCTGGCGGCCCACACGGACAGCTCCAATCGTGTCTGCGGGTTGTGACCGGCGGAGCGGTCGTAGGTGGCGGCGTCCACGTCCCAGTAGTCGCGAACCTGCCGCTCGAGATCACTCGACCGAGACATCCGGAGCCCCCTTTCCCGTTGGCCGGGTCGCCTCCTCGACAAGGTAGACAATCGACTCGAAGTCGTGCCCGGAACGCTCGCTGAGGGCGATCTCGCAAGTGCCCGCGACCGAGTAGTACCCGTCGAAAGTACGCCCTGCGAGCTCGGCCTGCTCGTCTCGCTGGGCGCCGTCGCTGAGCTCGGGATAGATAAAGCCGCGGTCGCCGGCCACGCCACAGCAGCCCCAGTTACGCGGCACGACCGCTTCGTGGGCACATGTGTCCCCTATCGCCTGGATCTGCTGCTCGACTCCGAGCTGCACACAGGCACACGTCGGGTGCAGCGCGACGGAGGTCTTCGGGGTGGTCACCTCGAGTCTGGCGAGCACCCCTTCGGCGAGCCAAGGCGCGATGTCGACGACTGTCATCCGGCCGTAGCGCTCGAGGTTCGGGCCGGTCAGCTGGCCGGCGACATTGCGCAGGATCGTCTGGGTGCACGACGTGACATCGCACATGACCGGAACGCGGCCGCCGTCGCTCCACTCCCACATCCGCTCGACGAGGCGATTCGCCATGAAGCGCTGGCCGGAGGCGTATCCCCTGTGCTCCCAGATCTGCCCGCAGCAGACCCCGGTCACCGAACCGGCCAGTCGCACTTTGATGCCGGCCCGGTCCGCGATCGTCAGCACCGTCTCGGCAACTGAGGGCTTGCGGGCACCCGACGGCCCCATGATGCGCGTGACGCAGGCCGGGAAGTAGGCGATCTCCGGCGAAAGCTCCGCCCGGAACACGGGGGTCGGGCTTGCTCCCATGGCCGGTGACCAGACCGGCGAGAACGGCACCAGCCTGTGAACGGCCCTCGTGACCGCCTCCATCGTGTGCAACCGATTGGCGAGCGCACCCATGGAGAGACCACCGCGGGCGACCTTCTCGACCGTGCCGAAGCGGTGCGCCAGCAAAGACGCCAGAGAGGTCTCGAGCCTGCCGGCGTGCTCCATGCGCAGCTCGGCCGTGTAGTCGCCGACGTTTATCCCGACCGGACATTGCGTCGCGCACATCCCGTCGGCCGCACACGTGTTGATCCCCTCGTACCGGTACTCGCGCCAGAGCGCGC
>Ga0182021_10009412_pt1 | contig 11584 bp, 13 predicted proteins | sample 612E3MmetaG_FD_120493 | JGI IMG/M metagenome (GOLD analysis project Ga0182021, IMG submission 120493) | Permafrost microbial communities from Stordalen Mire, Sweden - 612E3M metaG (Illumina Assembly) | ecosystem: Environmental > Terrestrial > Soil > Wetlands > Permafrost | place: Sweden...
GAACAACGTGACCGCGTGGCGGAACGCTGTGCCCATCTTCTCCATGATCGCCGGCGAGGGAATCGGATAGCCCAGGTGCTGGGTCATGAACCTCACCACCTGCCCGGCGACCTGAAGGTTCGGCACGTAGCCGTTGAGATAGATCCGGTCCAGGCACTCCAGATCCAGGGCCACGTGACCATCCAGAAGATCGTTCACCGTCAACGATTCAGCCATCACCCCAGAATGACTCAAGCCCGACACGCCAGCCAGCCCGCAGCTCGGCGGTCAGAGGCGGAGCCTCACTGGACGTCTGGCACAGAAAGACTAGGGGTGTTGTGCTGTTTTGTCCGTTCGAACAGGAGTCGGCACCAGGGCCTGCGTGGAGCCTGAGGGCCGAACCCCGCCACCCGCTCAGCAGGTGCGGTGAGTCAGCGGCGCGTACTGGGGGCAGACGTGTGCAGCAAGGGCTGGGTCGGCGTTGCCTCGGGCCCGCATGCCACGGCAGCATGTTTTGGCCCCACAATCCGTGATCTGCTCAATGTCGCCGCGGAAGACGGCGACATTGAGGTGGTTGCCTTAGATATCCCGATCGGACTTCCGGACACTGGCCACCGGCTGGCGGACGAGCTCGCCCGAAAGGCAGTCGGCCCCGCTGGCAGTCCGTGCTCATGATACCTGTTCGCCAGGTCCTGCTGGCCGGTGATCGCCTCAGCGCCGTCCTGGTCAACCAGCAGCTGGCTGGTCAGGGAGTCTCCGCTCAGGTCTATGGGCTGCGAACCAAGATCTTCGAGATTGACACCTGGATCCAGGACTGCCCTCACACCGCGATCGAGGCCCATCCCGAGCTTTCCTTGCCGCCATGGCTGGCGGGCCTGTGCCGACGCGCAAGAAGACGTGGGCTGGAGCCGAGCAGCGCCGTCGCCTTCTTGAGGCCGCCGGTATCCGACTGCCCAGCGAACTCGACCTGGCGGGCGAGATGGCCGCGGTGGATGACGTCCTGGACGCGGTGGCCGCGGCGTGGACCGCATGTCGCTGTGCCCACGCTCAGGCGAGGTCCATCCCCCAGGACCCACAGGTACTCAGTGACGGCATCAGGTGCGCGATCTGGCCATAGCCCCTTGCCGAGGGCGATCCGTCCCGTTCCGGTGCCCCCCGCTGGCCCCTGCCCGGCAGGACCTTGGACCCTGTGGCGTCGCGCCCCTGATGAGTCACGCTGAAACCGGAGGGATCGACATGCCAGCACCACGACAGCCCGTGGCCGCGACGAGGTTCGATCTGGTCGTGGCCGCTAACCGCCTGCCGGTTGACGGTGTCGACGATGGCCTTGGCGGGACGCGCTTCCGGCGCAGTCCCGGCGGGCTGGTGACCGCCATGGAACCGGTCATGCGGGACCGCGACGCAGCGTGGGTGGGATGGGCTGGTGTACCTGGCCAAGGCCCTGAGCCGTTCTACCAGGAGAGGTTGTGGCTGCGGCCGGTGAGTCTGTCAGCCGAAGAGATCGAGCAGTACTACGAAGGTTTCAGCAATGAGACTCTGTGGCCGATCTACCACGACGTCATCGTCCAAGCGGCGTTTCACCGCAGATGGTGGAACACCTACCGGACGGTCAACCGTCGCTTTGCCATGGCCATCGTCGAGGCCGCCGCCCCGGGCGCCACCGTCTGGGTACACGACTACCAGCTTCAGCTGGTTCCAGCGATGGTCCGCGCACTGCGCCCTGATGTGCGCATCGGCTGGTTCGACCACATCCCGTTCCCACCGGTCGAGCTCTTCGCACAGCTGCCATGGCGCCGGGAGCTGGTCGAAGGGCTGCTGGGCGCGGACTTCCTGGGGTTTCAACGCGTCGCCGACGCCGAGAACTTCCTGCGCACCTGCCGGCGGCTGCTTGCTCTGGCGACCAAGGGCGACACCGTCTCGTTCACCCCACCGGGAGACGACCCGTCGGTCCAGCGGACCGTGCGGGTAGGGGCGATACCGATCTCGGTGGACTTCAAAGGGCTCGATGCCCTGGCGCGAACCCCGCAGGTCGTCGCCCGGGCGGCCGAGATTCGTTCGTGTCTAGGTAACCCGCAGGTCCTTGTGCTGGGTGTTGACCGGCTGGACTACACCAAGGGGTTCCGGTCCCGTCTGAGGGCTTATGAAGAACTCCTGCGGGAAGAAGTGATCTCCGCTCCCCAGGTCACGCTCATGCTGGTGGCTCTGCCCAGCCGTGAGCACATCGACGCCTACCGCCAGCTGCGTGAGGAGGTCGAGGCCACGATCGGCCGAATCAACGGACAGTTCTCCGCCGTGGGCTCGGCCGCGGTGTACTACCTTCACCAGTCCTACCCCCGGGCCGAGATGGCCGCGATGTTTCTGGCGGCCGACGTCATGCTCGTCACGCCGCTGCGTGATGGGATGAACCTGGTTGCCAAGGAGTACGTCAGCTGCCGCCACGACCTGAACGGCGCGCTGGTGCTCTCGGAGTTCGCCGGCGCCTGGCACGAGCTGCACGAGGCCTTCACGTGCAACCCACACGACATCGAGGGCCTTAAACAGGCCATCATGGCCGCGATCAACTCTCCCCGGGACGAGCGGGCGCGCCGGATGAAGGCCCTGCGCCGGCGCGTCGCTGACCACGACGTGCAGCGCTGGGCTACCTGCTATCTCGAGTCACTGGCTTCGGCGCCGTCCAAGCCGCACAGCAGCGCGTCCAACGGCCGGCAACGGCGAGAGATCCAACTCGCTCGCAGTGTGAGGCTGCGGGCGCTGGACCACGCATCTGAGCAGGTGAGCGCGTCCGAACAGGTAAGCCGGTGACGCAGACGGACAGCAGGCCCAGTTCGCAGCGCCACCTTGAACCTCGCCAAGAGCGCGCCAGCTTCGCAGGCGCGAACGTGCCCTTTCTGACCGCTCGCGTCCGGATTCCCGCCAGGCCATGGTGGGCCAGAGGTAACAAGCCCGGGAACGTGAGGAAAGACTGCCACGCGCGCAGAGGCCTCACAGATACCCGGCCTCTTGGCGATGGCGCCTTCGCACAGAAGCCACCGCGCAGGGGGTTGCACGTTGCCGTAGGCGAGTACGGGCGGCAAGAAGTCGCCTGGCACCCGACACTCAGTCTCGAACCCGAGCTGTACCGTGAGGTGCGCATCCATGAGGTGGATGTCATGCCACCCAGAGGTCGGAGGCAGCAGCCATGACGTCAGACGCTTCACAGTTCCCTGATCGCGACCCGACGCATCACCCTCCCCTGCGGCCAGGTGCTGACTTGCCGCCGGCGAACCGACCGCCAGGGCGTGGGGATGCGGGCACACCGCCCAAGCCCCCTGGTGACGTCAGCGCCCCCAACGGCCCGGGCGTGCAGGCCCCCGCTCCGCTCGCACACACACCCACGCGCGCAGCCGCTGCCTGGTCAGCCACCGCAGTGGCGCTCGTTCTCCTGGTGTTGCTCATTATCTTGATCCTGCAGAATCAGAACGTCGTCCAGGTGCACTACCTCGGTTTCGCCGGATCAATTTCCCTTGGTACGGCATTGCTCATCGCGGCAGTTGCGGGCGCAGCAGTGGTCACTATCGTGGGCGTCATCCGGCTCACGCAGTTGCGACTCAGTTCCCGTCGGAAACGGCAGTCGAAAGCCGAGCGTAAAAATGAGAACCCTCGACCAACGTAGGAAGCCACGCCGACGAGCATGTCCGGCTCAGGTTGGGGGCTTCTCCTGTGCTCCCGTCTGCGGGGGCCGTTCCGGTGTCCGGACGAGGTCAGGACCTGGCAGCTTCAAGCACGGCCCAGAGAGCCTGACCGCCGTCATGGGTTGGCAGAGCCCCGAACGAGCGGGAGAGACCGGCGACCGCGTTCAGCCCCCGCTCACGCACGTCAAGACTTAGGGACGGCTGACCCGAGAGGGCGGGGCCGTGGTCGGCAACGGTCAGGCGCAGGGCTCCTCGGTCCCAGACGACTGAGATGTCGATCTCGGTCCCTGCATGGGTCGACGAGCTGATCACCAGCTCGCTGATGACAAGGCTCGCCAAGGGGATGACCCGGCTCAGTCGCCAGTCCACCAGGGTACGAGTGAGGAACTCCCGGCAGGCCCGTGGTGCCGTGGGGTGTGCGGCCAGGCGAAGCGACTGGACCATGAGGTAAGGGATCTCGCGCACCGCCGCCATTGCCTCCGTCAGCGACTCGGTCACGATCAGGTACCCGCCCAGCGGATGCGCGCACAGAGCCTGCCGAACGACCGGGTCTGGGCAGGCCACGGCTACCGGTATCCCGGGCCAGTCCTGAACATGTCGCCCCGCCGTAGCCACCACTCCAACGGCGAGGGGTTCGGCCTCCGTGAGTGTCGTCGTGAGGTCACAGACCACGCCTCGGGGTCCGCTGGCCAATGCCAGCTGGATTGCCCGGTCCAACTCGTCGACGACATCACTGAGCCGGCCGGCCACCTCAAGGACCGTGACCTGGGCGGCGGCACGTCTTCTCACCCGCACCCGGGGACCGGTGGTTTGACCGCGTGGTGGCTGCGCCGCCATCTCCGCGGACTCAGGGGGCACCTCGCGGGTCGGGAAGGCCACGATGTGGTGGTCGAGCTTTGCGCGACGGTTCCGCGCATTGCTTCGGTGCTGCGCCATGGGGCGGACTCGATTCGGTGGTCCTGAAAGGTAAGGACACGAGCCACCAGGTTCGGGAGCAGCACGAGGATCAGCCAACGTCACCAAAGGTCTGGGGAGACGCAGGGCCAACGCTACCGCGAGCCTCACCCGGTGAGTCACCGCGGCGCTCTGGTACGTCGTCCCGGCCATGGATAACCAGGATTCCCACGCTCACCTGGACGTCCAGCCCTCCACCGGCAGGTGACTCCTCCCGCCCCTGAACGACGGGGTTTCCACCCCAGGAGAAATCCGATGACCGGGCCGAACCGGACTGCGAGCACGACGGCGATCGGGATGTTGGTCAGCCCCGGGGACCAGGAAGAGGTGGTTGGACAGTCCGCCGATCGGGTGGTTCCGGTGTCGTTCATCAGAGATCGCCGCCAAGAACGTGACCGTGTTTGCGATTGTTGTCACCAGCTCATACCCATGATGAAGAGTCATTCGACGACCAGGAGTCGTTGCCCTCTGCCTGGGTGCCGGGCTGGCTGCGGCCCGACAGCTGCCGAAACCCTCGACGCCGCGCGACGCGCTCGTCGATGGCCCAGATCGTCTATGCTCCGGCGGCAGTAACGATTGCGTCCGTCAGGAAGCCCGCTAGCAGGCCCAGAAGCAGCCCATAGGCGAGCAGGTCTGGACGTCGCGTCTTGACGGCAACACCGATCAGCGTGGTGACGACATAGAGAATCGATCCGGCCGCCAGAGTCAGAAACAGCACGCTGACGACCTCGCTGGTGAACTGGTGGCCCAACAGAGTTCCCACGAAGGTGGGGCCACCGCCGATAGCGCCCATCGCCAGCAGGAATGCCCAGCTTGGCCGGCGCACACCGCCATCAGGGTTGAGGTCGCCAGCTAAGGGCGCGACAATCCCAAAGCCCTCGGTGGCATTGTGGAGCCCGAAGCCAATGACCAGCAGCAGGGCCAGCGATAGCTCCCCGCTGGCGGCGGACTGGCCTATGGCCAGTCCCTCGGCAAAGTTGTGCAGGCCGATGCCCACGGCGATGAGCAGCGACAGGCGGCGAGCGGTCGACCAGCTGGCCAAGCGACTCACGCGTCGAGTCCCAATTTCGCCAACGCTCATGGCTCCCGGTCCGCGCCGGCTCTGACTTTCCGCCGACGTCGGTGCCGGCGAGAGCTGGCGGCCCATCCAGCTTTCGTAGTAGACCATCGACAACAACCCGGTGGCCAAGCCTGCGGCGAAGAGCGCACCGTAGCCCAGGGCTGGCCCCAGCCCACCTGTGCCCGCATGGACCGAGGTCAGGGCGTCCTCGACGGGCGCCCAGGCGTGGGAGAGGACGTCCCAGACCAGAAACAGCAGCACGCCGATCGCGGCCCCGTTCAGCAACGCCCGCAGTGTGGGTACGGGACTGCGCAGCCGACCGATCGGCAGACCCAAAAGGATGGTCACGCCGGCGATGAAGCCAAGCAGCAGGGTCGACATCAAGCTCACGGACTACCTCGACTTCATATGGCGGACGGAACGGACCCCACAGAACCAAAGTAAGGCTACCCTTAGTAACCGTCAAGGTCACCGAAGCGACACCCTCGTCAGACTCCCCTAGCGCGGCGGCTCCTGGAGCACGCCCGCGGTGTGGAGCTAACCCCCTTCTCGGCCGCCAAAACGGGCCTCAGAGTCGATGAGGAAGCCCCCTGGACCTGTGCAAACCATTTCACCGGTCCCTGCGCTCGGCAATGTGAATCCGGGACCCCGCGTCGGTCACCCTCTCCTTCCGGACCACTCAAGGAGCCGGCTGCCAGCCTTAGCCAGGGATGAGCAGCAACGGGCGCCGTCCGTATCGGCGGCCGGGTCGGGTGACGTCGGGCAATCCTGACAGAACCCGAACACGACCTGCACCTGACTGGCAGGTGCTGAACGTACAGTCAAACCGTGTTTGGTGCCCCTTCTGCGACTCCGCCCGTGAACATCCCACCTGGCGGGCTGACGTGAGCCCCCCAGGAGCCGCGCGCGGACTCGTCATGGTGATCGAGGACGAGTCAGCCATTGCCGACGTCATCAGGATGAACTTGGTCAAGGCTGGCTATGGCGTGCACATCGAGCGAGATGGGACCTACGGACTGGCAGCGATTCGTGCCCTCAAGCCAGCAGCCGTGATCCTGGACATCGGACTTCCGGGAATGGACGGGATTGAGGTGTGCCGACGCCTGCGAGCTGAGAACGACTGGACTCCGGTGCTCTTCGTGACTGCCCGCGACGACGAGATCGATAGGATCGTTGGGCTCGAGCTCGGTGCCGATCACTATGTGACCAAGCCCTTCTCACCTCGTGAGCTGGTTGCCCGCGTGACCAGCGTGCTGCGCCGTTCGCAGGGCAGCGCGAGCGACTCACCCCACCTGAGGGTGGGCAATGTCAGTCTGGACCAGGCCCAGAGACGCGCCTTCGTCGGCGAGAACGAGGTCGAGCTGACAGCGACCGAGTTCGACCTGCTCGGCTACCTGATGCGCCGCCCAGGACGAGTCTTCAGCCGCGAGCAGCTGATCAGCGACGTATGGGGCTACTCCGCCACCGGCAGCGTCCGCACCGTTGATGTGCACATTGCCCAGGTGCGCTCCAAGCTGGGCGCCGCGAGCCCGATCCGAACGGTGCGCGGGGTCGGCTACGCGGTGGAGCACCCCTCCTCGCACACGGGTCGCCCATCGGATGGCCGACGGTGACACGACGGGGGACGTTGGCTCAACACATCTCGCTGCTGGCTTCGGCGGTAGCGGTTATCACGGCGTTGCTGGCCGGTGGTCTGGCGATCGGGCTCATCACCGCCAGCAACGCTGACAATGCCCGGCGGACGCTGTCCCAGCTGGCGAACGCGGCGCAGGCCACCGCGGACCTGGGCGCCAGCCCGGAGGCGTCACAGCGACGGGCCCGCCGAATCCTGCAGGCGCTCAAGGTCCAGTCCGTGACGGTGTCCGCCACCGGGACGCTCGCCGGGGCAACCGCCTTGGGCGGGGCCAGTATCAGCCACGCCGATATCAGCCAGCTACTCAAGGGCGTCGCGGTCTCACGACAGGGCACCGTGCTCGGCCAGCGGGTTCTGGTCGAAGGACGTCCCACCCGGGTTGGAGCGATCGTGCTGCTTCAGCGCCGATCCGACGCCACGGCATTCGGCGACGCGCTGATCGGCAGGGTACTGATCGCCCTGCTGGTCGGAGTGTTGATCGCGATGGGGCTGGGCGTGTGGCTCGCGCAGCGGATCTCACGCCCCCTGCGGCGCACAGCTGGGGTCGCGCATGCGCTGGCGCAGGGACGTCGCGATGTCACTATCACCCCCGAGGGTCCGGCTGAGGTCGCCGAGGTTGGCTCGGCGGTCAATACTCTGGCCTCGGCCCTGTCACACTCCGAGGCCAGGCAGCGGGAGTTCTTGATGTCGGTGTCACATGATCTGCGCACTCCGCTGACAGCGATCGCGGGTTATGCGGAGTCTCTGGCAGGTGGGGTGGTGCCGCCCGAGGAGGCGGCCTCAGTCGGCGCGGTCATGCTGAACGAGGCTCACCGACTGAACCGGATGGTCGCGGACCTGCTCGATCTGGCACGGATGGGCGCCGAAGAGTTCCGGGTCGATCTCGCACCGGTGGACGTGACCGAGCTCGCGCGCGCTGCCGCTCACGTATGGCTTCATCGCTGCCAGGCCGCGGACGTCCAGTTTCGGCTCGAAGTTCCGCAGGCATCCCTCTGGTGCCACACGGACCCATCCCGGGTCCGGCAGATCCTTGACGGGCTGTTCGAGAACGCTCTGCGGATAACGCCGGCGGGAGCGCCGATCGTCCTGTCGGTCCGGGCCGACGCTGAGCATCAGAGGGTGCTGCTCGAGGTTCGCGACGGCGGTCCTGGTCTGAGCGATGAGGATCTGGCCGTGGCTTTCGAGCGGTCCGTGTTGTACGAGCGTTATCGGGGAATCCGCCAGGTCGGCACCGGTTTGGGGCTCGCTATCGTTGACGGGCTGACCCGCCGCCTCGGGGGAAGTGTGGAAGCGGGCCACTCCGTTGAGGGAGGGGCCCGCTTCACCGTTGCCTTGCCGGCCGGCCCACCGATCGCCGGCTGAGCGCCAGGCTACTTCACGTCGATGACACGCAGCGCGGTCAGCCCGGTTCTGCCGATTCCCCCGACGAACACCGCGTCCCCATTGCGGACTTCAGCAATCGACGCGGCGGTCTTGGGCAACGCTGTCTGAGACCCTGCGGCTCTGGGTGCCCGAGTGAACACCTTGGTGCGAGGGCTGATGACGTAGGTTTCGACGACGTTATCGGCGGCCCGAACGGTGATCGAGGTTGGCGACACCGCGGTTACCTGACCCCGAATGGCATCATGGGTCGTGAACGTCTTGGTCTTCTTGCTCTCGGTGACCCAGGTGGCATGCACGGCCCGGCGGACCCGGTTGGCCCCGGGGTCCTTGACGGCCTTGGTCGTCGAGGGGGTGGCCACGATGTCGGATGCGGCGGCGGTCGATGTGGCGGACGGGGTGGGGCTGGGCGCGGCGCTCGCAGCGTAGGCGGCCGTTCCGGCTCCGCCGATGACAGCGGCCGTTGCGCCGATGATGGCGACTCTCTTCCACATGATGTGCTCCTTGGATTGGGTGCGCGGGCAGGTGGTCTACGTCAACCACAGTGGTGCGCCTGGATGTTTACCCAGCCAAGGAAGTGTCAGGATCGTGTTCGGGTCCTCGCGACCTCGCTGCCGCTTCGCGAGGCCGCAGCCTCGCTCAGCCGTTGTCTGTGACGTAGTCGGGGTCGTCGACGAAGCCGCGCACCGCTGAGGTGTTGACGCGGTAGTCCTGGTCGACGCTGCACGAGCCCTGGTCGGTAAGGGCCACGACCTGCGGCACGGCCGAATCGTCAGGGTCGGCCCTGATCAGGTCCGGCCCGCCGGAGTCGGCGTTGCAGCTGTTGCCGGAGCCATATCTCAGGTTCAGCCATGAGGGGCTGGAGCCGGTCACGATCTCAGTGGCCGACTTCCGCACACCGAGACTGGGAGTGCCGTATCCGACCGTCGTGACGGTTGCGCCCGGGCCGAGGAAAGAGTCACCATCGTCAAGGCCTGCAGCGGGGATAGCTGGCGAACTGCTGAAGACGACAATCGCTACGTCGTTGGCGAGCGTCGTCGGGACGTAGCCAGCCATTACGTGGAAGGTCCCGGAGAACGTCCTGCCGGAGGCCACCGTGGCCCCGAACGTGACACGGACCTGTCTGCCGTCAGCCGCCTTACCCAGGCAGTGCGCCGAGGTCAGGAACACCTTGCCCGCTTTTCGGTTGTCGGGGTTCTCGGTGGCCACCAGGACTCCGCTGCACAATGGCCTGCCCGTGGGGGCGAGCAACGCTCCAACGTAGGGGTGGGCACCGCCATCGATATCTCCTGCCACGATCGCCCCGGCGGGCGCGGTGGATACCGTGGCCACGAGAGCAGCCGCAAGGCAGACGGCAGCGAACGTACGACGCATCTTGTCCTCCACGAAGTCGGCCGACACACCCCGAAGCGGGTACAGCGGGCGCCTCTAGCGTCGCGCAGTGCCGCGGCTAAACGTGGAATAGACGTGTCGGGCGTGTCGGCGGGCGGCGGACTCAGCTGATCCCGAAGACGCTCATGCTCTGCCTCACCGGCGCGCACCCGGGATCAGAGCCCAGCTCGTCGAGCACGGCACGCTGGCTTCGCACCAGGCTGCGGGCCTGCTCGGCTGACTCGGCGTCCCCAGCGCGAGCTGGGCGTGTGTGAGAAGGTCACCGACGCGAGCGCTGTGGCGACGTCGGGCAGTGCGCGGGCCGCCATCGACAGGGTCGAGACCCCGAGACCGACAAGCACGATGGCCAGCGCGGGATCGGGTGCGGCGTCTGCGCACATCCCAACCGGACGGCCCGCAAGGGCCCCGGCCCGACAGGTCGCGGTGACCAGCTGCAGCACCGGGGGCGCCCATGACGAAGACAGCCCGGCCAGGTCGGCGAGCAGGCGGTCGGCAGCCATGACGTACCGGTGAGGTCGTTGGTGCCGATGCTTGCGAACGCCGTGTGTGCCAGGATCGGCCCCGCCAGCAGCGCGGCACTGGGCACTTCGACCATGACGCCGGCGGTCGTCAGCCCGTGCACATGGCAACGGTTCTCGAAGTCCTCGGTCTCGGCGACCGTGGACACCATCGGTGCCATGACCCACACGTCCGCGGTCTCGGCGGCCGCGGCCGCCGCGATCGCGCTCAGCTGGTCGTCGAGCATGCGGGGGTTGCGCCAGGACGTGCGCAGCCCGCGGACACCGAGCGCGGGGTTGGGTTCATCGGTGTTCGACAGGAAGGGCAGTGGTTTGTCGGCACCCGCGTCCAGCGTACGCACCACGACTCTCTTGCCTGCAAAGGCGGCGAACGCCTGGCGGTACTGGGCGACCTGCTCGTCTATCGACGGTGCCTGTGCGCGGGCGAGGTAGCAGAACTCGGTGCGGAACAGGCCTACGCCCTCGGCGCCGCAGTCGGCAGCGGCCGTGGCTCCTTCGGGCTTGCCGATGTCTGCCAGCAGGGGTACCTGGTGACCGTCACGGGTGCGCCCGGTGCCGTCGAGGACGCGAGCCCGCGCGGAGAGGGCGGCGGGCAACCTGCTCGTCGGTGGGCTTGAGGATGACCAAACTGGCTGCGCCATCGACCAGGACGAGCGCGTGCCAGCCTGCTCGCGTCCTTGGCGCCGACGACCGCAGGGAGGCCCAGCGATCGGGCGATGGTCGCTGTGTGCGAGGTGGGGCCGCTCTCGCTGGTGATGATCGCGACGACCTGGCCGGGGTCGAGGGTGGCTATGTTGGCCGGGGCCAGGTCTGTCACGTACAGGGCTCATCGGGTTTCTTCTAGGGTGCAAACCCGGTCGCCCAGGGCCGGAAGGAAACCGTTCCGCCCGCCGGTGGAGGGGATACGTTCAGGTCTGTTGGGCCATAACCCAGCCGGCACTGTGTGGCACTGTGTGCTGTGCGAGCGTTTCGGGGTATCCCGGATGACCGTGCGTCA
>Ga0182021_10009413_pt1 | contig 11584 bp, 13 predicted proteins | sample 612E3MmetaG_FD_120493 | JGI IMG/M metagenome (GOLD analysis project Ga0182021, IMG submission 120493) | Permafrost microbial communities from Stordalen Mire, Sweden - 612E3M metaG (Illumina Assembly) | ecosystem: Environmental > Terrestrial > Soil > Wetlands > Permafrost | place: Sweden...
CGGTGGCCGGGCACCTGACGATCTTCCTTGCCCGGACCCGCGGCCCATTCTGGTCCATACGACCCGCGCGCATTCTTCTGATCGCCGTGCTCGGCACGCAGACTCTGGCGACATTGATCGCGGTCTACGGGCTGTTCATGACACCCCTCGGCTGGGGTTGGGCCCTCTTCGTCTGGGGGTATGCGCTGGCGTGGTTCCTACTGACGGACCGCGTGAAGCTGGTCGCCTATCGGATTCTCGATCCCCTGGAAACACAGGCACCGTCCGAGGTGACGCCGCAGGTCGCCAAAGCGAGCCGATGAGCACTGCCAACAGCAACGCCGTTCTTGATGCCCGTGAGCCGTTGCTCGGCGATGGCGCGGGCCTGGCGGCGAGAGATTCCTCGGTGCGGCCCTGTGCGCATCCCAGCCTCCGCGCCCGGCGAGGTCCGCAAGGAAAGATTGCCCTCGTGCCCCCGCCGGAAGGTCTTGCAAATGGCGTTCTCGCTCTATTCGTACTTGCGGTCGTGATTCTGGAATCGGCGGCGTGACTTCGAGGTCCACTGAAGTGAAGAGCATCCAGCGCAGTGGCGAGTCGGAGGCAGCGTCAGAAGAGAAGTCGGATATCGGACTGGTCGCCGCCCTCAGTATCGGCGTCGGCGCCATGATCGGTGCCGGCATCTTCTCTATTCTCGGAGTGGTGGCAGGCATCTCGGGCTCGGCCATGCCCCTTTCCTTCGCCATCGGCGGGGTCGTTGCCGGTCTCGCTGCCTACAGCTACGTGGCCCTCGGCAAGACGTTCCCCAGTGTCGGGGGCGCGGTCACGTTCCTGGTCCACAGTTACGGCGAAGGCGTGGCCTCAGGTTCACTCAACCTGTTCCAGTACTTCAGCTACGTCATCACGATTGCCCTGTACGCCACCGGGTTCGCTGCCTATGCCATGACGTTCATCCATCTCCCTTCCAAGGTGTGGGCCGTAGGCGTCGTGCTCGCGTTTACGGCGATCAACTTCCTCGGTAGCCGCATCATGGGCCGAGCAGAGTCCGTGATCGTGATCATCAAGGTGGCCATCCTCATCGTCTTCATCGTGGCCGCCTTCCTCGCGCTCACCGGAAAGGGGTTCGCTCGGCTGTCGCCTGCGACCTGGCCGGGTCCTCTGGCGATCTTCACCGGGGCGGCGCTGCTGTTCGTGGGTTACGAGGGCTTCGGTCTGGTCACCAATGCCGCGGCCAACATGGCCAAGCCCAGGCGTGAGTTGCCACGCGCGATCTACGGCAGCGTGGCCATTGCGCTCGTGATCTACGTGCTGGTCGCCAGCGGTGTGGTGACCAATGTGCCGCTCAACGTCCTGAAGGGACTGGGGGATTCCGCCTTGGCCGTCGCCGCCAAGCCGTCGCTGGGCCAAACGGGATTCAGGTTGATCGCCATGGCGGCGCTGCTCTCGACCGCCTCGGCAGTGAACGCCACCTTGTTCGGCTCTACGAACATCGCCTATCAGATCGCCAAGAACGGCGGTCTGCCACCGGCGTTTGACCGCAAACTGTGGGGGCGTGATGTTGAAGGACTGTTCATCACGTCTGGCCTGGTGCTCGTGTTCGTCCTGCTCTTTCCCCTGAGCGCCGTCGCCTCCATGGGAAGCGCCGCATTCCTGCTGGTGTACTCGGCAGTCAACATCGGTCACCTGGGGATTCGCAAGCAGACGGGCGCCAAGGCGTGGCCGGTCGTGGCGGCGGCGGTCAGCTGTCTTGCCCTGTTCGTCGTCCTGCTCTACCACATGATCGCCACAGCCCCGACATCGGCGATTGCTCTCGGTGTCACGCTGGCGGGGAGCTTCTTGTTTGAGATCGCCTATCGTCGCACGACCGGGCGGACTCTCAAGGGGATCCTGGCGCAGACCGAGCCCGCCTCTTCGGCTGCTCCTCCCGCTCAATGAGCCACGAGAAGAGCGCCGGCTTCGCTTTGGAGTGCGCACACGTGGCCTGCGCGACTCACTTCCACGTCTGGGCCCGTGTCTGACATGTCCTGGATGGTCGTCACAAGTGAGCCGGTGTTCGCCACCAGAAACGTGCCGGGCTCGATCTCCAGGTGCAACTGGCGTCCAGACTGCTCAGAGAATCTGCTGACTTCTTCGGCGACTACTTCACTTAGGGCCTGCAGATCTGTCTTGAGCATCGTCACGGTGCGTACCGCGAGGTCGGCGCGAAAGCAGAGCTTGCGATCCTGCTCGGCCCAGCTGCACAGGCGAACGCGTCGCGAGTTTGCGAACCTGCCAAGCGCGCCTCCCGGGTCAGCCGGGCAGTGTGAACGAGAACCTGGCGCCGCTTTGTGGCCGAGACTCGACAGCGACCCTGCCGCCGTGAGCTTCGATTATCCCCTTGACGATCGCCAGACCCATGCCTCCACCGCCCGTGGCGCGGCTGCGCGACTCATCGGCCCGGTAGAAGCGCTCGAAGACGTGAGGAAGGTCCTCTGGGGCGACGCCCTCTCCCGTGTCGCTCACCTGCACGACGATCCCCTCGTCAGTGCGATCCGTACACAGGACGACTTCTCCCCCGGAGGCGGTATGCCGCAGGGCGTTGTCGACCAGGTTGGCGAGGGCGCGAGCGATGTACTTGGCGTCGAACACGGCGCCGTCACGCTCGACGCGATACTCCCCCCGCAAGGTCACGCGCTGCGCTTCTGCCTGTGGTGTGAAGGACTCCAGGGCATCCGAGAGCAGATCCCGCAGGGAGTTTGAGTGACAATCGAGCTGCAGTCCTCCCGAGTCAAGCTGAGCAAGCATGAACAGGTCATCCACGAGTTCGGACAGCGTGCCAAGATGGCGTTGGGCCGTAAGGAGGTAGCGGTTCACCGTCGCGGGATCGTCGACGACGCCGTCGGCGAGGGCCTCGACGATCACCTTGACTGAGGCGAGCGGAGTCCGCAGGTCGTGACCGACGGCGGTGATGAGGTCTCGTCGTTCGTGCTCGAACTCCGATCGCTGACGATCGGCCTCGCGCAGGCGCGCAGTCATCTGGTTGAAGCTGCGCGCGAGCTCGGCGATCTCGTCTGGTCCCTCCTCTAAGACGACGACGTCCAGCTCCCCCCGCGCCACATCTCCCGCCGCGCGATTCACCTTTCCTACCGCCTCGGCGACGGTGCTCGAGAAGAGGTATCCCAGAGAGACGGCGATGACGGAGGCGAAGACGAGCAAGACCGTCGACATCAGCAGGTCGTGGCGGTTGAGGAACATCAGTCGCGCGGTGACGAGGACGTTTACGAACATGAGCGCCTGGGCCAGCAGGTAGCCCGCCATCAGCGTCCAGACCAGACGGGGAGAGCGCTTCATCCATCCCAGCCGGTAGGCCGCATAGCCGGCGGCCACGCTGATGGCGGCGGTGAGTGTGAGGTAGGCCGTCATGGCAGCGAGGTCGTTGGTGGCTGGACGCAGCAGCAGCGAGAAAGCGGCCATAGCCACTCCGACGGCGAGCGCGACCCCGCCGACAAAGACCGCGAGTCGACGCTTGGGGGCGCGCTCGGCGCTGGTCATTGCGGCTGACTGGCCGATCACGGCTCGAACCTGTAGCCGACGCCCCAGACGGTCTTCAGGTACCGAGGCTCCGAAGGGTCTCGTTCGATCTTCTCACGGAGTCTGCGGATGTGGACCGTCACCGTGCTCGGATCGATGAAATCGGCCGTTCCCCACACCACGTCCAGGAGCTGATCGCGGCTGAAGACGTGCCGGGGGCGGCGGGCCAAGGTGAGCAGAAGGTCGAACTCGCGAGCCGTGAGCCGCTGCTCCTCGCCGGCAACGAGCACCGTCCTCGACGAAGCGTCGATGGTGAGCCCGTCGAAGGTCAGCGGCTCCCCGGCAGGCACGGCATCTCTCTTGTGCGACCGCCGCAGAACGGCGCGCACGCGACTCACCAACTCCTGGGCGCTGAAGGGCTTGACCACGTAGTCGTCGGCCCCCAGCTCGAGACCAGCGATGCGGTCGACCTCGGTCTTCCTGGCCGTCAGCATGATCACGGGCGTGTCGGACGTGGTGCGCAATCGTCTCAAGACCTCATAGCCGTCGATGCGAGGAAGCATCAGGTCGAGGACGATCAGGTCGGGCAGCGACCGAGCACTCTCGTCGAGCGCCTCCTGGCCGTCGGCGGCCGTTCGCACTGAGAACCCCGCTCGTTCGAGGTAGAGCGCGACAATCTCGGCGATGCTCGGTTCATCTTCAACGACAAGGATGGTCGCCGTGTGATCACCCCCTCTGCGGTCTCGCCCCGCTCCGCTCGATCATCGTCGTTTCTACCCCAGCGCCGCGTCGAGCACGCGGATGCCATGCCCGAGGAACGAGCGTCTTCATGATCTTGTAAGAATCGGGCAATCGCACCGCAAGAAGCGCCGGGCACAACGCCGATGCCAGCAGCACCGTGCTGACTGCCAGCCGGACGGCTTGATGGGGTAGGCCAAGCCCCACGGGTTCGGCTCTGCCAGAGCAGACAGGGTGTACAACAGCACCCCTTGGGGTGCCCAAGGCGAGGAGGTGCGCATGCGGGTCCCGAGATGAGCCACACCGCAGAGCGTCGCGGCCCCTTGCCCTAACCGCCCGCGACGTCGCATCGGGTACAGGTCGGATCTTCATACGAGACGAAACGGATGGAGGATACATGATGAAACCCTTGAGAGTGTTGCTTGTCGCTGCCGCCGTTCTGGCTGTAGGTGCGCTCATGTTCGCCACGAGCGCTCTTGCCTCAGGTGGGGGCTGGCACTCGCAGAAGGCCCTGTTCGTGCAGACGAACAATCTCGGCGCCAACCGCATCATCGTCTACGACCGCGCCTGGGACGGCACGCTCACCCGTGTAACCAGCTACCTTACCGGCGGCAAAGGTGGCATGGCGGCCGGTTCGGCCGCAGACCCGCTGGCCTCGCAGGGTTCGCTGGCCAGCGCCGATCATGGGCGTGTACTTCTGGCGGTCAACGCCGGCAGCAACTCGATCTCGCTCTTCCGGGTGCACGGTGACCACCTCTGGCTGGCACAGGTCGCCGCCTCGGGCGGTCAGTTCCCGGCAAGCATCGCCGTGCACGGCAACTGGGTCTACGTCCTAAACGCCGGCGATCAGGGCTCGGTCCAGGGCTACTGGCTGGCTGGCGATCACCTCTGGCGGATGCGCTTCTCGCACCGCTCACTGGGCCTGGGCAACACCAACCCGCCCGACTTCCTGCACTCGCCCGGCCAGGTCGGCTTCTCACCCGACGGCCGCCGGCTGATCGTCACCACCAAGGCCAGCACGAGCGCCATCGACGTCTTCTGGGTCGGTGCTCGCGGCGTGCTGGGCAAGACGGCGGTCGCCAACAACTCGACCTCGTCGGTGCCCTTTGCCTTCACCTTCGACCCCTGGGGTCGCCTGGTGGTCGTCGAGGCGGCGATGAGCCACCTCAGCACCTACACGATCAACCCAGACAACAGCTTGACCGGGATCGGCTCCACGGCCGATGGCTTCACCGCGGCCTGCTGGATCAGCGCCGCTCGCGGGTTCTACTACATCTCCAACGCCGGTAGTGGCAACGTCAGCGCCTACACCCTGAACTCAAGCGGGGTTCCTGTTCTGGTGGGCGTGGCGGCCACGATCGCACCCGGCGTGATCGACTCGGTGGCCACCCCCGATCAGCGCTTCCTCTACGTGGAGTGCAGCGGTGCCGGTGAGCTCCTTGCCTACCGCGTGAATCACGACGGCACGCTCACCTGGATCCAGACGATCAGTGGACTGCCGACGCCTCCCCAAGCGTTCGAGGGGATCGCCGTCAACTGAAGCGGCTGCAGAAGCTGTGGCGGCCCACAGACTCGGGCCGCCACAGCGGGCGGAGGTCTTTCTCAAACTCTGGCGCTGATTCACAGTGGAGGGCACGATCGACTGTCTGGAGGCGGCCATCCGGGTAGTCACAGCAACGACTGCACCGCCGGCCACCCTTGCGGGTGTGTCTCGCGCGAGAGAGCGAGCATCAAGTGTGATCGGTGATCGATTCACCATGAACACCGTCGAGATCAACGGCCGCGCCGCTCAGCCCACGGGCGCCTCAGCCGGGTAGTCGCCGTTCTTCTCCCAGTAGCCCTGGGCTCGAGTCGCCGTGACCTCGAGACGCACGACCCACTTCACGTTCTTGTAGCCGAGTTGGGAAGGGATGACGAGCCGCAGCGGCCCCCCGTGAGCCGCCGGCAGCGGCGCGCCGTCGACCGAGTCGGCCAGCAGGGTCTCGGGCGCCTGGGCCTCGGCCAGGGTGAGGCTGTCGATGTACGCGCCGCCATAGGCGTGGAACGTGACGAACCGGCCTTGAGTCTGTGGCCCGGCCAGCCTCAGAAGATCGGCGACGCGCACGCCCTCCCACCCGAGATGATCGACACTCCAGCCCTCGACGCAGTGAAAGTCGCGTGTCTCCTGCGTGCGCGGCAGGGCCAGCCAGGCGGCGCGGTCGAGCTGCAGGCTCTTGTCTACCAGACCGTCGACTTCGACGACCCAGCTCGCGGTGGCCAGGGCGGGCGGCCCGCTTTCGACATTGAGCACGGGGAAGCCCTTGAGCTGACCGCCAGGCCCCGCGGCCGCGGGGCCTGAGCCGGCGGTCCGGGAGCCGGCTCGCTCGAGGCCCAGGGCGGCGATCGCGGCGGCCACGACGCCGGCCGTAAGCCACAAGAATCGACGCCGGCTGACGCGCAGACGCGACCGCGCACCGTACCGCGCGCCGGCGTCGTCTGCGACCTCGTGACGGGCGTCCGGCGACGGGCTCGGAGCCGGCACCGGCGCGGTGCCTGCCGGCCCGGCGGGCCGCCACAGGCCCACGAACAGCTGACCGACGCGCCGCCGGTTCAAGACGAGGTGCGCCACCACAGCCACCGTCAGCGCCAGGGCGCTCCACTTGTGGATGGTACGCCACTCGAGCAGGGAAACACCGGAGAGCCCGACGAGGCGTCCGGGCATGTACAGGACCAGGCCGCCCACCGCCGTCACGACGAAGGCGACCGTGATCAGTGTGGCGACGACGAGCTGGGTGGTGATCCTTCTCATGAACCTCGCGATGACCGCCGTTACCGTACCCTTCTTTGCCACGACAGCAATCGCTGTGGCTGGCCCCAGGCCTAGCGAGAGACCGAGCTGACGGCCGCCACGGGGGATCTGCCGAACCGATGGGTCGCCTCGCGGCCAAGCACGGTGGATGAGCGCGCCGCGATTCAGTCAAGCACCTCGATGTTGTCGAAGTCGGTTTCGCTGACTTCGACGAAATGCGCCGCGAGCTTGCCCTCGATACGGATCGTGACGGATCTGCCGCGCTGCGCGGCCAGTCCATCATGGCGCGCAGAGCCGGGCTCACAGCGGCTGACGACGACTCCCGTCTCGCCGTTGTAGCGTACCCGTCTGCCGAGGAGGTCCAAGGTGTTCATCAAGCCTCCTTCGACGGCGTTGCAGTCTTCCTTGAGATCTTCGTGCGGCTCTGGCAGGGCCGCTTCGACAAGATCGATTCAGCGGACCGTCTTAGCGACCAAACAGGGAAACGACCGTGGGCCGCGGCCGAACTGGCGGCGTGATCGAGTTTGTGCCTCTCACACGCCCCTGGAGCACCGCCCCTTGCGTATCTTGCCAAGGCTGATTCAGGCGCACGCGACTCCTCGCACTGTGGCCGCGATGATCGCCCGGAGAGGCGCCGCTGAAGTGCGGCTCTAGACCGCGCCGTCAGGCGCCAAATGGGTACACTGTCGCAATGCCTTCTTGGCGTCGCATAACAGTCGAGCAACTGCACGACCGCCGCTGGGAGCTTCTGGCGCTGACCTCGGTCGGCGCCTTCATGACGCCGCTCGACGGCAGCATCGTCTCGGTCGCCCTGGCCAAGATGGGACCCGACCTGAAGCTCAGTTTCGGGGCGTCGATCTGGGTGCAGATTGCCTACCTGCTGGCCACAGCGGTGCTGCTCATCCCGCTCGGCCGGCTGGCCGATGAACGCGGCCGGGTGCACTTCTACCTCGCTGGGGTCGTGATCTTCACCATTGGATCGCTGCTCTCGGGATTGAGCATGAACGGCATCTGGCTGATCGCCAGTCGCGTCGTTCAGGGCGGCGGCGGCGCCCTGCTGGCGGCGACCTCGGCGGCGATCGTCACGGCCGTCTTTCCCCCGCAGGAGCGTGGCAAGGCGCTCGGTATCAACGTCATGGCCGTCTACATCGGTCTGGCGGTGGGGCCGGTGCTGGGCGGGCAGATCGTCGACCACTTGGGCTGGCGCTGGATCTTCTTCGTCAATATCCCAATCGGTCTGGTGACCTTCGCCTGGGGCTGGTTGTTGCTGCCGCGCAGCGAACGCCTAAACCAGCAGGCAACACGCAACGACCTCGCCGGGGCTGTTTTGCTGGGTGCCTTTCTTGTCTGCCTGCTGGTGCCGCTGACCTTCGCCCCCGAGTGGGGCTGGGCGGCGGTGCGCACCATCATCTTGCTGGTTGTCTCGGCTGGCAGTCTGGTGGCATTTGTCTCCACCGAGCTGCGTGTCAGAGACCCGGTGCTCGACCTTGACCTGTTGCTGCACAACCGCCTCTTTGCCACCGCCAACACGGCGGCCCTGCTCAACTACATGGCACTCTATGGGATCAGCATACTCACGGCGATCTATCTGGAGATCGTGCAGGGGCGCTCCGCCGGGCAGACCGGCTGGCTGATGGTCGCCCAGCCGGCGATGATGGCGCTCCTGAGCCCCTTCGCCGGGCGCCTGAGCGACAGGCTCGGTTCGCGTCTGCTGAGTACCAGCGGCATGGTGTTGGTGGCCCTCGGCATGGTCATGCTGGCGACCGTGCCGATCACGGCCGGGATTGCCCGCGTGATGGCCAGTCTGGCCGTGGTCGGTATCGGCATGGCCGCCTTCAGCGCACCGAACACGAGCGCCATCATGGGCAGCGTCGAGCGCAGCAAACTGAGTCTGGCGAGCGCCTTCTTGAGCACCATGCGCGTTACCGGTCAAGCGCTGAGCGTGGCCGTGTTGGGCGGAATCGCCGCCAGCCAGCTCGGTGTCTCGGGGACCCGTCTCATCTACACCAACGGCCAGGCTGGCGGCGCGGCGGCGCACGGCGCCCTGCACGGCGGCACGGCCGCTGCCGCGGCCGCCGCCAGTGTCGCCGCGCACATCGTCCAGAACTATGCTCTGGGCTACAAGTACGCCATGTTCACCGGCGCCGGACTGGCGCTTGCCGGCGCACTCGCCTCACTGACGCGTCCCACACAGGTGCTACAGGCGCCGCGCCCGCCGCTGGCGCCCGCCGTCGCGCCAAGCGACCAATGACCGCAATCGTGCCCTCGAACGTCACCTTCTCAGCGATTCCGCTGTGGTGCGTTAGCCAAGGCGGATCGGCAAGCCCGATGTGAACAGCGGACGCTTCTCTGCTTGCGCCTCATCCCGCGGGGTCGATCTGGCAGTGGTAGCGTGGCAAAGCAGCGACCACAAGTGATCGGAGGACGACCGTGACAGAAGTGGCCAAGATGCGCAGAGCCGACAAGCAGATCACCGACCCAGACGAGCTGCATCGCATCCTCGACGAGGCGCTGGTCCTGCACCTCGGCATGGTCGACGACGGACGACCCTACGTTGTGCCGCTGAACTTCGCCCGCGAGGGCGACGAGCTCTGACTGCACTGCGCCGCCGAGGGGCGCAAGCTCGATTGCCTGCGCCGCCAGCCCAGTGTCTGCGTCGAAGTAGAACGCTTGATCCAGATAACGAGCGGTCCGATGGCCTGCGGCAACTGGACCAGCCATTTCGAATCGGTGATCGGCTTCGGCACGGCTACGGTGTTAGGCGACGACGAGCACAAGCTGCACGCCATGCAGGCCATCATGGGCAAGTACTCGGGCAAACGGGACTGGGAGTTCTCGCCACAGACCCTGGCCAAGATCGTGATCGTCCGCGTCGGCCTGGAGTCGCTCACCGGCAGGCGCGCGCCGGCCAGCGCCTGAGAGCAAGGCAGCGCAGGCCGAAAGCCACGGAGCTGATCTGCCGCCCGTCCGCTGGCCAGCGGATCAGCTGCATCGCCTTCAATGCCACCCGTGGGGTTCGAGAACTCGAGCACCTTTGCTGCTGGCTGCTGGCGGTCAGGTGGCGAAGCGCTTCTCGGCGTAGTTGCGCAGTTCTTCAGCCTGCTTGGGGCTGAGCTCGCCATTGAGCCCAAACAGGTGCGAGAGCGCCAGGTTTGTCTCTCCGCCGGAAAGTCGCGCTTCGACGGTGTCTAAGATCGTGCAGGCCACCTCGTCGCCCGCCATGGCCGCTCTGTAGATGAAGGTGCGGTCGCTGCGGTCTACGGTGAGCAGCCCCTTCTCGACCAGGTTGTTGAGAACCGTCATGACCGTCGCGTAGGCGATCTGGCGTTGCTTACGCAGCGGCTCATAGACGTTGCGTACCGAGACACGCTTGTGCTCCCAGACAATCGGCAGGATGTCGGCCTCCAGTGGGCCGATTCCTGGTTTTGGGGATCGCTTAGTGGCGGTGCTGGCTGGCGACCACGTCAAACCAAAGGAGACGCGGTTCGGGCAGTTCCCCAAGAGCGGGGCCCAGCCGGCTCTCCATGAATGCCGCTTGGGCCTCTTTGGACTCCCAGACCTCCGTCACGACGAGACCCTGGTCGGACTTACCGGCCAAGTGGCTTTGCAGCCCGGCCGGCCAGTCGCCTCCGCCCGTCCGTGGGTCGAACCCGATCTTCGCATTCACGGCGTCGTACTCCTTCTCGCCGACGCTCGCTGGGAACTGAAGAATGAGTCCTGCTGCCATTGCCTGCCTCCTGGTCGGTTTTGGTCGGTCCTTTGCCGTGTGCAAGGAGCTTCCCGGCACGACCGCCCAGCAGTGCCGTTGACACGGGAAGCGATGAGCGCGATCCCCATGGCCTTGGCATTTGAACCACGACCCTTCGCGGCGCAATGGAGACAGACAGTGCATCGGAACGTTGAACACGCGAGACGCGAGCAGCGCCGCGACCGCTGGGCCACGTGCGATCAGGCGGAAAAGTGCTCCTCGGCGTACTTGCGCAGCTCTTCGGCCTGGCCGGGGCTGAGGTTGCGCTTGAGTCCCAGAAGCTGCGAGAGCGCCTGGTTGGAGCGGCCCCGGAAGAGCCGCTCCACGACGCTGTCCAAGATCGTGCCGGCGACCTCGTTGCCGGTGATGGCCGGCGTGTAGACGTAGGCGGTGCTCGCGCGATTCTGCGTGAGCAATCCCTTCTTGACTAAGTTGTTCAGGACCGTCATGACGGTCGTGTAGGCGATCTTGCGCTGTAGGCGCAGGATTTCATAGACGTCGCGCACGGTGACGCGCTCCCGTTCCCAGATGATCGCCAGGATGTCGGCTTCGAGTGGGCCGATCCCGGTGAAGGGAGTCCCCTTGGTGCTCTTGAGCCATTGCGGTGTGGTGGGTTCCATGCGGCCGGCTCCTTGCGTAGCCTCGTCTTGCTGCCCGACGGATCGCTCCTGCGAAAGCCGAGTGAAGCACCTCGTAGTTGGTACCTAACATAGCCTATCGCGCCCGCGACAAACCGATAGACGGTAGGGCCGCACACTGAGGTGCTCACTTCGTCCGGGCGAGAAGTGCCTGGGGTTGTACTGAGGCGGGCCGCCTGAGGCCGC
>Ga0182021_10009414_pt1 | contig 11584 bp, 9 predicted proteins | sample 612E3MmetaG_FD_120493 | JGI IMG/M metagenome (GOLD analysis project Ga0182021, IMG submission 120493) | Permafrost microbial communities from Stordalen Mire, Sweden - 612E3M metaG (Illumina Assembly) | ecosystem: Environmental > Terrestrial > Soil > Wetlands > Permafrost | place: Sweden...
CGATGCACTGGTTGCTCCGGGCACCGACGAGCGAACCCAGGATATCGTAAATGTTAGTGAGCATCCGGCAGTGCGGGATATTGCGCATGTTGAAGATGTACGGATCGCCGGGCTGCGGGCTGTAGCCGTAGAAGCCCACTTCCGCCATAAGATCGATGTCATAGCCCTGGTCGCGCAGGTCATAGTAGGCCAGCCAGGCGGCAAGGTTGGATGCGCCTACTCCAGCAAGTATCGTGCGGTATCCGGAATCAAGCGCTTTTTCCGCCAGGATGCGCCCGCCAGTGCACACCATCATCTCGACCGCGTTATACTCCGGTCCCTTGTTCATCGTGGGAACCGCTTCCGCCAGCTCCTGCTTCCATGAATCCGTAGCCGCCTTGCCCTGCAGATACCACAGGCGCTCCTGCCCGACTTTCTCGAGGTACTCTTCGTGGTCTTTGCAGCCGAATATCCACTCCTCCATCCACTCCTTGAGAGTATCGGGGTCGGTGCTCTTGCGGCGAAGGTCGATAACCGCCTCCCGGTCCACCTCGTAACCTGCGACCTCCTTCTCAAGGCCGTAGTTGGACATACCGGCGGGATGCGAGCCGAACCGGGCGGGGCATACCGCTTTGACCAGGTAGGAGGGCACGCCCACAAAGTGGCTGTATCTCTTGATGAAGTCGTGGTCCACGATCTCTTCGACGGTCGCTATGACCCCTTCTTTCGCCCCGCGCGCCGAACCCGTGGTCTCGGCGTCCGGTGGCGCGCAGACGACGTTGCCCGAAGGGTCGGCCGCCCAGCCGTGGATGAAAGTGACATCCGGCCTGAGGGCCCTTGCAAAGCCGGTCCTCTTTCCATCAGGTGTCTCCGTCACTATGTAATCGTCGACGTTCTCCTGCTCGATGCTGGTGCCAAGGATGGAAGGCGCCGGTATCCAGTCGAAATCGAGCGCGCCCGCCAGAAGGCGCAGGCAGAACGTCAGGATGGTCCAGTTCTCCATTACGACCGTACCATCGCGATACGCCGCCTGAAAAACCGGGTTCGGGCCTGGAACCGGGAGCGAGTCACCGAAGAACGTGGCAATCGCTTTCTTGACGATGCCCGCATAAAACATGGAACTCATGTCGCCGGTAAAGCCCAGGCCGCTAATGGTGAATCCCGGGTCCTTGCCACGGAACTTGCGGGCCAGCTCGTGGTACGCGGCACATGGTCTCGCGTAGCTATGTGCCAGATGAAGATACATGCCCGGTCTGATGAACTTCTCGATCGCCTCCCCGAGCGGCATCACCTTATCGGATGCAAACCCGGACTCGGAGATACCCACCTTGTGGTTGACCACTGCATCGAACTCGCCGAACATTCGCACACCTCCTGGGGAATCGCCCTTCTACTTCGGGTTTGTCACAGCACCAGAAGCCGTCGCACGCCGATCTGGAACGGTCTTTGCCTGAGTCTCACCTGTTGTTGCGCGATGCTTCCTCAAAGAATTCTACAATACGTTGGGCGGTGGCCTCCCAACTGAAGCGCTGCTTCACTATGGAACGCATCTCCACGCCCATGAGAGCGAGCGCGGCTTCGGGCATGCCGAGCACCGTGTTGCAGGCCGCCGCGATCCTGGACACAAGCTTCTCCCTTGTCCCGAGCATGACCTGTTCCGCCCTCGAGCCCCACACCGTGCGCATCGGCTCGAGAGCCGTTTCCAGGCCGGAGTGATAGCTCGCTATCGGCACCACTCCCGAGGACATCGCTTCGGTCGCCACCATGCCGAAAGCTTCCTGCGCAAGAGACGGGACCAGCAGCGCGCGTGCGTGCGGCAGCAGGTTGCGGTGCTCTTCGGGTGTGAGGTAGCCGGTAAAGATGATCGCGTCCCGGAGGTCGTGCTCGTAACAGACCCTTACGTAATCATCGAGCATCCCCTGACCTGAGAGGTCCTCCAGAAACTTGAGCACCGGACCGAACGGGTCGTCCATCCTGTCGACATACGTCTCGTTGCCATATTCGCACAGCCGCCTGAAAGTCCCGATCTCACCCTCGTCGAGCGCCGCGATCATCATCTCGAGCAGGCCGCGAAGCTCCCCGAAACCTACCACTACGAGCCTCGCGTCGGGGTACTCCCTGATCACCAGGGGGAAAGCGGGAATGGCACATTGTATACCCTTGGTCTCGAGTAGCTTACCGAGAAACATCATGAACGGGCTCTTCCGCCTCGCGAGCCACTCCATCCCGACACCCAGCTCGGAGTCGGGCAGCCACTCGGGGTGGAGCGAGTTTATCCTTGCGATCTCGTCGCCAAGCCGCTGGAGCGCGCCCCGCGGTTCGCGAGCCTCGAGCGACCTGCTCCAGAAGTTGCCGACCCTGACGCCGGCACTCCTTTCCTTTACCCCGGTCATCATTGTTTCGACGGATTCGCGAAGGTCGGTCTCGGCAGGCTTGAAGAGTTCGGTATCGACACCGGGCGGCAGAAGGGCTATCTTCTCCTCGAGCCCGCGCAAGGCCGGCCCGAACACTTCGATCACCTGCTCCTCGGTGTGCTCGCTCGGCACGAAGATCTTTTTCGCCCCCTCGAGGCCGTCTATGCCGTACGGGAGATACCTCGAGTCCTTCCTGACGGTGAAGTCGATCGCGGAGCCGTGGATGCTGACGAAATAGGGGATGTCGTACTTGGCAGCGACCGGCCTGGCGATATAAGGGAGCATCACGGCATGGTTTACGTGCAGGACCTCAGGCACGAACTGCTCGACCAGCCTGTCGAGCGAACGGCGGTTCCTGTCCACGTACCAGTCGAGCTCGATCTCGTCGAGCGCGGTGAACTCCTTGACCGTAAATCCGGGGTACGCGTCGAGGACGTAGACCGGCAGCAACCCACCGATGTCCGGTTTGAACACCATGCAGTTGCCCGGGTAATCAGTCTCCTTCTCCCATACCGTATGCGGAATCAGACTGCCTTCCTCTTCCCTGAGGTAGGCAGACACGAAGTCCAGGCGCGGGTCGTCCTCCTGGCACATGACCACCAGGTGATGGCCCTGCTGGCACAGGGCGCGGGCAAGTGACTGAACATACTGGTTACTACCCGTACCTCTCAGGAGATAACCGTGGCAGATGAGTATCCGCAATCTTGGCTCCAATCCCATTGGTCATGGAGATTATATGGCATCAGCCCGAATTTTCCCCTCCCACTCGAGGGTCACCCCGCTCAAGAACCGTGATCCTTGCCTGGAGAGACCCGGCTCGAGGACTCCTTAATCCTCTTCTCTCGAGGGGGAGGAGGCAGGTTTGAGGAGTTTTTGCATGTAGGAGCGTCTCGGGGACAAGGTTACGGCGAGGAGGAAGAAGGCGAAAAGGATGAGGACTATCATGGCGCCACTGGCCACGTCGAACTGGAACGACAGATAGAGCCCGATCACGATTGACGCCAGTCCCGCGACGGTCGACACGACCAGTACCCCGCGGTAGTTGCTGAAGACCTGGAGGCCGGTCGCTCCGGGTATGACGATGAGCGCGGATACCAGTATTATTCCGACGAGCTTTATCGAGACCACTATTATCAGTGCCATCGTTATCAACAGCCCGTAATATACAAACCTTACCGGCACACCGCTCGCTTTCGCGGTCTCTTCGTCAAAAGAGAAGAAAAGCAGGTCTTTGAAGAAGAAGATGAGAAACGCAAGGCCCAGCGCCGTCAGCACGGCCAGTATCACGACGTCCATCCAGTTCATGGCGAGTATGCTGCCGAACAGGTAGCTCAGCAGGTCCTGGTTGTACGCGTGCGCGGCTGCGATGAGCACAACGCCAAGCGCCATCGATGCCGAGAACAATATGCCGATCACGGCGTCCTCGTGCAGCCGTCCCTTCCGGGAGAACCAGCCTATCCCTCCCGCGACGCCCACACAAAAAACAGCCGCGGTCGCGATCGGGTTGAGGCCGAGCGCGATGCCGATGCCTACACCGCCGAACGCCGCGTGCGAGATCCCCATGCCCGCGAAAGCCAGACGCCGTACGATGATGAAAAATGACAATACGGAGCACGTCGCCGCTATGAGCAGCCCTCCGACCAGCGCCCTCTGGCCGAACCCGTAGGCGAGCATCAGTCGTCACCCCCCGCCCCGACCAGGAAGTCGAACTCACACCTGTACACGTCCTTGAGCCGGTCTGAGCCCAGTACTTCCTCGGGCTTCCCTTGCATCTGCATGGTGCGATTTATGCAGATAACTTCGTCCGCGTACCGCGCGAGCACGTTGACATCGTGCGAGACGAAGATGACCGAGAGCCCAAGCTCTTCCTTTAGCCTCGTGAGAAGCTCCATAAACTGGTTCTGAACCGGGACGTCGAGCCCCGAGGTCGGCTCGTCGAGCAGGAGTATGTGCGTCTCGCGGCACAGCGCACGAGCCAGGAACGCCCTTTTCTGCTGGCCTCCGGACAGCTCTCCGATCAGCCGTTTCTCGAGCCCCTGGAGCCCCACTATCTCGATGCTCTCGTGCACCGCCTCCTTGTCTTTTTTCCTGGCGAACCGGAGCGGCCCGATGCAGCATATACGGCCCATCATCACCACGTCGAAGACGGTCACTGGAAACAGCGGGTCGAAAAGCACGTTCTGCGGGACGTAGCCGATATGGTGCAGTTCGTGCTTGAGTTCGGTCGGGCTCATGCCCATCACGCAAACGCCCCCGCGTTCCGGCTTGAGGATGCCGAGTATGAGACGCAGCAGGGTCGTTTTGCCCGCCCCGTTGGGACCGATGACGCCGACAAACCTCTTTTCCTGGAGGTTTAAGGTGATATCCTCGAGCACGGTCTTTCCTCCGAGGCTCACCCAAACGTTGTCGAGCTGTATGAGTGTACGAGGCCCACCCGTTCCGTCAAAGAATTCCGCGACCTTGCACGCGTGCGTCATCTCAAGGCCTCTTCCATGACCGCCGTGTCGTGCTGGATCATCTTGATGTAGGTGCTGACATCAGGCTTGTCCGGGTTGCCGAGCGCGTCGAGAAAGAGCAGTCGCGCTCCCGCTTCGGCGGCGACTGCCTGGGCGGCTTTGGGGTTGATCTGTGGCTCCGCGAAGACCACGTTTATCTTCCTTCGTCTTATGTCATCGATGAGCTTGTTGATCTTCTCGCCAGACGGCTCCTGTCCTGGCAGCTCCTCGATCGCCCCGGCCTGCGTGAGGCCGTACCGCCTCGCATAATAAGCCCAGGCCGGGTGAAGCGCCACGAAATCTTTCTTCTTGAAGGTCGCCGTCCGGGATTCGGTCTCCGAGTCCAGCGCCTTGAGCTTCTGTTGGTACGCCGCGGCGTTTTTCATATAAGTCGCGGCGTGCGCCGGGTCGGCCTTTGAAAGACCCGCTGCTATGGCATCGACCTCGTACGCGGCAAGCGGGGGGTCCAGCCAGACATGTGGGTCGTATGGGCCAGTCAGGTCTTTTTCTCCCCCATACTGGCCGGCCTTGATGAGCCGGCTCCTCGGTATCGCATCGGATGCCACGACTTTCAGCAGCTCCCTTTTGCCTACCTTGTCGACCACGCTCGATGCCCACGTTTCGAGTTGAAGCCCGTTAGTGACGAACAATCCCGCCTTGGTCAGGAAAGCGAGCTGCCTGGCCGTTGGCTCGTACGTATGAGCGCTTGCCCCCGGCGGAATCAGGGTCTCGACCTCGACGAGGCCGTCTCCCACCTGGCGGACGAAGTCCGCGAGCGGGACTATGGAGACCGCGACCTTCAACCGGCCGGATTGCTTTGCTGGAACACAGCCCGGAAAAGCCACTGCGAGCGCCAGCAGGACTACGAGAAGAGCGATCTTCCATGCGCCCTGTCTGGCAACGGGATACTGCAATGCGGCCTCCGGACCTCCAGCGCCCGATCAACCCGACTTCGGCCGGATGACGACCTCGCGGATGACATCGCCCTGGGCGATGTTTTTGACGACATCCATCCCGGATACCGTTTCACCGAACACGGTGTACTGATTGTTGAGTGATGGTTGTGGGGCAAGGCAGATGAAAAACTGGCTTCCGCCCGAGTTCGGGTCGCTTGAACGCGCCATCGAGAGCGTGCCCTCGAGGTGTGGCTTGTTGTTGAACTCCGCCGGTACGTAGTACCCGGGGCCTCCGGTGCCGACGTCGGCAGCGTTCGGGTCTTTGCTCTTGGGGTCACCGCCCTGGATCACGAAGCCGGGCACGACCCTGTGAAACCTGAGGCCGTTGAAGAACCCGCTGCGCGCCAGGTGGATGAAGCTCGCCACGGTAACCGGTGCGACATCGGGGAAGAACCTTACCACTATGTCCCCTTTATCAGTCCTTATGACCGCTTCGACGTTCGCTCCGTCCTGTGCGTCAGGAAAATCGGCAAGCGTTTTGAGCGGCTTGCCGTCCGGCCCAAGCTGCGTGCCGGACGTCGCGGATGACTCCGGTGCGGACATTGCAGTACCTCCTTGCTTCTTGGTCGTTTTCGTATCGCCGCATCCGCCGGTCACGGCGGCGGCGATCAAGATGATTGCGATCATCGATGCAACAAATATCGTTCGCCTCATTGCGCTCGTTTCCCCCTGGAATAGTGAGTGGATCCACTCCACTCGCGAACCGGCGCTTCACAGTATAGCAGGAGTGCGTCTGGACGAGGCGCAGTCATCTTCGTCGGTGATTCCAGCAGAGCAAACTCTTGATGAGTCACGACCATCCAAACGTCGCTTGGCGAGCTTGTGAAGGCGCAATTAGGATAGAAGGAGAACACCTGCTCGAAAGAGAATTAATCGGCAAATGCCAGGTCTGCTGAGCAATGAAAGGTGAGTTAATTGGGACTGGAAAGTGATTCGAGCGGAGCCCTGCTGGAGAGCGGCGGCTGGCTGGCGGCGCACCGGAAGCAGCAGGTCTCACTGAAGATGAACCCGGTCCACTCTCGAGGCAGCAGCCTGAACGGCGAGGTCGCGCGTCGCATGCCCGCGCATGAGTCTCCCCAGGCCTGGCGCGCCTGGAGCATCGGGCTATTCAGGCAGTTTCCCGCCGTCAGCGACGAAAGTTCCGGGCTCACCGACGCCTAGCCGGCCGGTCAACGTTACAGGCACCGGAGCAGCGTCGGCGGCTCGAGCTTTCAAAAAGAGCAACTGCAGCCGTACGCCCGCGGTTGCTCTCCACCTTCAACACCGAGAATCTCGAGTTGCTCAACAGCGTCCTTCGCGGCATGCAGGAGCGTTGCCCGTCCGGTCGAAATCAAGAACTGCCAGGCGAGTGTTTCAGGGGTATTGACTGGAGGAGGAGAAACGATGGCTGAATTCAGCAAAGAGGAAGCGGCACGGACACTGGCGGAAATGGGCCTGTCCGACAAGTACGATGCGAACGAGTTCTACATGGGCATCAATGTCGAGCTGGAGCATGGGACTGTCGACCCCGCGACCAATGTCACCAACGACGACCCTACCATAACGGCGAAGATCGCCCTCGCGCACCTCAACGAGCTCCCCAACTATTACACGCTCCTCGAGGAGATGGAGGAAGAAGGCGAGGCGCTGCTCGAGTAGCGGACTTCGGAGATGCGAGACGCGGAATAGCGCTACTGCTTTTTGCCCTCGATACCGTACTTCAACATGCGCCGGTACAGTGTAGTCCGGCTGATGTTGAGGTCCAAGGCCGCTTTCGAAAGGACGCCGTGGTTTCGCGCGATAGCGGCTGTGATCACTTCTTTCATGTACCTGGCCTCGCTCTCGTCGAGCGTTAGGTTGCCGTTGCCTTCGCTCTCAGAGGTCTCATGGTCGAGGGGACCGCTTCCAGCGCTGGGAACCAACCTGTCCCTCCCGATCCCGCCGTCTTTGCCCAGGGCCAGAAGGCGCTCGACCCAGTTGGAGAGCTCGCGGGCGTTTCCCGGCCATTCGTACGCCTGCAGCGTCTCGAGGATCTCTGGTTTGAGGAACCGGTCTGCCTCCCCCGTCGATCTGGTGTACTTGTTGATGAAGTGCTCGGCGAGTATCGGTATATCCCCCGGGCGGACTCGGAGTGGTGGCAGGTTTACTCCGACCACGTTCAGGCGGAAATAGAGGTCGTCCCTGAAAGCGCCCTCCCTGATCCTGACCTGAAGATCCTTGTTGGAGGCCGAGATGATCCTCACGTCCACAGGTATAAAGTCCTTTCCCCCGAGCCTCAGGACCCGCTTCTCCTCGATGAGTCGAAGGAGCTTGGCCTGCATTTCCCGTGGCATAGAGTCGACCTCGTCAAGGAATATCGTCCCGCCGTCGGCAAGCTCGAACTTGCCCGGGTTGCCTCCCCTCTTGGCTCCTGTGAACGCACCCTCGTCGTAGCCGAACAACTCGCTCTCCAGCAGGTCTTTCGGTATTGCCGCGCAGTTGAGCGGGATGAACGGGCCGTTCCTCCTGTGTGAGTGGTTGTGGATGGCGTGCGCGAACATCTCTTTGCCCGTGCCGCTCTCTCCCATTATCACTATCGGAAAATCGGACCTCGAAGCAGTCTTGAGCACGCTGATGCACTCTTTGAGTTGAGGGTCCTCGCCGATGATATCGTCAAACGTGTAGAGTGCCCTTGCCCCGTATATCCTGTGCGCCAGGTTCCGCATCCGTTTCATCTCCCTGAGGACGAGGACGACCCCCAGGAAATCCCCATCTTCATCCGAGATGGGCTGTGCATCGAGCAGGACCCTCTGGTCTTCACCCTCGGAGTTGATAAAGACCGCCTCCTGTCCCCAGAACCCGGTGTGGCTGACGGTGATGCCCTCGACCCTTCGAAAGACGTTGTTGTTGTTCATCGCCACCGACAGCATCTTGCCCTCCTCGAGACAGGTAAGCTCCGATGCGTGCTGGTTGAGCTGAATGACCTTCATCTTCCTGTCCAGGAGGATAAGGCCGTCAGAGATTGACTTAACTGTAGCAACCAGATACTTGTTGGACCTGTACAGCTCGTCGGCGGTGGTGCGGAGTCTCATCTGGGCCTCGATGGCGTTTGCCGCCGCGAGGGTCATGCCGTACGTGTGCGGATGGTTCTCGACGAGGTCGAAGAAAGCGGCTATCGCGATAATACCCTCAAGCTTATCCTCAGGGCCCAGGATCGGCGCGGCGACGGTCGTGCTGATCTTGGCCCGGCACACCCAGTGCTCCTGTGCCACCACGCGCTGGGGCTTCCTTGACTTCATCACGATGCCGGGAGCCGTCGTGCCGATGCTCTCTTCGTTCATGTGGCTTCCCTGTACCAGCCCCGCTTCGTCCATCAGCGTCTTGACCACGCCCTCGCTGTGGATTTCGAGGCCGAATCCGTCGCCGTCGAGCAAGCCGACCGCGACCTCCATTCCTTTGATCGATTCGTACAGGTTCACGATGAACGGATGCGCTACCTCGACCAGCCGCCTGGCGCTCTCCATCCTCTGTCGCTTCTCTTCCTCAGGGACAACGCACGCCAGCGTTTTCATGTACGGGTCAACTCCGAACTTCCTGGACCGTTCCCACGAGGCGGCGATAACATCGCGGACAATGCCTTGGGGAATAACACCCGTATCCCGGAATACCGCGCAGGCGGCCTCAATCCGTCCATGCTCTCCATCGATACCCACGGGAGAATCGCCCACGCTTTGGACGCTTTCTCTTTCCGCCATCCACTTGCTCCAGTAATCACGTTTTTCGAGAATCATGGAACTCCAACCCACGCTTGTGAGACAGGCGCTCACGTTCGCTCGAGGGCCCGCCTCCGATACTTGTTCACCGTCCGCCTAGCTATATCAATGCCCTCGGATTTCAGCATGTCGGATATTTCCATGTCGGATCTGCGCTTGCCATCGGCCCTCTCGTGGAGATCCTTGATCCTTCGCTGCACGTAATCGCACGAAACCCCCGTGTCACCAACAGGTGAGACCGGACGCGAAAGCAGCTCTTTGAGGAAGAACGTTCCCCTCGGGGTGGCGACTGTCCGATTTTTCATCGCCCTGCTTACCGTGCTCACAGGAAGGCCGAGCGATGCGGCTATCTGCGAAACGGTCAGCGGTTCTTTGTGATCGTTCTCTTCGCTGATAAACGCCTTCTGTATTTCCAGGATTGACGACGCAACTCGCAGGATCGTCTGTTTCCTGTGAGCAATCAACTCCTCCAACTCGAGTGCTTCCCGCTCGAGATTCCTGTTGAGGAGAGACCACTCGCGAGTCCCTTTGTCGCGCCCGGCCGCCGCATGCGGGTCGATCTCTTTGCCATGTCGGGCGAGATTGATCTTGACCCCGGGTTGTACCACTCCGAGGATCGGGTCGCCGGTTGTGCGCGTGTAGTAGACAAAATCGGGGGCGGCTTCCGGTTCGGGCGCGGCGGCGCTCTCAAAGCTCAAGCCCCACGTCGGGTACGGGCGCATCTCGCTGATCGTATCCATGGCCTCACGCATCTCGGTCTCGCTCAACCCTAACTTCCTGCGAAGGTCCCCGGGCTTTCCGCCTTTCAGTCCATCCAGGTGCTCGATTATCGTTCGTTCGGCGTCGCTGACCGCCCAGCCGCTGTTGCGATACTGGAACCGGATAAAATCCGTGACACCGGTTGACCCGATTCCGCCGGGCTCCACTGTACCTAATAGCTCCAGTACCACGAGCACTTCTTCTTTGTGGCAACCGACCGACCGGGCGATATTCTCGGGCGTCTCAGTGATGAACCCGCGGTTGTCCAGGAAATCGATGAGCGCGTTCCATATGACGGCCTGGCCCTTCTCGGTGAAAGCGGGAGTCTGGGTCCTGAGATAGAGCGGCAGTGTCTCCGTAAAATCCTCCGAGGGCCCCACCAACTCTTCCTGCTCGACATCTGTGGGCGCACCGAAGTAGTTGTAGTCACCCTCCCGGTGAGCAACCTCCCTGATCTCGCCTTCGTCTGCCGGGACCGGCTCTCCACGGTCTATCGAATAGCAGGCGAACTCATCATCGAGTTCGATGTATGGATTGCGATCGATGATGCTCTCGATGTGCCTTGTGCACTCGAGTGTGTGCATTTCGAGCAGCCTCGTGATGTTGGCGTGATACTGCGAAGGGCGGCCTCTTAATGTGGTTCCATGCGAAAGGGATACGTCCACTGCAAGCTCCCTAGGGTACCTCTCAGCCGATGTCTCAGCGGGCGTCATTGTATCAAATCCGGCCAGTCCGTGAACATCATATTTTATAGAATGCCCGAATTGTGGTTGGATGCAATCGAAGGAATCACGCCGGAAGTCCCTGCATGACGCATTTTCCACCAGGATTCGATGGCACTGGACGTTGCCTGCCATCCTTTACGCTCTTTGATCGGTTTGATGTGAGTGTTACGTTCATGAAACACGTCTGTTCCTTCATCGTTACAACTGGACAGCGTTCTCTGGCATGCCGGACGCTCCCGAATTTTATTTTCATGGATTCTGAGCACGGCGGAGTCTCGTTCCACCTGAAACGATTCGAGTTGGCACGCTTTTTGCATTGAAATGTTTGGACCGGTACTCGCCGGCCGGGACAGGATGAGTCGAGGGTTCGTACAGGGCGGAATAGCCAACCTGATCGTTACCGGTCTGCCACCCGAGAAGCGGAAAGGAGTCTCTGCATGCCGTACTTCACTGAAATCCAACCCTTCTATGATGCGATCGTCGAGCTTTTTGTGAGGTTGATGGGCGAGCCCGCGATCAAGGAGA
>Ga0182021_10009415_pt1 | contig 11582 bp, 12 predicted proteins | sample 612E3MmetaG_FD_120493 | JGI IMG/M metagenome (GOLD analysis project Ga0182021, IMG submission 120493) | Permafrost microbial communities from Stordalen Mire, Sweden - 612E3M metaG (Illumina Assembly) | ecosystem: Environmental > Terrestrial > Soil > Wetlands > Permafrost | place: Sweden...
CGTTTGCCTTGTTCAACTACGGACAATACCTGGGCTGGAGCCTGTTTTCCGAAAGCGCCGATGCGCAACCGGTACGCTCCGCGAACGCGGCGCGGGCGTTCCATAAATAATGATGCACTGATGCAACGTCCCCTGCTGGTCTCCGTCTTCATTGTCGCCTCTTGCGGGCTGGCCTACGAATTGATCGCCGGCGCCCTGGCGAGCTATCTGCTCGGCGATTCGGTGATGCAGTTTTCCACCGTGATCGGCGTCTATCTCTTCGCCATGGGCATCGGCTCCTGGCTGTCGAAGCATGTCGGTGGCGAATCCGTATCGGGGCTGCTGCTGCGCTTCATCCAAATCGAGCTGCTGGTCGGCCTGCTCGGCGGCCTTTCGGCGGGGCTGCTGTTCCTCTTGTTCACACTGCACGCCGGACCCTTCCGCCTGACGCTGTACGGGCTGGTGCTGCTGATCGGCATTCTGGTCGGGCTGGAAATCCCGCTGATCATGCGCATCCTCAAGCGCGAGGTGGCATTCAAGGACCTGGTAGCGCAGGTGCTGACCTTCGACTACGTCGGTGCGCTGGCGGTGTCGGTATTGTTCCCCTTGCTGCTGGCGCCGCACCTGGGGCTGGTGCGCAGCGCGCTGCTGTTCGGCCTGCTCAATGCGCTGGTCGCCGCCTGGGCGCTGTGGCTGTTCCGCGCCCAGATCGGGGCAATGGCGGTACTGCGGACTCAATGCGTCGCGGTGATCGGCTTGCTCGCAGTCGGCTTCGCTTTCGCCGGCCAATTCGTCAGCCTGGCCGAGGCGAATCTCTACAGCGAGGACATCGTGCATGCCGAGTCGAGCCCGTATCAGCGCATCGTGGTCACGCGCTGGCGCGACGAGTTGCGGCTGTATCTGAACCACAACCTGCAGTTTTCCTCGCGCGACGAATATCGCTACCACGAGGCGCTGGTGCATCCCGGACTGGCGGCTCTGCCCGGCGCACGCCGGGTGCTGGTGCTGGGCGGCGGCGACGGCATGGCGGTGCGCGAGATTCTCAAGTACCCGCAGGTGGACAGCATCACACTAGTCGATCTCGATCCGCGCATGACCGAACTGTTCTCGCGGTCGCCCATGCTGAGCGAGTTGAACGGCGGCGCGCTGAGTTCGCCGAAGCTGAAAATCATCAACGCCGATGCCCTGCAATGGCTGGAACAAAATCAAGATATGTTCGATTTCGTCGTTGTGGATTTTCCCGATCCGTCCAATCACAGCCTCGGCAAACTCTACTCCACCGCCTTCTACCGCCTGCTGAAACATCACGTCGCCGAAACCGGCCTGATCGTGGTCCAGGCCACCTCGCCGATGTATGCGCGGGAGAGCTTCTGGACCGTGGTCGCCACCCTCGAAGCCGCCGGCTGGCAGACTGCGCCCTACCATGCGCTGGTGCCGAGCTTCGGCGAATGGGGCTACATCCTCGCCGGTCGACGCGAGTACCGGCCCCCCGCTGAAATTCCGGTGCCGACGCGTTTCATCACCACCGACGCCCTGCCGGCGCTGTTCCATTTTCCGCCCGATATGGCACGGGTGGCCGCGGAACCGAACCGCCTCGACAACCAGTCGCTGGTGCGTGTGTTCGAACGCGAGTGGGGCCGGGTGCAGGCGCACTGATGCGCCGGCGCGAGTTTCTGGCGGCCGCGTCTGCCGCTGCCACGCTAGCTGCCTGCGGCTCGAAGGCCGTGCCACCCCTGCCGCCGGGTGTGCTCACGGGAGCGAACGACACACTCGGCCATCGTCTGCGCAAGCGCGACTTTCCCGCCCCCGATGAAACCCGCCGCACCACGGTGGCGGTTGTCGGCGGCGGCATCGGCGGGCTTTCGGCGGCGTGGAAGCTGGCCCGCTCGGGCTGTGATGATTTCCTGCTGCTGGAACTGGAAAGCGAAGCCGGCGGCAATTCCCGCGCCGGAACAAACGCGGTCTCGGCGCATCCTCTGGGTGCGCACTATCTGCCGCTGCCGCCGCGCGAAGCGCGGGCAACGCGTGAACTGCTGGCTGAGCTCGGCGTCCTGCTGGGCGACCCGGATGCCGCGCATCCGGCCTACGACGAAAAGTACCTGTGTCATGCCCCGCAGGAGCGGCTCTATACCAACGGCTACTGGCAGGACGGTTTGTGGCCTACTCTGGGCGTGCCGAAAGCGGAGCGCGCGCAGTACGCCCGTTTTCAGGAACACGTTGCCGATTTGCGCCAGCGGCGCGACCCAGCGGGGCACCGCGCCTTCGCCCTGCCGCTGGCGCTGTCCAGCCGCGATCCGAAATTGCTGGCGCTGGACCGGATCACGCTGCGCGACTGGCTGCTGCGGGAAGACTACACCGCGCCGGGCCTGCACTGGCTCACCGACTACGCCTGCCGCGACGACTATGGCACCGCCGCCGCGCAGACCTCGGCCTGGGCCGGGCTGCACTACTTTACCTGCCGCGACAGCGAAGGACAGGTGCTGACGGCGCCGGAAGGCAACGCCTGGCTGGCGCGCGGCCTGGCGCGGGCGGCTACGGGCCGCGTGCAAGCAAACGCGCTGGTGTTTCGCGTCGAGCAGCGCAGGAACGAGAGCATCTGCGACGTCTACCTTGCCGCGGAGAATCGCAGCATCCGCGTCATCGCCCGCGAGCTGATCTGGGCCGCACCGCTGTTCCTGATCCCGCACGTGTTCGCCGCGCCGCGGCCGGAATGGCTGGCGGCCATCAAGGGCGCCGAGTATGCACCGTGGATAGTGGCGAATCTCACGCTGTCGGGAGTACCGCAGACGCGTGCCGGCCATCCGCTGGCCTGGGACAATGTGCTGCATGACAGCGCGGCACTGGGCTATGTGGTGGCCACCCATCAGCAACTGCGCTACGCACCGGGGCCGACCGTGATTACCTGGTATCGGGCGCTGAATGAGGAATCGGCGGTCCGCCCGCGCAGCCTCTTGCAGGGCCGGGACGCGTGGGCGGCAGAAGTGCTGGCTGACCTCTCCGTGCCGCACCCCGAAATTCGCGAGTTGACGACGCAGATCGACATTCACCGTCATGCCCACGCCATGATCCGCCCGCTGCCCGGCCGCCTGTGGAGCGGTGCACGCAGCGGCTTCGAACGGGGCAGGGCCGGCATCCAGTTCGCCCATGCCGATGTTTCCGGCCTGTCGCTGTTCGAGGAAGCAAACTTTCGCGGGGTACTGGCCGCCGAGCGCACACTGACCCGGCTCGGCGTATCCTATGCGTCCTCGCTATAAACCCAGACATTAGGATGAACGGCCTGCACATTCTTGCCGAATTTCACGCCTGCGAAGGCGATCGCAACCTGCTGCTCGATGCGGCGATGCTGGCTGCACAGTGTCGCCGCGCCTGCGCCGAAGCCGGGCTGGTAGTGGTCGCCGACGCCTTCCATCAGTTCGCCGCGGCCGGCGCTACCGGCGCCCTGGTGCTGGCCGAATCGCACCTGGCCATTCACACCTGGCCCGAACTGAACTCGGTGACACTCGATCTTTACGTCTGCAACTACAGTCAGGATAATCGCGCTGCTGCCGAGACCGCCTACAGCGCACTGCGCACGGAATTCAAGCCAAAGCGCATCGTGCGACGCGATGTAACTCGTGGTGGCCTTGATCCGGATCATCCCGACTCCGGAGAAATTCCGCCGGCGGAACTTCAGGCGGCAAGCTAGGAAAACTTGGCTATGCGGCTGTTCTTCTTCCTGCTGGTGCTTGCCAATCTGCTGTTCTTTGCCTGGGCGCAAGGCTACTTTGGCGCATCTGACGATGGCCACGAACCGCAGCGACTCGCGCAGCAATTGCACGCCGAGAAGCTGCGCATCGTGCCCGATGTGCGGGCGCAGGTAGCGAAGAAGGACGACCTGGCCTGTCGTGTCATCAACGGGCTGAACGTGGCCGACGCCGGGGCCCTGAAGGCGGCCGTGGAAGCTGCCGGCGGCGAGGCGAAAATCCTGCCGCTGGCGGAGCCGGCGCTCTATCTGGTAGTCATCGCCGATCTGCCCAACAAGGCAGCCGCCGACAAGAAGGCCGCCGAGCTGACCCGCCTCGGCGTCGAAGGACTCAGTTCAGTCGCACTGGAGGGCGGCCGCCATGAAATCATTCTTGGCAACTTCCGCATTGAAGCGGCCGCGCGCGAGTTCCTGCAGGGGCTGGTAAAACGGGGCATCAAGTCGGCGCGCCTGGACAAGCGCGAACAGCCCGTACTGAAAGCCCAGGTCCAGACGCGCGCCCCTGCGGCGACGCTGCTGCCGCAGCTGCCGAAACTGATCGCACCCTATGCCGACGCGACCATCGGCGAGTGCGCGACCTAATACGTGATGACCTATGTTGTCGGACTCACCGGAGGCATCGGCAGCGGCAAGAGCGCCGTCGCCCGGCTGTTCGCTGAGCGCGGCGTTGCGGTGATAGACACCGATGCCATTGCCCACGCCCTGACCGCCCGCCATGGAGCCGCCATGTCTGACATTCGCGCCGAATTCGGCGCCGGAGTGGCGAGCGCCGACGGCGCACTCGACCGCGCCGCAATGCGGGCCATGGTCTTTGCCGACCCGTCGGCGCGCAAGCGTCTGGAAGCGCTGCTGCATCCGATGATTCGCAGCGAGAGCGAGCGCCAGCTTTTGGCCGCCAGGACCCATGCCGGCTTTTCCTATGCCGTCCTGATGGTGCCGCTGCTCATCGAGTCAGGCGACTACAGCCAGCGCGTGGAACGGATTGCCGTGGTCGATTGCGCCGAGGCAACCCAGATCGCTCGCGTCATGAGCCGCAACGGTCTTGCCAGAGACCAGATCGAAGGCATTCTTACAGCGCAGGCGACGCGCGCCGAACGGCTGGCAGCGGCCGACGACGTCATCGATAACGACGGTGACCTTGCTGGCTTGGCCCCCCAGATAGAGCGCCTGCATCGGCAATATCTGGCAAATTCCCGCCGTGTCAGTTGAGGTTTGCACCGAATTGGGCCACAATCTCAGCAATTTTCTCCATCCGGCCGGCGTGTGATCACTTACGAATATCCTCTCAGCGAGCGCGTTCGCACGCTATTGCGGCTCGAGGATCTGTTTGACAAGATCACTCATTTCGCGGCGGCCGAAGGCGCTTTGGAGCATCACGTCGCGCTGGTCACGCTGTTCGAGATTCTCGAGGTCGCCGGCCGCGCCGAACTGAAATTCGATCTGGTGCAGGAACTCGAGCGCCAGCGCCAGATACTGCTTTCCTTCCGCAACAACCCCGAAATTTCCGAGGATGCGCTTTCCGGCGCGCTCTACGAAATCGAACAGGCCAGTTCGTTGATGCTCGCCATGCACGGCAAGATCGGCCATTATTTGCGCGAAAACGAATGGCTGATGAGCATCAAGAACCGCGCTGCGATTCCCGGCGGCGTTTGCGAATTCGACCTGCCGGGTTACCACTACTGGCGGCATCGTGATCCCGCTCTGCGCCAGCAGGACATCCGCGGCTGGATCGCGCCCATGATGCCGATCCGCGACGGGCTCGCCATCGTGTTGCGCTTGCTGCGTGCCTCGGGCCGGTCGGAACAGAAAACCGCTCAGCACGGCGCCTTTCAACTCATGCTGAGCGGTCGCAGCGCGCAATTGGTCCGCCTGAAAACGGGGCAGGGCGATCCCTGCCTGCCGGAGATTTCCGCCGGCAAGTTCGCCATCAACATCCGCTTCCTGCGCCCGGACATGGATCAGCGACCGCGACAGGTCGACTCGATGGTCAACTTCGAACTTACGCTGTGCAACCTGTAAGTCCAGTTTCACCTCGCATCGTCATCTGCCCGAAGTGCGGTGCGGATGTCGAATGGGTTGCCGGAAATCTCTACCGGCCGTTTTGCTCAGCGCGCTGCAAGGGCATCGACTTCGTTGCCTGGGCTACGGACAGCTATCGCGTCGAGGCGTCTGAAGAGACGCATCCGGAAGACCCGTCCGAGTAGTCTCTAAATTGTCCAGGCTGCGCGAATGGCAGCCAAGCCGTGGGCGCCGGCCCGCTGCGCAAGATCAAGATCGGCTCGCGACAGCCCGCCCAGCGCAAATGTCGGCAGCGGCGGCACGCCAACCACTGCAGCGAATTTATCCCAGCCGATACCTGCCACATCCGGATGGCTGGCTGTCGCCCTGACCGGGCCGAACACCGCGAAGTCGCAGCCGAGCCGGCCCGCCAGCTCAAGCTCCGCCGCTGAATGGCAGGAGGCCGCGACCAGCGGAAAATCCGGCCGCGCCGCTTGCGTCGTCAGTTGCACCGCGGGCAGGTGCATTCCATCCGCTCCGGCGGCCTCGGCCAATGCGGCGTCACCATTGACCAGCGCCTGCGCGCCGTACTGATGGCAGAGATCAACGGCAGCATGGACGAAGGCCGAGCGGCGCGCCGCATCGAGTTTTGGCTCACGCAGTTGCACCAGCTTCAGACCGCTTTCCAGTGCATGAGCCAACGCCAGCAACTGGGCATCGATGCCGACCTCGCCGGCATGAGTGATCGCGTAAAACTCCGGCAGGGCCAGCGCGGCCAATACCGGCGCGTTGGCCGGCAGCATGGGCGAGACATTCAAGGCATCGGCCCGCTGCCAGGCCAGCGCGCTGTGCACGTGGTCGTGCAACTCCCCGCGCCATTCCCTCACCCGGAAAAAGTTGATCCGCACATGGGCGTGTTCATAGACATGCTGGCGGCGCAACCAGGGGTCGGCTCGCACTGCCTCGATGCCCAGTTCTTCCCGTAGTTCGCGCACCAGTGCGACATGCGGTGTTTCGCCCGGCTCCACCTTGCCACCGGGAAATTCCCAGAATCCCGCATAGAAACTGCCGGGCGCTCGCTGTCCGAGCAGAAACTCGGTTGCCCCATCCGCTGCCCGTCGTTCGATGACGGCAGCGGCGACTTCGGTGAGTGTCACGTCGCGTCGCGAGGGGCTGACTTTTTCGCGTGGCGACCGGCATAGTCGCGGGCGAATTGCCAGGCCACGCGACCGCTGCGAGAACCGCGCATCAAGGTCCATTGCAGGGCTTCGCCGCGTGCCGCTGCTATCTGCTGCGGCGAGGCGCCAAACTCGGCCAGCCAGTGAGCACAGATGTCGAGGTAGTGATCCTGACCAAAGGGATAGAAGGACAGCCACAAGCCGAAGCGCTCCGACAGTGAAACCTTCTCTTCGGTCGTTTCGCCGGGATGAATGTCGCCGTCGGCGTTGTACTTGGTCTCAAGATTTTCCGACATCTTTTCCGGCATCAGGTGCCGGCGGTTGGACGTCGCATATACCAGCAGGTTGTCCGGCATGCCGGTAATCGAACCGTCGAGGATGCTCTTCATCGCCTTGTAGCCGGGCTCACCCGACTCGAAGGAAAGGTCGTCGCAGAAGATGATGAAGCGCTCGCGGCGGCCGGCAATCAGATCGACAATCTCCGGCAGATGCACCAGATCATCCTTGTCCACTTCGATCAGGCGCAGCCCTTTGGCCGAGAACTGGTTAAACACGGCCTTGACCAGAGAACTTTTGCCGGTGCCGCGGGCACCTGTCAATAGCACGTTGTTGGCACTGCGCCGGGTAACAAACTGGCGGGTGTTCTGTGCAATTCTCTTCTTCTGCTCATCGATTCCCTGCAAGTCCTCGAAGCGGATACGGTGCGGCAGCTTGACCGCCTCCAGCCAGCCGCGACTCGCGCGCGTGCGCCAGCGAAAAGCCTTGGCCGACCAGTCCGGCGGCGGCAGGGGAGGAGGCAGGATTGCCTCAAGACGATCGAACAGAGCGTCGAGCCGGTCGACCAGGGGAGCAAAAGCGCGGGCGGGGTCAGTCATGATCGGATGACGGAGGACAGATGAGTTAAGCTTGTGGGCTCTTGAAAGCATCGAACTTTAGCAGATTCATGTTTCGATTCCTCCCCGCAATCATCGCATTGCTGGCCGTGGCCGGCTGCGCGCAGTTGCCCGTCGAATCCGCGGCGCGCGCCGATCCCTGCCTGGTCCCCACCGCTTGTCCGGTCTGCCCGGTGTGCCCCACTGCAGAACCACCCAAGCCCGCCGAGAAGCCGTTGCAGCCCGCCGAATGGAGCGATCTGCCGGGCTGGGCCGAGGATGACCCCGGCACGGTGTTCGCGGCCTTGATCGCCAGTTGCCGCAGCCTGGAAAGACAGGCGCAGTGGAAACCGGTTTGTAGTTCCGCGCGCACCATGGACGACAAGAACGCGCCGGCCCTGCGCACCTGGTTCGAAGCCCAATTCCGGCCCTGGGCGCTGGTCAACCCCGACGGCTCACGCACCGGACTCATCACCGGCTATTACGAACCGATCCTGAAAGGCAGCCGCAACGAAAGCCAAGGCTACCCCTATCCGGTCTTCGGTCCGCCAGACGATCTGATCGTTGTCGAACTGGCTGATCTGTACCCGGAGCTCAAGCATCTGCATCTGCGCGGAAGGATCGAAGGTCACAAGCTGGTGCCCTACTATTCCCGTGCAGAATGGACTCCACAAGAGAGCAAGCGCTCACCGGCAGCATTGGTATGGATAGACGACCCGATCGATCTATTCTTCATGCAGATTCAGGGCTCGGGTCAGGTGCAACTCACGGATGGCCGTCGCGTGCGCCTGAATTACGCCGATCAGAACGGCCACCCCTATCGGTCGATCGGGCGATGGCTGATCGAGCGCGGCGAACTCAGGGCCGAACAGGCTTCAATGCAAGGTATCAAGACCTGGGCCAGGGCTAACCCGTCGCGACTGGCGGAATTGCTCAACGCTAACCCAAGTTTGGTGTTCTTCCGCGAATTGCCTGTCGAAGGCAGCGGACCGCAAGGCGCCATGGGGCTGGCCCTGACGCCCGAACGCTCGCTGGCCATCGATCCACGCCATGTGCCGCTGGGTGCGCCGATATGGCTTGCCACGACGAGGCCGAACAGCGGTCAAGCGCTCACACGTCTGATGCTGGCACAGGATACGGGCGGCGCAATTCGCGGCGTGGTACGCGCCGATTTCTTTTGGGGTAGCGGCACCGATGCCGGCAACCAGGCCGGGAAAATGCGCCAGCAAGGGCGGATGTGGGTGCTGATGCCGAGGAGTTATCAAGGTCCAGGCGCTACGAGCAATGCACCAAACTAAGCGCTTGCCGAAAGTTGGCCGTGCCGCTACCGCCAACTTTCACCATCCCGGTGCAGCACGCAAGCCAATTGCACCACCATGGTGCGGTATCCAGCGCGGAGCCAGACCATCCCGCTGATTTGTAATGGATTAGTCGGCAGGAATGGTCATTGCTTTCATGCCTTCTATTCGCGCCTTTGGCCTTAGGGAGCACCACAATGGAGAATTTCAAGACATCCGCCGACGTACTGTTCATTCTGCTCGGCGCCATCATGATCCTGGCCATGCATGCCGGCTTTGCCTTTCTGGAACTGGGCACGGTGCGCAAGAAGAACCAGATCAATGCACTGGTGAAGATACTGGCAGATTTTTCGGTGTCGACCCTGGCCTACTTTTTCATCGGCTACGGCATTTCCTACGGCGTGCATTTTTTTGTAGGCGCGGAAACCCTGGCGCAAAAGAGCGGCTATGAACTGACCAGGTTCTTTTTCCTGCTGACCTTCGCCGCTGCGATTCCGGCGATCGTCTCCGGCGGCATTGCCGAACGCGCCCGCTTCGGACCACAGCTGGCTGCCACGTTTCTGCTGGTCGGCTTCATCTACCCGATCTTCGAGGGCATTGCCTGGAATCATGCTTACGGTATCCAGGATTGGCTCAAGGCCAGCTTTGGTGAAGAGTTCCACGATTTTGCCGGCTCGGTGGTGGTTCACGCTGTCGGCGGCTGGGTCGGCCTCGCTGCCGTAATCCTGCTCGGCGCGCGGCGCGGACGCTACCACAAGGACGGCGGGATTGCGGCGCACCCGCCCTCGAGCATTCCCTTCCTCGCGCTCGGCGCCTGGATCCTGGTGGTCGGCTGGTTCGGCTTCAATGTCATGAGCGCGCAGACGCTGGACAAGGTCTCCGGCCTGGTCGCCATGAACTCGCTGATGGCGATGGTAGGCGGCACGCTGGCAGCATTGGTAGCCGGCAAGAACGACCCGGGCTTTGTTCATAACGGCCCGCTGGCCGGACTGGTGGCGATCTGTGCCGGCTCCGACCTGATGCATCCGCTGGGCGCACTGATTACCGGCGGCGTGGCCGGCGGTCTGTTCGTCGTCATGTTCACGCTGACGCAGAACCGCTGGAAGATCGACGATGTGCTCGGCGTCTGGCCCTTGCACGGCCTGTGCGGCACCTGGGGAGGGCTGGCAGCCGGCATCTTCGGCGCCAAGGCCCTCGGCGGCCTCGGTGGCGTTGCCTTCATGAGCCAGCTTGCCGGCACCGCGCTCGGCATCACGATAGCCGTGGGCGGAGGCATTCTGGTCTATGGCGTGTTGAAAATGACGGTCGGCATCCGGCTGGAGCCGGAAGACGAATATAACGGCGCCGACCTGACCATTCACAATATCTCGTCCAGTGCAGAGCGGGAAACGCTCTGGTAACAGCAATGAACCAGGCTACTTCATCTTCGATGCCAGCTTGATCGTCTCGCCGGCCACCATGAAGGCGCCCCGTCCGCGGTGATGCAGCGTGCGCGGGTCCTTGCAGGCCGGGTCGAGCCAGGCCTTCTGCACCTCGAGCACGAAGAAGTTGTAGCGGTTCATCAGTCGCGTATCAGCCACCCGGCATTCGAGGTTGGCGTAGCACTCGGCGATCAGCGGCGCGTCGACCGACTCGGCAGGCAGCGGCGTCAGGCCGACGGCCTCGAACTTGTTCACGCGGCTACCTGAGGTATTGCCGCAGGCCACCACCTTCTTCGCCAGCTCCGCGGTCGGGATGTTGAGCACGCATTGCCGCGTCGCCTTGAGCGCAGCGAAGCTGAAGTCGCGGCCGCTGACGACGCAACCCACCAGCGGCGGCTCGAACTCCATCATCGTGTGCCACGACATCGCCATGACGTTGGACTTGCCCTTGTGCGCCGTGGTCAGCAGCAGCACCGGTCCCGGCTCGAGCAGACCGTAGACCTTCGACAGGGGATATGAGCGCCTGGTCATTGCCTTATCTCCGTTCACGGCCCCGGACGGAAGCCGGGGCAATTGAAAAAGTCTGCGGCGTTAAGTCGTCAGTTCGCGGATGTGGCGAGAAACGACGAGAAGCTGAGCCGCATCCATGCGCACAATAAATGTGCGACTGACTGAACCGATGAGCTTTACGGCACCGGACATGGCGAGACGTGCCGACTGTTCGACGACAAAGCCCGCCTTGCCAAGCTTGAGTGCTCTCAAATAATAGTAATCCATGCCGCTCTCGGTCAGTTCCACCACGAGGTCGGCCAGGGTTTCGCGATGTTTTTCAGGATCGTCCGCCTGCTCGAGCGCGGCGAGCACGGCAAGCGTTTTTGTCCGCAATCTGGCCGAATGGTAGAAGCGCAGAAAGGGTTCTGCGGCAGCAGTTTTGACCTTGGCCTTTGCCTTGGCTTTCGGCGCTGCCTTTACTGCGGTTTTGGCTTGGGTAGGCATGGGCCTCCGATTCAGAGTTGGATCGACGCCGGCTTGCTGCAAACGCCCGGCGAAACCTATTTGTACTTGCTGAAGACGGCTTTCGCGTCCTGGTGAGC
>Ga0182021_10009416_pt1 | contig 11582 bp, 12 predicted proteins | sample 612E3MmetaG_FD_120493 | JGI IMG/M metagenome (GOLD analysis project Ga0182021, IMG submission 120493) | Permafrost microbial communities from Stordalen Mire, Sweden - 612E3M metaG (Illumina Assembly) | ecosystem: Environmental > Terrestrial > Soil > Wetlands > Permafrost | place: Sweden...
AAATCTCATTATTATATGGCATAGATAAAAGTATAATTAATGATGCTATCAAGAAAGATGAAAATCTAATTGCGGAAACAAATCGCAATAATTTGTTGTTTATTGCTGAACATCCTGGTTGGGCAGACAATAATTTAATGAAAGTTAAGGATTTGATAGGAAGTAGAACATATTCACAAAAACATTTAGACGAAATCAACTCTATTGCAAGTAACGATCCAAGCTGTAACCCTCCCTTTTGGAAAGAATAAGTAACCCTATGAAAAAATTTATCGCAAATAATTGGTTTAAAATCGCTTTAATTATTTTGGCTATATGGGCATTTTATTGGTTTGAATTGAGGCCAAGCGTTATTAAGCAAAAATGCGCAAACGAATTTATCGCAGTATCCGTTCAAGATTATCAAAAAGATTTTTACGAAATGTGTTTGCATGAAAATGGATTGTAAAAAAAAGGAATAAATAATCAAAAAATGGTGAACGAGCGGAGACGAGCAACGCACAAAAAGCCGCTTTTGAAAGCGGCTTTTTGTGCAGTAACGATGGCGCGTCAAAATTGATCGCGGGAGTTATGCCATAAAAAGGAAGGCATAGGAAAGCACCAGCCCCATTGAGGCCACAAACAGCCCGGCGAGGCTCTGCCCTTTTGTTTTTACAAGTAATGTCGCACCCAAAATAGCGGCCACGGGGAACAATGCCAGCATGGTAAAGTCCGCGGCTGGCGATGATATGAGATCAACAATCCGGTCTATGGGCCAAGTTATGATTGCGGGCAAAGCGATGGTTATCTTAAGGCTTGCCGGTGAAAACAACGGCGTATTGACCAGCCAACCGCCCACATTCAGGTAAAAAAAGTCGGAAATGAAAGAACTTAGATTTATCAACCCTTCGCAAAGATAACTGATTGTAAACGGCCCCAAAAGAAAAACAAAACTCCAAACAAGTATCTTTTTATTGCTCGCGCCATAAACCTTGCCAAACATTTTTACCGCTGATTCCCTAAATTTATTCATATTGTTTAAAACGCCTTATTTGTTATTATTATAAGCACAATCTAGCTAAAATATATATAGTGAGCGGCGCAGTGGTAAGGGTACTAATATGAAAAAAATTCATTTGCATTTTGAATTTCGTATAAAAGCGACGAGTATCTTAAAGGGGCGGGTTGAAACCGCTATGGTGTCTTATATTAAGCAAAAGGGCGAACAAAAAGAGGGATGGGGTTTAGCGAAAGAAAGGGGGCACAAAATTTATATACTTCGTTTCAGAGAAGAGATAATCTATGTTGGCATCACCAAACAACCCTTGAATAGTCGTTTCAGGCAAGGTCTTACTGCAACAGGACGGAATGGTTTTTACGGTTATGCTTGGAAATCACTGGCGGTTAAAGGTAAATCTAAAATAATTGACCTATTCGTTTATAAGTTTGGCGATGAAAAATTGAATGATGATGAAATAAGGGACGCAACGGAGGCCACAGAAGCGGAAATCGTTTTTTTAGTTAGAAGCGAAAGGAAGCAGTGGCCAAAGTATCAAACAGAGATTCATTTTCATCAAGCGAACAGCGAAGAAGTTTTGGCAGCTAAGCAGATATACGATCAAGTTTCCAATTCGAGATAATATATATAGTGAGCGACGCGGTGGGGTAAATCAAACCTCAATCGTTTCCGGCCTCAAATCGGGAACATAGACATACCCTTTTTGCCGCTGGATGATGGTTCTAACACTGTCCACGATTCCCCGCTGCGATATTGACAATACCATAGGAATATCGTATTGTTCTGAATGAAGTAATGCTCATTTGAAATATAATCCAGCGAGCGGCCATAGCCAAAAGTCCCGTGATACGGTGCGGGTTTTCTGGCTATGGCCACAATGGTCTAGCATTCATCTCTTGCAGGGGTGGATAGGCTCCGACTATCAGTCGAAAGGAGAAGAGCATGAAATATAAAAGAATGGATTGGGGCACCATGGAAGCAGTCGTTAATCTGCTGGGTGGTATGAGGGGCGTTCGACTATTGCTCTCAGGCAATCTGGATGTAAAAGAAAAAGCGCCTCGTGTTTGGAAGACAATTAGGCTCGGAATTTTTAAGACCAAGGATGAAATCCGAAAGAGCTTCAAATACAATGGTATTAATTTCGACGAAGTAGCTTCAGAAATGCTTAACAACGACTTGTTCAAGTTGGCAGCTGATGAATACGAACTGGAATTGGTAAAGATGACCACAGAGCGGCTGGCAGGCAAAGAAGGAAAAAGCACGACCGCAGAAGTATATGCGGGTGCCAGAAGCTATGGACTCGAGGAGTGTCCGCCGGAAGCTGGACCTGGATTGCGTAGGGCATACAAAAACCGGTCGATAAAAAAAATTTATATCGGCATGAAACCGATTATTTGCGCCGGCAGCATTTATTGCATATTTGCAGTAGAAAGCAGCGAATGGGGTAATCCGTGGCTGAGGTCAACTGTATGCGCTGAATATACTCTATGGGACGGCAACGCCGTTTGGGTTTTTGCCCGACGCGAAGTGCCTAAATTTATTTGAAGCTGGCCCAGGATATAACCTGCGCTTTTTTTATTGAAAACTGAAATACCTTACCCGAAATGTCAGACAAGGGATAATAAGCGATCCGCTTCCTTTATTGTTAGCTCCGGGTAGGGTATCAATTTGACCCAATCAGCGGTTAGAAAATCGTGCACGATTCCCTGCAGGAATTTTTTGACGAAAAATCGCGGTATCGAGTAAGTTGTACTTAGTAATTTGGGCAAGGAGTGATTTGATCAAAAACAAGAAAAGTTGCTTTTCCATCACAAATGCTCAGACTAATTATGAGCCTGTATTTGAGCTGAAATTACGCACACAAATTACAGAATTTTGTATTGTAAATCTCCAATTTTATTAATTTTAGACCACCCCGCCTTGGCGGGGTGGAACAAAATTAATGAGGAGTCCAGAGGAAACATCCTCTGGTCGTCAGGCGTGGTCCATACAACGCCGGACGAAATTTCAATTATAAAATATATATAGATTACTCACACTTCGGCACTTCTGATCAATGTTTAATTTTTGGAAGCTGGAAGTTAACCAAAAATCCAAGGAACTGAATAAGAAAGTCCTTGGATTTTTAAGCTTTAATTAATAATAACTAATTAGCCACCGAGCGTGATGTCTTGATCTTGATACCATGCCAATGCCCGGTAAATTTGTTCGATATTAAAATCGGGCCACATTTCATCCATTACGTAAAAATCGGCGTAAATTGATTGTACTGGCAAAAACCCACTTAATCTTCGCCTGCCGCCCCAACGGATGATCAAATCCATGAAGGAGATCTCGCGAGAAGCAATGCTTTTTACAAGATCATCACTTGAATTAAAATCACGATTTTTTACAGAATAATTAAGATCCCAATTCCAACCATAATTAACAAGAAAATTGATTTTAATGAGGCCCTTCCCGAATCTAGTTCTTTTGGTGTAAGGAAGTAATTCGGCGGGAAATAATGGTGATTGTGTGTTGCCAACGACCAACAAGTCGGCATCTTTTTTGGCTATATATTCAACGGCATTGACGCAGGCTTTTTGAAATTCCTTTATTTGTTCGGAGGGGCGTTTCGTATTATCGATAGTAAACCCATAGAAGGTCATTTCTTTTATGCCTAGTTCTATACATAGATTGTATAAATCAAGCCCTGGTTGGATACCAAACTTATAGCCGTCTTGCTTTTTTAATCCTTTGTTTTGAGCCCACCTTCTATTGCCGTCAGGTATTACGCCAACGTGTTGAGGAAGTCGTTTAAATTTTTTCATATACTTCTATTTATGGTTTTTATTTTTTATTAAACCCATATAAATCATAGTATAAGCATCTTTATCGGTAAATAGAAAATTTTCGAGGTTAAAATCGTTCTCATAAACTGCGTGTTGTGGCGAAAAAGCAAGCTAAATAGGGCTGCAACTGGTAGTGTTAACCATAGCCAACCATTATAATGGGAAGTGGCCGGGCTTCTGTATAAATCATCCAACCTGAAAGCCAACACAAATATCAATTTAATTAGCCTGCCCTTCCCGCAGATCTTTTTTTAATGAGAATGGCATTGAGCTTTATTGCTTTTTAGACTACGGGTTTATCCGTGGAACAAAATTAATGAGGAGTTTTCAGCGAAGCGTAAGTAATCTTAGAGGAAACATTCCATATCCCGAAGCAACGGGATACGATTCGCTAGGGTCGGCAGGCGTGTTTCATGCCACGCCGGACTGCCGGGCGGGTAAATTGAAAGCTATTGTTTAGAGGGGTTTTTTAGTATTGACAGGCAACCACGAAAGAAATAAAATAAAAATTAGATAATATTGAGGTAAAAATTTTTTTCCTGAGTGAAAGGACAATTAGTCTGATCACGAAGACAAAAATCGTGGAAAATTATAATTTTGGTATTGGAAGCGCACCCGTCGTTTTTGGCGACAAAAAAGAGCGGGTTTTTTTGTGTCTTGAACATGCCAAGCAAAACTAATTAAGCGCGATCCCGTTTTACTAAAAAGGTCGAAACGAAGTTAATACAATAAATTCAACAAATACTAACACAACAAACACAAACACAATGAAAAAAATATTAGCATTAATGACGATTTATGGCCTGATGGCATTATCTTGTCCGGCCGCAACAATGGCTGCCGACGGCGCTAACGTTGCTGATACCACTGCCTCCGTCACCAACGTTCTTCCTGTTTCCAGTGAAGTAGCTATTACTCCGGCTGCAATTGACCTGACGGAAAATACTACGACCGCTGTCGCGGTAACCGCGACGGTCACCGACGATAACGGTTGCGCGGATATCACCGGAGTAACCGCCAAGCTTTTCAGGACCGGCGTAACGGATGGCGCGGGCTGCGCGACCGATCCAAACAATTGCTACGCGCCAGTCGCGATGACCACAAGCGACTGCTCGGGCACAGTGGCCCATTATACGGGCACAATTCAAGTCCAGTATTATGCCGACCCGACAGACGCCGGTCCGTTTTCGGCCGACTCTTGGTCGCTCCACGTTATTCCGTCTGACCATGTAGGGGCCGGAACCGCCGGAACCGACGATACTGCCGCAATGAACACGTTAACCGCCTTGAACGTTAGCACGCCAATCGCTTTCGGAGGCTTGGGTCTTAACGGAGTCACTCCGGATACCACTGCCTTTGACACGATCGTGACCAACACGGGGAACAAGGCAACGATCGGGGTCGCGGTAAAAAGCGGTGATGCAACCGCCATGACTTGTACCACCGGAACCATACCTGTCGGAAACGAAAAGTATGACGCGGTTTCAACAACAGCATACGCGAGTAAAACAGCGTTGGTTGCCAATACTGAAACAGCCGCAACGGTAGATGGCGTAAGCGCGGCAAAGGGTGCGACCGGCAATACGGATACCATCGGTTGGGGATTGCAAATGCCGGCAGACGGTGTTGCGGGAACTTGCGCGGGAACAGTCGTTTTCACCGCAATTTAGGACTATGAGTCTTAGGACAGCGCTCGCATAATGAACGTTTGAAAGAAACTGGGGGTGGAGAATGGGAAAAACATTCTTCACCCCAATGGTCCGGGATATTGAATTTCTGTAAATATTTGCTTTAAGTATATGGCAATAACCGTGCGCCAGAAGGCGATGCTTCCCATTTTTCGATATCGGATTATGAAAATATTCAATGAGAAACTGGTGGTGGCGTTGGTTGGCGCATTTGTAATTGGCCTGATAAACGTTCCGATTGGTGCGTTTGCGGCAACTTCGCCCGGTCTGGGAAGTTTGACGGATTATTCCGTTTTAGGCGCTTCAGCGGTTACGTGTACGGGTGCGACCATCACTGATGGAGCGGTGGGCGTCAGCGCAGGGACCGAGATTACGGGTTTTCCAACTCCTTGCAGCGCCGGAGGCGGGACACATTCCAATGATTCGAGCGCTATCGCGGCCCAAGTCGATAACCTGAAGGTGTTTGGGGATCTTGATCAGGATTGCGATCATACCTACTCATCCGGGCAAGATTTATCCGAGCTATCTCCCCTCGGGCCGGGTGTTTATTGTTCCGATGGAAGTTTTTTACTGTCGGGAAATTTAAACCTTACCGGATCGGGCGTCTGGATATTTAAGTCCGCATCGACGCTTGTTACGTCTGCCCATTCATCCGTTACGGGCGGAAATTCTTGCGATATTTGGTGGCGGGTTGGCAGTTCCGCGACAATCGATACGGATACGGCGTTAAAGGGAAATATCTTTGCCCACGATTCTGTCACCTTAAACGGTGGGGCTATCTTGGACGGCCGGGTCATGGCGCGAATCGGCGCGGTGACATTGGATGGCGATACAATCTCTGAACCGACATGCGCCGTTCCCGTGTCCAGTGATGTAAAAATAAACGGAACAGACGAATCGATCACCCTGACCGAAGGTGTACCTACCGATGTAACCGTAACGGCCACTATTACCGATAATAACGGTTGCGGAGAAATTACCGGGGCGACCGCCAAGCTTTTCCGGACAAGCATGACAGCAACTTGCGCGACCGATCCAAGCAACTGTTACGCGCCAGTTGCCATGACCACAAGCGACTGCTCGGGCACAGTCGCCCATTATACAGGTACAATTCAAGTCCAGTATTATGCCGACCCGACCGATGCCGGTCCGTATGCAGCTGATACATGGTCGGCCCATGTTATTCCCTACGACGGCAGAGGAGCCGGAACGGCCGCCGACAACACCATCGAGATGGCAACGTTAACCGCCTTAACCGTCAGCTCGTCAATCGCTTACGGTGGCTTGGCTCTTGGCGGAGTCACCCCGGATACCACTGCTTATGACACGATCGTGACCAACACGGGCAACCAGACAACGATCGGGGTGACGGTAAAAAGCGGGGATGCAACCGCCATGACTTGCACTATCGGGACCATACCTGTGGGAAATGAAAAGTATGACGCAGTTTCAACAGCGCCATATGCGGGTAAAACGGCGTTGACCGCCGGTCCCGCAACAGTAACCGGCGTTAGTGTGGCAAAGGGAGCGAGCGGCAACACGGCGACCATCGGCTGGGGCTTGCAGATGCCGACCAACGGCGTTGGCGGAAGTTGTTCGGGAAAGGTTGTTTTCACGGCGATCTAGGGCAAGGCGTGTTGGAATAGTAATTACATAATCAGGGATAATAAATTTTTATAAATATTTGCTTTAAGTTCATGGCAATAACCATCAAAGAAATTACAATGATCGGCTTGGCGCTCCTTTTTATTTTGCCAGGCGGTCCGGTTTTTGCGAACGATCTTCCGGTTTCCAGCAATGTAGATATTGTTCCGGCCGCGATCGATTTGACGGAGGCTACGGTGACTCATGTAGCCGTGACCGCGACCGTTACCGATACCGATGGCTGTGCCGATATTACCGGAGCGACTGCCAAGCTTTTCAGAACAGATTTAACAAGCGATTGCGTCGCCCCTAATCCGAATAATTGCCTCGCGCCGGTCGCTATGACCTTAGTTGCCTGTTCTGATACAATAGCAACCTATGCCGGCGACATTGAAGTCCAGTATTATGCCGACCCGGGCACATGGTCGCTCCATGTTATTCCATCTGACGTAAGCGGATCCGGAACCGCCGGAGATGACGATACTGCCGTAATAAACACGTTAACCGCTCTGAACGCAACCTCGTTGATCGCTTATGGCGAGTTGGCGCTTGGCGGAGTCACCCCGGATACCACTGCTTATGACACGATCGTGACCAACACGGGCAACCAGACAACGATCGGGGTCCAGGTAAAAAGCGGCAACGAAACCGCCATGGTTTGTACCACCGGGACTATACCTGTAGGAAACGAAAAGTATGACGCGGTTTCAACAGCGCCATACGCAAGTAAAACAGCGTTGACTGTTAGTCCCGTAACGGTAGCTGGTGTTAGTGTTCCAAAGGGAGCGAGCGGGAACACGGCTACCATTGGTTGGGGATTGCAAATGCCGGCTCATGGCGTTGGCGGAAGTTGTTCGGGGACGGTTGTTTTCACGGCGATCTAAAAAATACGATAATAACATGACAGAAACGAGCACAAAACAAAAAAGGGCCGTTCCATTTCTCTTTGCTTTATCAATATTTATGCTGACGGCAAGCGCCTGCTTTGCCGGTTTGGGCATCAGTCCGTCGCAGATTATCGCGCCGAACTTGTCAAAAGGGTCGCATCTGGAAAAAACCTTTATTTTGAGCCGTAGCGATCCCGTGGAAGACCTCTACTTTAAGGTAACAATGGAGGGTGCTACGAAAGATTGGACAACTTTGGATAAAGGTACGGAATTTTTTATGCCCAAAGGCCAGCAAAGATTTCCCATTACGGTCATTGCCAATATTCCCAAAGATGCGGCTAACGGGCAGTATAAAGGCGGCATTCGCCTGGATTCATCGTCAAAAAACCCGGGAACAAGCAGCGGCAACGGCGCTTCCGTTTCTTTGTCCGCCTTGATACAGACAGACTTTACGATAACAGGCGAACAAATATTGGAATATAATATTTTATCGATCGGAATCCAAAACAGCGAGGAAGGATCTCCGCTTGCGGCATCAATAACTTTAAATAATACCGGCAATGTTGAAGCCAGGCCCACAAAAGTTCATGCCGAGGTTTTTGATAAATTCAATACAAAACTGCTGGAATCGCAGGACATTGCCCAAATGGGGTCGGTGAAGCCGTTTAGTACCGGAGATATCGCGATCCCGATCCAGACCAAACTCGGAATCGGCCAATATTGGGCGCGGATTTCCGCCTACAGGGACGAAACTGTGCAAAAGGAAGAAAACCTGGTGTTTGAAATTGTGCCGGTGGGCAGTTTGCAAAAAACCGGAAACTTAAAAGATCTGATTTGCGCTAAAACTGCCGCTATTGGGGAAACCATAAAAATCAACGGCGTATTTGAAAATACCGGCCTGTCCGATTATTCTGCGAAATTAGTTGCCGAAATATATAAAAACGACAAACTGATCAAATTGGTCGAAAGCGATCTTGCGGACGTGACTGCGGGAAAAACCGAAAATTTATCCGCCTATTTCGCGCCGGAGGAACCGGGCGAATACACCGTAAAAGCCCATGTTGCTTATTCCGGGAAAAAAACACCGGAAAAAGAAACTCAAGTCTTGGTAAGAAATGCTGTTTTGCTGGCAAGTCTTGCAAGCTTCGGCTTGTCCGGCTTCATGCCGTGGGCAGCCATATTTATACTTTTTTTGATCGTGGTAATAATCATTATGGCGGTAATATTCAAGAAAAGAAATACCAATAAAACATGACAATTAACAGCATTGTGAAAGCGCCGACATATAAATTAATTTTATTAACGAAAGCCTTTTTCGGATTTTTTTGTAGCCTTATTTTGCTGAATATTTTTGTCGCACCCGTCTTTGCAAACACATCCGTGATCTCGACCGCTTCGGTAATACCGGTTTGCGGGAATACTGTAAAAGAAGAAGGCGAGGCGTGCGACAACAGCGATTTGGGCGGCCAAACCTGCCAAAGCCGCGGATTTTTGGGCGGGAATTTGTCATGCAATACCGATTGCACATTTAATACTTCCCAATGCGCCCGGGAAAGCGGTGGTGGAGTCGGCGGTGAGAGGAGGCTCAATCCATTGAGCGATCAGAGCTTGTCTGGCGCCGAAATTCAAAAAACGGATGCCAATAATGATGGCCGGGTCGATCTTTTGGATTTTAATATCTTAATGGTCAATTGGGGAGCAGTTGGTCCTAATGTAGCCGATTTTAACAAAGATGGCATAGTTGATATTTTTGACTTTAACTTATTGATGATTTATTGGACATTATAGAATTTTAATCATGAAAAAAATCATATTTATAATCACATTGGGCTTCTTGGGAACATTGATCATGGCGGCGCCGGCATTGGCCGCTACGGTCTTGTTGTCGCGATCAAGCACTGCTGTCGTCCAAGGGGAAAATTTTGATATGGCGGTTGCGATCGATTCCCAGGGCATTAAAAATTATACCGCAAAAATACTGATCCAATATCCCACCGAACTTTTGGAAGCGATATCGTTTACATTCGGGAGCGGCTGGATGGCGCTGGCGCAGGCCGGGTATGACTCAATTGATGACGCAAGGGGCGTTCTTATCAAAACTGCCGGTTATCCGGGCGGATTTTTTGGGCCAATAAATTTCGGCACCGTTTCGTTTTTGGCTAAAAAACCCGGAAACGGAATTATTAAAATCGGAGCAGCCTCTCTTGTTCTTGATGGAGCCAACCTTAATGTTTTTAAAGATACCTTTGCCCAAAGCTCAATAGAAATAACGTCATCGCAGCCGCCCGCAGAACAAACTGTCCCATTGGTAAAAGAAGTCGTTCCGGCGCCGGCGGAAACCGCGGTACCCGTTCCCGCGCCGGCTTCCACGCTCGTTCCCGTTCCCGTGCCATCTACCAGGTTGACTCCCACAATTTTTGATATTTTAACCCAACCGGGGAGTGAGCAATCGTCGGGGAATCTATGGATACCCATTCTTTTTGGGGCCGTAATTCTTGTGCTGGCTGTCGGAGGTTATATGATTTATAGAAAAAGAAGAAAAAAAGTTTATAATGGAAAATAAAGGGCGCGTAAAATAATCGGGGGGAGAAGAAAAATATGCCAAAAATTGAAAGGATGGCTTTTGTCCTGATAAGTTTTCCGACAGGGTCGCGGGCCTTTTTGGACGTTGTTTCGGTGATCAGTAAATTTGAGTCATTTTTGCTGGGATCAATTCACGTACCCAGTCAAAAAGGAGAGGAATCAGTGTTTGGAATATTGGTTAGGGCCGACACCGACCAATTAGGGGCGATAACCGGGATGATAGGCAAAATTTCCGGCGTGAAACTCAAGTCAGCCGTTTTGCCAATAGATGAAAATGATGCTCCCAAAAAATCTTAGAAGAATAGAAATATCGGCGCTGGCGAGTTTTGTTTTGATCATCCTGACTTTTTGGTGCAATCTCTGGATTTTGGCGGCGGATACAAAAACAAGCGGAGTGGAAACTAGCAGCGGAAGACTGGTTTCCAGGGTCGCGCCGGGTGAATTTCTGCCGATTTCGGTCAAATTAATAAATTTTGGACAAGGACAAACGGTTGACGTTAACGTTGATTACCAGATTCTTAATAGCAACAATATTGTTGTATTATCGAACAGCGAAACGGTAGCCGTCGAAACAACGGCCAGTTACGTAAAAAACATCCAGATTCCTTTTGATCTGCCGTCCGGCAAATACAGTGCTTTAAGCAGTATTACTTACGGAGGCCAGCTGGTTCCGGCGACTTCAAAATTTGAATTCACCGTTGAACGTAAAATCGCCGGAATTTTTGTCAGCCAATTTATTCTTTATGGAGCTGTTACGATATTGGTTGGCATCGCTTTTGCTGTTTTAGGCCGATTGATCATAAAACGCCGGGTTAGCCGGGGAGCTTTGCTGGAATATCCCCAAGTGCCAAAACAAGACAGGCTATTTTATGAAATAATCAGCGACACGATATCGCAGATGCGTTCCCGTAAAGGCGACCAGGCGATCCAGATAGCGCAAAAGATAGATGGT
>Ga0182021_10009417_pt1 | contig 11581 bp, 5 predicted proteins | sample 612E3MmetaG_FD_120493 | JGI IMG/M metagenome (GOLD analysis project Ga0182021, IMG submission 120493) | Permafrost microbial communities from Stordalen Mire, Sweden - 612E3M metaG (Illumina Assembly) | ecosystem: Environmental > Terrestrial > Soil > Wetlands > Permafrost | place: Sweden...
GTACCAGGTGCCATCCGAAGGACGGTAGACCGCGATATCTGTTTTACCGTCACCGTTGTAGTCCCCCGTCACCGGCACATCATGGGTGATACCCCACCACTGATTGTAGGATGTTCCTGGCGAGCCTGACGGGCGAATATACCAGTAACCATCCGAAGGCCTGTAGACTGTTATATCTGTCCTACCGTCGCCGTCAAAATCAGCGACCGTGGCCTTGCCTACCGTTTGAGTCATTGAGGACGACGTACTCCCCGAAAACCAACTATCCCCTGCATAAACCGCGGAAATTGCATGACTGCCCCCATTGAGAGCTGCTGTGGTGAAAGTTGACTGACCGGAAGTATTCAGCGCGCCGGTACCAATTACCGTAGTTCCATCTTTAAATGTAACTGTCCCCGTAGGTTTCCAATTAGTCGCCCCTCCGGGCGGGACAACGCTGACTGCAGCCGTAAAAGTCACGGACTGGTTTAATGTAGATGGATTTTGGGATGATGCTACAGCGACGCTGGTTGCAGCCTGATTATTGGTTTGTAAAAAGTAAAGTGATGTACTGGGCGCGAAGTTAGCATCGCCACAGTAGCTGTAATACATATAAAAGTTGTATCCATTACCTGATGCAAAAACCCAGCCAAAAGTAGTTTTACCCGAGCCATCCAAAATTGAAATTGGATTAGATCCAAGAATACACATAACTGCTCCGGTAGGAGTACCGGTATCCGGCGCTACAGCGGTCACAGTATTGGTAAATGCCACCTGCTGGCCGGTAACCGACGGATTAGCCGAAGAAGAAATAGCGATATTGGAAACCTTGGAACCGGTGTTAACGATTTGATTCAAATTGCCAATGCTGCCGGCAAACTTACTATCGCCGCTGTATGCGGCACTGATGGTATGACTACCCCCGAACAGAGCTGATGTGGTCAGGGATGCTTGCCCGGAACCGTTCAGAGTCGCTGTTCCCAGAGTTGTAACGCCATCCCGGAAAAGTACCGTGCCCGTGGGCGTGCCGGTAGCCGGTGGAACGGCAGTGACCATTACTGATAAAGTGAGAGATTGACTGCCAATCGAAGGATTAGCCGAAGGAGTGAGCATGACATTGGAAAATTGTCCTCCGGCGCTGGTTATGGCCAGGCTGTGGTAACCACCGGCGGCAATTTTCTTGACTCCGTGCAGTCCGTTTACCTGGACGGCAGTGTTACTATTACTCAATGTCATGTTACCCAGTTCGCCATCGGCATTATAACCAAACGACCAGACAGTGCCGTCCGATTTTAATGCCAGACTGTGATAAAAACCGGCGGCAATTGCCGTCGATCCGGTTAAACTGCCAACCTGCATCGGCATACTATTGCCGGAAAGGGAGTTGTTAGTGGAACGCCCGCTATTATCAGGAATCCGGTCTGCTTGAGGCAGCATGCCTGATCCGGCGGTTTGGAGGTTACCATCCGGCATCAATACCGGGCTTACGGGAGGAACCATCATGTTAAAACCCATATTGCCGGAGTTCAAAGTATTCATGTTATTGGGTCCGGTGGGTAAGCTGCTGTTGTTGTTTGTTCCATTCCCCAATTGTCCTGAGTTGTTATAGCCCCAGGCCCAGACCGTCTGATCCGCTTTGAGCGCCAGGCTATGATAGCCACCCGAGGCAATGGTAGTTACACTGTTTAGCCCTGTAACCTGGACGGGAACATTGCTGTCAGAAGTTCCTCCATTACCCAATTGCCCATAGTAGTTATAGCCCCAGGCCCAGACAGTGCCATCTGATTTTAATGCCAGGCTGTGATAAAAACCGGCTGCAATGGCAATTACATTGGCTAAACCGTTAACCTGTACAGGAACATCGCTGCTCGTGGTAGTTCCATTGCCCAGCTGCCCATAAGAGTTTGAGCCCCAGTCCCAGACGGTGCCATCCGACTTTAATGCCATGCTGTGATAATAACCCCCGGCGATGGCGGTCGCATTACTCAGGCTGCTAACCTGAACCGGAATATTGCTAACAGTGTTATTACCGTTACCTAATTCCCCGTCGTAATTGTAACCCCATGCCCAGACAGTGCCATCTGATTTTAACGCAAGGCTTTGTTGTATACCACCGGCAATAGCCGTCATACTGCTTAGCCCGCTGACCTGAACCGGAATGTTGCTATATGTGTTAGTTCCATTTCCTAATTGACCGGATCCGTTATTACCCCATGCCCAGACAGTGCCGTCCGGTTTTATTGCCATACTATGATATCCGCCGCTGGTAATGGCCGTAAGCCCGTTTAAATTACTTACTGGTACCGGGATAACAGTACCGCTTGGGGCGCCGTTACCAAGGTTACTATAGAAATTCCAGCCCCAGGTCCAAACGGTACCGTCTGACCTGACCGCGGCGCTAACAGAACCTAGAGCACCGGTGGCATTAACTTTATTAATGTTACTCAAACCGATGACTTGAACCGGAGAGCTACGCATGGTGTACGTGCCATCACCAAGCTGTCCATAATAATTTGCGCCCCAAGTCCAGACACTTTTATCCGACTTTAATGCCAAATTATGAGATGTGCCGCCACTGATCGCGGTCACCCCATTTATACCGTTAACCTGAACCGGTGTGGTACTTAACGTGGTAGTGCCATTACCTAATTCTCCATCGTAATTATTGCCCCACGCCCAGACATTACCGTCCGATTTTAATGCCAGGCTGTGACGTCCGCCTCCGGCAATGGCAGTAACACCGAGCAGGCCGCTGACCTGGACCGGAGTACTGCTATTCGAGGTAGTGCCATTACCCAATTGACCGGATCCATTATTACCCCAGGCCCAGACAGTACCGTCCGATTTGATTGCCAGACTGTGATACATACCGGCGGCGATGGCAGTTACTCCGCTGAGACCGCTGACCTGAACCGGAATGCTGCTACTTGTAGTCGTGCCATTACCTAATTGGCCGAATCCGTTATATCCCCAGGTCCACACAGTACCGTCCGACTTCAATGCCAGGCTGTGATAATAACCGGCAGCGACGGCAGTAATACCGTTAAGTCCGCTAACCTGAACCGGCACGTTACTATTTGTGGTAGTGCCATTACCCAATTGACCAAAGCTGTTATATCCCCAGGCCCAGACCGTGCCGTCCGATTTTACAGCCAGGCTTTGACCGTAGCCGGCGGCCACTGCATTTATATTTGTCAGCCCATAAACCGGAACCGGGCTGGCGCTATTTGCCCAGTTCGCGTTGCCCAGTTGACCGAAGCCGCCACCGCCCCAGCTCCTGACCGTACCGTCAGACTTCATCGCAAGGGCAAAACTATATCCGGCGGCAACCGACGAAACTCCGTTAAGGCTGCTGACCTGCACGGGGGTATTGCTGCACGTTGTTGTCCCATTCCCTAATTCTCCGTAAATATTCATTCCCCAGGCCCAAGGGGTCAGATCCGGTGATAAAGGCCCAATTGGGTCGGAAATAGCAGTCTTGCTGCCAGAAGTAAATCTCACTCTAAAAACGTCCAGCATGTTGTAGGCCAAATTACTGAATGTAGCTTGACCGCTGCTGTCAGTAGAAACGCTGAGAGTGCCTCCTAAAGCGCCGGTCCCTGTCGCCGGGTCTCGATCCGCGGAGATGATTACCCCGCTAAGCGGATTGTTACCGCTATCATAGGCCGTCACTATGGCATGGGTACTAAAAGGATAGTCTATGGATAAAGTGCTGGACGGCTGAGTATTTATTTGCAAGTGGTCCGCGACAACTGGGGTGAAATCGACCCATGTGTAGATTTGTCCGGCATCGACGGTCATGGGTAAGCCGCCGGCAGTAGCCACTACAGTGTTACCCTGGTACAAATTGAATGATTTTATGGTGGTAGCATCGCCTGCGGTGTTATCTCTTATACCAACGAACCATCTTTGCCTCCCCGGGGATGTTTTCGCTAAATCACTGAAATCGAACGTAAAAGTCCCATCCACGGCAGTAGTAGTACCATCGAATGCGTAGTTACCGCCATTACTGGATAACGCATATGAATTCCATGTAGTAGTGGGCGTGGTAGCTGTGGTCGGGCCTATTCCCAGCGTTACTGCAACCTGTCCGCGTTTAGCCGCGTTCAGGGTGATTTCAGCTTTCATAGTCGGAACGTAACTTGACGGACTAACGGTGATGGTGTAACCGGTACTTCCCTGGAATATTCCGCCGGAAACCCGGTCACTTGTTGGCCAGGTGCCATTTGCCGGTACAGCTGAAACAGTACACAGTGAGTCATATGTTATCCAGATAAAACCTGAATTCCAATAATTGCCCCAGGAATTGGCAATCTTAAAGGCTCCCTTTTCGCCCGCATCTACAATGCCGTTTCCGTTTAGATCACACCAGATATTGTCGTTATAACCAACAACCGTCATCGCATGAAGGCCCTGAGCGGTATTTTTCTCATAAGTGGCAATATATTGTCCATTAAATGCGTCGTCAGCGGTTGTCGCCGGATCGTTGCCGACCGAAGATGTCACCCAGGAAAAAATATAAGTAGCGATGACCGGTATATGACCGTTAGTGAGTGAAGTTTTAACATCATTAATAAACATATCTGTATTGGAATTATAAATAGCACCTGAACTTTGGATACGGGAATTGATTGCATTATTCCAATCAGCGGAGTTCATGTCCCAAGCCCGGAAGTTGGAATCATAGGGAAAAGTCGCCAATCTGGCTGCTCCATTTTTTAATTCCAGATTATATGCATCGGAAAACCAAGAACCGTTATCTATCCCACCGTTAATCTGGTTATAAGTCCACTTCGGTGAAAAGATATTACTGGTATTGCCATTATTGGCAATTTCCCCGCGCGCTAAATTATTCTCATAGGTCATTTGGTAATAAGTAGTTGCCCAGGTTGTACAGGAATTGAGACTGCCCTGGTTGCCAATGGGCGGAAATGCCGTAGATTGGCTATTATCAATCGCATCAGGAAGCGAGGTGCCTAATATACCTGCAGTCTGAATATCACCCCCTCCGGAAGTCGCAAAGACTGCCTCGTTACCCATCGGCGCTAAATCCGTTTGGGCTGGGGATAGCGGGGCTTGACCTTTACTTTTACGAGCGGCATTGATACGTTCAAGCGCTATTGAGTTTAAGCGAATTTTCTGAATGACTGGGAAATTCTGCTTCATCCATGCAGCTTGTTCTGGCGTAGGAGGCAACAAGCCGGTAGCATGGATCACGGAATCCTGTGCAAAAACACCGTTCGGAATTGCAGCCAGGATAGTTGTAGACAGCATGACCAGGACAAAAAATATTCCTGCCGCTTGTTTAAATCTCATGCTCATCTGTACTGCTCCTGATATATATACTTATTAACATATAATTCCTAACCAGGTGCGGTTAGGGTTTAGGCTCAAAGGTATGAGTTTAGAATCCCTGTCCCGACACTAATTAATTATCATTCGCAATAAAAAAACCGACTTTAATAAAGTCGGTTTCACTATTGACTCCCTATCACTTAAGTGACCACATTACAGGTGATAGTTCAAAGCCACTAAATATATTACATAGAACAATTTACATCAGATAGGGTCCGTATGCAACAATCTTAAGAATGATATTTTAGGTTAAAAAGGACTAATCCTTTTTGTATGGTTTCATGGTATATATTTCATTTACACTATTCATAAGAATATTCTGCCGAAAATACTAGCATTGATTTGTATCTTTGTCAATTTGAAATTGCAAGGCATCAAATGGAGGATTCCAGCCTAATGCTCAAAAGGAGCATACTGAGCAGACTTGTTCATCAATAACTACCGATTCAATTGCCTTAGCACTGTTGTGTTAATGCCAGCTGATGCTTTCCGCTGATTTTATTGCTTGGCCGTCAATTTTTCCCGAGTCTTCTCTGACATTTTTACTAATTCAGCCAGTGCTTCCTCACGCAAGATACCGATCAAGTCGCTTATTTGTTGCAGCTCTTGTGTCAGAACTTTAATCTGACTATTGAGTTTATTAACCGCAGTCCCCTGTTTCTGACCATCTTCTTACCGGTGCTGGCAGAGCTTCTCCAGGGAGCCGAATTGGTCTAGTGCGCTTGCCAGTTTCTCCGGCTTTACCCCCGCTTTCGTTATAATCCGCTCCCAGTGGAGTATATCGTTTTGTTTTATACCAGCTGCAATTAACGTTTCAGAAAAGTCCACGGCGATTATACGAGCTTTCGATTTGGCTTCAGCCTTCTTAGCTTGTATCCGCCTGAATGCTACAGCGGTTTTATTCCCTGCGTCTTTATACCTGCTTTATCAAGTGAAGCTTTAACGGTTTCGTATTGAGACCAGGCAAAACGAAGGGCAATATTACTCCCGCTCGGCATATCAACCGGAGATGTGATTCGGGTGACAGTGCACCCTTCACTGTCAAGTACTTTTTCAGCCTCAGCCAATGTGGCAATGGTTTGGAAAAGTATCACGCCATGACTCTTTTTCGGTGTTTGTTCACCCGGTAGAACAAACGGGGTGTTTGAGGTTTCGAGTGGCTTCCCGGATTCAGTATTAAGGTCAGATCCACCACTTTTTACTTTAGGCCATGTAAAAGACTGCTTGGGAGATTCCTGGGCGGTATTCCCTTCCACTACCTTGTTTGACACCGTCGGCCAAATAACGGGCTCTACATGCTCCGGTGTTTTTTGAGAAGCGGTATGAGGTGCCACGCTGCCAGGATTCATGTTTGACACCTTCGGCCAGACAACGGGCTCTGCATGCTCCGGTGGTATTTGAGAATCGGTATGAGATGCTGCACCGCCAGGATTCATGTTTGATATCTTCGGCCATACAACGGGCTCTGCATGCTCCAGTGGCGCTTGAGGGGTAGTGTGAGCTATTCCGCCGCCGCTTGTATGGCCCTTTTTTTCAGCTTCTTGTTTAGCCTTAATTTCTTTAAATTCTTCGTCAGTCAGAGGTTGCAGAGAAACTACTGCGCTATTTACCATATCCAATATGAAAAGGGTTCTGCACTTCCAGCAGCGGTATGGTCCCTTGAAATTTCCTCCATCGACAGAGAACTGTCCCATTGTTTGACAACTCGGACATATTATTTTCGCAATCATTTTCCGGTTCGCTCCTTTCCTCTCATCCGTAAACTATGGCCTTTATCAATAGTTATATTAAGCTAGTAAACAATTATGATAATTCTAGTTCCATTGACGAAAGTAGTCAATATCAAAATTAGAATAGCTGTGTTGCTTCAAGTTGCCAAATCAAAAACCAAAAACGTTTTGCCTAAAAATCCGCGTGTTCCTTTGAGTTCAAATATATGTTTGCTTCTACCCAAATGATTATTTTCTTTTGCCGTAAGAGGATCAAGCCAATCAGCCTTATCACGAGCCCATTTCAGCCACCTGAAAAGTTTTTCCCGTTTTTCTTCAATGGTAACCTCATTTATTTTGCTTTCCAGACAGTCAGCAAACCTTCTTATTTGCTCTGCTTTATACAAATCTGAAGACTTTTGTTCTAACAATTTTAACTGCCCCAATTGTCCCTTTCTCATTTGCTCTAAACGGAGCTGTCTTTCTTGCTCGTCCCATGCTCTTTGTTCTTTCCGTCTCCTTATTTCCTCGAGACCTCGACGCTTATTCCCTATGACAAACATATCCAAGAGGATCTTTCCCACCTGGGCTTCCAGAGATTCATTATCCTTGTCCTTGTATTCCAGTTTGGTCTGCTCATTATTAGTTTGCCCACCCCTTAGAGAGATTGACAACATCAAACGTGGATGGGATTCACCATTATTCTTGGAGGACAGCTTTTTTCTCGCGTCTTCTTTTATCTCAAAATTAAAAGCTGAATGCATAACAACGAAATAGGCTTCATCTTTTTTTTGTTCTGAATATTGAACCTTAACTTGGGTACTTCCCTCCATCTCTTCAAGCGTATTTATTATTATATCCAGGATTCTATAAGTCCTATTTATGTTTGGTTCTGAAACATTAATCGGCATAACAGGCTTATTATCTCGATATTCGATCTTTACTTTCGCATACCAGTTTGAACTGAAACTAGCCTGCTTTAGGGCCTTGTCGCGCTTTTTTCTGTAAATAATTTCTGCCTGATGCTCCGTAATTAACTGGTGTGGACTTCTCAGTTGGCTTTTCACCTGGAGTTGAGAACATATTTCTTTGATAAGCTTTTGTGTTTCTTCAGTTAATAAACTAAATTCTTCGTCAGAAACCAACTCAGCTTCCGTTAATTTCTCAATATCAGTTTTGAACTTAATAAAATAATTCCGGATATGATTCCTGACTTCTCCGGTTACTTTTGGCAAATCTGTTCTGGATACTTTTTGTCCAGCTTTAATTGTTGCCCAATAACCAAGGGGAGGCAGCGGAATTCCAAGCGTCTTACAATGTTTCCGCAATCCGTTGTCGGACGTACCCTATCTCTTCGAAACGGTAGTCATAGGCTCAGACCACACCTCATTATATAAGGCTTCCCGTTCATCAGCAGTTAAAACTCTAAAATCCACAAAACCACCTTTATAGACCTAAGTCTTCATGCCATAAATCAGTTGACTAACTCTTGCAACTTTTTTAGAATGTCGATCATGCCGCCGGTGTCTTGTCCACAATAAGTCAAGAGGTCAATGCGTACCTTCTGCCGTTCCACATCCGAGATATTACCAAAGGCAGCCTCCATGAATTTCAAACTAGCTGTTGTACCTACGCCTATCTCTAAATCGTCGTAACTCAGACTAGTTAGAGCCGGTAGGACATGCTTCAAAGAGGAACTTCCCAACTGCTGCGGGTGGTAGTAGCTGAAATCCCTGAACGGCACATTCAGGTCGACGATGCGCCCGATGATGCTCTCCACCCACGCTTGATATTCCGGGAAAGCCTTCGCTAGTTCTTTCAGCCGGCTTTTTTCAAACGCTTCATAATAAACCAGGATGTTGCCCTTCGGTCCGATATCCCGCTTCAGCTCTGCTAAAAATGCCGGACGTGGATCGTCTTTCCCTTCGGCCAGAAACTCGTAGTGCTCCACCATCGCCCCCGGTTTGGTGATGACATGCAAAGAAAACTGGAAAGGGATGTTTTGGTACGGACTGGTTCCGTCATATATCGGCACACCGGTCGCAAATGTCTCAAAGTCCATTAAGTACAGCGGATACCTCAGGCCTTTTAAAAAACTCTTAATTTTGGCAAGGTCGATGTGCGGGCGGCCGCAAATCACGCAATCTTTCTGGATCTGCTGTTTATCGTTCAGCTTAGTGTCTTGCGGGATGCTGGAGATATCTATGATTCCCTGCGCCATCAAATCCTCCCCCAACTTCTTGCCCGAGTAAAGGGTCATGACGTGGTGTTCAGGTAGATATTTCCAGCACTCCTCCTGCAGCAGGCAGGAGTAATGGTCATTGCAGTGCCTGCCGATGGCCGTTTCCGGGCATTCGTCCGAGTCGATCACCGCCAGCATGTTCTCGATGCGTTCTTCCAGCCCATCGGCAAATTCCGCCAGCCTATCCGTCACGTCTTCGGTCACAAAAAGCTGCCGAGGGTCAATATCGCCGTGTTTTACGTATTCCCGGTTCAGGTGCATTATGTAACAGCGGTCGATCTTCACTCCGTTCAATTGACAGCAATGCCGTTGGAAAGCGACGTCGTACAGTTGCTCATCCTTCACGTCATTGGTGCTTTTCACCTCCACAATGTCCCACGACTCACCGGCAGACGGGTTAAGGATGTCCACTCGGCAGTACAAGCGATTACCCGAAAAGCCCGCCTCAAATAACGGCTTACGCAATTTCAGAGAAGCCGCGGTTTCCCTGAGGTTCGCTCCGATGTTCTCCTGCTCCAGCCTGATACCGCCGGGATACAGCTGCTGTGCCAGCTCCCCGATCATATGACCCTGGTCAAAGACGTGCTGGGTGGCCGCATCATACGCCGGCAGTCTGGCAGCTTCATTTATCGATACCCACAACAGCTTGGAGCACTGCAGGCCGTTAATATATTTAGATTTAGAGAGATTTCTACGTCTATTCAATGACTTACCCCAAAACTTCGTTTCAATTTATAGTCGACCTGTGTAAGTGGAACACCTCCTTGTACTTTTAAGAACCCGTCTCATTCTAAAGCGGCCACATAAATACATATTACTTTGCTGGACGAAAAATAGCACTATTTGGATAATAAAATACCGGGTATAATAAATCCTTATGGTATTACAACATTTCCCTAATTGTACACCCTGATAATATTTTATTTTATCTTTTAACAGGGTACAATATTGCACGAACACCTGGTGCAAAGTAAAAAACAATTAACAGATCGGGAAGTTGGTAAGGATGGTAAAAGAATAGCCACAATTGAACAATCCCCAAGCATTGAGAAAAATGCCAAGCTTATTGCGGCAAGCCCCTTCATGTTGGAAATACTTAAGAGGATTGCAGAACCTATCGGAGACGAAGATTTATCGGATAATTGGGAATGGAAAGGGGCAGCTATAAGTGATATAGTATGCTCGGCAATTCAAATATCTCGAAGTGACGAGTGATCCTACTACTAGCGTTTTTAGCTGTGAATAAAGAATTACATAACCTGTGTGATATACTTGTAACAAGCACAAATACGTATATGTAATGAAGTTAATGGGTGATTTTTGGAGTCATGAGGAAGTAGAAGCAATCGTCGCTGACTACTTTAAAATGCTAGATAATGAATTGCGAGGGATTCATTACAATAAAACCGAGCATAGGCGTGCATTATCTATATTACTTAACACACGCTCCGATGGATCTATCGAGCGCAAACACCAAAATATAAGTGCAGTGCTTATCGATCAGGGGTTCCCTTATATCGCTGGCTACAAACCGCTACGAAATTATCAACAACTCTCTATGATATCGTCTCAAACAGGCTCAAAAACAGCACCGACCTTGTTAATCTTGTTCGTGAGCAAGTTAATGAACCGGCTAAAATTCCAGAAATAGATGATATATTAGCTTCATTGGTGAAGCCACCTTCAATCCCAACTTTAGAAAAGCAAAAATTGAGGACTGAGGTCCGAGAATCAATCGTCAAATATAGTGTCGATTATTTAGCACAAGAAGCTACAAATCTTTCCTTAGGTACAGCCGGAGAGCAGTTCGTTATTCGTTTCGAGCAAGCCCGTCTCATTCACGCGCGAAGAGACAATTTAGCCTCCAGAGTCGAACACATAGCGGTGACACGGGGTAGTGGTGCTGGCTACGATGTGCTTTCTTTTGAAACAACAGGACAGGAACGACTTACAGAAGTGAAGACTACATCCTATGGGCTTCTTACTCCATTCTTTGTTAATCGAAATGAAGTAGACGTTTCCCAAAGAACCGCAGCCAAATATTATTTATACCGTACCTTTGACTTTCGCCGTCAGCCAAAAATATTCACTAAACAAGGAGCGATTGACAGATCGTTTAAGTTGGACCCTACTCAATACGTAGCGAGTATTGGGTAACATTAAATTTACCTGTTGCATTACCGAATAGTGAACACTTCGGTTTTTCAGGTAGCAGCGGCAAAAGAAGGATCGGATATCCGTATCATTAACGAGCCCCTTCAGGGCTCATCCGTGTTTCTGGTGGAGACGGGGGAGA
>Ga0182021_10009418_pt1 | contig 11581 bp, 8 predicted proteins | sample 612E3MmetaG_FD_120493 | JGI IMG/M metagenome (GOLD analysis project Ga0182021, IMG submission 120493) | Permafrost microbial communities from Stordalen Mire, Sweden - 612E3M metaG (Illumina Assembly) | ecosystem: Environmental > Terrestrial > Soil > Wetlands > Permafrost | place: Sweden...
TCCACCTTGATCTTCTCGATCTCCACCTCGATGATCTCGTTGATTTTCTCGATGCGCTCGGCCAGATCGACGCTCTCGAGGAGTTGCTGCTTTTCCTCGATGCTGATGGGTAGATTGGCGCAGATGTTGTCGGCCAGCTTCGAGGGATCCAGCGTCTTCATCGCATTCAGGATCGCATCATAGTTGACATGGTGGCTGAGCTTGGAAAACTGCTCGAATACTGACTGCAGTCGCTTGATAAGAATATTGGTCCGTGCGCTGGCCACCGACGATTCCTCGAGAATCTCGACGTCCGCCACGAAAAAACCTGGTTCGTCGATCAGGCGCAATGCCCGTACGCGCTGGATGCCCTCGACCAGCAGTTTGATGTTGCCGTCGGAGAGCTTCACGGTCTGAACAATGTTGGCAACGGTGCCCACGCTGTAGATATCTTTCGCCTTAGGCTCGTCGATCGAAGCATCGATCTGAGTCGCGAGAAATACCCGCTTGGATCCCTCATGTGCGAATTCGAGCGCTCGAATCGAGGAAGGGCGCCCAATCACGAATGGAATCATCATGTGGGGAAATACAACCACGTCTCGGATCGGGATCATGGGGAGACGTTCTGTTCTCTTGGGGGGATCTTCGTTCATCATGCTTTCAATTATCCGGCCTTTTCAAGCAGCGTGAATACTATCTCTTTGTTCTCCACCATTTCGCGAGTGGCGATGAATTCCTTCACCTTCTTCTGCGATGGCAACTGGTACATCACATCCAACATAAGATCCTCGAGGATGATTTTCAATCCCCGCGCTCCCATTTTACGTTCCAAGGCTTGTTCGGCAATTGCAACAATCGCGTCATCCGTAAACTTGAGCTTTACATTTTCGAAATCGAAGAGTTTCTGATATTGCCGTACGAGCGCGTTTTTCGGCTTGGTCAATATCTCGATCAAGGCGTTGCGATCCAATTCAGATAGGGAGCCGATGACCGGCAGCCGTCCGACGAACTCCGGAATCAGGCCGAACTTGATCAGGTCGCGTGGCTGCGTCACTTCCAGAATGTTTGGCGGAATCGGTTTCCGGTTTTTCGTAGTTTTTTCGGACAGGAAGCCGAGGCTTTTTTTGCCGACTCGCCGCTCGATGATTTTTTCGAGACCTATGAACGCGCCGCCGCAAATAAACAGAATGTTGGTGGTGTCGATCTGGATAAACTCCTGGTGCGGGTGCTTTCGACCTCCTTGCGGGGGAACGTTGGCGATCGTCCCCTCCAGGATTTTGAGCAACGCCTGCTGCACGCCCTCGCCCGAAACATCACGCGTGATGGAAGGATTCTCGTCCTTGCGAGCAATCTTGTCGATCTCATCGATGTAAACAATGCCCTGCTGGCACTTTTCCTTGTCTCCGCCGGCATTCTGAAGGAGTTTGAGAATGATGTTCTCGACATCCTCACCCACATAGCCTGCTTCCGTCAACGTCGTGGCATCCACGATCGCAAAAGGGACGGACAACATTTTTGCCAACGTCTGCGCGAGGAGCGTCTTCCCGGTGCCCGTCGGACCAATCAGCAACACGTTGCTCTTCTGTAGCTCCAGGTCACTGCGCTTTTTTGAAATTTCCAGGCGTTTGTAGTGATTGTAAACTGCGACTGCCAGTTTCTTCTTGGTAAGTTCCTGGCCAATAACGTATAGATCTAGAAACTCTTTTATTTCCAATGGTTTAGCTAGTTTTTCCCCGATGGGGGAAGTCACGACATCATCCGCGATGATTTCATTGCAGACATCAACGCACTCATCGCAAATATAGACGGTGGGACCTGCGATGAGCTTCTTTACGTCATTCTGGCTCTTTGAGCAAAATGAGCATCGCAGGATGTCGTCGCGCTCGTCGTCTTTTCTCAACGGGAACCTCCAGCTGGGACTGCTTCCAGCTACTCTTTCTTGGAGATGACCTGATCCACGATACCGTACTCTTTGGCTTGTTCGGCCGTCATGATGTAATCGCGTTCCACATCACCCTGGATTTTCTCCACCGTTTGCCGCGTGTGCCGTGAAAGGATGACATTCATGGACTCGCGCAACCTGATGATTTCCCTGGCATGGATGTCTATATCGGTCGCTTGGCCTGAGAGGCCGCTCATCGAAGGCTGATGGATCAGAATCCTCGAATTGGGGAGCGCAAAGCGTTTGCCCGGCGCTCCGGCAGCCAATAGCAACGCCGCCATGCTTGCAGCCTGACCGATGCAGATGGTAGTGACATCCGGCCGGATAAACTGCATGGTGTCGTAGATCGCCATCCCGGCCGAGATGGCTCCCCCGGGGGAATTGATATACAGCGAGATGTCTCTGGTCGGGTCTTCGGCCTCGAGGAAAAGCATCTGTGCCGTGACGACATTGGCAACGTTGTCATCGATCGGCGTGCCCAGAAAGACGATATTGTCTTTCAAAAGCCGGGAGTAAATGTCATAGGCGCGTTCGCCCCGATTGGTTTGCTCCACTACCATGGGTATTAATGCCAATGCTTCACCCCTCGCTAATAGTAGCATTGCGGAAGATGAAATCAAGCGCCTTGTTTTGCAGCAAATACATCCTAAATCCCTGAAGACGTTGATCCTTTTCGAATTGCGCCCGCAGGGCGACGGCCGACTTGCCGCTCCTCTGCGCCATCTGTTGAAACTCGCCGTCGAGCTCAGCTTCCGCTACCTCGAGGCTCTCCTGGCGAGCGATTGCATCCAAAACCATGCGCCGCCTCACCGACTTCTCGGCATAGGGTCTTTGTTCGTCAAAGACCTTTTTCCAGTCGATGGACGTCTTGCTCACATCGATGCCTTGTTGGACCAGATTGGCCGCGATCCCGCGCGCATGCTCCTCGAGTTCATCGTTGATCATGCTTTCGGGAACGTCGAACGAGAGGCGTTGAACGATCTGATCCAAACCCGCTTCTCTCGCCTTCTCTTCGGCATTTTGCCTGGCCTTCGTTACTAATTCATCCCGAATGCGTGCGCGCAACTCCTCCAAACTGGCCGCGCCAACCTCGCCTGCAAACTCGTCGGTCAGCTCAGCGAGCTGTTTCTCTTTTATTTCCTTTATTTTGACATGGTAGTGCACGCGCCTTCCGGCGAGCCGCTTCTGACGGTACTCCGCCGGATAGGTGACGTCGAAAGAACGGGTGTCATCAACGCGCGCTCCCAGGAGATTCTCCGTAAATGCGCGATTGGTCCGCTGAGCGCCCACGATAAGAGTGGCATCATCCTCGTGGATTGGTTTGCCGCCGCCCTCGAACTCGCCGTCAAGGGTAATGGTGACATAGTGACCGTCATGAACTTCCCCGTTTTCCACGGGGCTATACTGCGCGTGTTCCTGACGGGTGTTTTCCAAGGCGCTCTCCACATCCGAATCTTGAACCGAAGGCGTGGGGATGGAGATGGTAACACCTTTATAATCAGTAACTTCTATTTTGGGCAAAATCTCGAAGGAGACCACGAACTTGAGCGGCGAGCCGGGCTCTGCTTCCACTTTCTCAACCTTGGGTTCCGCTATAGGTTCCAGTCCTCGCTCGGCAACAGCCTGCTTCCAGGTGCGGCTGATGATTTCATGGGTTACCTCGCTGCGCAATTCAGAAGCGTACCGTTGCCGGATAATACCTAAAGGCACCTTCCCGGGCCGAAATCCGGGAACTTTAACTTCCTGGGTGTATTTCCTGGCGAGCTGCCCTATTTCCTCTTCAATCTGCTCGACAGGCACCTCTGCGATGAGGTTCTTCCTGCAACTGCTGACGTCTATTATTTCCAGATTCAAGGGTGTTTGTTTCCTTTTCTAGCGCTCTGAAGGCTCCCCGGCGGATATGAGCCAGCCTTCCGGCGCACATGGTGCGAAAGGGGGGAGTTGAACCCCCACCCCTTGCGGGACTGGATCCTAAGTCCAGCGCGTCTGCCAATTCCGCCACTTTCGCAGCAGTCCGGCCTCTAAGCTCTGTTCCGGAATTTCCCGTGGAAAAACTGGGACCGGGCGAGGCGGGAAGTAACGCAAGAAATGCAAATTCTGTTCGCTGACCAATTGCGAAATCTAGCAAACACAAGTGATAATGTCAACTTGATCCAATTGTCGTTTCAATTGGGGACAGCCCCGAATGGCACTTCGTTATGTTTTAGCGAAGAAGGTCAGGCGGGAACCCCTTCGGGGTTCCTGAGCTCCGCGCTTTTCAGAGCAGCCGCTCATGCGCCCGGGGGGCGCACCCATGTGCATGAAAACGGCGGCATTCAACCACACTTATCCAGCCCGTCGGCAGAGCTGTGCATACCCGCAACGGTCGCGATAGAAAAGCAAGTCATCGCCCCATGACTAAAAGGTGAGCCTTCTCTTTTTGTGGGGCTGCCCTTCGATATGTTCCATTTCTGCTGCAAATCTCAGAAACGTATCCCAGCCTTGCCTGCCGTGCAATATTCCGCTCCAAAGCTAATCGCATCTAGCCGCTCTTATTACATAGAACCCAAACATGTAGTTTGCAACATGAGGACTGAGGAGCTTGGTATTTCTAAGTATGGCAAGCCCGTCAAAAAACGTAAGAAATTCCAATCTGGTTTGCACGTCAATTTTTGTGAGATCTTCGCTTTCATGAGCCAGAAACTCCCTTATGATCCTAAAGTCTTCCCGTTCATAGAACTGCCGGCGCAGCCGGATCAGATGTTCCGCGCGTTTTTGTGCCCCTGTCTCGCATATTCGACGAATCCTTTTAATAAGGCCAGAAAGGCCAGCAACGCACTTATCGCTGGCATAAAGGCTGAGATCGCCATAAATCACCTTCGCGTGGCAGTATTCTACTCTTGTCCAAATAAAGACTCATTCTGTTTTATTCTGACCTTGATAACTGGTGGGGTGCAGCACCTGTGAGCTTTCGAAACCACTAGTCTCTCGATTTCAACATGCTGGAATGACAGTGCCGTTCCTGCCGATCCCAGATCCAAAGTCCCGAACACCCCCTGTTTTCCTTTGTGGACCTGAAATTTGATGTCGTGTGTCTGTTAAGATTGTCTGCAAAGGAGGCAGACAATGAAACTTGGAGTAATCGAATATATGGATTGTGCTCACCATTTGCCTGGGCATAAGAAATGCGGGATTCTGCATGGCCACACCTACAGAGTCGAGGTCATTATCGAAGGCGAAAACAAGATGGGAATGATTCTTGATTTCGGCGATTTGAAGGCCCTGCTGCGCGAGACGCTTGGCTTGTATGACCACCGGTGTTTTAACGATTTTCTCGAGTATCCTTCGGTTGAGAACATCTGCGAGATGATCCACCATAAACTGGAGGCCCAGCTGAGAATGCCTTGTACAGTACGGATTTGGGAAGGCGACGGCAAATGGGCGGAAGTCTGATGACTCACACGTTGCGGAAGGAGTTGCCGAAATCCCCGCGCTTTGCCGTATCGACCGGCCCATGCGCATCAGCCCCGCACTCGAAGAGATTTGAATGGCGGGAGGCAGCCTTCATGGCGCTTTTCTGCTCGCCGGCGCATACCATGTCACAAGTTCATTTTGCGGTGCCGGCTGTTTGATCGGACCAAGATTGGGATATAGCGTTGGGCTGAAAAGGAAGCGTGCGAGACCAGGCGCCAGCTTCTGCAGATCCTCGACTGTTTTTCCCGCAGCCCCGGGTTTTGCGGTGGAGAACCAGCCATACTCGACATCGAGCGCTTCGGCAACTTGCTTTAAAGGCTTGACCTCGAGCGTACGGACGCTGTCTATCGTGAGCGGGCGGACAATCAAGTAGCGGAGGAATTGATCGAAGGACTCCGTGATTCGATCTTCGAGCACATCGCCGGAGATTGATTTCTCGTAGCGGAAAGGGACTACGGTTGTCTGGGCGGGAATGAAGTCCAGCCTGAGAGTCACATTGTTGTTGGCCGTAAGAAGGTCTCCAGCGGTCGCCCATTTGGCTGCCAGCCGCGTTGCGATCTGGGTCGCCATATCCGTCGTGATTGTGCGCGAATTTCCCAACGCTTGCATGGTCACCGGCATCGATTCCCAGAGCGGAATCGGTTCTAGATCGGGCGCCGCATGTGCGACTTCGTCCATCAGCACCACGGATGCAAACGCATACCAACGCAGACTAGCGTCCTCACCGGCAACGTTCACAGGAAGAAGAGCGATGCGAGCCCGGGCGGGAAGCACCGGAGCCGGACGAGGCTTATGCTTGAAAATGTGGAGGAGGCATCCTGTCTGAAAAAGCAGAACGAGGAAGGCGAGCGAAAGGAGGAAGGGCGCAACCATGCTCTTCTTCGGGCTGCGCCTTGGCGTCGATGAGGGTAAGTGCATTTTCACTATGTCTCCAAGCATCGGTTCTTGAGATATATCAATGACAGTCCGCAGATTCACTCCCTGCCAGGGCTCCTGCAAGGGCCTCCGCAAGATGCACAGCCTCGCGGCCGGTCGCGTGCCGGATTTGCTGGCGGCAGGAAGTGCCGGATGCAACAATCAGGCTGTCCGCAGGAGAGCTCCGGATCGCCGGAAAGAGCCGCATCTCGCCGATCTGCAGCGACAGATCATAGTGCTCCGTTTCATAACCAAAGGCGCCTGCCATGCCGCAGCACCCGGAATCGACCTCCCGGGCAATAAAGCCCGGCGGCATCTTCAGCAGCCGAAGCGAAGGGCCTGATCCGACCAAGCTCTTCTGATGACAATGGCCGTGCAGCAGGACCGACCGTTGCACGCTCAAAAACTTAGGCTGCCACTCGCCGGCGTCGATGCAGCGGCACAAATATTCTTCGAGCGACAGGACTCGCTTCGCAAGCGTCGCAGCCTCTCTCGTTCCCAGAAGATCCGGATAATCATCGCGCAAGGTAAGGATGCAACTGGGCTCGCAGCCGACGATCCATGCGCCGGACTCGGCTGCCGGAGCGAGCCGCGCAACATTCGCACGCGCCACCCTTTTCGCCTTGGCGAGAAGTCCCTGCGAAATCATGGGCCTTCCGCAACAGGCGACCTTGGGAACGGACACTTGTGCCCCGCTGCTCTCCAGTAGCCGCAATGCAGCGATGCCAATCCACGGCTCATTGTAGTTGGTGAAGGTGTCATTGAAAAGGACAACCTTGGGCGATGAGGGCGGAAGCGTTCTTGGCGGATGCCTGCGCAACCAATGCCGGAACGTCTGCCGCGCAAAAGGAGGCGTCTTGCGGTCGGGATGAACGCCGAGAATGCGTGCCAAAACCCGGCTCACAGGCGGCCAGCGAATCGCCCAATTGGAAAACGAGGCGGTTGCCGAACCGAGGCGGCTGAGTGCCGCGATGTCGGCAAACGCACGCGCGCGTAGCGGAACACCGTGGCGATCGTAGTAGTGCGCCAGAAACTCATATTTAAGCTTCGCCATATCGACATTTGCCGAGCACTCGGTCTTGCAGGCCTTGCACGCGAGGCACAAATCCATAGCTTCATGCATCCGCTCGCTTGAAAACTGTTCGAGAGGGAGACGCCCGGTCAGCGCCGCGCGCAAGGCGTTGGCACGGCCGCGGGTTGAGTGCTCCTCATCTCGCGTCGCCATGTAAGAGGGGCACATCGCGCCGGTGTCGACCTTGCGGCAGACGCCCATGCCATTGCACTGCTCGACGGCGCGCACGAGCCCGCCCTCGCGTGTAAAATCGAGGTACGTCTTGATCTCGGCGCCGGCGTGCCCCGGCTCGCTCCGCAAGTGGCTCGTCATCGGTGGCGCGTCGACAATCTTCCCGGGGTTCATGATGCCGGCAGGATCGAAGGCCGCCTTCAGTTCTTTGAAGGCATTGTAAAGACGGTCTCCGAAGAGTTCGCGGTTCCAGTGGCTCCGTGCAATACCGTCGCCATGCTCGCCGCTCATCGCCCCCTTGAACTCGACTACCAGATCCTTCACGGCCGCGGAGATGTCTACCATTTTCCGTACGCCGGACGGATCTTTGAGATTGATTACGGGGCGTATGTGCAGGCAGCCAACCGAGGCGTGTCCGTAAAACCCAGCGCTGGTGTGATGCCGCTCCAGAATATTCCGGAAACGCCGAACGTACTCTGCCAGATGTTCGGGCGCCACGGCCGTATCCTCGACAAAGGCCGTGGATTTGGCGTCTCCCCGGGTGCTGGCGAGAAGCCCGACACCGGCCTTGCGAACGGCCCAAACGTCGGCCTGCGCTTCGGGCTCTTCTACGCGCAAGCATGCAGTGCCCAGTCCGCCTGTTCTGAGTCGTTGCTCGAGCCGCTCCAGCTTGTGCTTGACCTCCGCAGAGCTTTCGCCGAAGAACTCGACGATCAGGATTGCCGCCGGATCACCTTCGACGAACGTCATCTTGCGCGCGAAAGCGGGTTGCAGTCTCGTAAGGTCAAGCAGAACCTTGTCGACAAGCTCGACTGCCGCGGGCTGCAGCGCGAGAATCTCCTGGAGAGCTTCCAGCGCAACAACCAGGTCCGAGAAATGGACGATTGCCAGCGCCTTGACAGGAGGTTCACGGGTCAGATTCACACGCGCTTCGGTGCAGGTCGCCAGCGTGCCCTCACTTCCGACAATGAGTCGGCAGAGATTCCCGCCGGCCGCTCCCAGCACTTTGTCGAGGTTGTATCCTCCGACACGCCTCATGATTTTCGGATAGCGCGCGTCGATTTCTTCCCGATTCTCGGCGACCAGCCGTTGAACGGTGCGATAGATTCGCCCTTCGAAATTGTCGGACGAACTCTTCCTCAGGAACTCTTCCGCGCTCACGTCTGCAACATCAGCCTCGCCGCCATCCGAGAGCACCAGCCGCAACTCGCGGATATGGTCGGCGGTTATGCCGTATAAAATGGAATGCGCCCCCGAAGCGTTATTCCCGATCATTCCTCCAAGCGTCGCGCGATTGCTGGTGGCAACATCGGGCGGAAATCGCCATCCGGGCTTTTGCAAATGAGCGTTGAGCTGGTCGAGGACAATTCCGGGTTCCACGCGAGCGAAGCGCTCCTCGAAATTCACCTCGAGAATCCTGTTCATGTATTTGGAAAAGTCGATCACGACCGCGGCGCCGACGGTCTGTCCAGCCAGGCTGGTTCCGCCCCCGCGAGGCAAAACGGGCAAACCGTGATGCGAGGCCAGCGAAACGGCCGCCGTCACGTCGTCACGCTCGCGAGGCATCACAACGGCTAGAGGCTCGATCTGATAAATGCTCGCGTCGGTGCTGTACAGGAGGCGCGTGAATCGGTCCGTGTGAATTTCACCGGAAAACTCCTGCCGGAGCTCCGCGGCATACTCCTGGATAGATTCGTCCGTGCTTTTCACGGTGTATCCTTTACCATAAAGACATTTCCCTACCAATGGATTTCCGGTACCACACCGGCAAAGTCGCATCTCTAGGTTTTACGCAGTTTATTCAATTTGGACGAAAGAATTTTGTCCTTGCTGAAACTGTAAGGGTGCACGCACCGGCAAGCCCCAAAGTGGCGTGAGTCCATAAGCGTGAGGATATGCCCGCTATCGGACCTGGACTTGGACCTAAACCTCGACGTGGACGTGGACCATCAAGCGTGAAGTAAGCTCTCGCAAGCAGGATGCTCGCGAAAATCTGTCAAACACAAGAACGTCCAAGTCCAGGTCCAAGTGGGAAAAACGGCTCAAGTTAGCGTTTATGGAGATCCCGCTCTTGGGCCGTAGCTGTACCGCCCTTTGCGGGATTTGCCAGTGTCTGAATGTCAGTGACAAAACACAAGGTAGGTCATGCTACATGCACTGTACATAAGGAGAGATGGCATGGGTTCAGAACGTAATCGTAAGCCGCAAGACTTTGGACAAGAATCGGGCTTTGCGCTTCTGATCGCTTTAATTGTGCTTGCACTGCTTTCGGTCCTTGGGCTGTACCTCAGCCTGGCGGCCACGGCGGAGGTCCGCATCAGCGACAACTATGAAAGCTATGTACAGGCCCGCGCGGCGGCTCTGGCAGGTTTGAGTCATGCGCGCGCTCTCATGAGGGGTCTCCGCTTCGACGATCTTCTGCAAGGGCCAGACGGAGTCCATAACACAAGCAAAAGCAGCTTGGCTCGCGCCAGAACTCTGGCGAACCGTACGCCTGTCGATTGGACCGTCGCCAGGATGCTCGACATCCAGGATCCCAGCGCGTCGCTCGCGGGCCTTGTCGACGATGGAACCATGAGCATGGGCAAAAACGCGGCCGGCAACGGAGTGGAATTGATCCCGCCTTTCGGCATCGCGCAAACGGTGAAGAATCCGTCCGGCTCGGGTACTGTGGTGGTCAGCAGATACTTTGTCAAGGTATCCGACAACAGCGGCGAAGCAAGTGAAATTGCGGCGGATCCCGGCAATGACCCGTTCCACGATGGTGACGGCCAGATCATCGTGCGCTCGATGGGGGTTGCCCAAACGTTCAGCGAAGAAACAAAAAATGGAGCGCGCAAAAACTCACTTGTGGTTTTCGAAGCGAGATTCAAACACATGTCCATGTTCGAACTCGATTCACCCCTGGTGGTGCAGGGGACAGGCGTCGATTGTTCTTCGGCGGACATGTTCGGCAGCACTCTCTTTGCGATCCAGGGCGGCGGCGCCAACTATGGGATCTCGACGATCGACACGAATAGCACTGACGGCATTTTCCCCGCCCAGCAGATCTTGACACGTCTCACCGCACAGCAGGGGCAGAACATTCAGGGCGCTGGGAAGCAACCTTCCGTTCTTGACTTCAGCGCTGCAATCCGCGCGAACGCGGATAAGAAGCTGCTCCTGGACGGGGCATACGTCTCGAATTTCATAGCGCAAACTGTCCCGCGATTTGCCGACTCATCCTATTCCGGATCTCAGATATGGGGGGATGCGGCCCCGGCGCAGCTAGGCCATTATGATCCCTCTCAACCGCAGAACGCTCCGGGGCAGACTCCCAAACTGACTTACGTGAATGGCGACCTCTCCGTGGACGGAGACCTCGTAGGCGCCGGCCTGCTTGTGGTCACAGGAAGATTTACTGCCTCAGGCAATTTCACATTTTGCGGCCTCATTCTAGTAATCGGCGCAGGAGAACTCAACATCGGCGGGACGTGCCACGTGACCGGAGGTGTCTATGTTGCGCGCCTGTCCGGTATGGGTGCAGGTGCGAGTTGGGGTGTGTCGAAATTGACTGTGAAGGACAGTGCCCGCCTCAATTACGATAAAGAAGTGGTCAAGATGGCAGTGAGCCTGTTGCCGCCCCTTCAACTGAGTTTTCGCGAAATCACAAACATCATTGACCCGTAAGAGTTACGCCTTCTGTGGCGCGCAACCGGGCGGGTATGCATCTTATGAACTGGACCGCCTTGGAATCGTGCTCGAGACCTTTGGCGCTTTGGCAATTGAATCTTACTCGTCCGACCTATGAAGAAAGAACTTGCATCATCGACAGCCGACCAGCTCGCCATACCAGTGGAGCTTATTGAGCGCCGCATCTACCTCATTCGCGGCCAGAAGGTCATGCTTGATGCTGGCTTGGCCGAACTGTATCAGGTGACCACAAAGCGCCTCAATGAAGCAGTCAAACGCAATCGCGACCGTTTTCCTGGGGACTTTATGTTCCAGCTCACTTTGGAGGAAGCTGATTCTTTGAGGTCGCAGTTTGCGACCTCAAACGTGACCTTTCA
>Ga0182021_10009419_pt1 | contig 11580 bp, 7 predicted proteins | sample 612E3MmetaG_FD_120493 | JGI IMG/M metagenome (GOLD analysis project Ga0182021, IMG submission 120493) | Permafrost microbial communities from Stordalen Mire, Sweden - 612E3M metaG (Illumina Assembly) | ecosystem: Environmental > Terrestrial > Soil > Wetlands > Permafrost | place: Sweden...
CCAACGAGAAGTCCAAACATCAGGTTAACGACTTCAAGAAGATCGTCGTGCAATTGAAGAGGTCCAACGCCAGGCTCATGTCGCTGCAGGCACGCATGAAGAATCCGAAGCCGGCTTCAAGGAGGATCACTTCAAAGACCTCAGCCGGGAACAAACCGCGATCGAAGCAGCGCGTGTAGTCCTTCCCGCCGGGTCGGAGGATCCGGATCGCAGGGGGGGCGAAATTGGCCCATGAAGAACCCTGATGAGATGGCACAGTGGCGGCATCGTCCGTCCGCAACGCGGGACATGCAGCATGCATGTCCCGACTGCGTGTTAAGGCAGTGAGTGCCAGGAAACACAAGGACGCTGACAATCCCAAGCCGGACCGGCCATACAGAGGTATCGGCAGATCGCACATCAACACCCCCCCTGCCGGCAGCTCGTTGATCTGAGGGGATTCAGGATGACAAGGGAGTGGATCGAAAAGAGTCCGAGCATCGTGGTGGTGCGGCACGTTTAATTCACGGGAGGATACTCATGTCAGAACAAGGGAAGGACAATCCATTGGCCTCCGCTGTTGAGATACGGATCGAGCGATTGAATGCCGATAAGACCCGGAAGGACATCGGGTCGGAAACGGTGTATCATGTATACTTCGAGCTCTCAGATTCTCCTCCGCCGGAATGGAGGCGTATCTTTGCCCAGGAATGGAACAAATTGAATCAGACCCAAGAGGCAAACATCGACGAAGCGTTTCTTGTGCTGCATTGTCCGCTACAGGAGATCGCCGCTGCGCAGTTGCCGGCATTGAAGAAAGCCGTCGCGTCGTCGAATGAAGCATACCAACGATATTCCCAGGAGGAGGCAACGACACTCGAGCATCGAGAAGATGCATGGAAGCAGGAACGGAAAGACGTTGACACGATGGCCACATCTTTGCGGTTCGATTAGAAGGTCCGGTGAAGAGCGAAAAGGTGACTGCCCGTCAGGTGGGAGAACGAGAACCGGCTCCCTTCACCCCCATGTTGTATGACCCGCACAATTCCTACCAGGAGTGAATGATGATATTCGTCGTTTCCATTGTTATTGCCATCGGTGCCCTCTTCGTGTGGCGGGGCGCTTCAAGCAAGTTGCGGCAGAACAACATTGCCTATCGGTCTGTTGCCAGGGTGAGTTCTCTGGCAGCGGCGTTTTTTGGCGCTCTTGCCTTGCTCCAGTGTTTCACGCAAGTCCCGGCCGGACACGTGGGCGTGGTGGATTTCTTCGGCGTCGTGTCGGACCAAACCCTTCGGGCCGGTATCAATCCGGTGAACCCGCTGGCGACCGTCATCAAGTATTCCATCCAGACCCAGGAACACAAGGAAACCATGCAAGTGCTCTCGCGCGAGGGCCTCACCATCGGACTTGAAGTCAGCGCACTCTACAGGCTCAACCCCGACTCCGCGGCCCGCGTCTACAAGACTGTTGCCGGGGGTGATTACGAAACCATCATTCTCATACCCCAGTTCCGCTCCATATGCCGCGCTGTCACGGCAAGCTTTCAGGCCAGCGCTCTGTATTCAACCGAGCGGGAGCGGCTCGGTGCATCGATCCAGGAGGAGCTTGCAAAGACCGTCTCCCCCCGTGGCGTTACCATCGAGAACACACCCATCCGCAATGTGGCCCTCCCCTCTCAGCTTACAGAGGCCATAGAACAGAAACAGCGGGCCGACCAGGAAAGCCAGCGCATGGAATTCATTCTCACCAAGGAGAAACAGGAAGCGGACAGGAAGCGGATTGAAGCCAAGGGCATTGCAGACTTCCAGGCCATTGTCGCTGCGGGGATCAGCGATCAGTTGCTCCGCTGGAAGGGTATTGAAGCAACCGAGAAACTGGCAACCTCGCAAAACACCAAGATCATCATCGTCGGCTCGGGAAAAGACGGGCTGCCCGTCATTCTTGATACGAAGTAGTTCCGAATCGATGCTCAGCACTGCCGATTGTCAGCGATGATGTGATGGTCGGTCTCGACGCGAGGCATGCCGCCAGAACATTGGTCCGGGCTCGTCCGCCTTCGACCTGGATGGCAGCAACACAGAGCTTGTTCCCGTCGCTCGCGTCATCACCCTCTACCCCGCCTGCATCGACACTGCTGAATCAACCAGTCATTGGAGAAGACCATGGCCAGTTATGTGGGATTGTGGATAGACCACAGGGAGGCAGTCATTGTAAGCCTCACGGGCGAAGTCGACAAGACAATGCGAGTCATTTCAGACATGGAGAAACATGTCCGGTTTTCGGGCGGAGCACAGAAGGCCTCGTCAGAGGACAGGCGCGATCGACGGTTCGAGGGACATCTTAACGAGTACTATGACAAGGTGGTCTCGTGCATTCGCAATGCCGATTCCATTTTGATATTGGGTCCTGGCGAGGCAAAGGGGGAAATCAAGACACGTCTCGACGGCGAATCCCTCGGGGGACTCGTCGTTGGTATCGAAACGGTCGACAAGATGACGGATCGTCAGATTGCCGCCAAGGTCCGGCGGCACTTCATCCACTAGCATTCGTTGACGCACTCTGCTTGACGGGAGGCCCTGCACAATAACTCACCACCATGCGGATTCTCCCGGGTCCAGATCTCGAGCATCCATCACTTGCATAGTGCGCTCTTGTGAAGGGCTTCTTTGGTCCACAGAATGTGCTGATTGGCGCGAAAAGGAACTGTTTCAATCCTCGGCCTGGTTGAGGGTAGAGCGACTGACAAATGCCTGGAATATCAAGAAGGGTTCCGCACATACCCCGAAAGCCTTCGTCGTAATGTCTCCGGGAACAAATCTCAGCAAACAGGATGTTTACTTCAGTTGATGAGTAGAAGAGGGGTGCCACTTGGAAACACTTGTGAAGGAGCATCACCAAGGGCTCTTGCCGCCGGCCGATCTGCCGGGGGACATAGCCTCACTGCGAGACGATCTCCGCAATGAGCGGGAGCACAACCTTCGTACGCTTGCGGACTTCAAAAACTATCGTCGCCGCTGTGAGCGTGACAGCAACAAACATGCGGAGGATGGCAAGCGCGAAGTCATACTTCCGCTTCTTGAGGTTGTCGACGATTTGGAGAAAGCGTTGAAGTACGCTACTGACGAGACCCCGTTTTGCCAAGGCGTGCGGATCATCTACCACAAGTGTCTGGCCCTCCTGGAAACGCATGGAGTACGACCTTTTCGGAGTGTGGGTACCCCGTTCGACCACAATCGGCATGACGCTGTGGCGTTCGCACCTCCTGACAACAGCGAACCGGGAACCGTTGTTGATGAGCTGCGTTGCGGCTATCTCTGGAACAATGACTTGCTGCGTCCGGCGCAGGTACGTGTTGCCTGAGAGCTATCGACGTCACGCGACATCAGCCGGTTGGCAAGTGCACCACGGCGCAGGACCGGCAGGCCCTTCACGGAGGGGATGAGCAGGCCAGGGGCCACAACACTCAGCACTCCGTCGCGGAGACGGGGAGGGGGCGGTATTGTCGGTTCTGCCGTGTGCAGCGGGTTCAGCAATGTTCACCCGGGTGTGGAATGGATGGGCTGCACTCAATGACCATGCGCCTTTGCGCTTTCGTCAGTCGCGATGAAGCCGTGTGTAGAGGCCAGCAATGATTGCTTGAAAGTGCCACTATGTTGAAGTCGTTGTCTGCTTGCGCTGAACCTTCCCGGCACCACCCCCATATTCGCACAACAGAGATCCACTACCCTCCTTCAGCACACACCCGAAGACCACGTACTCATTTCCACCGACAAGTCGGCATGCTTTCTGGGAATGAATTCCCCGTCAGCTTCGGCATGGGAACCTTCGGGGTGAGCTCGCCTATCGGTGTGGGGATCGGACGGGGTGGTTTTGCGTTCTCGACATTTTTGGATCTGGTTGCGCTGACAAGGATGCGCAGTCTCGGATTCATCAAAAAAGTGAATGCCGGGCTGGAACTGACCTTTTTCGTTCCGATCGAAAGGAGATCACGGCTCTTAATCAACGTACAACTTGGTTATTCACTCTAATTCCGGGGTTCGTCGTACTCATCCGAGAGGCTCGCCCTGGCCGGAAAGACACTCTTGAAGCATCCCATATTTTTCCGCGCCCTCCGGCGTTCGGGGGGAGTATTCCCTCAGGATACTGAAGAACCGATTCGGAGCGAACTGTTCAGCATCGAACGGCTCGAACAGCATGCGGAGAGTCTTGCGGCCGCTCAGCGCGTTACTGCGAAACCAGCGGCCGGCCGGCCGCTGGCAGGGCGGCTCGCAGACAACGGCCGGGTTCTGCTCCAGGCCTATCGTGCCATCGCCGAGGAAATCAGCAAAGATCAGGTCATCATGCCGGCGGCGGAATGGTTGATTGACAATTTCCACGTCGTGGATCAACAGATCCGCGAAATTCACGACGATCTCCCGCGCGGCTATTATCGCCAGCTCCCGAAGCTTGCCGAAGGGCCGCTCGAGGGCTATCCGCGCGTTTTCGGAATTGCCTGGGCTTTCGTCGCGCACACGGACAGCCGGTTCGATCTGGACACACTGAGCCGGTTCGTGCGCGCCTACCAACGGGTCCAACCCCTCACAATCGGAGAACTCTGGGCGGTGGCAATTACCCTGCGCATCGTCCTCGTCGAGAATTTGCGCCGTTCGGCCCGGCGCATCGTGACGGGCCGCACCGAGAGGCGGGAAGCAGATGGCGTTGCTGACCGCTTGCTGGGAGTTGGCGTCCGTGAGGCCGAACCTCCCGATGCGGCTTTCCGTCGATTTTCCGGAAAGCGTCTGCCGACGGCTTTTGCAGTGCAACTCGTCCAGCGCCTGCGAGATCAGGATCCGGCGGTGACTCCCGCGCTTCGCTGGCTTGATGAACGTCTGACAGCGCAGGGAACCACATCTGAGAGGATCGTGAGCGAGGAACATCAGATTCAAGGCTCGATGAGCGTCACAGTCCGCAATGTCATTACGAGCATGCGCCTCATGTCCTCCGTCGATTGGACGAAGTTCTTCGAGAGCGTCAGCCTCGTTGATGCGGAATTGGGTTCAAACAGCACCTTTTCCGAAATGGATTTCCCGACACGGGACAGCTACAGGCATGCAATTGAAGAACTTTCCCGAGGCTCCTCGCTCACGGAACTCGAAGTCGCCCGAACCGCCGTTCGAAGGGCCCAGGCTGCCGGAGACAGCGAACCAAACGGCCCCGACCACGATCCCGGGTTTTACCTCGTTTCGAAAGGGCGGCTGGTCCTGGAAAAGCAGATCGCCTTTCATGTACCCCTAAGGTCCTGGTTTGACCGCGCCGCGGCTGGCACGGGCATGAGGGGGTACCTTGTGGCGGTCGCGTTTGTCAGTATCTTCATGCTTGCATTCCCGCTGCTCGGCATGGCGAAAGCCGGAGTGACCGGCTACGATTTCCTCCTCCTCGTATTTCTGGCCGTCGTCCCGTTGTCGGATGCTGCTGTGGCCCTGGTCAATCACTGGGTAACGAATCGGTTCGGCCCGAAAGCGCTGCCCGGACTGGAGCTTCATGGCGGTGTCCCATCGAGCCTGCGAACGATGGTCGTCGTGCCCACACTCCTGACGACGCATGAAGAGATCGAAGAGCAGATCGAGCGGCTCGAGGTTCACTATCTGGCGAACCAGGACGGCGATCTCCGCTTCGCGCTTCTCTCGGATTGGATGGACGCTGCGACAGAGCATGCAGAAGGAGACGACGCGCTGCTGGGCATCGCTGCTGAGGGCATTGCACGCTTGAATCAACGTCATGAACCGGCAGGAGCAGGCGATCGCTTCCTGCTGCTCCACCGGCAGCGGCGGTGGAGCGAAGGAGAGAGCAAGTGGATCGGTTGGGAACGCAAGCGCGGCAAACTGCACGAGCTGAATCGATTGTTGCGGGGAGCGGGCGATACCAGCTTTCTGACCTCCGATGCGTTTTCATGTCCCGTATCCTCCCGTGTGCCCTCCGGCGTTCGTTATGTGATCACCCTCGATGCCGACACACGACTTCCCCGGGGAGCCGCCCGGCGGCTGGTCGGGAAGATGGCTCACCCCCTCAACCGTCCAAAGATCGATGCCCATACCGGCCGTGTGGTGGAAGGATACGCCGTGCTCCAGCCGCGGGTCACCCCGGCATTTCCGATGGGTCGCGCAGGCTCCTTTTTTCAGCACATCTTCTCCGGACCGGGCGGGATGGATCCGTACGCTTTTGTCGTTTCCGATGTGTATCAGGATCTTTTCGGAGAAGGCTCATACAGCGGCAAAGGAATCTACGATGTAGACGTGTTCGAGACTGCTCTCACCGGCCGTTTTCCCGAGAATACGGTCCTCAGTCACGATCTCCTGGAGGGCATTTTTGCCGGGTCTGGACTGGTCTCGGACATCGAGGTCGTGGAGGAATTCCCCGCACGCTATGATGTCGCTGCAGCCCGGCAACACCGATGGGCACGCGGTGACTGGCAATTGCTCCCCTGGATAGTGGGTCATGGGAGAGACTCAAGCAGCCTCGCGGGCCGCCGCAGGATCCCGCTGACCGGCCGCTGGAAGATGATGGACAACCTGCGCCGGTCCCTCTCGGCTCCCGCCGCACTCCTTGCATTGCTCGGAGGATGGACCCTTCCTTTTGCTTCTGCGGCCGTATGGAGCGGATTCGTTTTCGCGACAATAGCCCTTCCCCCCCTCCTCCCCTTCTTTGCGGGAATAATCCCGAGACGTCGGCACATCTCGAAGCGCAGTCATGTGCGCGCCGTCGGCAAGGATCTCTCCCTGGCCCTTTCACAGATCGGCTTTCACACGGCGCTCCTCGCGCATCAGTCGTGGTTGATGGCGGACGCGATCGTGCGAACTCTCTTCCGAATGTTCGTCAGTCACCGGCACATGCTCGAGTGGGTCACCGCCGCGCAGGCGAAGTTCGGCCTTCCTCTGAATGTCCGGGGTTTCTACCGCCGGATGGCGGGGGGTGTGGTTCTTTCATGCGGTGCGGGAATCATCGTCGCCCTAGCGCCGCACGAGTCCTGGCTTACTGCAGCGCCATTCGTGCTCCTGTGGGTGTTATCACCCCTCGTGGCACAATGGACGAGCCGCCCGCAGGCACTCGACGAACCCATGCCCATCTCCGCTGCTTATGCACAGCTTCTGCGGCTCGTCGCCCGCCGCACCTGGCGGTTTTTCGATACGTTTGTCACCGCACCTGAACACATGCTGCCACCGGACAATTTTCAAGAGGAACCGACCCCGGCAATAGCCCATCGGACTTCTCCCACGAATCTCGGCTTGTACCTCCTGTCCACGGTCGCCGCGAAGGATTTCGGCTGGACGGGCGCACATGAAACGGCAGAGAGATTGGATGCCACTCTCACGACAATGAACGGGCTGGAGCGATTCCGTGGCCACTTCTACAACTGGTATGATACGCTTGACCTTCGCCCGCTTGATCCGAGGTACATCTCCTCGGTTGACAGCGGCAATCTTGCGGGCCATCTGATCGCCGCAGGCAATGCCTGCAGCGAGATGATCATGCGGCCCCTTGTTGCTTCGCAATGGACTGTGGGAATTGAGGATGCGTTGAACCTCACCCGCGAGTCCCTGCGCTTGCTCGAGAGCGACCGGCGGACTCAGACGGTGAGCCGGCAACTCCTCGAAGAAGAACTCGAAACGTTGTCCGTCTCGCTCCGTGAGCCCCCCGCGACTCCTGCCGGCATCGTTGCAAGGCTGAAAGAACTCGCGTCTCATGCCGGCATCCTTGCAGATATCGCGCAAACGTTGATCGAGGAAGGAGGCGAGGGCCCGAACAAAGAGTGGGGCGATGACCTGCTGATCTGGATTGCCGCGGCACAAGGATCCATCAAGAGTCTCGAGCGGGATGCGGAACTGTTGAAACCCTGGTCGCTGCTCGGCGTCACTGCAGAGACTGATCCGGACGCTCTTCCCCCTGCCGCCCTCCGGTTGCTGGCCGACCCGATCCCGACAATCGCCGATTTGCCAGGCAGGTGCGAAGAGGCAATCTCCATCCTGTCACTCCATAGGACGAGAATGCGTGAAGCTGGAGGCAACGAAAGCAGATCCTTGGCCAAGGCAGAGGCCCTGATAGTGTCGTTCGGCCGTTCATGCCAGGAAGGGCGATCCCTGGAGCGGCATCTCTCGTCACTGAAGGAGGTGTCGGTGACGATGTTTGCAGCGATGGATTTCGGCTTCCTCTTCGATCCGGCCCGGCAGCTCCTCTCCATAGGGTACCGGGTTTCCGACGCCACTCTCGACCCCAACTGTTACGACTTGCTTGCTTCGGAAGCGCGACTGGCCAGTTTCGTCGCGATAGCAAAGGGAGACATCCCGGTGCGAAACTGGTTTCAGCTCGGGCGTTCACTGACCCCTGTCGACCGCGGATCGGCATTGATTTCATGGTCGGGATCAATGTTCGAGTACCTGATGCCTTCGCTGGTCATGCGAGCTCCGGCCGAGAGCCTGCTGGGCCAGACCAATCGCTTTGTTGTTCGCCGGCAGATTCAGTACGGAGGCGAGCTCGGCGTGCCGTGGGGCGTTTCTGAGTCCGCGTACAATGTGCGGGATCTGGAGTTCACCTATCAATACTCGAACTTCGGCGTCCCCGGACTGGGTCTCAAACGCGGTCTCAGCGAAGATGCCGTCATTGCTCCGTACGCAACTGCGCTGGCTGCGATGGTGGATCCGAAGGAAGCCGTGGAGAACTTCGTCCGGCTCTCCGATGCAGGAGCCTCCGGTCACTATGGGTATTACGAGGCTCTGGATTACACCAGGACGCGCCTTCCCGAAGACAAGCCCGTTGCAGTCGTCCGCGCCTACATGGCCCACCACCAGGGGATGACGCTGGTTGCCATCGATAATGCTCTCCACGACGGGGCGATGCGCACCCGGTTTCATGCCGAGCCGATCATCCGGGCGACCGAACTGCTCCTGCAGGAGCGAACTCCCCGTGATGTCGCCGTCGCCCGTCCGCGAGCCGAGGAAGTGAATGTGGCTGCAAACGTTCGCGATCTTATACCGCACATGTACCGCAGGTTCCATTCCCCGCATGAACGTGTGCCGCGCACGCATCTTCTCTCGAACGGCAATTACGCAGTCATGATCACCAGCGCCGGGTCAGGATACAGCCGCTGGCGAGACCTTGCAGTCACGCGCTGGCGCGAGGATGTGACGTGCGATGCCTGGGGATCCTACATCTTCTTGCGCGACACGCGCAGCGGGGAGGTGTGGTCGGCAGGGTATCAACCGACGGGCGTCGAGCCTGACAGCTACGAGGTGGAGTTCTCCGAGGATCGAGTCGAAATCTCCCGGCGTGACGGGACCATCGCTACCACTCTCGAAGTCGCCGTTTCACCCGAAAGCGATGCCGAAGTGCGGCGAGTCTCGATATCCAATCTGGGATCCCGGATCCGGGAGATCGAGCTGACTTCCTACGCAGAGGTGGTACTGGCTCCGCCGTCTTGGGACATCGCTCAACCCGCATTCTCAAACCTCTTTGTCCAGACAGAGTTCGTGGCCGAGGTCGGCACCCTTCTTGCGACACGGCGGCGCCGGTCACCCGGCGAACCGGAAGTCTGGGCCGCACACGTTGCCGTTGTCGAGGGCGAAAGTGCCGGCATGATACAATCCGAAACTGACCGTGCACGCTTTCTCGGCCGGGGGCGTCAGGTCCGTGCTCCGATCTCGGTCATGGACGGCAGACCCCTCTCCAACACCGCTGGGACCGTGCTCGACCCGATTTTCAGCCTTCGCTGCAAGGTGAGGATTCCACCCGAAACCACAGTGCGCGTTGCATTCTGGACCATGGTTGCTTCATCGCGCACGGAAGTCCTCGACCTGGCGGACAAGCATCACGACTCGACGGCCTTCGAGCGCGCTGTCACCCTGGCGTGGACTCAGGCGCAGGTCCAGCTCCATCACCTCGGTGTCGGTGCTGAAGAAGCGCATCTCTTCCAGTATCTTGCCAGCCACGTGCTGTATTCCAATCAGGCCCTTCGGCCTGCGTCCGAAGTCCTCAGGCGAAACGAAAGTGGGCCGTCGACCCTTTGGGCTCATCGCATCTCCGGCGATTTGCCGATCGTTCTTGTGCGCATTGATGATCCCGAGAGCCTGGAGATCGTCCGGCAGCTGCTGCGGGCTCACGAGTACTGGCGGATGAAGCTGCTTGCCGTCGATCTGGTGATCCTGAATGAGCAGCTGCAATCCTATACAGCGGACCTTCAGGGTGCGTTGGAGACTCTCCTCCGGACAAACGAATCACAGCTGAGGCCACAGCCTGCCGGGAGGGCCGCGCAAGGGAACATCTTTGTCGTGCGAGCGGATCTGGTTACGATGGAAGTCCGCATGCTCCTCCAGAGCGCGGCACGAGCAGTCCTTTTGAGCCGCCGGGGAAGTCTCTCAGAACAACTCCAGTCAATGGAAGAACCCGAGCCGCCGTCACTGCAGCGGCGCCTCCCGTTCCCGCTCAATGCCAGGGATTGGGTCAAAGACAAGTTGACCACCGTCCTCACGGATGACGGCCCACGGGAGGCCTCCACGCCGGCTCAGGCGACAGAGTTCTCCAATGGACTCGGCGGATTCACAGCCGACGGGCGCGAATACGTCACGAGCCTGAAAGGCGAACAGTGGACACCGGCACCATGGATCAATGTCGTCGCCAACCCCTCATTCGGATTCCAGGTGTCGGCCGAGGGGTCGGGCTCCACCTGGTCACTGAACAGCCGCGAGAACCAGCTGACGCCGAGGTCCAATGACCCTGTCGGGGACAGGCCGGGTGAAGTCTTCTACGTTCGAGACGAACAGAGCGGCGTGCTCATGTCACCGACAGCTCTCCCGATCAGGGAGAAAGCCGGGCACTATGTTGCACGGCACGGACAGGGCTTCAGCCGCTTCGAACACTCGTCTCACGGTATTTCGCTCGACTTGCTGCAGTTCGTGCCGATCAACGATTCCATCAAGGTCTCCCGGCTGAAGATCAGGAACACCTCGCGCCGCACCAGGAGGATCTCCATCACCGCGTACGTGGAATGGGTGCTCGCCGCTTCACGTGACGCCTCCGCCCCCTTCGTTTCCACGGAGATCGACCAGGTGACGGGTGCGATGTTGGCCCGCAATCCATGGAGGACGGAATTCCAGCATCGCGTCGCGTTCGCCGACCTTGCCGCGCGCCAGCTGAGCTGGACCGGCGATCGGAAAGAATTCCTGGGACGCAACGGCGCGCTCGAATCCCCTGCTGCCCTCGCCGGAGGAGCGCCGCTCTCCAACCGGGTCGGCGCCGGAGTTGATCCCTGTTGTGCCATGCAAGCACGCCTCGTCCTCAAACCGGAGAGCAAACGGAGATTACGTTCTTTCTTGGCGAAGCCGCGACGAAGGAGGAAGCGCAAACCCTGGTCTCACGTTATCGCACCATCAATCTCGACACCGTCTTCCTCGAAGCAACGACATTCTGGAACGAGGCTCTCGGAGCAGTGGAAGTGAAGACACCCGATCGGTCAATGGATATTCTTCTCAACCGCTGGCTTCTGTATCAGACCATCGCCTGCCGGGTATGGGCGCGCTCGGCATTTTATCAGTCCAGCGGTGCTTACGGATTCCGCGACCAACTTCAGGATGG
>Ga0182021_10009420_pt1 | contig 11579 bp, 12 predicted proteins | sample 612E3MmetaG_FD_120493 | JGI IMG/M metagenome (GOLD analysis project Ga0182021, IMG submission 120493) | Permafrost microbial communities from Stordalen Mire, Sweden - 612E3M metaG (Illumina Assembly) | ecosystem: Environmental > Terrestrial > Soil > Wetlands > Permafrost | place: Sweden...
CACCGGTATCGGCTGGAGCTTCAGGTCCACCTTGTTCCCTCCCCACCGTGTGGCGGCTGACGGTCCGCGGACCCGTCGCCCGCCTCATCCGTTGTGTCTCTCGTTCGACGTGTTCAGGCAGCCCTGCGCCTGGCGAGTGACAGCGCCGGCTGCGTGATGGCGATGGTGTTGCCCTCCGTATCCTTCAGCCACGCCGACTTCGCGCCGCTGGACTGAGTCACGATGCCGTTGACGGTCTTCAGCCCGGGGAAGTCGTACTCTTCGAAGCGCACTCCCCTGTCCTGAAGCTCCTTCACCGTTCCCTCGACGTCCTCGATCTCGAAGGCGGCGGCGGTGTTCTCGCCTCTCCGGTAGCTCGTCTTGTACAACAGGCAATGCGAGTCCCCGAGCTCGATCATGGCGTACCCATCGTTCTCGCCGTCCTTCTCGACATTCAATCCGAGCTTGTCGCGATAGAAGCTGATCGCGCGGTCAAGGTCGTCTACCGCCAAGACCGGCATGATGCGCGCCGATCCCAATCTCGAACCTGTCGGTGACATGGTCCGCTCCTTTCGGTCAATCTTCGGAGTCAGACATTCCCCTCTGTGATCCCCCGCAAGCCCCGCCGGAGTGCCGCGGGCGCAAAGGGTGCACCGGCATGCGTTCGGCCCGGCCTCAGCATCTTCTCCGCCGTTGCTCGGGCACCGAATCGACTGGGGTCCAGCGGGAGATGAACGCTGCGGAGACCCGAGGGGCCGCGGAAGCCTGCCGGGCAGCCTCCAATGTGGCGAGCATGGCCGCGAGTGCGCCATCAAGCGGCCGTCTCATCGAGCTGAACGAGGCTACGCCGGGCTGAGCGCGGCGACTTCCGAAGCTCTGCGCTCCGGATAGTAGACGCACGTTTCTCAAGCGGGCAGCCGCGACCGCCGATACCTGGTGTGGGGAAGGGGACAAGGAGGACGTCGTGACGTCGGCCCGTCTCACGCACACGACCAGCGTCGGGTCCCGCTTCAAGCGCGTTGATTCGATGCTCTACCCGGACGCCCTCCCGTCTCAATGATGAGCGCGGGCGTATTTGTCTATCTCCTCGTGACCGGCATCGCCGGCGTCGCGTCGATCGCCCTGGCCGCCAGGGTCTGGGATCGGCGTCGCGTCCCTGGGGCGCGCATGCTGGCGCTCATGATGCTGGGCGCCGCCATTTGGTGTGTCGCTGCGATCGGCGAGCTTCTGGCAGGGAACGTCGACGGCAAGGTCGTCTGGGCTAAGCTTGGCTACGTCGCCATCGTCTCTATCCCGGCAACGTGGCTGGCATTCAGCCTCATGTACGCAGGCGTGATCTCGAAGCACGCCTGGAAGCCGCTCGTCGCCCTCGCGATCCTCCCCATCGTCACGCTTATACTGGTAGACCTCAGCCCCGGCGTGCCCAGCGTCTGGTCTGCCGTGTGGATGTCCCCCGCGAGGGGCCTGCACGTGCTGCAGGTGACTCATGCGCCCTGGTTCTGGGTGAACACGACCTACGGCTACGCCTGCCTGCTGGCCGGTTCGGCTTTCGTGATGGTCACGGTGCTGGGACGTGTCAAGGCGCTCACCGCCCAGGGCATCACCATAGCGCTTGCCGTTCTGCTTCCGTGGCTCGCGAACCTGCTGACCGTCCTCAAAGTGCTGCCGCTTGGAGGCCTCGACCTCACCGGGCCTGCCACCTTCGCAAGCGGCGCGCTGATTGCCTTCGCACTCTTCAGGCTGCACGCACTCGACGTGTATCCCGGCATCGTGCCGGTGGCGCGGGACGCCGTCTTTCACAGCATGCAGGACGGCGTCCTGGTGATCGATCTCCACGGACGCGTCCTGGACGCCAATCAGTCGGCCGCGAAGATGTTGGGCGCCGGCGAGACGACGCTCCTCGGCCGGCGCCTGGGCGGCCTGCTGACCTTTGCCGACCAGCTGGTCCCTGCCGATTGTGACGACGCGATCGCGTGCCGGCGCAGCTTCGAGACCACAGTGCCCGACCAGTCTGGCGGCGAGCGCTTCCTTGAGATCGTCATATCGGGGCTCGGCCCCGGCTCGGAATCGTCCGGCACCGTGCTGGTGATGCGGGATGTGACAGAGCGCAAACTGCTCGAAGGAGAGATGCGCCACCGGGCCCTGCACGACGAGCTCACGAAGCTGCCGAACCGGGCGCTGCTCCGCGAGCAACTCGACGAGTTGATCAAGCTGCGCAAACGAGACGGCGGCAGCGTGTCGCTCTTGATGATCGACCTCGACCGCTTCAAAGTGATCAACGACACGCTCGGGCACGAAGCCGGCGACGCTCTGCTGCGCGGGGTGGCAAACCGGCTGCGGCTGTACATGCGCGAGAGCGACCTCGTCGCCCGTCTCGGCGGCGACGAGTTCGCCGTCGTGTTGCCTGCGTGCAGCGCCGAAGACGGCGTCGAGGTGGCCGGTAGGCTGCGAGATCGACTTGCGGAGCCGTTCGACCTGTTCAAGCAGCAGGTCTGTGTCTCAGCCAGCATCGGTGTCAGCGAGTGTCCCACACACGGGCACGACGTCGGCACGCTGCTGCGCCACGCCGACGTCGCGCTCTGTCTCGCCAAAGACGCGTCCAGAGGGGTCGCCATGTACGAGGCAAGCCGGGACTTCAACAGTCCGGCCCGGCTTGAACTGCTCAATGACCTGAGGGCTGCTATCCTCGCGCACAAGCTCGTGGTGCACTACCAGCCGGAGATCGACATCCTCACCGGGGAGCTCGTGCGCGTGGAGGCGCTGACACGCTGGCCACAGCCGGATGGGCGCATGATCCCGCCCGGCGAGTTCATCCCGCTCGCCGAGCAAAACGGACTCATCCCTGCCCTGACCACCTGGTCGCTCGGCGAAGCGCTGCGCCAGTGTGCCGAATGGCAAGCGTCCGGCAGCAGGCTCGACGTCGCCGTGAACCTGTCGGCACTGGACTTGCGCGATCCGGGCCTGGTCGGACGCGTGCGGCAGGCTTTGAGCGATGCCGCGGTCGAGGCCGGCCGTCTCTGGGTGGAGGTCACTGAGACCGCAGTAATGGGCGATCCGCACGAAGCCATGAGCGTGCTCAGCGAGCTGCGCGACCTCGGCGTGCGCATCGCCATCGACGACTTCGGCGTTGGCCAGTCCTCACTCTCGTACATACGCCGTCTGCCGGCCACCGAGGTCAAGATCGACCAGTCCTTCGTACGCGACGTGGCGACGCAGCCTCGCGATGCTGCGATCGTTCGGGCGGCGGTCTCGCTGGCCCACGAGCTTGGTCTCACGGTGACGGCCGAGGGTATCGAGACCGCCGACGCCCTGAAGCGCCTGCGCGGACTGGGCTGTGATCACGGCCAGGGATACTTCATCTCCCGGCCGATGCCGGGATGCGAGGTTGTGGCATGGACGCAGAACGAGCTGCCGGGCCTAAGACTGCCTGCTCACCCGCCCCGCAAGACGGCGCGCCCGGCCTCCCTCGCGGCGTCACCGGCTCCCTTGTCCTGAAGAGAACGGTACTGCCGATCACGGTGGTGGGATTCTCGATCCAGGTGACCTACCGATTCCCGTTCGGTCTCTCTCGCCGGCCCACCCAGACGTAGTCCTCCTGCGTCTCCTCAACGCTCGGCATCACTCATTCCGAAACGCTGTCGACGCGCAGGATGCCGGTCAACAGCGACGTAGTATGAGTACAAGTATGCAAAGGGTGTATCATGACGGTGCGGGGTATGGTCGTGTCCTCGACGTACTCCAGGAAGAGCCTTCAGGATCGGAGGAGTCAGATGTTCCACGGGGGGATCTACCCTGACACAGCGGCTCGCGGGCCTCTTGGCCACCTCACGATCGGTGGCTGCGACGTCACGGACCTCGCGGCCGAGTTCGGCACCCCCCTGTACGTCTACGACGAGCAGACCCTCAGGGGCAGCTGCCGAGCCTACAAAGAGGCCCTCGCCGGAGCGTATCCAGACTCTGAAGTCATTTACGCGAGCAAGGCGCTCAGCTGCCGCGCCATGTGCGAGCTGGTCGGCCAGGAAGGCCTGTCCCTGGAGGTCTCGTCCGGCGGCGAGCTGATGGTCGCCCTGCTCGCCGGCTTTCCCACCGAGCGCATCTACTTCCACGGCAACTACAAGACCCTGGAAGAGATCGAGTTCGGCATGGACGCCGGCGTCGGCCACTTCATGCTGGACTCCTTCGAAGAGATCGACCGGGTGGCCGCCAGGGCGGCGGCTCGCGGTCTGCGTCAGCCGGTGCTGGTGCGCATCACCCCGGGCATCGCCGCCAAGACACACAAGGCAATGACCACCGGGCACAGCGAGTCCAAGTTCGGGTTCACCCTTCAGGGCGGGCGGGCGACGGAGGCAGTGCGCCGTGTGCTGGCCTCGCCTCACCTGCGCCTGGACGGCGTGCACATGCACATCGGCTCGCAGATCTTCGAGCTGGGGTCCTACGTCCGTGCCGTACGCACACTGTGTGCGGCACTCGCGCAGTGGCGGACGGAGCTCGGCTTCGAGTGCCGTTTGCTGGACGTGGGCGGCGGCTTGGGCATCCGCTACACGTCGGCCGATGGGCCGGCACCGACTGTCCGCCGCTGGGTGCGTACGGTGGCCGCCGCCGTCGATCGCGGACTGGCCCGGCACGCCCTGCCGCGTCCACGCCTCATGGTCGAGCCGGGGCGGTCCATCGCCGGCCGGGCAGGCGTGACCATCTACGGCGTCGGGCTGGTCAAGAACCTGCCCAGCGGCACTACGTTCGTCACTGTAGACGGCGGCATGTCGGACAACATGCGGCCGGCTCTTTACGGCACCCGCTACGAGCCGGCCCTGGCCAACAAGATCGACGCCCCGCCGATCGGTCGCGTCACCATCGCCGGCCGCCACTGCGAGTCCGGCGATATCCTGGTCGAAGACACGCCCCTGGCGGCCGCCGAGCCGGGCGACATCCTGGTGCTGCCGGTGACCGGGGCGTACTGCTACAGCCTCTCGAACAACTACAACGGGCAGCCGCGGCCGGCCGTCGTCACGGTCCGCGACGGCAGGGCGCGCGTCATCGTCGAGCGGGAGACATGGAGCGACGTGGTCCGCCTGCAGCGGTCGCTGTGCGACGGCGAGCGCGACGACTGTCGGGCGCCGGCGGACGAGGTAGCCGCGACCGTCTAGCGCAGACCGGCAGAAGCAGCGGCGGCCACGCGACGAGGCGCGAGCCGCGCTGCGTCTGCGGCACACCAAGACGCAGCGCGGCTCGTTCTCATTCGATTGGGTTCAGAGCGCCGATCGCACGCGCTGGCGCGCGTTCTCGTGGTGCAGCTCCAGGGCTCGCCGCGCAGTCTCTGGATCGCGGCTGCTGAGCGCCTCAAAGACACGCTGGTGATCTTCGATGACGCCCTCCGCAGAGCCCGCCGAGCGGATCCCCAGGAAGGTGAACCGGGTGAGCAGCCGGTGCAGCGGAGACAGGGCGTCGACGAGGTAGCGGTTGCCCGTCGCCTCGGCGATCTGCCGGTGATACTCGAAGTCCAGTTCCACGTAGGCCACCAGGTCGTGGCGGGCGCTGGCCTGGCGTGACGCCTCCAGGGTGGCCGCCAGGTGCTCCAGCTGCTCGTCGGTGATCCTCTGGGCGGCCAGCGGGACTACGAGCAGCGAGATACCGTTCTCGGCCTCGACCAGGTGGATGTAGTCCAGCACGCTGAGTTCGGCGATGGCCACGCCGCGTCTGGGCACAGCCGTGATGAGGTGTTCCTGGGACAGCCGCTGCAGCGCTTCGCGCAACGGCGTGCGGCCGCAGTTCAGCAGGTCGGCCAGATATGCCTCGGTGACCATGCGGCCTGGCTCCAGCTCGAGCGTCATGATCTTGGAGCGCAGCTGGACGACGATGGCGTCGCTGGCGCGCTGGCCTTCGGAACCGGGCCCGGCCTTCTCTCTCGGCATCACACCCCCTTGAGGCAGTCGCAGTGCGGCGTAAGACGAGGCGGATCGTATGTCACGGCGCTCGACGGCGGGAAGCGCCGGAACGTCGCGGTCGCTGTGCGCCCGGTGCTCAGGACGCCGGCTGCCAGTAGCAGCGCCGCGGCGACTCGATCTGTCCCGAGCTCTTGAGCTCTGTCATGGCCTTGTCGACCACTTTGCGGTCCAGACCGGTCTGTTCGCAGATGGCTCCCGTGTTGAGCGGCTCGCCGGCCGTCTTCATCGCTTCCAGTACTTGCTCTTTGGGCTCCATCCGTCCTCCTCGTCTGTGACCATCCCCGATCTGGCTCGGCGCGGCAGCGGAGCGCCCGTTTGCTCGCGACCGGGCCAGACTACCGGACAGGCGGTCGCGCTTCCACGCGGCAGTGTGACCCGCCGGCGCCCAACGGAACGAACGCCCGGCCGGTCATTGCCCGTCCGGCGGCGTCTCGCGTTCGCTTCTTACACGTCGACGTTCGACATGTCGGCGTAGCGCTCGCCGGCCGTGTAACCATGGGGCGCCGCCGCGTCCAGGCGGTTCAGTTCGTCGTCGGTCAGCGTCACGTCGGCAGCGCCCACGTTCTCCTCGAGGTACCGGCGGCGCTTGGTCCCCGGAATGGGCGCGATGTCCTTCCCTTGGTGGAGGACCCAGGCGATGGCCAACTGGCCCGCGGTGATGCCTTTCTCGGCCGCGATGCCCTCGATCTGCTCGAGCATCGTGAGGTTGTGGGCCAGGTTCTCGCCCTGAAAGCGCGGCTGCCGGCGGCGAAAGTCGGCTTCGTCGGCCGGCAGGTCGTCGGTTCCGTGAAAGCGGCCGGCAAGAAAGCCACGACCCAGCGGGCTGTAGGCGACGAAACCGATGCCCAGCTCGCGCACCGTGGGCAGGATGCGCTCCTCCGGCTGCCGCGCCCACAGGGAGTACTCGGTCTGCAGCGCGCTGATGGGGTGCACGGCGTGTGCCCTGCGGATGGTCTCCGGCGATGCCTCCGACAGGCCCAGGTAGCGGACCTTGCCTTCGGCTACCAGCTCGGCCATGGCGCCGACCGTCTCCTCGATGGGGACGCTGCGGTCCACGCGATGCTGGTAGTACAGATCGATGTGATCCACGCCCAGCCGCCGCAGCGATGCTTCGCAGGCCTCGTGCACGTAGTCGGGGCGGCCGTTGATGCCGACCCAACTGCCGTCCTCGCGACGCTGGTTGCCGAACTTGGTGGCTACCACGACGCGGCCGCGCTTCCCTGCGAGGGCGCGGCCCAGCAGGCGTTCGTTCTTGAACGGCCCGTACATGTCGGCGGTGTCGAAGAAGGTGACGCCGAGTTCTATGGCACGCTGGATGGTGGCTATCGACTCCGCGTCGTCGCCCGGGCCGTAGAACTCGGACATCCCCATGCACCCGAGACCGAGGGCCGACACTTCCAAGCCTTGTGTGCCGAGCTTGCGTACTTGCACGAAGCCTCCTCTTGTCAGCGGTGGGTGATGCCCTTGCGGTAGCCGGCCTGCCGCAGCAGCACGATCGCCCAGCTGCGGAACGGACGCCAGGATTCTGCCATCTCTTCGAACTCTGTGGGAGTGGGCAGCCGTCCAGTCCGTAGAAGTGGGCCGCGCAGCGGAGGGACAGCGGGTCGCCGGTGGTCAAGGCGTCGACGCAGCCGACCGCACGGTGGGCGATCAGCTGCGTAGAAGTCACGGATACCCGGGATCTCCTGCACGGCGGCGCCGACGGCCTGGTGGCGTGGAAACGCTCGCGCCGACAGGCTCATCAGGCGATCCTCCGGCTCGGCGAGCGCCAGCGGGTCTCCAGCGCCGCGGCCACGCAGTGCTTACAGAACGAATGCTTCCTGGAGCCGAGGCAGCTGCAAGACCACTCCAGTCCAGAAGCGCCGGAGAGCAGCTCGACCGTCCGCGTCTGCCCTCCCTTCACCCGCGCGACTACGCGCAACGGTCCGCGCTTCACAAACTCGACACCGCCGGTGGCCGCGATCTCGCGACCGGAGCGCAGGTCGGACGGGGACGCGAGCCGCCGTACCAAAGTGTCATCGACTAGGTCGGCCACGGAGGCGCACCACTGCTGCATACCGATGCTCCTTTCACATTCACCTGCCGGCTCCGCGAACACGGCGGCCGTCATGCGGATCGGGGCGGCTGCGGGTCGGTCTCGGCTTGGCATATACCCGGCGTGCGCCTTGCGCGTCGGCGTCGGCGTCGTCGGTCGGGGCACTGGTCCTGTGACGGCTGCAGCGCCGTCGTGGGCCGCGCGCCTATCTTCGGCATCGCTGGGGCGCGCCGGCTCACACAGGATGGCGCGTGCGAGCGCCGCGGTCGGGGCGCACGACCGCCCCTGGCTGGGGTCCCCTGAGCGCCTCAGGCGGCGCTCAGGCGGCGCTCAGCTCAGGGAGGCCCAGAGGTGCTGTACGGCGTACGCGCGCCATGGACGCCAGGGCTCGGCGAGCGCGGTCGCCCGGCCGGCGTCGACCGGCCGGCCGAGGTGCGCGAAGGCCTGCAGCAGGCCGTGGTCGGCGGCCGGAAAGGCGTCGGTGTCGGCGGTGGCACGCATGAGGATGTAGGAGGCCGTCCAGGCGCCGATGCCGGGGACGTCCAGAAGACGCCGGCGCATCTCGTTCCGGTCGGCGCCGGCGTCTGGTGTGATGCGGCCTTCGGCCAGGGCGCTCGCCAGCATCTGCAGGGTCCTGCGGCGGGCGGCGGGCATCGGCAGCAGCGCAGGGTCGGCCGCCGCCACGGCGGCGGCCGAGGGAAACGTGCGCCGCACGCCGCCCAGCGGTTCTGGCACAGGGTCGCCGAGCGCCTCCGCGAGACGGCCCGCGATGCGGCGTGCCGCGCGCACGCTGATCTGCTGGCCAAGCACGGCGCGCATGGCCAGCTCGGCGCCGTCAACCGTGCCCGGTACCCGCCGCCCCGGCGCGCTTTGTACCAACGTGGCCAGCAGGCCGTCCCGCCCGAGAGCCGCATCCACGGCGGCCGGGTCGGCATCCAGGTCGAAGGCCGCCCGGCAGCGGCTCACGGCGGCCGCCAGGTCGCGCACGTCGGCCAGCCGCAGCGTGCAGCCGACGTAGCCCGTCTGCGGAGTCAGCTCGGCGATGCCGCTGCCGTGCGGCAGCGTCAGCGACCGGCGGTAGGTCGTGCCGTCGACCTCTTCCACGCCGGGCACGGCACGTTCGGCCAGGAACGCGAGGAGGCCGGTCGCGTGGAACGGCGAGCGGTGCGGCAGGCGCAGGCTAATGGCGCCGAGCGCCGCCGGGGTGCCGTCGCGCCGCCGCCGCCGCAGCTCGGTCGGCGTGCGTGCGAACACCTCCCGCATCGTGTCGTTGAACTGGCGTACGCTGGAGAAGCCGGCCGCGAAAGCGACGTCCGTGAACGGCAGCCCCGTGGTCTCCACGAGAGTGCGGGCGGTCTGTGCCCGCTGTGCCCGTGCCAACTCCAGCGGGCCGGCGCCGAGCTCGTCGGTCAGCAGACGGCGCAGGTGGCGCGGACTGTAAGCCAGCCGCCGCGCCAGACCCTGGACGCCCTCGCGGTCTACCAGGCCGTCTGCAATGAGTCGCATGGCGCGCCCGGCTGCGCCGGCGCGCAGGTTCCATTCGGGCGAGCCCGGCGCGGCGTCTGGGCGGCAGCGCAGACAGGCGCGATAGCCGGCGGCCTGCGCTGCGGCCGCGGTCGGATAGAAACGCACCTGCTCGCGGCGTGGCGTCCGGGCCGGACAGCTCGGGCGGCAGTAGATCCGCGTCGACGAGACGGCCACGAAGAACCAGCCGTCGAAGCGCGGGTCACGGCTCAGCATTGCCTGGTAGCAGGTGTCGGGATCGGGAAGCATGACGGACAGTGTACCCTCGACGGCGCCGTTGGCTAGCGGGAATCGGCCAGGGCCGCGCCGGCCGTTCGGCGCCGGCCGAAACCCGCCGGTGAGTGACCCGCCGGCGTGTCATCATGGCAGGGCATTTCGACATCGGAGGACACCATGGATCACACCGTCCGCAGAGCTACACTCTCGACCCCGCTGGGCGACCTGCTGCTCATCGCTCGCGAGGGCGCACTCGCCGAGATCGATCTGATGGAGGCGACGCCGGGGCGCAGCCGGATCGACGCGTCGGCGAAGAGCGCCGCGGAGACGCCTGGCCGGCAGAACGAACTGGCTGAGGCCCGGCGACAGCTGGAGGCCTATTTCGCGGGCCGGCTGCGCTCTTTTGACGTGCCTCTCAGTCCGCGCGGCACGCCTTTTCAGCTCCAGGTGTGGGACGCCCTGCGCGCCATCCCCTACGGGACGACCGTGAGCTACGCGGAGATCGCGCGCCGCATCGGCAGGCCGTCGGCGGCGCGCGCCGTGGGTCGTGCGGTCGGGCAGAATCCGCTGGCCATCGTCGTCCCCTGCCACCGGGTGGTCGGAGCGAGCGGGGCGCTCACCGGGTTTGCCTGGGGAATCGAGCGCAAGCGCCGGCTCCTGGAGCTCGAGGCGACGGTCGTGCAGACCGAGCACTGAGGGATCAGGGCGGAGAGTGACGAGCGGGACTGCGGACGGGGGCCGTCTATCGTCGGCCGGTTAACAGACAATCGCGGGTCCGCGTCGTATCCTCGATGTCACACAGTTTGGTGGTCTCGGCGGCAGACACGCAGGGCCCGGAGCAACGACGGGAGGGCCGTGGAGCTCAAGAAGGCGACGACAGTGGCCGGCATAGTGCCGGCGGCGGCCATCAAAGGCATGCTGGAGTCGGCCGGCATCCCGGTCCTGATGCGCAGTGCGGGGAGTGCCGGCTGGCTGTTCCCCGGCACGCCCGGGGGCGGCGGCGCGGTCGATGTACTGGTCCCGGCCGAGTGCCTTGCGGAAGCGCAGGGACTGATCGCCGCAGCCGAGCGAGGTGCGCGCGCGCCGGAATGACGCACGCTCTCACATGAGCGCGTTGCCGGCGAATAGATAGCGGTCGAAGCGACCGAAGGGCCGCGAGCAGCCGAACAGGCCGGTGGCGCCCTCAAGACCGAAGCCGGACCGCCAGAGTAACCGCTGGGCGTGCACGTTTTGGCCCGGGACCATGACCGTGGCGGTGGTGGCGCCGTGCTCGGCTGCCCGCGCCAGCGCGAAGCCGAGCACGGCCTCCTGGTCTTCCGCCCGTAGCGTCGCGACGGGACCGACGGGGTCGTTGCCTCCGGTCCCGTCGCCGCCGAGATACGCATAGCCGCTGGCCGTCCCGTCGTTTCGGAACACCCATCCGCTGCGGCCGGCGGCCAGCAGCCAGGCGTGGTCCGGCGTGCGATCGAGACCCGTCACGGCGCCGTCTACGGCGCGCAAGTCGGCCAGGTCGCCGGCGCCGGCCCGCTCAAAGAGAGCACCGGCATCAGCGGATACATGCCACGCTGCGCGTACAACCTGTTCGACACCGGATTGGCGGCGCTCGAGATGACGGCCTTCGTGCCTCCCGCCCATCGATCGGCGTCCATCGCCCGCTCCAGAAGGCAGCGGCCGATGCCGCGGCCTTGCCAGCCGGGCAGCACGAACAGGCCCGACAGGTAGCGAAGTCCACCACACGTCCAGGCGCTGCCGAAGCCGACGGTGCGCTCTCCCTCGGCCGCCACCCAGAACCGCTCTGGATCTGTGCGGGCGAGGTGGGCGAGCACCGGCGCCATGGCCTCGCCGGCGCCCGCGACGGGTAGGCGGTTCTGGCGGGCAAGCAG
>Ga0182021_10009421_pt1 | contig 11579 bp, 7 predicted proteins | sample 612E3MmetaG_FD_120493 | JGI IMG/M metagenome (GOLD analysis project Ga0182021, IMG submission 120493) | Permafrost microbial communities from Stordalen Mire, Sweden - 612E3M metaG (Illumina Assembly) | ecosystem: Environmental > Terrestrial > Soil > Wetlands > Permafrost | place: Sweden...
AAAGAAAATTATCAGGCCCGATAATGGACCGCATCGACATTTGGGTGACAGTCGGCGCTGTTGATTATGATAAGCTTTCAAATATGGAACAAGTTGGGGATAAGACATTTAATATAAAAGATAGAGTAAAAATGGCTCGTGATATACAGGCAAAAAGATTCAAGAATGCAGCCAGAAAAATAAGCTCAAATAGCGAAATGAACGTCAAGGAACTGGGCATATATGCCCCGCTAACGCCTGAAATAAAACAATTATTGAATCAAAGCGCGGAGAAGCTTCAATTATCAGCCCGCGCCTATCACAGAGTTATAAAATTGGCGCGCACGATTGCTGATCTTGAAGGAAGCGAAAATATAAATCAACCTCATATTCTTGAGGCCTTGCAATACAGGCCTAGGGTAAATTAACATAATAAAAAATATCGAACCATATGGTTCGATATTTTTTATGCTTTCTTCTTTATTACAGTTTTCTTTTTTGCGGTTACTTTTTTGGCTGAGTGGGGAGCATTGTCAAGAGTGATAAGCGGGGGATTGATGATGAGTTTCTCAGCAACTTTTTTCTTTTTTACAGTTTTCTTTTTTTTAACTGCTACTTTTTTAGTTACCGATTTTACGGCTGAAACAGCCGTACTGGATGAACTTGTTGCGGCAAAACTGCTTATTGGATAACCAACAAATAAAGATATAATTATTAATACTGGAATAATTTTTTTAATCATTGATCATTAAATCAGTGCTGTTAATTTTCAGTCCCACATAAGGGTTGCCAAGAGTGCCATGGAATCCGATATGAACATGAGGCCCGGTAGAATGACCAGTAGAACCAACATAGCCTATTATATCGCCTTGCTTGACGATATCGCCGGCCTTTGCTGCAACTTTACTCATATGGCCGAAAATGGCTTGGCGCCCGTCATTAAAGTTTATAACCACATATAATCCGTAACCGCCGTTATATCCGGTTGAATGAGCAATTAAGACGATACCGCTTTGGACCGCGTATATGGGCGTGCCCTTTGGAGCAGCGAAGTCATATGCCTGGTCGGCATGCAATCCTTGAGAAATTCGTCCAACTCCTTCCGGGAATGGCCATATATACCCGCCTACTACTGTGCCTGTCGGTTGACCGGTTGGTGTTGCAGGTTCTGCTGCAGGTGTAACATTTGTTGTCGTATCAACAGTAGGTGCTGGTGCTGGCACTGGTGCTGGTGCTGGTGCTTGCAATTGATCAACTTCATCGGCAGGTTTGTTTGTATTTGTCTGGATTTGTTCTGAAGAAGAAACATCTGTTTTTTCGTCTTCTTTTTTAATAACCGGCTTTGGCATGTCGTCTTTGACAGGCAAGATAACAAGAGTTTGACCTATTTTGAGAGTATCTTTATCCTCTAAGTCAGCGTTAGAGTAAAAGATAGTGTCTTTTGATATTTTAAATTTCTTGGCTATGCTTTCAAGAGTGTCGCCTTCTTTGACGATATAAACGTTAATTTTTGCAGATGAAGCGTATTTTTCCAAATCGTTGGCTGGTCCGAGAGACCCATTATTGGAAAGAAGCGTTCCATCTTCAACTACTGCCGTATTATCTTGCGTATTATTGATATTTTTCATGTCTGGATCAATAGACGATTCAGGAAGAGGTATGGTTTGGGAATTATAGACGACATTGTCATTGGCAGAAGTTGCTGCAGCCGGCTGATCTGCTTGAGCAGTTTGGCTTTTTCCAAGAATCCCCGATACTAAATCAGAAAAAAATCCGGCATTTGCCTGTGTTGGAATGCCAATTATTGGTATTAAAACCAGCAACAGAAAAAAGACCTTGACAATATGAGCCTTGATAAATAAGGATATTTTCATCAAACGACCATTTTGATCATCAAAATTGTCGTTTGAATCTTTTATTTTGAGTAAAATAAGCCTAAATTAAATAATCACACCACATTGCCCCCAAACAGGAACTACAGTACGACCGCAAAAGCGAGGGCTGTAATCATATAAGCAACGCGAGTGATTGTTACAATCATCTCAGAAATGCTGTAAAATAAAGGTTTTTTCTGATAAATCAGTACAAGAGGGCCCTATACCATTGAACCCTGCCTATAAGGGTAGCCCATGTGAAAGCATTAGTCAATAAAGTAATCCACAGTTTAGATTCCCCTCTTCTAGGGTGGATTTTGTAATCAAAAGACGGGGTGGAATAAATTAAATGCATCCACCTCCCCCGCATTAGCGGGTACTCCTCAAGAGGAGAATAAACCAGAACATAAAATTAAATTTTTGACAAGAAGAGGGGTATTGTTGTATAATGGCAGGTATGACAAATGAAGTTCCCCCAAAAACTAAAAATAAAGAAATTGCACACGCAGATAAAGTTAATGCCCGCATAGAAGAAGTCAAAAAAAGACAAGTAGAACTTGCTGAATTAATTAAATCGCCAAACAACAAGATGGCTATAGAAGAAAATAATGAGCTTGTAAAAGAGGCGTTATCGCTTGATAAAGAATCAAATATAATAAAAACAGAATCTCTAGAAAAAACAAATAAAAAAGCATATGAAATATATGAGAAGAGAAAAAGAGAGGGAAGAGAGGGCAATGAAAAGACAGATTGGGAACAAGCTGAAAAAGAATTAAATGCAGATAACGAAAAAAAGACGGGGAAAATTAAAGAAAACATAAATTTTGACCTCAATAAAAAAGATGAAGAGAAAAATAAGAAAATTCTTGATAACAAATTAGTACAGGCAGGATTAAGTAAAGATGATTTTAAAAATATTCCAGAGTGGAATGATCTTTCGGCTGGACAAAAAATGCTCGTGGTTGAACAGGCCTCTCAAGATACTCTTTCGCGTGTGAGAGAAATAGGAGAAAAGAATTTTCAAGAGAAAAATAAGCTTTCAATAAAAGATCCAAAAACATTGCCCAAAAAGATTCTTCATCGTTTATTTAAAAAAGTTTGGATTAGCAAGGAAGAAAAAAGCGTTATTGAGGATGTGCGAAACGGCAAAATAAAACCAGATGAAGAAAAATTAAAACAGTTGGCGGAAAGAACTGCTGATATGGATTTAAATGCCACTATCAAAGATGGCAAGGCAAGTGTTGAATTCATACCAATCGATAAAAGTTTATCAAAAGAACAGCAGGAAGTTGTTGAAAATTACAATAAACTTGCAAATGAATTCTCTAAAATGCCTGACTCTTGGAAGAATGAGAAAGCTGCAGCAAGCAAGAAAAGTAATTTATTTAATAAAAATAAGTCAGAACATTACGACAAATATAAAAATATAGAATTACAATATAATGAAGCGCTTAAAACATTACTTGAATTGAAGGCAAAGAACTACGATCCAAACACTATGATTCAAACTTCAAATGGCGTATATGAAGAATCACAAAAAGTTGCAAAAGAAAAAGCCATGCTTGAAATGAAAGATAGCGATTTTAATGTAGCCATGCTTCAATTCACAAATACTAATCCAGATGCCATAGAAGAATTAAATAAAATACGAAATGAAAGTTCATGGGGAAGATTGGTAAATAATGAAACCATCTGGCGAGGATTATATATGGGTATCGGCTATGGCGCACGCAAGGGATTAACATATTCTTTTGGATTGCTTGCAGCGCCAATTGTCGCTGGAACTATTGGAGGAATTCGCGCTCGTGAGAAAGCCAAGCAAAAAATAAATACGGCGTTCATGGAAGGACGCAATGAAGAAACATTTTTAGAAAGAAAAGAAGCGGGCAAAAAAGGAGCAGTTGATGATAAAAATAAAAATACTGGAATTATTTCAAAAGTGTTTAGCGGTCAAAAAATAAATACCAAAGAAGTTGCCGCTTTTGTGGATGCTGACAGTCAGATGCAAAGATTGAATAATATAAAGCAAAAATTAGAAAAAGTTAGTTCGAAAGAAGAAAGATTTAGATTAAATTCTGAACTTTACCATCGCTTGAGTTTTGTTGAAGAAAAACTTCAAAAGGGTCTGATAAATTATGGAACAAAGAATGCTATTGGCAAGAATTATGAGCTGTTAAAAATTTTAGGTGAAACGTCAATACAAATCGCAGAACCTTCTCCAGATTTAATAAAAGAAGATAATAGGCGCCATGAATTGCTCCAAAAAATAATGAAAGATAATGAAGCTAAGCTGGGAAGCAAGCAAGCTATCATTAAGAATCAAGAAATGCTGCGAGGCATGGCAGTCAGCGCAGGATTTGCAACTCTTGGATTTTATATTCGTGAATTTATGCATCATGGCGCACCGACTATAGGCGCTCATGCTGGTGCAATTAACGCGCATATTGAAAACGGCCACTTGATAAAAAATATTGATGCAACGCAGGCGGATAAGCCATTGAATGAAGCAATGATGAAAAACTATTTCCCGAATACGAAGCTCGATAATGAGTTGCATGAAAATATTTTAAATCCTGATGCAGTTGTCCATAAAGGCGAAGGAATAGAAAGCACATTCATCAGGCAGATTCAAAATAATCATGAATTGGCAAAATCTCTCGGATTCAAGGGAGATGCAAATGATGCAAATGCATTACATGAATTTGCCGGACGCGAAGCGCATATTTTGGCGATAAAAGAAGGATATGTAGGAAGTGATGGACAAGAAATAAGAGTTGCAGATGCAGACAAAGTGGCTTATGAAATAAAAATGGAAAATGGGCATGCGGTCATTAATGAGAAAACCGTCGATGGGAAAATAGTTGAAACGCATCATGAAGGAGATAAATTTGAAGCGACAAAAGCAAATAAATATGAGAGAGTTCATACAAATGAAATAAAAAAAGTTGAAGTAGAAAATGAAAATAATGAAAATATAGATAGTACGAAAACAGAAGAGGTAACGGAACCTAAGCCAATATCAAAAAATATAAGCGGCTACGATTTCAGCAATAAGGAAAAAGCAATTGCCGACTTTGATGATGTGAGCGAGGAAACAAAAGGCACTTACGCGGAGGATTTGATGAAAGTTAACGATGATCCGACGGAGCAGAATGATGTGGGCAAGGCCCTGATTGCTTTGCGTGAGACAGTTAAAGCAAACACTGGCAAATTGATTAATCCAAATCCTGATGAAAGCTTGCATGATTACGTCCATAGATTGATGAACGCCGATTCAAATGCGCCGACAGAAAAAATAGGCAGGCCGAATTTTGAAAAGATGGAATCAATACCTGCAAAAAATGTCGGGGTAGAACATGCGCAGACAGCACAGCCAAAAATTAGGCAAGTTGAAGATAATTATATTAAAAATGATTCAAGCATAAATAAGACGCCCACTAATATTGATGGAAAAACGACACTTTCGGCATCAGAAGCAAATAGATTTTCTGATTTGGCTAGAGAAAATAAAATTCTTGATGCACATATAAAAGAAGATAATCCGTTCAAAGGAGAAACTTTTGCGTCTGATTCTACACATTATAGGCAAGTCGGCTTTGGTGAAAGCAAGGATCTTGAAATTGCAAGAAAAATTGCCAATACTGATTACAGAGCAAAGATTGCCATGGAAAGCGGCGTAATTAAATTAGGAGCATCAAATGATATGGAATTGCATGACCTTAAAGAAGTAGTCATGCAAGACAAAACAACTGGTTTGTATCATGTTTATCATGCAGTTGAAGTTGATAAACCTGCATCGTCAGTTAGTGGTACTGAACATATCGCCGTTGTTGAGAATAAAGCTAATATACATGAAAATAATTATGAAAAATTTCATAAAGCATTTCCGAATAGCGAGCAGGTGCATGGCATGCCTCGCGCAGAATATGACAGCAAGGTTGAAAATTATCTAAAGAGTAAAGGAATAACATGGGCAGATGATGCTAAACGAGATACAGATTTATGGCTATGGGAAAAATTTGGAAAAGTGGATCCAATGCAGAGTCCGGATGAGAATCCGCTCTGGCAATTGGCAAAAAACAGCAGAGACCCTTCTGCTCTGGACTTAATGGAAGTTGGAAAAGATGAAGGAAATAAATACAGAGTTGGACAGGAACTTGTAAAGCTCTTTAATCTTGTTAAAGTTCAGACAGGAGAAGAAATATATCCGAATATAAGCCCGGTTGAAACTCCTAATGAATACGTTTATCGTTTGATAGAAGCGCTTGAAAGAAAAAACTCTTAAATTTTGAATTGGATAATAATAAAACCCCTCTCAATTTAGTATTGAAAGGGGTTTTTATTTAAATTTTAGTATCCTGCTAGACGATCCCATGGATCATTTACACGAAACAACTTATTGTCTTTATTGCCTGTATTTCCGGGAATAGGGCTAAAGTTGGTTACCACGTTGATTGGTATGGCATTTTTCTTCGGCTCAATGTCTATGCAACCGTTTTGGGTTGTATATAGCACATATGTGTTCAAGAAAAAGCTATTTTCCATACTTTGGGTGATGAGTTTTTTTCTGTTATCCTTTGTATCAGGAACATATAAAACTTCATTCTTAAAAATTCTTTGCCCATTATCCACTTCCAAAACTTTTGTTGCTTCAATTTGGAAAAAGTATTTCTTGGTTCCCCAAAATCCATGCTTAAACCAAACCTTTCTTGGAACTAAGTAATCCAGTCGTGAATAGAAATATTTTTGCATATCCCTTACAGTAACTTTGCATTTCCTATCAAATTTAACTGGTTCACCCATAGCATAGACAAGATTGTCGCCGTCATCGCCCTTGCCTACCGGCAGGTAATTACCAGCTCGCAAGGAAACTTTTTCATACAAAATCCAAAATGGCTTAAACTCGGACTGCAAAGCTCTCAAGGCCTTGTAGTTTTCGTCAGTATATTCAAGTTTGACGATAACATTCTTTGTTGTGTCATCTTCTGGGTCGTCGAGCTTTCCATATTTTTCAACATTTAATATCATGAACGGTTTTGGTCCATCCGGGGTATTCATGACATACTGGATGTCGATAATTCCTGAGAGCATAACAAATGCATATTCCCTGTTGTTGTTCTGCCCGAAGGCGACTTTTGGTGCAACTGCCATAATTAATAGGCAAAATACACTACATAAAACAATTTTTCTCATTTTTCTACGTATTAGTTACTATTTAAAATTTTCAATTTATTTTCGCCCATTATATACTATATTTTACAAGTTGTCAATAATATGTTTTATGTAAAAACTGCTATCATAGACAGGCATGAATTACCTCGAAAATCTCAATGACAAACAGAAAGAAGCGGTTCTTTATACAGAAGGACCCCTTTTAATCGTGGCTGGAGCCGGAGCTGGCAAGACAAAGACCATTACGCATAGAATTATCCATCTTATTCATCAGGGAATTGCGCCAAGTTCCATACTTGCCCTGACTTTTACTAATAAAGCCGCCAAAGAAATGAAGGACAGAGTAAGCGTGTTGCTCGGAGATCCTATACACGGCAATATGCCGGAGTTTGGAAGGACGGCTCGCCCCGCCCAAAGGCGGGACGAGCCGTTTATTTCTACTTTTCATTCTCTTGGAGTTCACATTATAAAAGAAAATGCTAGTTTGCTCGGTCTGACCAAGCATTTCACTATCATTGATGAACATGACGCTCTGGTTATTATTAAAGATGCGATGAAGGCGCGCGACATAGATGGGAAACAGCATGAACCGCAAAAAATAAAAAGCATCATATCAAAAGCAAAAGGCGATTTCATAACTGCTGATGCTTATAACAATAGCGCGGCAAGCGCGTTGCAAAGCATTGTCGGAGTGATCTGGCGCGATTATGAAAGGACTCTTAAAAAAGAGAAGGCCTTGGATTTCGATGATTTATTGCTTGAGACGGTCTTGCTTTTGAAAAAATATCCCGAAATCAAAAAAAATTATCAGGACAGATGGCAATATATCCACATTGACGAATATCAGGATACTAATGAAGTCCAATATGAGCTCGTTAAATTGCTTGTGAATAAAAAAGAAAATATCTGCGTCGTCGGCGATACCGACCAGAATATTTACAGCTGGCGCGGAGCAAACATAAAAAACATGCTTCTATTTGAAAAGGATTATCCTAATGCCAAAATTGTCATGCTTGAGCAGAATTATCGCTCAACCAAGAATATTATTGAGGCGGCAAACAGCGTCATCAAGAAAAACCAATACCGCATAGACAAAAATCTTTTTACTAAAAATATTGAAGGCGAATCAATCAGCGTGCACGAGGCCTACGATGAGGGAAGCGAAGCGGAATTCGTCGCAGACACTATAAGCGAACTGCTGCGAAAAAATGATCCAGAAGATATCGCCGTTCTTTACCGAGCCAACTTTCAATCGCGCGCGATCGAAGAAGCATTGCTCGGAAAGCAGATTCCGTACCAAGTGCTCGGAGTAAAATTTTTTGAGAGAAGAGAAGTCAAGGACTTGCTCTCATATATCCGCGCAAGTTACAACAGAGAGAGTTTATCAGACATAAAAAGAATTATTAATAATCCGGCGCGCGGCATCGGCAAAGTCACGCTTGTAAAACTTTTTGCGAATCAATTCGCCATGCTGCCTGCCGCTATGCAAGAAAAAATAAATAAATTTTATTCATTGCTCGATGACATACACGCATATTCTGAATCTCACGCGCCGTCAGAATCCATAAAATATGTCTTGGAGAAAAGCGAAATTGAAAAAGAACTTTCGCATGGCACAAGCGACGAGCAAGAACGCTTGGAAAATATGAAAGAATTGGTAACCTTGGCAACCAAATATGATGCGATGCCGCAGGGAATTGGCATGGAAAAATTGCTTGAAGATGCCGCGCTTTCAAGCGATCAAGATACCTTGATGCATAATATGGGTAAAGGCGCTCGCCCCGCCAACGGCGGGGTAAAATTAATGACAGTTCATGCATCAAAAGGGCTTGAATTCAAATATGTTTTCATAACCGGCATGGAGCAAGATTTATTCCCTCATGCAATGAGCGGCACGAAAACAAAAGAAGACGGCGAGGAAGAACGGCGGCTTTTTTATGTGGCGCTGACGCGGGCAAAGCATAAATTATATTTATCATATGCAGAGCTCCGCACGATATTCGGCTCAAAACAAGTGAACATGCCGAGCGAATTTATTTATGACATTCCGGAACATCTGACAAGTTTTGAGCAGGGTAAGCCAAGTAATAAGGAGAAAATAGTTTATTTATGAGATAATTCCTCGCCCCCTGCTAAGGGGGAGATGCCGGAGGCAGAGGGGGTGCATTAATTCACCCCTCCTCAATCCTCCCCTTGGCAGGGGAGGAAAAACTCAATTTTTGAATAAATGCTAATATACAAATATGATTTATCATGCGAAAAAATCTCTCAGCCAAAATTTTCTAAAATCAAAACCGGCGCTTGAAATGATGATCAAAGCGGGCGAGGTTGATGACAATGATATTATTTTGGAAATCGGTCCCGGCAAAGGCGCCTTAACAAGCAAGCTTCTGGAAAAAGCGAAAAAAGTAATCGCCGTTGAGAAAGATAGCAGCTTGATCAGAATGCTTGAAGAAAAATTCAAGAATGAAATAAAAAATAAAAAACTTATTTTAATAAATGAGGATATCTTAAAGTTTAAATTCCCCCTCCCCTTTACAAGGGGAGGGCTGGGGAGGGGTGAATTGATAGACCCCCTCTGCCCTTCGGGCATCTCCCCCTTATCAAGGGGGAGAGGGATTAATGAGTACAAAATAATAGCCAATATTCCTTACAATATTACCGGCGCAATCATAAAAAAATTTCTCTCCGGAGAAAATCAGCCGTCGGTTATGATCCTGCTTGTGCAAAAAGAAGTGGCAGACAGAATTACTGCTAGAAGTAACAAAGAAAGCATTTTATCGCTCAGCGTCAAAGCTTATGGAACGCCGAAATATGTGATGAAAGTTGGAAAAAGATTCTTCTCGCCCAGCCCTAAAGTGGATTCAGCCATTATATCGATAAAAGATATCTCCAGAAAAAATTTCAAGACGCCGAGTGAAGAAGAGCAATTCTTCAAAATAATCAAGAGCGCTTTCGCGCACAAGCGAAAAGTTCTCCGCAAGAACTTGGAAGAGGTGGCATCGCTTGAAACTATTGATTTTATGTTTGCAAAATTAGGAATAAATCAAAAAATCAGAGCTGAAGATGTGCCATTTACGCAGTGGCTCTCGATAAGCAGATATTTATCAGAAAATGCCTAGGAAAATTCTCTCATAAATAGTATAATTCGCAGATAAGAAACATAATGAATAAGAATTATCTGCCAAGCAAACAATTCATAATTCGCATAGCAATTATCGCGGCAGTTGTCGCCGTCGTTTGGGGCACCTATGAGATAACAAGCTATTTCATGAACAGGCCTAAAAAAGAAGGAGTACCGACCAAACTGCTGGTTAAAGACATTGTGCAGAAGGACAGCAATAATAACGGCATACCCGACTGGGAAGAAATATTATGGGGTCTTGATCCGAGCAAGAATGGGCCGTCGAACAAGGAATTCATCACTGCAAAGCAGGAAGCTTTGTCCAAAGAAAACGGCGCTTCCGTTTCTTCTACAAATAAAACAGATAATGAATTACTCTCGCAGGAATTCTTTGCCACTATCATGTCGCTGGAGCAGACAGGAAATCTCGATGATGCATCAATGCAATCGATATCCGATGCCATTGGGCAAAAAATCATAGCCGACCCTATCGCTGATGTTTACACGAAAGATATGCTGATTGTAAAGACAACGACAACATCATCGGCTGTTAAATATTATCAGGATTTAAAAAACCTATTAACCAAATATAAAGACAAGGACATAGGCAATGAATTGACCTTTATCGCTCAAGGCGTGCAAAATAACGATCCTCAAGCCCTATATCTAGCTGGAACAATAGCTGACCAATACAAATCGTTCGCCAATGAATTAATTAAGATTCCCGTGCCGGAAGCGTTTGCGCCCAAAGATCTCAGCTTGGCAAATGATTATGACAAGGTTTCCCAGTCCATAACAGGGTTAACGCAGATAATTTCGGATCCGATTACCGGAATGAAGGCCTTGATTAATTACAAGAAATACAGCGACGCGCTGGTGGCCGATATCACATATTTTTCAGACAATTTTAATCAGAAATGATATACTAAACATAAGAAAATATGAAGAAATTTGCCGCAAAAATAATAATATTCGCAATAATGGTTTTCTCTCTGCTTTCTGCGCAGGTTTTTTCGCCTTTGCCAGTTTCTGCAGCTGTACTTAATTATGACCACCCTAATGGCAGCAGCCCTTATAAGCTAAAGGCCTCGGATATAGCAAACCCTGAAGTATTTATGTCTGTTGTGGCATGCACGGGAATTATAAACACTGTTGCGGGAGCAATTCAAGGACTTTTGACTAATCTTATTACCGTCAAAGCTCCAGAAGTTGCAAAAGAAGCAGATATAAGGGCAGGAGAAGTAACTTCAGTAACTGCTGGCGCGGCAGCAAGCACGGAAGTAGAAGGTACAGGAAACACTTCTCTTGAACAACTAGCGGCTGAGACAGACAAACTTCTTGATGAAGCAACAATAGCGCAAAAATTTCAAGATGACCAAGCTCAACGAGATGCGCAAAGAACAAAATGCCTAGACGGCATAGCCATTCAG
>Ga0182021_10009422_pt1 | contig 11578 bp, 7 predicted proteins | sample 612E3MmetaG_FD_120493 | JGI IMG/M metagenome (GOLD analysis project Ga0182021, IMG submission 120493) | Permafrost microbial communities from Stordalen Mire, Sweden - 612E3M metaG (Illumina Assembly) | ecosystem: Environmental > Terrestrial > Soil > Wetlands > Permafrost | place: Sweden...
CCCTCTGCGACTGGAGTTACTGGGCGATGCAATCGAATCCATCCGGATTTTTGACGCTTCCTCCCAGCGCTCTATTGGCACATCATCCGCCTTTATTGTGCCGCCTGCCGGCGAGGTAATCATCAATCAGTCGACACTGCAACTGGCAGTCCGCAATATCAGGCATCGCTGCGACGATCTTTCTCTCCCTCGCGAGATTCGTAGCCGTCTGGTGGATGCTGTAAAGGATGGTCTGGCTAATTCCATTAATCCGATATTTCTGCCGCTTTTTTATGAATCGTACGATGTTACTAGCGGGCTTTCGCGCGATAAGTTGTCAAGCCTTTTTGAGTATCTTTCAAAAAATACTTTGGTAATTCTGGATGACCCCTTTGCTGTGAATCAGTCAGTTCAGAACGCTGAACTCAGCATTGACAAATTACTATTTAAAACAAAAAACAGCGGCAAGTTTTATCTGGAGAAAGAAAATATTAACATTGATGCGGCCGCTATAGTTGAATGTCTGGATAGATTTAGGCAGGTTTCTTTGGAAGGTCTCAACTTGGATAAGGAAAAAGATGGCGAAACGGCGGCAATTGATTTTGAGACCTATCAATACATTTGCGCGGGAGAACTTCTTGCCGGTGAGATTAGAGAAGATGCTTTCCTGCGATGGACAGCTCAGAAAATTAAATCATGGCTGTCCGAGTCAATGTTGATTTTTTTCTTTTGTCCTGTTCCGGAGGATATCAACCGGATGAACCATTTGCTTTTATCTTATGATTTGCCGGTGCAGACTTTGTCTGCGCCGGATTCGGTTTGCGAAATTATTGACCGGTGGCAGGGTAATCCTCAATTGATTTTGCGGCAGGGAGAAATTTCCACAAGTTTTGTTATGCCGGCAATGAAACTGGTTTTTTTAAGCGAAGAAGAGATATTTGTCAAAAAAGCCCCTCGCCGCCGCGTAAGATTTGCACGGGAAGGTTACTTCATTAAATCGTTTGGCGATTTGAAAGAAGATGATTTTATCGTTCATACTGATTTCGGCATTGGAATTTATCGCGGCTTGAAAAAAATTACAGTCGGTAAAATCGAGAACGATTTTTTAGTCATTGAGTATCTGGACGGTGATAAACTCTATATTCCGGTTAATTCTCTGGAGAGAATTCAGCGCTATCTTGGCCCCGAGGGTTATGTGCCGAAAATTGACAAGATGGGCGGCACTTCCTGGGAAGCGGTAAAAGAAAAAGTTAAAAAATCTGTGCGGGAATATGCAGAGGAACTTGTATCAATTTATGCCGCCCGTGAAGCGCTGGAAAGAAAATCATTCTCCCCGCCGGACCGCATCTACGAAGAATTCTGTTCCACTTTTGAATTCGAAGAGACTCCGGATCAGGTCAAGGCAATTGATGACATCAACATGGATATGGATGATTACAAACCGATGGACAGATTGATCTGCGGCGACGCCGGTTTCGGCAAAACAGAAGTCGCGATTCGTTCGGCCTTCCGGGCCGTCATGGACGGCAAACAGGTAGCCGTTTTGGTGCCTACGACAATTCTGGCCGAACAGCATTATCAGACTTTTTCCAACCGCTTCAGCGATTTCCCCGTGCGCGTGGAGGTGCTCAACCGGTTTAAAAGCGCCGCCGAACAAAAAAAAATAGTGGAAGAGATAAAAAATCAAAAAGTGGATATTGTTGTGGGAACGCATCGCCTATTGCAAAAGGATGTCGAATTCAAGGATTTGGGATTGGCGATAATTGATGAGGAACAGCGTTTCGGCGTGTCGCATAAGGAAAAATTAAAAAAAATGCGCACGCTCGTTGATGTACTGACGCTCTCAGCGACGCCGATTCCGCGCACGCTTCATCTTTCGCTTGTCGGCATTAGGGATTTATCAATTATTAACACCCCGCCGGAAGATCGCGCGTCCATAAAAACTTATGTACTGGAATTTGACGAGGACGCGATTAAAGTTGCGATAGAAAAAGAAATGGAAAGAAAGGGACAGATATTTTTTGTTCACGACCGCGTACGCTCGATTTATTCAATTGCCCGTCTGGTTGAGCGTCTTGTGCCACAGGCGAGGGTTGGTGTCGTTCACGGTCAAATGAAGTCTGCGGAAATTGAAAAAGCAATGGCCAAATTTGTCCGGCAGGAATGCGATGTCCTTGTCTGTACAACTATCATCGGGTCCGGTTTGGATATTCCCAATGCCAATACGATAATTATTAACCGCGCCGAAAAATTCGGGCTGGCGCAGCTCTATCAGATACGGGGACGTGTGGGACGTTCCAGCCGTGAAGCTTTCGCTTACCTTTTATTGCCGAAGGGAGCGATGCTTTCCCGCGAAGCCATGAAAAGACTACAGGTAATCAAAGAATTTTCCGAACCCGGTTCCGGTTTCCGGATAGCATATAATGATCTGGAAATCCGCGGAGGAGGGAATCTGCTGGGGATTTCGCAGTCCGGGCATATTTCCGCTGTTGGTTATGAACTTTACACCGAATTAATGGAAAAGACGGTTCGGGAAATAAAGGGAGAAAAAACCGAAGAAGAAGAGTTGCTGCCGGAAATCCAGATGGGAATTTCGGCGTATATTCCCGAAGAGTATGTTCAGGATGTTCATCAGCGTCTGGTCTTGTATAAAAGAATCTCTTTGGCCGGAAATGATGAAGAAATTATCCGGATTAAAGACGAGTTGCGGGATTGTTACGGAGATTTGCCCTCATCAGTGGAAAATCTCTTAAGGGTAATCAGCATAAGAAATTGCCTTAAGCCGTTGAAGGGCAAAAAGATGGGTTATGACGGCAAATACATGTATGTTTTCTTCAGGGAGAATTCCCCGGTTGACCCCGCAAAGATTATTGCTCTTTATAGTAAGAAAATTAAGGAATTACGCTTTACGCCTGATTATAAGTTATTTGTTCCAGCGCCGAAGCTGCCTGAAAAAGAAATACTACATCAGGCAGATTTATTGTTAAAGATGCTTGCCCAATAGCCGCAAGCAGGGTATAAGTAAAACTTATGAATAATAAGACGCCGCACCATAATATTTTTTCTTCCACAGTAAAATCAGTGAGGATTTCATTTATTTGTTGCACTTTACTATGCTTTTTTCTGATCGGTTTAATTACCGCATGCGATAAAATTAATAATTTTTTCCGTCCTTACGTTGCCACGGTTAACGGTTCCAAGATTTATCTTGATGATTATCAGGCCAGTTTGGATAAAAAAATTAATATGGTGCCTAAAGATTTTCTAAATCAGCCTGATTACATGAAAAAATTCGAGGAAGAAGTTTTAGACAGTATGATTACGGAAAAAATAATGTACCTGCGTGCGCAGGAACTTAACATATCAGTGAGTGATGCCGAGCTGGAGGATAAAATTAAAGAAATTAAAAAAGATTATGGAGAAGATTTTACCGGCCTGTTTGCTCAAGGAGGTATAAATTATGAAAAATGGAAAGAAGAATTTAAAAAAGAGGTTCTCTTGCAGAAACTTATAGAACAGGATGTTAATGCCAAAATTAAAATATCAGACGATGAAATTGAAAACTATTTTAATGGACACCTCAGCAATTACAAAAGTGATTCACGTGTAAAAGTATCGCAAATAGTCGTTCGAGATATGTCGACGGCTGAAAAAGTGATGGAAAGATTGGAATCAAGAGAAAAATTTGCCAAAGTGGCCGCAGAAATGTCTATCGGTCCGGAAGCCTCTCATGGAGGAGAACTGGGATTTATTACGAAGTGGGTAATGCCGGAACCCCTGGACAATACTATTTTTAAAATGCCTGTAAATCAAATAAGTCCGATAGTTCAGAGTTCTTATGGATTTCACATTTTTAAAGTTATGGAAATTCAGCCGGCGAAAGAAAGAAAATTAGCGGATGTCAGGGAAGATGTTATTAACGACATACGTATGCAAAAAGAAGAATCGGCATATGTAATCTGGTTGGAAGAATTAAAGAAAAAAGCTGTAATCAAAAAAGAAGCCAATATTAAAACAAAGAAATATAATAAGTAAAATTGAATCAGGGAGGAATCGCTTTGAAGTTTTACAGAAAATTAAATTTATTTTTATTGAGTATAATACTCCTGTGCCTGCCGGTTTACGCGGAAGTGGTGGATAGAATTATTGCTGTGGTTAACGATGATATTATAACGCTTCACGATTTCAATGAGGCGTTCGAACCTTACCGGAAAAACATCGAAAATACCTATAAAGGAAATGATAAGGATGCCTTGATAAAACAGACTAAAGAAACTTTTTTCCAAAGACGTATCGATAATATACTTATAGAACAGGAAGCAAAAAGAATAGGAATCAGTGCTACCGTCAAAGAAGAAGATGTAATGGGTGTTATTCAGGATATGTTGACTAAACAAAATTTAAGCATGCAGGATTTTCTTAAAAATCTTGCCGCGGAAGGTAGTTCCATTGAATCTATGAAAAGAGACATAAAATCACAAATAGTCCGCATGCGTTTGTTAAGACGGGAAGTAAAAGACAAAATAATTGTCAGCGATAGTGAAATAGGAACATATTACAATGAACACCGTCAGGAATACGAAGGGAAAGAAAGCGTAAGAATGAAACAGCTTTTATTGATGTTGCCTAGCAAAGCGGATGAAAATTCAAAAATGAAGTTGAAGAATGAGGCTCTCCACCTGCGCGAGCTTATAATGAAGGGGGAATCTTTCGATTTGCTGGTTGAGAAATATTCGCAGGGACCGGCTGCGGCACAGGGCGGTGATGTCGGTTTTATTGAAAAAGGAACAATTATTCCGGAAGTCGAAGCGGTTGCCTTCAGTCTGCCCGTGGATCAGGTAAGCGAGGTAATCGGATCCAGCATGGGATTTCATATAATTAAAGTTGTGGATAAGAAGGGTGCGGGACTGAAACCGATTGCCATGGTGAGAGAGGAAATAAAGTCAAAAATTGAAGAGGAAAAATTAGACAAAAAATTTGAAGAGTGGATTTCTTCCGTCAGGGCTAAATCGCACATTGAAATGAAATTGTAAAAAAAATAAAAGTAAAAAATGAACGCGATAAAAATCAGAGGCGCCGCTCAACATAATTTAAAAAATATAAATTTAGATATACCTAGGGATAAATTTGTTATCATTACCGGTGTGAGCGGTTCCGGCAAGTCATCGCTGGCTTTCGATACCATTTACGCCGAAGGTCAGAGAAGGTATGTGGAATCTCTTTCCACTTACGCGCGTCAGTTTATCGGACAGATGGATAAGCCGAATGTGGAATCAATAGAAGGCTTATCCCCTGCCATAGCCATAGAACAGCGCACGGCTAGCCACAATCCGCGTTCCACTGTAGGAACGGTCACCGAAATACACGATTACTTTCGTCTGCTTTATGCAGCGATCGGTGTTTGTCATTGCTATCGTTGCGGCCGGGAAATAAAATCTCAGACAATTGATGGTATTCTGGAAAGTATTCTTTATCTTCCTGAAAATACGCCATTTAGTGTTTTGGCTCCGCTGGTGCGCGGAAAAAAAGGTGAGTTTCAGAAGGAACTTAAAAAACTTCAGAAAGAAGGATTCGCCCGGATCCGGATTGACGGAGAGATTCGTGATCTGGCTGAAGATATTGTTCTGGAAAAAAACAAGCGTCATGATATTGATCTTATCGTCGATCGTCTTGTTCTTAAAGAAGGCATAAGAAAGAGATTGAGAGATTCTCTGGAGATCGCGGCCGGCCATGCGGAAGGACTTGTACGTATAGTTACTTCCGCCGGGAAGGAAATGCTTTTCAGTGAGAAATACGCCTGTCCCGACTGCGGTATAAGCATGCCTGCGCTTACTCCACGCATGTTTTCTTTCAACAGCCCTTATGGAGCTTGTCCTGCTTGCAACGGCCTTGGTTCTTCCATGCGTTTTACTGAATATCTTATTGTGCCCGATGCCGGATTGTCTCTGAGGGACGGAGCCATCGCCCCCTGGGCCGGAAGGAACTCGCTTTATTACTATAGTGTTCTGGACGCGCTCAGCACTCATTACGGCTTTGATGTCAACACGCCTTTTAATAAACTGCCGGAAAAAATTCAAAAGGCACTTCTGTACGGATCAGGCAATGAGAATATTAAATTCTATCATGACCGTTCTAATAAAAGATATTTCACTAACCGGCCGTTTGAAGGAGCTGTAAAACAACTGGAACGTCGCTGGAGGGAAACCGCATCGGCGGCGGTGCGCAATGATTTGATGCGTTACATTGATTTGAGTGCCTGCGATACCTGTCATGGAGCGCGTTTAAAAGAGGAAATACTAGCCGTCACGGTAATGGGTAAAAATATATACGAGCTCTGTAAGATGTCTATCCGCGACTGCCATGTTTTTTTTGAGCAGATGAAACTTACACCGCAGGAAAAAAACATTACCGAAAGAATCATCAGGGAAATTAAAAGCCGCCTTCAGTTTTTGCTCAATGTCGGAATGGATTATTTAAGCCTCGAGAGAGCGACATCAACTTTATCCGGTGGAGAAAGCCAGCGCATAAGGCTGGCCACTCAGATAGGCTCGGGATTAATGGGCGTATTATATGTGCTGGATGAGCCGACTATCGGACTTCATCAAAAAGATAATCTTCGTTTGATTGATACTTTAAAAAGACTGCGTGATATGGGCAATACCGTGCTTGTTGTAGAGCATGATGCCGAAATGATACTGGCCTGTGATCATATAGTGGATATAGGACCAGGTGCGGGGACAGACGGAGGAGAAATAGTTTTTCAGGGAACTCCCGCTGAAATTTTGCAAAGCGATAATTCGCTCACAGGGAGATATTTATCGGGGAAAGAATCTATAGCGTTGCCGTCAAAAAGACGGTCAATTACGAAAAGACATATTATCTTAGAGGGTGCCAGTGAAAATAACCTCAAAAATATTGATATTAAAATACCGGTGGGAGTATTTACGGCGGTAACAGGAGTATCTGGTTCCGGTAAAAGCACGATGGTAATTGAAACTCTTTATAAAGTGCTGGCGCGCCGTTTGAATCAATATAACGGGTCGATGGGAAAAATCAAAAAAATTGTGGATCTGGGAGATATTGAACGTGTCATAATGATTAATCAGCATCCCATTGGCCGTACGCCGCGGTCTAATCCGGTTACTTATACGGGAATTTTTTCATTTATCCGCGATTTGTTTACCAATCTTCCCGAATCAAGGATGCGCGGATATAAGCCGGGACGTTTCAGTTTTAACGTAAAGGGCGGACGTTGCGAGGCTTGTGAAGGCAACGGGTTGATTAAGATTGAAATGCACTTTTTGCCTGATGTTTATGTGACTTGCGACGTGTGTCATGGCAAACGATTCAATCAGGACACGCTAGATATCAAATATAAGGATAAAAATATTGCCGATATTCTGGATATGACGGTCACTCAGGCGTTGATATTTTTTTCCAATATTTCTTCTATTAAATCACATCTGCAATTGTTGAATGATGTCGGCCTGGGGTATATTCATCTGGGACAATCAGCCACGACGCTCTCCGGCGGGGAAGCACAAAGAATAAAACTGGCGCGGGAATTAGGGAAAAAAATAAACAGCAATACACTTTATATTTTGGATGAACCTACCATTGGATTACACTTCGCTGATATTCAGAAACTGCTTGATGTATTGATGCGCCTTGTAGATATGGGAAATACGATGGTTGTAATAGAGCATAATCTGGACATAATAAAATGCGCCGATTACGTTATTGATCTAGGACCAGAAGGCGGCTCCGGAGGCGGGAAAATTATCGCTTCGGGTTCTGTCGAAAAAGTGGCAAAGGATGAAAACTCTGTAACTGGTGAATTCTTACGAAAAGTTATTTCGGTCTGATAATATTTTCATGCTATAAAATCTTTTCCAGAGCGTAATCATTTAAATTATAAAGATAAATTTATGAAATTATTATCCCGTGACAAATTATATCACAAATGATGGCTTGACATAATCGTCAGAATAGTTTTAAATTTAACAAGTTTTAAACTATTTTATACTAACAAGTTTCAGAAAGGATTTTAAACTGTCTAACCACTCAAAATATAAACATTCCATATTAATTGTCGATGATGAGGATTCCATTCTCAATGCTTTTAAACGTATCTTGGCCGACGAGGATTATGAAGTTAACGTTGCAAATAATGGTTCGGAAGGGCTGAACATACTGCGCACCGCTAAAAAACCTTTTTCTCTTATTATTTCCGATCAAAGAATGCCCGAGATGAACGGTGTTCAGTTTTTTGCTCAGGCAAAGGATATTTTCCCGGAGGCTGTGCGAATACTTCTGACAGGATACGCGGATTCCGATTCAATAATTGAAGCCATCAATAAAGGCGGTGTTCATCTTTATTTCACTAAGCCATGGCATGAAGAAGAAATACTGCTTCATATCAAACAATCGCTTTCCAAAGTTGAAGTATTGGCGGAAAATAAACTTCTACTGGAATTAATAAAAGATAAAAATATAGAATTAATGGATTTAAACAAAACCCTTGAAAAAAAAGCCCTGGATAAAACTAACGATCTCTTAATTCAGACTGAGAAGCTCAAGGAAAGTTATAAGAAGTCGCAAACAATTCTGGATGGCATTGTCAAAACATTATCTAAGATTATAGAAACAAGGGATCCCTACACTTCAGGACATGAAGATCAGGTGGCCAAGATTGCCTGCAAAATTGCCAGAGAAATGAAATTGCCCGAAGATCAGGTTTCTTTTATTCATATTGCCGCTACTTTACATGACATCGGCAAGATATCCGTTCCCTCGGAAATATTAACCAAACCAAGTATTTTAAGTAATCTTGAAAGAGAGATAATAAAAACACATTGTAAAGTTGCCAATGATGTTCTTAAAAATATTGAGTTTCCTTATCCGGTAGCGGAAATTATTTATCAACACCATGAACGAATAAACGGTTCAGGTTATCCGAGAGGCTTGAAGGGAGACCAGATTGCAATGGAAGCCCGCATTATCGGGGTTGCCGATGTTATCGATGCAATGGCTTCATACAGGCCGTACCGGCCTGCTCTGGGAGTTGAAGCGGCAATTGATGAAATAGTTAAATATAAGGGAATAACTTATGATCCCGTAGTTGTGGATGCCTGCTTGAAAATTTATAAAAAGTCCACTGAAAAATTTTTTGAAAGTAATCAGCAAACTATAAATTAACTGATCGTTGACTGATTATTGAATTTTTAAAATAATTACCTTTTATTTTCCTGTCTAAATTCTTCTATATGTTTTCTTTCACCGAAAATTGCTCTGCCGATGCGTACTATTGTCGCGCCTTCTTCAATAGCTATTTCAAAATCATCGGTCATGCCCATGGAAAGTTCATCCATCTGAATGTCCTTAATCCCCTCTTTAATAATTTTTTTCTGAAGATTTCTGAGTTCGGAAAAATATGGACGGGAATTTTCGGGATTGGAGGAATAAGGCGCCATCGTCATCAATCCTTTTACCGAAATGTTTTCCAAAATTGAAATATCTTTAATCAATCTTACAGCATGAGCCGCTTGGATGCCGCTTTTTGTTTTTTCACCGCTTATGTTTATTTCAACCAAAATATTTATTTTACGGTTGATAAGGTCGGCTCTTTTATTTATTTCTTTTGCCAGTTCCATACGGTCAACGGAATGAATGTAGTCAAATAGATTTACGGCATATTTTGTCTTGTTGGTTTGCAGATATCCAATCATGTGCCACTCGACGCGCTTTCCAATGACTGCGATTTTTTCTTTTGCTTCCTGAACGTAGTTTTCTCCAAAAGCCGTTATGCCAGCTTCAATTGCCTGCTCTATGGCGAGAGATGAAACAGTTTTGGTTACCGCTAAGAGTTTAACGGAATCGGGGGAACGATTGCATCTTGCGGTGGCGGCCACTATCCGCTGTCTGACTTTATTAATATTAACGGCTATATCGGTTTCCATAAATCTTACCCGAAATTCAATACTTTGAATTTTTTTAATATCTCCAAAACTTCACAAAGCGGCAGTCCGATTACGTTTGTATACGATCCGCGAATAGATTGGATAAAATAAGAGCCTTTCCCCTGTAGGGCGTATCCGCCGGCCTTATCATATGGTTCATCACAGGCAATATACCAGTTCATTTCATCAGGACTTATTATTTTAAACTGCACGGCTGATTGAACAACTTTTGTTTCGCAAACTTCAGACTCCATATGAATAATTGTAAAACATGTAAAAACTTTATGTTCACGTCCGCTCAATTTCTTAAGCATATTTTTTGCCTGAGTCTTATTTTGAGGTTTGCCCAATATTATGCCATCAATAACTACGATTGTATCTGCACCAAGAACCCATGCGTCTTGATGTTTTTCGGCGACGGCCATTGCTTTATCACGTGAAAGTCTTCGGACGTGCTTATATGGACTCTCTCCGGCGATATAATCTTCATTGACGTGAGCAGGAATTATTTTAAAATTTAATCCGACTGATTGAAGAATTTCCCGTCGGCGCGGCGATGCGGAGGCTAATATAAACGAAGCGTTGGAAGTGATGGACATTTTTCTTTATGTTCCGAATGTTAATGTCTTTTCTATCACAAATTTAATCCTGCCTGTCAATTGTAAATTATAATTGCATTTAGTCGGCGATTGGCGCTATTATATAACCATAAAATATAGAGAGGCGGATAATGAAAAGGGTATTTATACTTTTTTTTGTTTTTATTTTTTTAGCGGCTTTTTTAAATGTGGCTGCAGCTGAAGAAAAAATTGTTCAACTGAATATACCGGGTTGCTCCGCTTGAGGATCTAAAAGCAGGATAGGTGCTATCCTGAAAGATATTAAAGGAATAAAAAAGTATCAATTCGAAAATGCAGATTTGTTAGTGGTGACTTTTGACGATGAAATTATTGCCCTAGATATAATCATTAATGAACTTGATAAAAAGGGAAATAAAATAAAAGGTAAACCTGTTTATCTTAAATAGGACTAGAGATATTTCTTTAATTTATTAGCGGCCAGTTTTTCGACAATCTTTTTTACATCCTGAGAAAGTCCTTTTTTGCATATCAGTAAAGAGTCTTTTGTTTCGACTATTATTAAATCTTTCACGCCTATCAACGCGGTTAATTTTTGCGGGTTGTAAATAAGGGAATCTTCCGAGTTTTCAATAATTGTCTGGCTGCCGCTCAATGCTACGTTGTTTTTTATGTCTTTTGGAGATATTTCCCAAAGGGCGTCCCAGCTTCCGATATCACTCCAACCGAAATCCCCTTGCAGCATGAAAACATTATCCGTTTTTTCCATAACGCCATAGTCAATAGAGATGGATTTAAGTTTTTTATAAACACGAGGCACGACTACTGATTCTTCAGGAGAGCCCAGCGCTTCGTCTATTTTCATTAGTCCCGAATATAAATCCGGCAGAAAGCGGCTGATTTTTTTCAATATTACCGAGACCTTCCAGATAAACATACCGCTGTTCCAGCAAAAATTACCGCTTTGAACAAATTCGGTCGCCTGCTGAAAATCAGGTTTTTCACGGATAGACTTTACGCGGAAAACTTCTTCATTGTCTATATTTTTATATAAGGCTGTCC
>Ga0182021_10009423_pt1 | contig 11576 bp, 9 predicted proteins | sample 612E3MmetaG_FD_120493 | JGI IMG/M metagenome (GOLD analysis project Ga0182021, IMG submission 120493) | Permafrost microbial communities from Stordalen Mire, Sweden - 612E3M metaG (Illumina Assembly) | ecosystem: Environmental > Terrestrial > Soil > Wetlands > Permafrost | place: Sweden...
GGTGCGGGTGAGGATCCAGCGTTCCGCTTCACGGATGGCGGCGGCGCGAATGCGCTCGCTGCCGCGCTTCTCCCAGACCTTGAAGACGCGGTCCAGGTGATGGAACAGCACGCTCAGTCCCCAACGCTTGGGCCGCGCCAGGCTGACTCCCGGCAGCAGCAACTCATCCAGGTCGAACCCGGCTGGACCGCGCCGGTTGCTGCCGCGCGCCTGCACGATGGAGAGCGGCACCAGAATCGACCGCGTCCACGAAGACATCTCGTAGAGCACGTTGCCCGGCAACATCACGATCTCCGGCGGTACTGAAGGCGCGTACTTTCGCGGATACAGCCCGAACAGGCTGAGGTTGATCTTGACGTAGCTGTTGGCCGCCTGCAAGCCGCCGAGCGCCAGTGTGCGCTCGCGGGCGCGGCGCATCGCGCCGCTCTCCGGCGGCAAGCCGGCCAGTTTCAGGGCGCAGTACGCCTTGATGGTGGCGCTCGCATCGGAGGGCCCGCCCGAGTAGATGTTGAACCCGCCATCCGGCATCTGGCGCTCCAGGATGGAGCGGGCCGCCCGGTCGATGCGCTCGCGGGTGGGCGGGTTCCAGCCGCTTTCATCCGGCTGATTCAGCCAGAGCTGCAGCAGAATATAGTCGGATTCCAAGGTGGTATCGGCGGTCAGTTCGCCGCACCAGAAACCCTCCGGCGTCTGCTGCGCGGAAAGCGCATCCACCGCGCTCCCCATGGCGCGCGTGACTCTTTCCCGTGAGAACTGCGACGGATGTTCGGCCGGCCGGCGGCGGCTTGGCCTGGCGATTTCGGTCCATTCGTACGACATGGCTGAATTCACATAGTAACAACGTACACTGAGAAGATGGACTGGCAATTGGACGCTGCCGAGTTGCGCGTGCTTAGCGCGCTGATGGAGAAGGAGAAGGCCACTCCGGAATACTACCCAATGTCGCTGAATGCGCTGGTCAACGCGTGCAATCAGAAATCCAATCGCGACCCCGTGGTTGCCTACGACGAAGAGACCGTGGAAACCGCCCTGCAGGGCTTGCGCAATAAGGGGCTGAGCTCGCGGATTTCGGGCGGCAGCCGCGTTCCCAAGCACGAGCATCGCTTCACCGAGCGATGCAACCTGGGGCGCCGCGAGGAGGCGGTGCTGTGCGTGCTCATGCTGCGCGGTCCGCAAACCGTGGGCGAATTGCGCGGCCGCACCGACCGGCTCTACACCTTCGACGATTTGGAAGCCGTGGAAAACACGCTGCAACGGCTGGGCGACATCGGGTTCGTCAAGAAACTGCCCCGCCAGGCAGGCTACAAGGAACAGCGCTGGGCCCAGTTGCTGGCCGGCGACGTCGAGGTGGCCGAAGAGGCGGAGGCCCCGTCCCTGGAACGCGGCCCTTCCGATCGCGACCGCATCGCGGCCCTGGAGCGGGAGGTCGCGGACCTCAAACGCGCCTTCGAAGAGTTCCGCCGCAATTTCGAGTAGCACCCTCCCCTCAAAAGCTGGACCTTCCCCCTCAAACGCGCTTTCCTCTGACCTCACCGGGGTCCGTGGCAAGGCGATTCCATCAGTGTTCCATACTATATTTCGTTATTAACGGAGAACAATAACTATGGCGCAACACGGTGTATGCGGAGCCCATCCATGTCCGCCAGCTTTTCCGCCAGCGTGCTGTTTCGAGTGTGTCTGCCCATGGTTTCCTGGGCCGAGCGTGTCCCTTCCGCCGCCGAGTCCGCGGCTCCGGGTTCGGTCAGCGGCACGGCGGATGACGTGCCGGACAACATCAACCGTCTGATCCGGGGGGCTTACACCAGCGCCTTGGCAGACGCGGCTATTGCTTCGCACGGCGGCTATGAATGGGATCTCCAACGCGCCGACGGCGGCACGCCCGATCTGTCCCCTTGTTACTGCCCCGGCGCTCCCTCCGCGGGTATGGTCATCGGCGCCGACAGCGGGAGCGGGTTCCTTTCGGCGGAAAAACGCGCCACCCACATCGCGCGGTTTGGCCGCGAAAAGTTGAGTCGGAGGGAAAAGGGCTCAAGGATGGAAATCCTGGATCCGGACGCACCGGACGGCCGATGGCTGAGAATCCGCCGGACCGATATTGCGGACCTGGAGGCGATCGGTTGGAAGACGCTGGGGATGTCGCCGGGAACGGAACATCTCGCGCTATGCTTCATCGGGCTCCTCGGCATCGCTCCCTCCGTGCTGCGGCGGAGAGGCCCGATCGGCGGAAGCCATAGCAGGCGTCATCGAAGAATCCACACGGGAAGCTACCGCATCAACTGACAATCGCAAACGGGGCGCCCTCGGGGCCGATGAATTCAGCAGCGGCGCGTTTGGATAGTGGCATGAAAGTCCTCCGATCGTGAATATCTGTACAAGGCTAATCCATCCGGCCGCGCTGGACACCGGCAGGCTGGTCCGGGGATACGCTCCGGCTGCATGCGTGGTGGATAATGGGTAGCTGCCATGCCTATCAAGTCCGACTTCGGTGAGGTGCATCTGGATGTCCATCCGGGTGCGCATCCATCAGCCGCGGTGCTCGAACCCGAAACTCCGTTCCGTATTTTGTTGCTCGGCGATTTCAGCGGACGCACTGCCGCGGACTGGACACCCGTGGAAGTGGATCGCGACAACTTCGAGCAAGTGATGGCCGGCGTGGGCCCCGGGTTCGCCGGCATGCGCTTTCAGGAACTGGACGATTTTCATCCGGACCGGATCTACCGGCAGAGCCAGTTCTTCCAAGGGCTGCGCGAGGTGCGGCAGAAACTGGAGACGCCTTCGACTTTTGCCGAAGCGGCCGCCGAAATTCGTGCATGGAGCCAGGATCCGGCGCCACCTGCCGCGACGGCACGGACTGCGCCGCCGGCGGAAACCGGGCGCCCCGCTCTGCCGGACGCGGCATCGGGCATCAGCCTCCTGGATTCCATCGTGGAGGCCGCGGAACCCCCGGCGCCCTCGCCGGTGACGCGCCGCGGCGATCTGCGAAGCTTCGTAGAGAGCGTTGTGGCGCCGTATACCGTGCCGGCGGAAAACCCGGAGTTGCCGCGGCTGCGGGCGCTGGTGGACGCGGAAGCGGGCGCCCGCATGCGGGCCTTACTGCACCACTCCAAGTTTCGGGCGCTGGAGGCCGCGTGGCGGGCCGTGTTTCATCTGGTGCGGGCGATCGAGACCGGCAGCCAGTTGAAGCTCTATCTGATGGATGTTTCCAAGGCCGGACTGGCGGCCGACCTGGGTGCGGCGGACGACCTTCGCGAGAGCCAGGCGTGGCGCATTCTGGTGAAAGATACCGTGGCGGCGGGCGGCGACGCGTGGAGCGTGGTGGCGGGCAACTATTCGTTCGCACGGACCGTGGGCGATGCGGAAATGCTGGGCCGGCTTGCCAGTATCGCGAGTTTCGCGCGGGCTCCTTTTCTGGCTGAGGCCGACCCAGGCAACAGCGGGACCGAGACGGAAGAAGCGGCGCTGCGCTGGGAGCGGCTCCGCCAACTGCCCGAGGCTTGCTGGATCGGCCTGGCGATGCCCCGAATCCTGCTGCGGCTGCCGTTCGGAAAGCAGACGGATCCCGTGGAGAGCTTCGATTTTGAGGAGATGCCGGGCGTCCCAAGCCATCAAGAGTATCTATGGGGCAACCCGGCGTTTGCCTGCGTTCAGCTATTGGCGGAGGCGTTCGCCAACGACGGATGGGAGATGCGGCCCGGCGCGTATACGGAGATCTCCAGGCTGCCCGTGCACATCTATGAAGCCGAGGGCGGGAAGCACGCCAAACCCTGCGCCGAGGTGCTGTTGACGGAGCGCGACATCGATTGGATCCTGGATCAGGGATACATGCCGCTGGCCTCCATACGGGACCGGGACGCGGTGCGGCTGGTGCGTTTCCAATCCATCGCCAAGCCGCTGGCGCGCCTGTCGGGCCGGTGGAGTTAGGCGGCCGTCAGGAAGTCCGAACTGCGCTCGGATTGGCAGGCCGAGGCCCGCCCCACCAAGGAGGCGGATATAATAACGTCATGAATCGGAGAACGTTCCTCGGCGTTGCCGCAGGTCTGACCGTCGCGGATTTGGGCGCGCAAAGCCCCTCATCCATACCTGTGATCGATACGCACATCCACCTGTTCGACCCGTCGCGTCCTCAAGGCGTGCCATGGCCCAACAAGAACAACCCGGCGCACAAGGTCATGTACATGCCTTCGTTGCCCTCGCGATACCGCACGGTCGTCGATGGGCTGGGCATCGTGGGCGCGATTGAGATCGAGTGCAGCGGATGGCTGGAGGATAACCAGTGGGTGCTGGACGTCGCCCAGGCCGACGACATCATGGTGGGCACCGTGGGGCACCTGACGCCTGGCACACCGGAATTCCGGCCGAATCTCGAGAGGTTTCACAAGAACCCGCTGTTCCGCGGCATCCGGTACGGGCTGGGGAGGGGGGGCGGAAAGGAATTCGACCGGCCGGAGTTTGTGGCCGACCTGAAAGCCCTGGCCGATGCGGACCTGGTTCTGGATACGGCGAATCCCAGCGTGGGGTTGCTGGCCGATGTGGTGCGCGTGAGCGACCGGGTGCCGAACCTGCGCGTGGTGATAGACCATTTGCCGCAGATGCAGCGGCCTACCGAAGCGGCGGCGCAGGCGTCTTATGACGCCAGCATGAAAGCCTTCCGGGACCGGCCGCAAGTCTATGTCAAAGTGTCGGAGGTGCTGCGCCGGCTGGACGACGGCAAGATCCCCGTGGACCTGGCATTCTACCGTCCGCGACTGGACGAAATCCTGGACGTTTTCGGCATCGACCGCGTGCTCTACGGGAGCGACTGGCCGAACGGCGATCAATGGTTGCCGGTTCCGGTTGGATTCAAGATCGTCCAGGAGTACTTCCTGGGCAAGGGGAAGGCGGCGGCCGAGAAATACTTCTGGCGAAACTCGACCAAAGCTTATAAGTGGGTCAAGAGAACCGCCAGCCAGCCGCAGGCCTGAGGGCGTCAATTGCGGCCCGGCTTGAATCGGAACTTGAATTGCGCTTCTGCCGGTAAAGATGCAGATTCCGAAAAGGAGGTGACATGTCACCTTTGGCGGCCGATCGCATCTTTGCTGGTGGAAGCTCCTATGGAAGTCACAATTCAGCACCGCGGAGACGTGAAGTTCGAAGCCAGCGCGCGGGGTCACCGCGTGATCTGCGATCAACCGCTTGACAACGGCGGATCGGACGCCGGCATGACGCCACCCGAATTCCTGCTGGTTTCTCTCGGGACCTGTGCCGGGTTCTACGCCGTTCAATACCTGAAGGCCAGGTCTCTGGCCCACGGAGACCTCGAAGTGAAGGTCGGCGCGGACAAGGCAACGCTGCCGGCGCGGCTCGGACAGTTTCGGATCGAGGTCATCGTTCCCGGCCTCGACCCGCAACATCAGGCAGGCGTCCTGCGGGCGGTGAAGGCGTGCCTGATCCACAACACGCTGATCCACGCGCCCGCCATAGAAACCGTGGTGAGCACACCCGACGCGGTGTTCGCAGCCTAGGAATGAGCCGGCAGCCATCCGTTTCCACACCACCGCCCGAGACCGAACGCATCTCCCTGCTGCGCCTGCTCGCGGCCTTCTTCAAAATCGGCAGCATCGGATTCGGCGGCGGGATGGCGGTGGTTGCGTTGATGGAGCGGGAGTTCGTCCGGAAGCGCAAACTGCTCACCGGGGAGGAGTTCCTGCACGGCGTAGGCTTGGGACAGATTCTCGGATCGTTTGCGGTGAACGGCGCCTTCTTCATCGGCTATCGGCTATTTGGACTCGCGGGAGGGATCCTCTCCGCCAGCGCGTTTTTGATGCCGTCATTGGCTCTGGTCACCGCGCTTTCGCACTTCTACTTCCGGTACCATTCGATGCCCGCCCTGCAGGGCGCCGTCGGCGGCTTGGGACCGGTTGTCATTGCACTGATCCTGGATGCGGCGTGGTCGCTGGGAAGCCGGGTCTTGCGATCGCCGGCTGCCGTCTGTATAGCCGCGGGAGCCCTGGCGGCTGGAGCGCTGAAGGCCAATGCCGTGTGGGTGATCCTGGTCGCCGGAACGTTCGGACTCCTGTTGCCGAACGTTCCCCGCCGGGCGCGTCCCGGCGCCAACGCCGGTCCTTCCACCCCTCCGCTGGCAGTGGTCGCCATCCCGGCGGCTATCGGGCCGCTGTCCTTGCTCGGATCCATCACCGTGACCTTCCTGAAGATGGGCCTGGTCTTCTTCGGCGGTGGCTTTGTCCTCATCCCGGTCCTGCATCATCGGCTGGTGACGCAGCTTGGTTGGTTGAATCCTCGGGAGTTTCTGGACGGCGTCGCCATCAGCACCCTTACTCCTGGCCCCATCGCGGTGCTGGCGACCTTTGCCGGGTACCACGTAGCGGGGGTCGCCGGCGCTCTGGCTGCGACAGCGGCGCTATTGGCGCCGTCGATGGGCCTCATGTGGCTGATGAGCGGGCAATATGAGCGCTATCGCGGCGATCCCCGGGTACAGCGGTTTCTGGCGGGGATGAACCCGGCTGTGACCGGACTGATCTTGAGTGCGGCCGCGCTGTTAGCGGTCAGCGCAATCGGCTCCTGGCGGGGGTGGCTTCTCTGCGGAGTCTCCCTGCTCCTGCTCCGGAAACTCGGTTGGCACCCCGCTATCGTGCTGGCCATCGGATCCGTAGCGGGGTATGCCGGGGTACTGCCCTAAACATGAGCGGGGCCGGCTGGAGGCTGCTGCGCGCGAGCTTCAGCAGGGGCAACACATCCGCTGAGCAGTCAGGCGGATGCCCGCAGCGTGCGGCGGATCTGGTTGGCACTCCAGCATACCTCTACGGCTCGGGTGGGCCAGCCGTGGAATCGCCTCCGCCGAGCCGTTGTAGCAGCTCCCTCACGCGCCGGCGGCTCACTTCCAAGCGCACGCCGTCCTTCAAGACGACCTCGGCAATGCCTCCAGTCAGTGGCAGAACCTCCGCCACGGAATCCAGGTTTACGATGGCCGCGCGGCTGATCCGAAAGAACAGGGACGGGTTCAGCCGTCCCTCGATGTCGTTCAGAGTAGGATCGAGCACATAGTGACGGCTGGCGGTGTGTACCCGGGTGAGCCCCATATCCGAGGAAAAGTACACCACCTCATGCTGCGGGACGACGCGGTAGCGGTCGGAGGAGCGGGCCAGGAATCGCGTGCAGGTGCCGCGCACCGCCCCCATCACCCGCTCCAGCCCGGCATCCGCGTCCGGCTGCGCCATCTCGCGGACCTGTTCGACGGCGCGCGCCAGCCGGACGCGGTTCACCGGCTTCAGCAGGTAATCGACGGCATGCAGCTCAAACGCATCCACCGCGTACTGATCGAACGCCGTGCAGAAGATGATCCTGGGGCGGGGTTGGGGGAGGCAGGCCGCCACTTCCAAGCCGCTGCAACCCGGCATCTGGATGTCCAGGAAAATCAGGTCGGGCCGCAGTTCCATGATTCTGGCGATGGCCTGCTCGCCATCGGCAGCCTCGCCAACCATCTCGAGGTCCGGAATCGCGCTGAGCATCTGCCGCAACCGGTCGCGCGCAGTCTGCTCGTCGTCTATCACGAGGACCCGGATCACCGCGATTCACACCTCCACCGGCTGCGGAACCGCGGCTTGCGGCATCTCCACGCTGACCACGGTCATGCCCAGCCGGGTGTCGCGCTCTACGTTGAGGCTGGCCGCATCTCCGAAATGCCCTCGCAGGCGCTCCCGAATGTTGCGCAAACCGTAGCCGTTCCCGCGAGTCTGGACCGCCCGCATGGCCGCCGCCTCAAAGCCCGGTCCGTTGTCGCGGACCTGGATTCGCAGCCTGGATTCCAAGACATCCGCCTCGATTTCAACCACGCCTGGCGCACTGATTCCGCCCACCCCGTGTTTCACCGCGTTCTCCACCAGGGTTTGAACCGTCATGGCGGGAATCCAGCGGTTCCCGGCGTCGCCGCTCGAAGTGACTCGAACGCATAGCCGATCGCGGAAACGCGCCTGCTCGATGTCCAGGTAGGCGCGCACGGCCTCCAGTTCGTCGTCCAACCGCACCCATTCCCGCTCCGAGCGGCGCAGCGTGTATCGAAACACCTCGGCCAATTGCTCGATGGTCCGCTCGGCCTGGTCTGGATTCCCCGGAATAAGTCCCGCGATGGTGTTCAGCGCGTTAAACAGGAAATGCGGATTGACCTGGGCGCGCAATGCCTTCAGCTCGGAGCGGTGGGCGTTGAGAACGAGCTCGCGTTCCCGCTTTTCCTGCTCCAGGCGTTTTTCGCGGAGCCGCAGATTCTCGAGCAGGAACGAGAGCCCTTCGGCCAGCGACGCCAATAGCGCGGCATCCTCACTCAGGAATCGCACGTTGTGGCGCCGCGGCCGGACAACCACTACGCCGACCGCCCGTCCCCCTATCCGAAGGGGCGCACGCATGGCATCGTCGCAGTCCTTTCCCATGAGCTTCCGGGAAGCGTCGAGCGCCACCTCGGCCTCGGACTGAAAGATCGCGCTCAGATGTTCGGCCGCACGCTCCATCAGCTCGGGCCCGTCGATGGCGCCCTGCAATCCGTCGAGAAAGTACTTGCTCGCCTCGGCCGGGGCAAAGCGGCGGCCGAGACACAGCCGGTCCAGCCAGACCGACAGCTTGCGATGCCCCCAGGGAGCCAGCAGCACGATCGGCAGCAGCGACGCCGCCCATGTCAAGGCGCTGAACCAGGAGCCCCGAATCAGGTGCGTGATCCACTGCAACCGGGGCACAACGAAGACAAAATACAGCGAGAGAAGGAAAAACGAAATGAAGACGAACGCTCCCTTCTTGATCAGAACATCGAAGAACGTGAAGCGCTCCACGTAGTAAGTGACGGCAAAGAGGAAACACAAGGGAAGAGAATTCCAAAGCAGACCAAGCCAGCGGGGATGCAGCTCCGCGTCCAGGAGGCAAAGGCAGACCACTACCGCACAGAGCGAGATGAAGCAGCGGCGCTGGTTAAGTTCGAGCGTGCCGCTTCTGTCTCGTCTGGAAATCCACAACAACGCGCCGCTCCCCACGGCGGCGCAGCCCATGAGTCCCGGAAAAACCAGGCCGGGACGCAGGTCTATCCCGACGTCGTTCGTCAGGGCCTCTATCGCGCCGATCGCATACAGGGCCGCCAGACATGCTTTCCAGCCCCGGCGAAACGGCACGTGTTCTCTTTCGTTGTGATAGACAAGGTGAAAGAGCAGCGCCGGAATCAACAGTTCGGCAGTGTTATCGACAAGCTCCACCAGCGCCACCCGGTGGCGCAGGATGGCACTCACCAGTTCCCCTGCAATAGAAGTGAGACACAACACAGCGAGGATGTTGACAAGCGCGACGTAAGCAATGCCGCCCCAGCGTGTCCTGCGCTTCCGGTATTGCTGAAGCGAAAGAAAGGCCATTGGGACAAACAAAATCGCGTTGAAACAGTACAGCAGATCCAACGCCAGATAGTAGTATCTGCTCACGGCTTGCTCTTTGTCCTACCGTGGGCCAGGCCATGGTTTCTTGTGGCCTGCCAACCCACGCTCCGAATTCCCGGCATACCAGCATACTGTACTACGGCGTGAGACGCCAATCCGATTCGGAGGACCGGCGGCATTCGCGGGATGAGTGGCCGCCGGTGAACCATGGCTGGCCATCCGATTTTCTTGAGATGGCCGGTCCTGTTGCAAACATTCTCGGGTAGTATGTTGACATGTCAACGATCGGCTTGCTCTGCCTGGCTCTGCCTCTGTTCGCGCGGCAGGGGGCTGCCGGCGCCCCGCCGCAGAGGCCGGAGCAGCCGGCGCCGGCTTTTCGGGCGGAAGCGGCCCTCGCCCTGGTCCGGTTCCACGTTGTGCGCAAGCACAGCTATGTCGACGACCTCAAGCCCGAGGACGTCATCCTGCTGGAAGATGGATCGCCCCGCAAGGTCACGGTCTTCGAGGGGGGCCGGTCGGCGCCGCGCACGATTCCCATCGAGATGATCCTGCTCTTCGATACCAGCGGCAGCGTGACCAGCGCGGGGCTTCTCAATCCGCTGGCCTACCAGGCCACTCTGCTCGACAACCTGGAGAGCGTGCGGCTCGCCGTCTACGCTTTCAATTCCACCTTGATCCGGCATTGCGGGCCCACTCGCGATCCGGCCGAGCTGGCCGCCGCGCTCCAGCGTGTGCGAGATTCCCGGTCCGGTGCGGCCGACCCCAAAGTGAAGAGCATCCCTCTGAAACTGCCTTCCGGACGCAAGGGCGGTCCGGCGACCTGGCTGTTCGAGGCCATCATGGCCGCTGCCAAGGACTCCGCGGCGGAACCGGGCCAAGCCACTCGGATGATGGTCGTCTTTTCCGACGGCTTTCCCACCACGAACACGCGTCCCGAGGAGGCGGTCGCGGTGCTCTCCGAGCTTGGAATTCCCGCCTACCCAGTGGTGCTCGGTCACGCCGACATTGCCGCGCGGAAAGCCGGCCAGCAGCTCGGATGGCCGCAGATGGCGGAAATGTTCATGGCCGATTTCGCCCGCCTGGCGGAGCTGACCGGCGGCCGCTCCTTCGATCCGCCGGTCATCGATGTCGCGGTGGTCCGGCAGATTCTTGCGGCCATGGCCGCGCAGGTTCTGTATGAATACGTGGTGGGCTTTCAACCCGGCGAGTCGCCGGCCGCGCCACAGACCCACCGCCTCCAGGTGAAACTCCGCTCCAAGGATCTGGGAACTCTGGAAGGCGGGTTCCGGACCGTGACACACTGAGTGCGGCCCGCGCCAGCCATTCCCTCCAGGCGGCCACTCATGCGGGAACCTCCACCAGTCCTCCGATTTGAGTTGGCGCATTCCCGGCGGCTGTCGTAAGCTGAGTTTTTGTGAATCGGGCCTGATTTCACTGGACGAGCGTGGCGCGGACTCTCAGTCTGCCGCGTCCCCACTCATGGGGGACGCATGGTTTGCGGCTCACAGAACGTCTCCGCAAGAGTGCGGAGACGGCAGCCTGAGAGGCTGCGCCACGTCGACCTGAAGGTGGGTTTGGCCCCGGAGATCGAGTCGAGTGAGGGTTCTGTCATGATACGTCTAGCCGTTTTGTCTATCTTGGCCGCCGCGCTGGCTTCCGCCCAGTACCTCAACCAGGAGATTTCGGGTTTCGTGCTCGACCCGACCAATGCCGCCGTGCCGAACGCCAAAGTCTCGGTCCGGCACATGGGAACGGGGCAGGTCCGGACCACCGAGTCCGATGCCAGGGGCTACTACGCTTTTCTCGACGTGCCGATCGGCGAGTATCAAATCGCCGCGGAGGCCGCGGGCTTCAAGAAGTACGTCCAGACCGGCGTCGTGGTGACCGTCTCCGCCAAGGTGACGGCCGGCATCGCGCTCACCGTCGGCGACATCCATGACTCCATCGCGGTGGCCGCGGATCCGCTCCAACTGGATGCCAGCGGCGGCGAGATCGGCCGGGCGATCACCGGGGAGCAGGCCATCAGTCTCCCGTTGAACGGCCGCAGCTTTGCCGAGTTGCTGGCGTTGATACCCGGAGTCTCCACTCTCTATAGCTCCGGCGTGGACCTGCAACTGAGCCCCAATAATTCGTTACAGACGGTCAACGGCTCGCGGAAATCCACCCTTTCCTGGA
>Ga0182021_10009425_pt1 | contig 11576 bp, 9 predicted proteins | sample 612E3MmetaG_FD_120493 | JGI IMG/M metagenome (GOLD analysis project Ga0182021, IMG submission 120493) | Permafrost microbial communities from Stordalen Mire, Sweden - 612E3M metaG (Illumina Assembly) | ecosystem: Environmental > Terrestrial > Soil > Wetlands > Permafrost | place: Sweden...
GCTATTTCGCAGGCGGGTGCCATGATCGACTTCGTGGATATCGATGATAGGACCTGCAATATGGATGTATCAAAACTGCGCTCCTATCTCGAAACAAAATGTTTCGTCGACAAAGATTTAGGTATACTCGTCAATATCAAGACTTTATGCCCGGTCACGGCGATCGTTCCGGTCCATCTCTATGGCCAAACGGCTGATATGGACCCGATACTGGAGCTTGCCGAAAAATACAAACTGATGGTAATTGAAGACGCATGCCAGGCTCATGGAGCCGAATATTTCTCTAAGCGAGAGAACCGTTGGCAGAAGGCTGGCTCTATCGGTCACGCAGCTGCCTTCAGCTTCTACCCCGGGAAGAATCTCGGGGCCTGTGGCGAAGCGGGCGCGGTAACGACCAACGACGAATCGCTTGCACGTACTATTCGCATGATACGCGATCACGGGCAATCTCAAAAATATTATCATGATATGGAAGGTTATAACGGCAGATTAGACGCGATACAGGCCGGTTTTTTGAGCGTCAAACTCAGGCGTCTTTCGGGATGGAATGAACAGCGCCGCCAAAACGCGAAGCGATACGGTGAACTACTATCAGGAATAGAAGGCTTAACTGCTCCCTTCGAGCCTTCCTGGTCTAAATCGGTGTATCATCTTTACGTTGTAAGGACAAAAACAAGGGATGAACTTCAATCATTCCTGACAAAGAACAATATTTTTACCGGCCTTCATTATCCCGTGCCGTTGCACCTCCAGAAAGCTTACCTGAACTTGGGCTACAGACAAGGCGACTTTCCGGTAACCGAAACAGCGGCTGCTGAAATCCTTTCACTCCCGATGTTCCCGGGGCTAACGGAAATGCAACTTGAGAGAGTCGCAGAAGGGATTCGAGAATTCTTCCATTTGCCCTAACTTTTATTTAGCCGCCATCCTCGCCTCACCAGTTTGCAAATCCGAATCATGAACTCAGAAATTAAAGTTATTAATCCCATAGAGTATTCTGGCTGGAATGAACTTATCCTCTCGAATACAAACTGCTCTTTTTTTCATTCTTCAAACTGGGCGCAAGTGCTCTCAGAGTCTTATAGTTATAAGCCACTCTATCTCACTATATTGAATAATGACAAATTATCCGGACTCATACCCTTCATGGAAATCGACAGCATCCTAACCGGTAAGCGAGCTGTCGCCCTTCCCTTTACGGATTGCTGCGACCCCATTTATCAGGATACGGACCAGCTAGCCCTGCTGATGGAATATTCTGCCGAGTACGGAAGAAAAAGTGGTTGGAGAACTATCTCTATCCGCCCTGAAAAACCTTTCCCATCCACTTATCCGCCTTCTTTGTCATTTTACGGTCATAATCTCAGGCTTTCGGCGGATGAGAACGCACTCTTTTCAACTTTTCGCGGAAGTACACGACAGAATATAAAAAAGGCCGTGAAGGTAGGCGTCAAAATTACTATCTCTGATTCGCTTGATGCGATAAAAGAATTTTATAAATTAAACTGCATCACAAAGAGAAACCATGGCATCCCACCACAGCCGTATCTTTTTTTCGAGAATGTCCATAAACACATTCTGTCAAAAGGACTTGGCATCGTCGTCCTAGCTTCCCTCGGTAAGAATATCATCGCAGGGGCAGTCTTTTTTCATTTCGGCAAGACGGCTCTTTACAAGTATGGTGCTTCCGAAATGCGATATCAAAACTTGAGGGCCAACAATTACATCTTTTCTGAAGCAATAAAATGGTATTGCAGGAAAGGATATGAGAGTTTGCGCTTCGGCAGGACCGAGGCTGAGAATGCCGGACTTCGCCAGTTTAAAAAAGGATGGGCTACTAATGAATTTACAATAAACTATTATAAGTACAGCATCAATAGAAGAGTATACATATCAGATACCCTAAAACTTAACGGTTATTGCAACGCCCTTATACGCAAAATGCCGCTTGCTCTGAACAGGATTGTTGGTTCATTATTATACAGGCACGTGGGCTAAGCTTGCTTCGATAGGATTAATTACTAATGACCGGTTATCTTAATGAAGCTTATTACATAATCAAACCTCTCATTCCCAGAAGGCTCCAGATTTCAATACGCAGACTATTTATACAATATCAGCGGGTAAAATACCGGGATATTTGGCCGATTAATGAAAAGGCGTGCGATCGTCCAGCAAATTGGCGCGGCTGGCCGGACGGGAAGAAGTTCGCGGTAGTCCTGACGCACGATGTCGATTGCGAAAAGGGTCATGATAGATGTTTGGACTTGATGAAACTAGATGAAAGTTTAGGGTTCCGTTCGTCATTTAATTTTGTCCCCCTAAGATATGCCGTGTCACCCTTTATCCGCAGGACTATCGAAAATCATGGCTTCGAGGTTGGGGTACATGGATTGTATCATGACGGCAAGTATTACCTTACAAGGAATATATTCGAGAAACGTGCCGCTAAGATAAACCTTTATCTGAAGGAATGGCATGCAGTCGGCTACAGGGCACCAGCAATGTATCATAAACTAAAATGGTTTCATAATCTCGCAATAGAATATGATGCATCGACATTCGACACCGACCCTTTTGAGCCGCATTCAGTAGGCGTAGGCACTATATTCCCATTTTCCGTGAGAGATGATTCCTCACAAAATGCATATGTAGAATTACCCTACACTCTTCCGCAGGACTTTACTTTATTTGTGCTGCTGAGAAATAAAGATATAGCTATCTGGAAAAATAAATTAGACTGGATCGCACATCATGGCGGCATGGTGTTAATTAATACTCACCCTGATTACATGAATTTCGGCAAAGGAAAACTGACCGCTGAAGAATATCCAGTTAGGTATTACGCAGACTTCCTAAATTATATCAAAACAAAGTACGAAGGACAGTACTGGCATGCCCTTCCGAAAGATGTGGCACGCTTCTGGAAAGAGAATTATTCCAATTCTAAGCCAAAGAAGTCAGGGTAAAGAGATTTAAAACCGTGAGGACCACATTGCGAGTTATCGAACCTGGACATGCGCTATATACCAACGTAAATATTTGCCTTTCCATTCATTATGAAGGCTGAGTGCTTACACTATGTCCAATCATAAACAAGAGGGGATAATAGAATGACCGTTACCCAAAAGAATAAAATTTGGATTGATTTGGACAACTCTCCACATGTTCCTTTTTTTAAGCCTATTATGGAGGCACTTGAGAAACAAAATTATTCATTTGTTATCACGGCACGGGATTGTTTCCAAGTCTGCGGTCTTGCCGATCTTTTAAACATTAGATACAAGCGTATCGGCAGACACTATGGGAAAAATAAGCTTCTCAAAATATTAGGTACAATTCTTCGCGCGACACAAATGCTTCCAACTATATTTAGAGAGCGACCCATTATCGCGATCTCACATGGATCTCGCTCTCAACTGTTTCTAGCAACAATGCTGCGTATTCCGAACATCATGATAATCGATTATGAACATGCCAAAGCACTGGCTTTTTTTCACCCTACAGCTGTATTACTTCCGGATATCATACCGGAAAATGCTATCAACCACAAGAACAGTCAAGTTTTTAAATATCCAGGCATTAAAGAAGACGTCTATGTTCCAGCATTTAAACCCGACCCCCATATCAAAGAGCTACTTGGTCTCGATAAAAAAGATTTAGTCGTTACAATCCGTCCTCCTGCATCCGAGGCTCACTATCATAACCCCGAGAGTGAACAGCTTTTCAATGCCATAGTTGATCTACTTTCAATGCGGGCTGATATCAAAATCGTTATGCTACCACGCAATGACAAACAGGGCGACTCAATCAGACAGCAATGGTCTGCATTTTTTTCTGCAGGGAAGATCATCATTCCCAACCAAGTGGTTGACGGACTGAATCTGATGTGGTACTCAGATTTTGTAATTAGTGGAGGAGGTACTATGAATCGTGAGGCTGCAGCATTGGGCGTTCCGGTATATAGTATTTTTCGCGGTAAAATAGGCACTGTAGACCGCTATCTCTCTAATTGCGGCCGACTTATACTATTAGAGAGTATAAGCGATATTCATGACAAACTTAAAGTGGTTAGAAGACAACGACCAGAAAGTCCTTCTGAGACTAATAACGCTACGCTGAAAAGCATTGTCAATATCATCGCTTCCATGGCCGAAAAGAAATCATCTGCAATAAATGATAAAACATATAAAGCGTGCTAGTTAGTACACATGGAAAACAAATATGAAATGCTGCCAGTAAGAACACTGTCTTGTCATCAATCATCTCCTCTTCAAAGTATTTATAGATATCATTTTGTTTCTCAGTTTAAATCTATATTTTTACTTTTAATAACAATATAGATGAAGTATATGCAATGTTAATTCATCTCGTATGTGCCGCAAGACCAAACTTTATGAAAGTTGCGCCCTTATACCACGCGCTCAAGAAAGAGCGATGGGCGGAGCCGGTCATAATCCATACCGGCCAGCATTATGATTCCAACATGTCGGGTTCCTTCTTCGATGATCTGGGACTTCCAAAGCCAGACATTTCGCTGGGAGTTGGAAGCGGTACGCACGCCGAGCAGACCGGCAGGGTGATGATATCCTATGAAAAGGTCCTACAAAAGACGATTCCTGACCTGGTAGTAGTTGTCGGAGATGTGAACTCGACCATGGCTGCGACTATTGCTGCAGCAAAACTAGGTATCAAAGTTGCGCACCTAGAGGCAGGCCTGAGGTCTTTTGATCGGTCCATGCCTGAGGAGATCAATCGCATGGTTACCGATGTGCTCGCAGACATTCTGTGGACTCCTTCTCAGGACGGCGTGGATAATCTAACAAGGGAAGGAATTCCTTCCGATAAGATTCACATGGTTGGAAACATTATGATCGATTCTCTTGAAATGTTAAGAAAGAGAATCGGTCAAGCGGGAATGGTTCAGACATTAAAATTAAAGGCTGGTGATTTCGGGATCGTAACGTTGCACCGTCCATCGAACGTTGATAACCCAGAAGTGCTGAAGAAAATCTGCGAGATTCTGTATGAAGTAGCGGAAAAAATACCGCTTGTTTTCCCCATTCATCCACGCACTCAAAATAAAATGCAAGAATATGGTCTTCTCGCAGGGATGAAGGCCAACAAGAATCTAATAACGCCTGAACCACTCAACTATATCAATTTCATGAATTTAGTATTTAATTGTCGCTTGGTTATAACGGATTCAGGAGGTATTCAGGAGGAGACTAGTTACCTTGGTATTCCTTGCCTGACCCTCAGAAGGAATACTGAACGTCCAATCACTATTACGCTTGGCACTAATCAATTATGCGAATTGGATCATCTCGTAACAAAAACTGATGAACTTCTTAAAGCTCCGCCAGTGGGCAGAAGAGATATTGAATTATGGGACGGTCAAACCGCATCTAGGATAGTAGCCTTGTTAAAGAAATTGCACTTTGACACTAAGGTCATCGCTAATGTATAGGTTGACTTAATTGATCCAAGTTATCAATCAACCCGGAAGCATCCCGGAACTGTGGGATGGCACAAGCGCTAGAATTCTCAGAGCCTTAGTCAATTAATGGATTTTAGAAAGAATAAAGAAGTAGTTCTCATAGGCTTCGGGGGATCCCTTTCAGCCCCTGAAGTGGCTTGGAATCTTTTAGACCATGGATTTCAGGTCATGGCCTTTTGTCGTAAAGGCAGCTCCCCGCCGCTACGGCGCATAAAGGAAATCAGACTCATCGAGGTTACACCGCCAGAAAGAGATGCCTGGGAAACCATTGAACAGATTAGGAAAGCCAGCCAATTATTCGGAGCCAGAATCTTATTACCGTTGGATGATGCATCGGTTTGGTTGTGTGATAGGGTATCGACCAACTATGATATTCTTGTGGCTGGCGCAACGGGGCACAATGCAAGATTAGCTCTTAACAAACAAGATCAGTTGGAGGCCGCGCGGGAGGCCGGCTTTAATATCCCAGAAACAGCTTATGTAACCAAAAGCCGAGATTTTTTAAAAATTAACCAATTGCCGGCCATCATAAAGCCGGCCGATGCGGTTTCTGAAATGAAGGGCAGACTACGCAAGGGACCTATAATATTTTGTATTGATAAAAAAGATTTGGCTAGGGCAGCAAACGAATGTGATTATGACGGCACAATGATGATTCAACCTATTTTAACGGGAACCGGTGAAGGAATATTCGGGTTAAATGGACCGGATGGAGTGAAAAAGTGGAGCGCTCACCGTCGTATCCGTATGGTCAACCCTTTAGGGGCAGGTTCAAGTGCCTGTCAATCTTTAGAAATTTCCGATCAGCCAATCCAGCCGGCGGAAAAAATGCTCAAAAAAACCAATTGGCCAGGCATGTTTATGATTGAGCTTCTACGTGACCCTGCCGGGAAGTTATGGTTTATGGAGCTAAACGGGCGCGCCTGGGGGAGCATGGCCCTTGCTGTTCGGTTGGGTTTGCACTATCCAGCCTGGACAGTCATGCAAACGCTCGACCATTCTTTTACGCCTCCAGATTCACCACCCTGGAATTCAATAGTATGCAGGCATCTGGGGAGAGAAATCATTCATGTCCTAGCGGTATTGAAAGGCAAAAAAACATACACGTTGATGCCGGATTATTCCAGAATGCGGACCCTTTTGGAGGTATGTCGTTTTAACCGGAATGAAGAATGGTACAACTGGCGTTCGGGTAATTCGCTCCTCTTTTGGGAAGATACGATCAAGAACGTGATGGGGAAAGTTCTTTCGAGTCGGGGATCCCATTGAATGAAAATCCGTGCCGCAACGCATGTGCATTCCGATTGGTCCCATGACGGCAGTTGGCCTTTGTCGAAGATAGCCTCATGGTTTAAAAAGGGAGGATGGCATTGTGTATTAACTTCGGAACATGACGAGTCGTTCAATAATGACCGATGGCAGTCTTACCGGGAAGCCTGCATCGAAAATAGCAGTGATGACTTCCTGATCTTACCGGGAATTGAATACAGCGATCCGTCGAATATAGTTCATGTGCTAGTTTGGGGCAATATCCCCTTCTTAGGGGCAGGAAGGGAAACAGAGGAGTTATTGCGGGCGACCAAGGAATTACAGGCTGTAGCCGTTCTGGCCCACCCCTCGCGAAGACAGGCCTGGCAAAATTATAGAAGCCAATGGACGCCTCTCCTCTCAGGCGTGGAACAATGGAACCGGAAGGTGGACGGTGTCGCACCCAGTCTGGAAGGGCTTTCCCTTATTAAGCAAAATCCCGGGTTGCTGCCTTTTGTGGGACTTGACTTCCATCGGGCCAATCAACTCTTTCCATTGTCTATGGAGCTACAACTAAACGGAAGATTGATCGAAGAGGAGTTATTGGACCTGCTACGTGAGAAAAAGGGCCTGGCTAAGATAGCGGGGATTTCAATAGATTACTTTTCGAAAGGAACCTTGTACAAAGCTGTTAATGGGATTGAACATTTCAGACAATACCTTCGAAAAATAGTCAAAGGCTAACAAAACGCACGGAATAAAATCCAATAAGGCAACTGACGAGAATTAACGGACACTTGATGCTTCGAATCATCTTTACTCTGGACTACGAGATTCATGGAAATGGGGATGGCAGCCCGCTTGCCCTTATGGTTGAACCAACAAACAGGTTGTTTAACCTGTTTGACGAATATGGTGCCAAGTTAACCATAATGGCGGATGTGGCCGAAATCCTGAAGTTCAAAGAATATAAAGAAAAAGTCGGCCGCGATGATTATCATTATGATGTAATCACGGATCAGCTGCGCACCGCCTTGTATAGAGGCCATGATGTTCAACTACACTTACACTCCTCTTATTTTAAGGCACATCATAGTCAAGGACGATGGTGCCAGGAGTGGCCAGAATATAATTTCGCCGCGTTGCCATATGATCGAATGGTTTGGATGGTTAGAACGGGAAAAGAATTTCTCGAGACCCTACTCCGAACAGTTGATCCGGCATACCATTGCATAGCGTTCCGCGCCCCCAATTGGTGTGTCAGCCCGTCGAGGAATGTAATAAATGCCCTCGTGGAAAACAACATCCTCATAGATACCTCGGTTTTTAAAGGTGGCCGTCGACAAGGGATAGTAACCTTTGACTACTCCAGCGCTCACCATCATCTTCGGCCCTGGCCTGCGAGTCCGGATGATATCTGCCGCAATGCCTCCAATAGCCGCCTTTGGGAATTCCCTATTTATACAGAGCAGCGTCACATCGCTTCTTTTTTATCGATCAATCGTTTCTACCGCGCGCTTCTTGAAAGATTCCATAGCGTGGACATGGCTACACGCGCTGAGCAGAATACGAAACCGTTATCCAATGGTGATGCGCCAAAGTCGGTGGTCCTCTTTCAAAATTATGCATGGAAGGCCGACTTTAATCAGTGTTCGGGCCGTCAATTGATTAATGCATTGCTACGGGCGGAAAAGCAAACCTCAGCCACGGAGATTATTCCTTTTGTTCTCATCGGCCATCCTAAACTCTTCAATTCATGGAATAAAGCTTCGCTTCGCTCCTTTCTAGCCTTTGTATCTAAGCAGCCGACACGTTTTAATTTTGGCATATTCGCTGATTTTGCGCGGCAAATAAACCAGATTAGCCCACCCTCCCATGCAACATTTTGATAGTTATTGTGAAATAGTGAGCCGCGGATTGAGAACCTGGCGATGACGCTTCGTTCTTTCCCAAGAAATATTCGATGGAGGACGCTGGAGGCGTTCAACCGGCGCGATTTCAATCTCTCCGGATCTGGTCCGATTGTATCGTTTACCTTTGATGATTTCCCGGAATCTGCTTTGCAAATAGGTGGTTCGATCTTGAAGAGCTACGGAGTCCTCGGTACGTATTACGCTGCTATGGGATTGATGGATCAGGTTAACAACCTCGGCAGGCAATTCAGTGCCGCAGACTTGGTACAGCTTTTACAGGACGGCCATGAACTTGGCAGTCATACCTTCGACCACCTCTCTGGTCGTTCTTCCTCCTTCCGGGATTTTCAGGCTAATGTGATGAAAGGCATGGAAACCGTTGATCGCCTCACTGCATGCGGTCATCCACAGTCATTCTCCTATCCTTATGGGCACGTAACTTTTCTTGCAAAACGAGGGATTAGTAAACACTTCTCGAGCTGCCGCGGAATTATTCCCGGCATTAACAAATCACCAGTGGACTTGAACCTGTTAAGGGCCAACTCCCTTTATAGTAGCAGTTTTGATATAGACGCCATAGGTCGTCTTTTTGAAGCCAACGAACAGTGCAAGGGGTGGCTTATTTTTTACACGCACGACATTTCCGAGAACCCTTCTCCGTTCGGATGCAAGCCAGGCGAGTTTGAGAGTGCAGTAAAAATGGCAGTGCAGAGGCAAGTGCCAATTATCCCTGTTGGTAAGGTTTTTAGATGTGATATGCGTCACATAATTAGTGACTCTAAATAGATAAATTATAGGAGGAGGTATCATAATGATAAGAAAAATTATTCAATTATCAATTCTGATGGTTACATTTTCGCTGTCATCAGGAGCTTTGGCGACAACTTATTATATCGATTGGGTGAACGGCAACGATACTAATGACGGAGTAACAAAATCTACGCCTTGGAAACACGCACCCGGGATGCAGGGGTGTTTGATAACTGAGACAAACAACAATCCGTGCCGAGCGAGAACACATGCATCAACGAGCGGTGACTCGATTATCCTAAAAGGTGGAGTTACCTGGCCCTCATCGGCTTTTTCATGGGACTGGTATTTTGGCGATTCAACATACTTCGGAGTGGACCAAACTTGGTACAGTGGAACTTCGTGGTCTCGGCCTATATTAAATGCTCAAGGTACTGAACCAACTATAAGTCCTCAGGGCATGACAAGCGTAATGAGAGCTTACGGCAATTCTCAGACAGTTGACAATATTGAGTTTGTGGGTGTTGCACAATTACACGGAGGAACCAACGGGTATGGTGCGATTTATTTAGTTATTGGCACTTCTTCCCCATCAGGTGGAGAGGTTAAAAACTGTTATTTTCACGGGTGGTCACATGGGGGCACAGCAACAGCAGATAATTCGGTCTTAGTTTATAGTCCTCAGATAGGGGCCGGGCCAGACATGAATCTAACAGTCCACAACAATGTATGGGACGGGTCTGACACTACGGGCGATATGGCCGCCGCCTATAAAGGGTCTGTAGGCCATTTCTATAATAATTATGTTGGTTATGTGACTAATATATTTATCGATAATAACCTTGGCTATGTGTGGGGAAACACTTTTTACAATATAGCCACTAGTACGCTTAATCGGTCTTGTGGTGGGTATCCGTCTGGGTACTTTAGTTTTGACTGTACGATGCATGGGAATACCGTTGAAACTTACGGTATACAATATCCTATTTACAATAATTCAATACAAAACGTAGGTGGGGGGGCAACGTTTATCTTATACCCCAACAGTTCAGATACAACGTATATCTTCAACAATGTCATCACTAATGACACCAACCAGACTATGCAACTTGGGGCACAAAGCGGAGGCGGGACTTATTACATCTTCAACAACACGATTCAAAATTCTCAAAATATTGGGACTATTAACAGCGGCGGTGGAACTTTTACATTAGCCAGCATACGAAATAATCAAATCGTAAACCTAGCATCAGGGAATATTAATGTGAACGCTTCAACTCTTGTGGTAGATCACAATGTTGAACAGACATCCGCACAGGCTACTAGTGCAGGATATGTAGCAAATGGATATTATCCATTTTATCCTCCGATGGGAGGGGCAACCGTTGGCGCTGGTACGAATTTGGCTGCTCTTGCAGCTTCAATCCCAGTGTTTTTACCCTCAGATCCATCAACAGCGGCATTGAGTGACACTACCTGTGGTGTCAAGTATGATTCAACGAATCATAAGGTTATTGGCCCAAATAGAACGGCGGTGCTTCGTGGAACTAAATGGGATGTTGGCGCATACAACCGAAGTATAGGTGTAACACTCCCATCCGCTCCGCTTGTCTATTGAGTCAGGACTGAAAAAAGTGAACACCAAAAATTGAGCAAAGTATCAATATGAGGTGTAACAATGAAAAGGATTGCGAGAGGACACTACACAAAGTAATTTCGGCTAGAGGCAGTGAACCTTCTTTATGGGAAACTGTCAGCATCGGGGAGTTGGATACTGGCATAATGTCTCTTTCAACACGACATTTGCCGCGGCTCATATCTAGCAAGTGCAGAAGGCGCTCATTCAAATAAACGGAGACTTCATAATGGACATCTCGGAACAACAGGCATGATAATTATCCACGCCATCATCCAAAGAGAACAGAACCGATCCTTTTTGCTCCTTCCTCTACAATTTGCTTAGACATATTGGCGCGGTTTCCTGAGTTAGACGTAAAGGCACTGCTATGACAACGCACCGATCGAGAGCTTAGAGATTAAGCCAGTAGTGTCCGGTTAAGAACGATGATGGTGACTTCAAAGTATTGATATAATGGAGTTTACGAGAGAAAATGCGTGCGGCTGATTTGAAAATAGTTTTGCGAATCTGGGAAGGTCTAAGGAAC
>Ga0182021_10009426_pt1 | contig 11575 bp, 9 predicted proteins | sample 612E3MmetaG_FD_120493 | JGI IMG/M metagenome (GOLD analysis project Ga0182021, IMG submission 120493) | Permafrost microbial communities from Stordalen Mire, Sweden - 612E3M metaG (Illumina Assembly) | ecosystem: Environmental > Terrestrial > Soil > Wetlands > Permafrost | place: Sweden...
CCGCCGACAACTTCATAGCCACGGCAAGACCGCCGGCGTCGTCGGCCGGGGTCACGATTTTCGAGCCGCTGGAGAGCCGGTTCAGGCTCTTCTGCAACATGGTGCTGGAGGCGGCGAGGTTGTCCGCAGCAACGGTCGCTGCGTAATTGGAGTTAATTACAACTGACATGGTTATCTTCCTTGATAATTTGCACGTTCCGTTCGTACACACGGACCGGGAGGAAGAGGGAGCCCGGTCGCTCCATCAGGCACGTCCTTGCGCCCGACACCTGTCTTTACGGCACGACCTCCCGCCAACTTTAATGCGGCGCGAAAAATAGTTTGGCGCGGACCCCGGCCCGACCGCCCGACCGCTCAGCGGGCCCTGCCCGGCGGCTCAGCGCGGCACGCCCGGCTCCACCGTGATGGTTTCCGTCGGCGCCGGCGCCAGCGGTAGTTCGAGCGTGAATACCGCGCCCTGGCCCGGCCCCGCGCTCTCGCCGCGCAGCGCGCCGCCCAACTCGTTTGCCGCGTTGAAACTCGAGTGCAGACCGAATCCGTGGCCGTCCTTCCGCGTGGTAAAGCCAAAGGTGAAAACCCTGGCGAGATTTTCCGCCGGGATGCCCACGCCATTGTCGCGCACGACAATCTCCACCGGGCCGGCGGGCGCGGCCCGCAGGGTGATGACCATCTCCTTGTCGGTGCGACCGGTGTCGTCCATCGCGTGTTTGGCGTTGCGGATGAGGTTGACGAGGATTTGCAGCACCTTGTGCCGGATCACGCGCACCAGGGGCACGGGCCCGAAGTCGCGTTGCACGCCAATGCCGTGGCGGTTGAGCGACGCTTCGCTGATCCGCAGCGCCTCATCCACCAGCTCGGCCGGCGCCAGGTCCTCCTGGATGCTCGACACCCGCGCATAGCTCTGCTGCATCGCCACGATTTCCTTGATGTGCTCGACATTGCGCCGCAGCAATTCGAGCTCGTTCTGGAAGCCTTCGCGCTCCGTGGCGAGCAGGCCGGCCAGCTGGATCAAATAGTCCGGCAGCTGGCGTCCGCGCGGATCCTCCGCGAGAAAGGCGCCCAAGTCGCCGCGGTGTTCTTCGAGCATCTGCGCCGCCTTCGTGAGGTTGCCGAGACGCGAGCGCACGAGCTGCTCCACCAGCAGGGAGGCGGAGGTGTTCACGCTGTTGAGGGCATTGCCGATGTTGTGCAGCACCCCGCTCGCAATCTCGGCCATGCCGGCCAGTCGCGAGGCCTCGAGCAATTCCTTCTGGGTGACGGCGAGTCGCAGCTCGGTTTCCTTCCGCGCCGTGATATCGCGCGAAATGCCGAACGTGCCGATGACCCGGCCCTCCTGGTCGTAGAGCGGCAGCTTGGACGTAGAAGCCCAGGTGACCCGGCCGTCGGGCCACGTTTCCTTTTCCTCGATCCCGATCAGCGGCTGGCCGGTGCGAATGATGCGCTGCTCGTCGTCGTAGGCGGGTTGGGCGTGCTCGCTGGTGAAATGATCGAAATCGGACTTGCCGATCAGTTCCCGGGGATCACTGAAGCCGGCTCTCAACGCCCGCGATTTGCTGACCCGGATGAACCGGCTGGCGAGATCCTTGAAGTAAATGTCGTCGGGCACGTTGTCGAGCAGGGCACGCAATAGTTGCTGCTCCTGTTCCAGCGTCGCCTCCATGTGGTATTGCTGGGAGATGTCGCGGGCCGAAAAGATCAGGCAATCGCCCCCCCCCTCCCCGGCCGGCAGCCCGGCCGGCAGCCCGGCCGCCAGCAGGGAAGCCGGACATTCCTTGGCGGAGCGCCGCCAGAGCACCGTTTCGCCTTTCCAGATGCCTTCCTTCAGCGCCACCGGCGTCGTCTCGTAAAGGAGGGTGGGCATGACCCGGCTCGGCAGAAAATCCGTCCAGGTGGCCGATGAGATATCCTCGTTCGCCGCCACCCCCAGCAGGCGACGCCCGGCCGGGTTGAGATAAAGCAAGCGGTAGCCGGGATGTTCGGCGATGGCGATGAGTCCGGAGGCAAAGTCGGGCAGCGTGGTGAAGGCCCGCCGTATCCGTTCGTCGGTTATCGCGAGCGCCGCGGCGCGGGCAGGAGCGGGGTCGGGGGAGTTCATGCGACGGCCCGGAGATGAGCGGGCAAATGGCGCTGGAGAATCTGGCGCAATTCGTCCTGTCGAACCGGCTTGGAAATGTAGTCGTCCATCCCGGCGGAAAGGCAGGCTTCGCGGTCGCCGGCCAGGGCGCCGGCCGTCATCGCGACGATCGGAATCCGGGGAGTGCCGCCGTTGCTTTCCCGGGCGCGAATCTGGCGGGTCGCCTCATAGCCATCGATCTCGGGCATCTGACAGTCCATGAAGACGAGGTCGTAGGGTTGCTGCCGCACGGCGGCGATGGCCGCGCGACCGTCGGCCACGACATCGGCCTTGTAGCCGAGTCGCTGCAGGTGCAGCAATGCGACCTTCTGGTTCACGATATTGTCCTCGGCCACCAGAATACGCGCCGCCGAAAATTCCAGCGGCGGGGCCACCGGCGGGCTGGACGGCGGGGCCGTTTCCTCCGTCGTTGCGGGACCGGCGCGCGTGGAGGGTGCCGCTGCGCCCATCACCTCCAGGAGGCACTCGTGCAGCGCTTTTTTGCGCAGCGGTTTCACGAGGCAGGCGGCGATCCCCCGCCTTTCCATTTCGCTCCGCAGCGGACGTTCGCTGTGGGCGGTGAGGAGCACGAGCCGCACGGCGGCCAGTTCGGGTATCCGGCGCACTTCCTGGGCCAGGGTGTAGCCATCCATCTCGGGCATGTGGCTGTCGAGCAGCACCAGCTGAAAAGGCCGGCCGGCGGCCGCCGCTTCGCACAGCAGGCGCAGGGCATCGGCCCCGGTGGAAGTTTGGTGCAGGTCCACGCCCCAGGCGCTCAACAGATGACCGAGGAATTTTCGGTTGGTGGCATTGTCGTCCACCAGCAGGGCGCGCACGCCGGCGAGGCTGGCGGCCAGCACGCGGCTCCCGGCCGGCTCGCCCTTCTCCGCGACCCGCGGCAGATCGAGTTCGAACCAAAACGTGGAGCCCTGGCCGGGCCGGCTGTCGATCGTGATGACCCCGCCCATCATCTCGACCAGCCGCTTGCAGATCGCCAGCCCGAGCCCCGTGCCGCCGAAACGCCGGTTGATCGACGCGTCGGCCTGGGTGAAAGGCTGGAAAAGGCGGGCGGCGACGTCCCGCGGAATGCCGATGCCGGTGTCGCGCACCGAAAATTGAATCCGCGCTTCGGTCGGAGTGGCATGGACGGCGCAGGCCTGCACGGACACCTCGCCGGCCGCGGTGAACTTGATCGCATTACTGAGCAGATTGAGCAACACCTGCCGCAATCGCACCGGATCGCCCAGCAGGTTGCCGGAAAAGTTGGGATCGACTTCAGCCACCAGCTCCAGGTGTTTTTCCTCCGCCCGCTGCGCGAGGAGCTGGACCGCACTCTCGACCAACTCCTGCAGCGAGAATGGCATCTGCTCGAGGGACATCTTGCCCGCCTCGATCTTGGAGAAGTCGAGGATGTCGTTGAGCAGGGCCAGCAACGTCTCGCCGCTGGCCGCGAGCGTCTCGGCCAGATCCCGCTGTTGGGGCGTAAGGCCCGAATCGAGCAGGAGCTGGCTCATGCCGAGCACACCGTTCATGGGGGTGCGGATCTCGTGGCTCATGCTGGCGAGGAAGGCGCTCTTGGCCCGCGTCGCCTCCTCGGCGATTTCCTTGGCCCGCTGCATCCCCTCCTCGGCCCGCTGGCGCACAGTGATTTCGGCGCGCAATTCGCTCGTGCGGGCCTGCACGGCGGCCTCGAGTTGCTCCAGCTTGAATTGGGCGGCGCGCTGCAGGTGCCACTTCTCCGTGAGCGCGTGGGCCAGTTGCAGCACTTCCACCGGATCGAACGGTTTCTTGAGGATCACCATCCGGTCCGAATGGCCCAGTCGCGCCACCATCGCCTCCCACGAGTAATCCGAATAGGCGGTGCAGATCACGACCTGCAACGCGGGATCGACTTTCCAAATCCGCTCGGTTGTTTCGATGCCATCCCAGCCGGGCGGCATGCGCACATCGACAAACGCCAGCGCGTAGGGGCTGCCCTCGGCCAGCGCCGACTCCACCCGGAGCAAGGCATCCTGCCCCTGATAGGCCGAGTCGAGCCCGAAGCCCGCCCCTCCCGTTTCCACCGTCGCGCCCTCCGCGTCGCCAAACAACGCGGCCTCGGCGGCGGCGAGCTGCTGCACCCCTGCGTTCGTCTGCACACCGAGGATTTTTTTGAAATCCTCGTGAATGGAGGCGTTGTCGTCGACGATCAGGATACGACGATTCCGCGGCGCGCCCGAATGGGGGGATTGGTCAGCGGTTCCGCTCATTACAGGCGCTTAAGCTACGGTACCTTCATGCCTTCGCAATCCAAACCTTGCCGATGAGACACATTCTCCGGTAATCATCGGCGTAGGCAAGATCCCCCAGACGACCGGCCGGCCCTTGTCTCCCTGCGAGTTTGCTTAAGTTTCCCGCTGCAAGAGCCGATATATTCCGATGTAGCTCTAACTCTATCTTCATCCCTATGGCTGGTCTCCAACTCTCTGGTCTCGCTTCCGGATTCGACTGGACCTCGTTCGTCGATCAAATGATGGCGATCGAACATGCTCCGGCTGATCGTCTCGCGGCGCAGAAGGCTACCAATACCCAGAAGCTTGCCGCTCTCACGACGCTCGGTTCCGACATGCTCGACTTGCAGAGCTCCGCCAAGACGCTCACCGCCGACGGTCTTTTCAACGGCCGCACCGCGACCTCGTCCAACAGCAGCTCCACCTGGAAATTTGCTGGTGCCAACAACACCGCGATCGGCTCGTACACCATCGCCGTTTCCCAGCTTGCCACCGCAGCGCAACGCAAGGGAGCGGTCGACATCAGCTCCGGCCTCGCGCCCACCAACGACGTCAGCAGCCTCACCCTCGCGTCGCTGGCCACGGCCGCACCGGTCACCGCCGGCACGTTCACCGTCAACGGTCAGCAGATCACGGTCGCGCTCACGGATTCACTCCAGGATGTCTTCACCCAGATCGCCACGGCGACCGCCGGACACGGCGATGTGACGGCCAGCTACGATTCCCTCAACGACGTGGTCAATCTCCTCTCCGGCTCGGGTAGTGAGATCGTGCTCGGCGCGGCCAACGACACCTCCAATTTCCTCTCGGCGATGAAGCTCGCCAACAACGGCTCGCCGAGCATCACGAGCGGGGGCACCCTGGGTAGCGCCAGCATGTCCTCGCCGCTGGCCAACGCCCACCTGCGCGCGCCCATTACAAATGTCGATCCCAGCGGCAACGGCTCGTTCACCGTCAATGGCGTCTCCATCGCCTACAACGTCAACAACGACTCACTCTCTACCATCCTGGCCCGCATCGGCGCCTCCACCGCCGGCGTCACCGCCAGCTACGATGCCGCCAGCGACCGGGTCGTGCTCACCAACAAAACCACCGGCGACACCGGAATGACGGTGAACGAAGGTGCCGGCGGCTTGCTCGATGCCCTCGGCCTCGTCGCCGGCAACACCGCCGGCAGCACGTTTGTCCACGGCAATAATGCCCACTACACCGTCAACGGCGGCCCCACCCTCACGAGCACGAGCAACACGCTCGACGCCTCCTCCCACGGCATCACCGGTCTGTCGGTCACGGTGAACAGCCAATCTACGGAGACGATCGCCGTCGCGGGCAACACCGACACGATGAAGACCAACATCCAAAACTTCATCGACGCGTTCAACAACGTCCAAAATTATATCGATACTCAGACGCATATCACTTCGCTCAACGGCACGGTGACCACCTCCCTCCTGTCCGACAACCACGAGATTCAGGGGTGGTCGCAGTCGCTCCGCTCGCTGGCGTTTGGCGCCGGCAGCGGCCTGTCCGGTACGATCAGCAGTCTGGAGGCCATGGGCATCGGGTTCACGTCCGCCCAGCCGCAATTGTCGATCAAGGACTCCGCCAAACTCACGGACGCGCTGACCAACCACGCCGACGATGTCGCGACGTTCTTCTCCGACTCCACCAACGGCCTGGTGGCAAAATTCACCAATTACTTCGTCAGTACCATCGGCGCCAGCACCACCAACATCGCCAACTCCAACGTCGGTGGCGACCTCGGTACGCAGGAAACCATGCTGACGAACGCCAACACCAGCATCGACCAGCAGATCGCCGATATCGAGCGCCGCATCGCCCAGGAGCGCTCCTCCATGGAAACCGCCTTCCAAAACATGGAAACCGCGATGTCATCGCTCAAGAGCACCCAGGCCTTGTTGACCAGTTCGTACAACACCACGAGCTCGACCAGCAACATCGGATCCGCCAAATCGTCCTCCTCGTCTTCCTCGACTTCGTCGTCCTCCTCCTCCTAAGGCGTCATCGTTCCCCATGCAATTTCTCTGGCACCGCCTGTGGCCGTTCGCGCTGCTCCCGTTACTGGCCGGTTGCCGGACGCCTTCGGAGTTCGACAGCGCCCGCACCGGGCCTTTTTTCTTGCCCACCAATTTCCAGGCGGCAGCCCGCATCCCCGAGGAGATCCGCCGCGTGGTCGTGCTGCCGGTGGCCGATGACGGTAGACTCCCCGAGGACACCCTGGATAATCTCGACACGACGCTGCAAACTGCCCTCGGGCACGCCCAACGCTTCGAGCTCGTGCCCCTCTCGCGCCCGGCGTGCGCCCGGCTGGCCGGCGCCCGCGCGATCCGCTCCGTCGACGCCCTCCCCCACGATTTTCTTACCCGGTTGATCGCCGACTACGCGGCCGACGCCGTGCTCTTCGTCGACGTGACCAGCTATTCCCCTTATCCGCCGTTGGCCCTCGGCCTGCGCGCCAAGCTCGTGCGCACCGACAATCATGGCATCCTGTGGGCCTTCGACACGATCTTTTCCGCGACGGACCAGGCCGTGGCCAATGCCGCCCGTCGACATTGGCTCGATACCGCGCCACCCGGCACCCCCGCCGATTTCAGCACCACCGCCCTGCAAAGCCCCCAACGTTTCGCCGCTTACGCCGCCACCGCCGCCTTCGCCACCCTCCCCCCGCGCTGAAAAACATTCCACGCTTTCCGCTTAATCACGCGATAAACGATCCGATTGAATTAACCATCCAGATCACGGCGTTCCCTGTACTCAGTCATGGGCTGACCGTCCGGAAATCACCCGCACCACCATGATCAACTCTACGTCCAAGACCGATTCTCGTGTACGCCCGGAGCTTGTCGGAGGCAAGCCACCCAGCGCTCCCGCCAGCGCACCGCGGCCCGCCGAAACCGACCGTCTCAGCGCGGCCAGTCAGGATTCCCTGCGCGCCGCCCTCCAGCAACAGCCGGAAGTCCGCCCCGAACTTGTCAAGCTCGGCCAGAAACTCGTGGTCGACGCCAATTATCCTCCCAAGGAGATCATCCGGCAGATCAGCAAGATGCTGCTCGCTTCGGTCGATGCCTCGGAGCAATCCTAAACCCTCTACATCAATGGTAGCTCCCGGTTACGCCCGTGCGTATCATGCCCAATCCGTGCTGACGGCCAGTCCCGGCCAGCTGGTATTAATGATGTTCGACGGCGCGCTGCGGTTTCTCGCGCTCGCCAAGGAGGGGTTCAATCAGCCCGTGGAAAACGTGCACCGCTTCGAATCCATCAACATCAATCTCCAGAAGGCGCAAAACATCATCGCCGAACTGCAAGGTTCGCTCAACCACGAAGCCGGTGGCGAGATCGCGGTCACGCTCGACCGGCTTTACGATTACTATTCGCGCCGCCTGTTCGAGGCCAACGTGAAGAAGCGCATCGAGCCGATCATCGAAGTGGAGCACTTCCTCCAGGAACTGCGCGATGCCTGGGCGGAAATGATCCGCAAGGAAGAAGGCAACCGTTTTCAAGACGCCCGCGGAGTGGCCTGAGCGCATGAGCGCCAAACCGGTCCAACGGCTCGAACGCCTGCTCATCTCGCTCGATACGCTGGTGGCGCAGGAGGCGATGCTGCTCGAGGCCGAGGCCTGGGCCGAAGCGACCGACGTGCGCCTGCGGCTGAGCGCCGTGGCCGAGGCCGTGGCGCCACTCACGTTGGAACTGAACCGCGACGGATTGCTGCCCCCCGCCTTGATTGAACGGATGGCCGCCATCATCGCCCGGCAGCAGACGATCATCGACAGTCTGCAGAAGAATCTGGCCAGGGTTAAGGCCGAGCAGCGCATGGCCGACACGGCCCGCGCCCGGCTCAACGTGCTGCGGCCCGCCTACGGCACCGCCAGACGCGGCAGCTCCCAGGCCTTCGCCGAGCAGGGTTGAATCTGGCGCCTCGCGCGCCGCGTCGAGCGGTCCACCTTTGAGGGCACTCCTAAAAACTCCGTATTTCGTAGGTCAGCGAGCTTGCTCGCGCTCTGACATACCGCGCGAGCAAGCTCGCTGCCTACGGTAAATAGGAGCGCCCCTAAAAAACGTCGCGGTGCGGCTGATCACAGCGGACACGCATTCCGACCATGATACGATCGGCGACAGACGGAAAAACCGGGAAATGCCAGCATTGGATGATCCCCTTCAAAATGGCGCAGCCATTTTGTTTGGCAGCGTGGAGGACGAAGTCCGACACGCTGCTAGCTCAACCGACCGCGGCAAGTTTTTCCAGGGCAGGCTGAGCTTCGGCTTCCGCAGCTGGCGTGAGCCCGGCTGCCGCCGGACCAGCCAGCCAGATTTCGGCAATCCGGGCTGCCGCACCGCGCCAGTCGAAATTCTCCTGCGGATAAATCGCATGAGCGACCGGGGCTTCGCAACCGGGCCAATACAATGCGGCCTTCAGGCAGATTTGGCCATCAGCCAGCGAGAAATGTTGCAGATGGACGACTCCGCCGCCGTCCAGAGTCATGCGCGCCAGACCCTTGTGGTAGTTGACCATGCGCGTGGAGGTCATCGACGCGCCACGACGGGTGCTCAAAGCATCTTCGATCAACAGGAGAAAAGATAGAAGTCGCGTAGTCATGGCACACTAACTCACCGGTTTCTTTATCGACACGTCCGGGTGTTCTTAAAGATAAATTTAAGTAAAAATGGTTCGTGCCGAATCTTGGAGCCACAGTTCGAAAGCCATTTCTTAATGCCTTTTCCTACCAGCAATCCATCCCCCGTCCTCCTTGAGGTGGTGGCCGGTGATGGTATTACTGCGCCTGCGCTTCTCGCCCGGGTGGTGGCGGAGTCGTCTCAAGCCATCGTGATCGGACAGGTTGAGTCCGCGGCATTGCAGCACATCGTGCATGTCAACCCGGCGTTCGAACAAACCACCGGTTTCACTGCGGCCGAAGCCCAGCTCCGCCAGATTGAGACCCTGCTGGCGCCGCCCGATTCCCTCGAACCCTGGCTCCAAATCGCGCACCGCCTGGAAACCGGGCAAAGCTTCACCCTCACCTTGCCCGCCCAACGCCGCGACGGCGGCCGCTTCTGGGCCGGTCTGCACGGCTATGCCCTGCGCAATGAAGCCGGCCACGCCACGCATTGGGTGCTCACGTTCAGCGATGTCACGGCGGCACATGAGCCCTTGCTCGAGTTGCGGCGGAGCGAAGAGCGCTATCGGCTGCTGGCGGAAAACAGCCAGGATCTCATCACCGTGCACCGCTTCGACGGCTTGTGCATCTACGCCTCTCCCGCGATCCGTTCGATGCTGGGCTATGAGCCGGAGGAGATGCTGCACCAGCCGCTGGAGTCGTTTTTCCACCCGGAGGATTGCGTCAAGGCCCGCCGCATTCTCGAGCGGCACTTTCACAACCATCCGGAAAACGGTTTCGTGCACCGCCTGCGCCGCAAAGATGGCAGCTACCTCTGGTGTGAGACGACCACCAAGACCACCTGGAACATCGAGGGCAGCCAGTCGGGAGGCTTGATTGCCGTCACCCGCGACATTGCCAAACGCCGCGCGGCCGAGGAAGACCTGCAGGCGATGCACGCCTTGCTGGCGGCTGTCTACGACGCCGTGCCCGTGGGGCTCTGCATCGTCAATGCCGGCGGCGAAATCCAGCAGTGCAACCACGCCTTCTCCGCACCCTTCGGTCTGACTCCGGCCGACGTGGCCGGACGTCCGGTGCACCAGTTGTTGCCCTCTGCCGCACTCCAGGCCGGCTCGCGGGATTGCGATTGCGCCAACGCCAACGGTGAGCTGTTTTCCGCCTGCATCACCGTGGAATCGCTGCAGGCCGCCGCGGTGCCTCATACCCTCATCACCCTCGTCGACCAGCGGGAGCGCCAGGCGCTCGACGCCCGCCTGCGCGAAGCGCAACGGCTGGAAAGCCTCGGGACCTTTGCCGGTGGCATCGCCCACGATTTCAACAATCTCCTCGCCATCATTCTCGGCTACGCGAGCCTGCTGCGGCAAAGCGCGCCCGACAACCCGCAGGTCGGCGCCTATGGCGACACGATCATCGAGGCGGGCCGCCGCGGCGCCGACGTCGTGCGGCAACTGATGCTTTACGCCAACCAGCATGAGCCCTTCCTCGTGTCGGTCGACCTCCATGCGCTCATCACCGACCTGCTCGTGCGGACCACGCCCGAGTGGCCCAACGATGTCCGGATTGAGTGCGATTTTCGCGCGCCCAATGCCACCCTGTCGCTCGACTCCGAGCAAATCGGGCGCGCGCTCGAACATCTCCTGCGCAACGCCCGCGAAGCGCTCAACGGCCCGGGGGCGGTGCGGGTGCGCACGGCCGAGCGCACCGCCCTGTCCGGCCAGGATCCCGCGCTGCGCTGGCTGCAGCTCACCGTGGAAGACACCGGCCGCGGCATGGACGAGGCCACGCGCACCCGGATGTTCGAGCCGTTCTTCGCGCGGAACAAAGGCCCCGAAGTGCACGGCCTCGGCCTCGCCGTCGTCTATGGCATCGTGCGGGCGCACCGCGGCGTCATCGACGTGGAGAGCACGGTGGGACGCGGCACCCGCGTGAATATCTTTTTCCCGTTGCCGGTCGCCGCCGAGGCGGCCGTGCCGCCGCCCGCCGCCCCCGAGGTCGGCGCGCCGCATCCGCACGCACTCGTCCTCGTGGTCGAAGACGAGCACGACATCGGCAAGCTCTGGCTCAACCTGCTCCCGCACCATGGCTGGCAGGTCCTCTGGGCGCGCGACGCCGAGGAGGCGCTGCAACTTTACGCCAAGCACGGCGACAAGATCGACCTGCTCTTCTCCGACATCGGACTGCCGGGTGTCGACGGGTGGGAATTGTGCACGCGCCTGCGCCTGCAGCGGCCGCAGCTGCCGATTGTGCTCGCGAGCGGATATTTCAAACCCGCCGCCAAAGCCCAGGCGGCGCTCGCCGAGCCCGTCGTCTATGTCGACAAGCCCTATCAACCGCTCGAAGTCCTCGCCAAGATGAACCGGCTCCTCGGCGTGCCCGCCCCGGCGCCCGGTTCCTAATCTTTTGTTTTGCGCCGGGCGGGGCCGGTGTCCATCTGAGTGGGTTCCAAAATTTCCCACCTGCACCGGATTCGCCCCATGTCGCTCGAACGCATTCTCGTCCTCGACGATGAACCGATCATCCAGAAAGTCCTGGGCGAATTGTTTCAGCGCAAAAAA
>Ga0182021_10009427_pt1 | contig 11575 bp, 10 predicted proteins | sample 612E3MmetaG_FD_120493 | JGI IMG/M metagenome (GOLD analysis project Ga0182021, IMG submission 120493) | Permafrost microbial communities from Stordalen Mire, Sweden - 612E3M metaG (Illumina Assembly) | ecosystem: Environmental > Terrestrial > Soil > Wetlands > Permafrost | place: Sweden...
ATGTAGGTGAAAATCAGTTCGCCCTCGCGGCCCGCGTCGCAGGCGTTGATGACCTCGGCGATGTCCTTCCGGGCGAGCAGCTTCTTCAGATGGGTGAGGCGCTCCTGGGACTCCTCGATGGGTTTCAGGCCGAAAGTCTTCGGGATGATCGGCAGCGTCTCGAGCCGCCAGAATCCGTAGAGTTTCTTGTCGATGTCCTCGGGCATCTCCAGTTCCACCAGATGTCCCACGGCCGACGAGATGACGTACTCGTCGTTCTCGAAATGGTCGCCCATTTTGGGCACCTTGCCGAGCGCGCGGGCGAGATCGGCGGCGACGCTGGGCTTTTCGGCGATAATAAGCGACTTCATGGGCCGGGGCGGAACGGGTTACCCACCGGGCGGCGGATTTCAAGTCCTACTTTTCGCTTTCTGATTTATACGAGACGCGCGCGGGCGCGCGCGCCCGCCCGCGCGCGCACGCGAGGGCCGAACCAGGCCGAGCGCGCCCCAGGTCGGGCTGGCCGCGGCCCGACGCATTTTAGACTTGAGCAGATTGAGTTGCATGAAACGGCGCGGTCGGTAGGAAACCTTAACCGAGCGAAACCGCGGTCACGTCAACCCCCCCATCGAGCCCGCCTCCGCATGCTGTTGTCCCGCCTGAAGAGAAAGTTCTATGCGTTCGAGCAGTACACAATCGACGTAATCCTCGGGCGGCGCGAGGACACGGGCGCGGCGGTGTACGGGGCCTTCCTGCAGGGCGCGTCCTTCCTGTTCAGCGCAGTGGTGCAGCTCCGGTTCTGGCTCTACCGGGAGCGGATTCTGCACGACCAGCCCCTGGGTTGCCTCGTGGTGGTGGTGGGCAACCTGACGGTGGGCGGGACGGGCAAGACGCCGGTGGTGGAAAAGTTCGCCCGGGCGCTGGCGGAGCGCGGACGCAAGGTGGCAATCCTGAGCCGCGGGTACAAAAGCAAGCGGCCGGCGGCGTGGCGCCGCGCCTGGAACGCCCTGACCCACGCCGAGGAGCCCCCGCCCCGGGTGGTGAGCGACGGCGCGCACCTCCTGCTCGATTCCGAGCAGGCGGGCGACGAACCCTACATGCTGGCGCGCAACCTGCCGGGCGTGGTCGTGCTGGTGGACAAGAACCGGGTGAAGTCCGGGACGTACGCGATCAAACATTTCGGCTGCGACACGCTGGTGCTCGACGACGGCTTTCAATACCTGCCGCTCAAGGGCCGGCTCAACCTGCTGTTGATCGACACCACCAATCCCTTCGGCAACGGCCACCTGCTGCCGCGCGGCGTCCTGCGAGAGCCGGTGAAGCATCTGCGCCGGGCGTCGTACGTTTTCCTCACCAAGTCGACCGGCCGGCGCGATCTCGAGCTCGAGGAAATGATCCGGCAGCACAATCCGGGCGTGGATGTGATCGAATGCGCGCACCGGCCGCAGTACCTGCAGCGGGTCGGGGCGCCGGGCCGGGAGCCGCTCGGTTTTTTGCGCGGCAAACGGGTCGGGGCCTTCAGCGGCATCGCGACGCCGGAGAGCTTCGAACATTTCCTGCGCGAGCTCGGGGCCCAGCTGCTTTACACGAAACGCTTCCTCGACCACTACCGGTTCACCCAGGAGGACCTCGACCTCGTCTTCGGCGAGGCGCGGGCCGCCGGCCTGGAGTTCGTCGTCACGACGGAGAAGGACGCCGTGCGCCTCGGAGACGCCCTGCATCTTCCCCTGCCGCTGTACTACCTGCGCCTGGAGATCGAGATCATCCGGGGCGCGGCGGATTTCCAGGAGGCGGTCGGACGGATCTGCTTCCCCGAAGGCGGCAACCGGCCCCCGAGGGAGCCCTGAATCCACACCGATTCAGAAACGCACCAAGTCGACCCCGACGCTGAAGCCGAACGAGCTTTCGCGCTGCTGACCTTTGACCCACGACACTTCATAGCGCAGGTTCCAGGTGTTCGCAACGCGCTGCCGCAGGCCCCACGACAACTCGTTCCACCGCCGGGCGCGCGCGTCGTAGCGCACCCGCGTGAACCCATGCCAGACGTCGTTGAGACGACGATCGTAATCGAGGTAGTACTGCGCGATCTGGTTTTGCACGTAATTCGTGGCGAGCCGCAGCGTCCACCAATCCAGGTCGATCAATTCCAGACCCGTGTTCAGCTCCCGCAGCGCGAGCGTTTGCGGTGACAGCCGTTGGTAGAGCTCGAACCGGAGCCAGCGCACCGGGGTCAGGGAAAGCTCCGTGTAGACCTCCGACCAGCGATGCGGGTTGGCTCCGGGCGGGGTGGCGATCCGGTAGTCAGCGGCCAAGTTGACTGCGAACAGATCGCGCGAACCGTACTGGGCGTCGCGCGTCTGCAGGAGATTGTCGAGGCCGAGGCGCAGCGTGTGGATGGGATGGAGATCGTCGATGTTGCGGATCGCGCCGAGGTCGATCGGCTCGAGATTGGTGGAGAACACGGTGCGGTCGATCGAGGGGATGTACGGCTGGCCGCGGGCGGCCCCGGGGATGTAGCGGTAGGAGAGGCGGGGCGTTAGCAGGTGCCGCAACCCGTCGATGCCCCACACCTCGTTGCGGTAGTTAAAGGTGCCGCTGGCGCGCATCTCGGCGTCCAGACCCGCCTCCCCCAGCCAACGGGTGTAGGTATCCCGCCCACCCGTGGCCTTGGCGTAGTAGGTCATGCGCCCGCCCGCGACGGGGGTCAGACTCAGCCAGTCGGTCGGCGCGAGCGGCCGATAGAGCGCGTAGTAGGCGTCCAGCCGGTCGCTGTGGAGTGTCGCGCCGCCGGCCGGTGGATCTTCGCGCAGCGCGGCGTAGCTGGCGTTGAACCGCTCAAAAAAACCGGCGCCAACCGGCAGCGGCAGCAGGTCGAAGCGGATTTCGGGCAGACGTTGCTGAACCACCTCGAAATTGTTGGGATCGAGCCGGGCAAACGCGCCGAGGTAGTAGTTGTCGCCCGCATAGGCCGCCTCGAGGAACGAGTCGGGTTGCTGCACGGGAAAGAACTGGCTTGGACGGAAATCGCGCAGGACCTCGGAGTCCTTCCACCAGGAGACCTGTCCGGTCAGGGTCAAGCGGTCGCCCACCTCTTGCTGGTGGCGCCACTCCGCGAAGGCCCGGTCCGCGGGCACCGGCCGGCCGAGGAGATCGGTCTTCCGGTCGCCGTGGTCGTTGATGAAACCGGAGGTGAAGCTCCCGCTGATGGTACCGGTCGTGGATTCGAGGTTGTATTCGCCGGCGGGCCCCGCCATCACGCCGCGCGCTGTGTACTCTCCGACATCGGCACCCAGATTGATCCCGGGCCAGACCGGCAAGTGGAGCCCGAGATCAAGGTAAGCCCCGAGGTTACGCCGGAATCCGGCGCGGGTCGTCATCTCGAGGATAAACGGCCGGTCGAACGATTGCTCGAAACGCGGCAGCGCGAGGAAGTGGGTGTCGCCGAGCTCCAAGTGGCCATGTTCGCCGGTGATCCGCCGGTGCGGCTCATAGATCATCTGGTCGGCCAGCAGGGAGGGCGCCCACGGCCCCGGTTCGTGGTAGGTGAACGTCGCCGCATGCAGGGTCAGGCGCGCACGCGTACCCGTGGCGGAAGCCGCGGCGAGGTAGAACGGCGGTTCGCCCGCCAGCACGTCGCTGAGTTGGAGCAAGCCGTCGCTCAGCCGGTAGGTGCCGTGGTCGGCGAGCAATCGTTCCGCCCCGGAAGTGATGACGAAATGGCCCAGCGCGGTGACCAGGCCCTTTTCCCGGTTGTAGCGGAGTTCGTCGGCAGTCAGTCGCGTGGGGCCGTAGTCGATGCTGGGGTTGCCGCGGAGGACGGCCTCCCCGGTGGCCGGGTCGACGCTCAGGTCGGCCGCCTTGACCACCGGCAGAAACGGCACCACCTGCGCCACGGCCGGGCCGGTGGCGCAGACAAGCAGGGCGGCGAGGACGGCGGTTCCGCGGAGCACGGCGCGAGGGATACGGACAGCACCATGGACACGCAAGCTCCGAGCAGGTTGCGCGGAGGAACCAGGCGGACGATGGCCGCCAGGTTCCTTAACCAAAATGGCTGCGCCATTTTGGACGCGCGTGGTGGTGATAGGTGCGTCGATCGTTGGTTTTCGAACGGACGCCCCTGAAGGGCATCCCGACGTGGGCAGCCCACAACCCACGTCACTCGCGGTGCCGGTGGCGGAGCCCATGAGCGATCAACCCGGCGCCGGCCAGCAGGAGGAAGATCGAATAGAAGGTGCCACGGCTCAGACCGAAAATGAGCGAGACGCCCTCGTCGGGTTCGCGGAAGATCTCGCCCACGGCCCGCACCAAGGCGTAGGCCACCATGTATTCACCGCAAAGGCGGCCGGGTTGCGTGCGCACGATGTCGCTTTTCCAGAAGCGCCATTGAATGAAGGCGAGGAGCAGGACACCCTCCAGGCCGGCCTCGTACAACTGGGAGGGGTGCCGGGGTGGAATGAGTGCTGCGGGCATGCCGGGTGATGCGCTTTTGGGAAAGATGACCGCCCACGGCACGTCCGTGATCTTGCCCCAGAGTTCGCCGTTGATGAAATTGGCGATGCGGCCCAGGAGCAAACCGACGGACACCGTCGACGCCTGCACATCAGCGAGGTGCAGCATGGGAAGGCCGGTTCGCCGGGAGAACCACCAGACGGCCAGGAAAACGCCGACAAATCCGCCGTGGCTGGCCATGCCGCCTTCCCAGACGCGGAACAGGACGAGCGGATGGTGCACGAACAGGTCGAAGTCGTAGAGCAGGAAGTAGCCGACGCGCCCGCCGATGATCACGCCGGCCACGAGCGCCAGGATGAAATCGGGCACCTGCGCCGCCGGGAGCGCGGAGCGGCCGGCCCGGTAGTAGCGGACCATCAGCCAGCCGCCTCCCAGAAACCCGAGCACATAGGCCAGGCCGTACCAGCGGATGCCGATGTTGTCCCCGAACCGGATGACAAACGGACTGAGGTCGTGTACCCAGTAGGCGAGGGGAGGAAGGTGGTTCATGGGCGGAGGGCGGGATCGAGGGCGAGAATCACGAGCCTTTGGTGGGCGGCCAGGCTGTGCCTCCGGGATCCCCCGGCCGGCGCCCGCGGCTTTGCCGCTGCAGCTTGGCCCGGGCGAATTCGCGCATGTCCACCGCCATGTCGTCCTTCTCGAAGATCTCGCGACCCAGGATCTGTTCCATCACGTCCTCCATCGTGACCACCCCGGCCGTCGAGCCAAATTCGTCCACCACCACGAGGAGCTGTTGGTGGGTCTTGAGAAAAACCTGCAGCGCGTTGCCGACCGTCGCCGTCTCGGGAATGAAGCTGATCTCCTGCATCAGGTTGCCGACGGTTTCGGGGTCCTGGTCGTTGGCCTTGGCCTTGAGCAGATCGCGGCGGCGCACGAGTCCCACGACATCGTCGAGATTTTTCTGATAGACCGGGATGCGGGCGAACGGGATGTTCGGATACTCGCGGAACACCTCGCCGACGGTGGCCGGCTTGCGCAGGGCAGTGACGACCGTGCGCGGGGTCATGATCTCGCTCACCCGCACATTGTCCAGCGAGAGGGCGTTGGCGATGATGTTGGACTCGCTATGCGAGAGCGTTCCTTCCTGCGCCCCTTTTTCGGCCAGCAGAATAATGTCCTGGTCCGACGGCGACGCCACCGGTTTGCCGCGCACGGCGAACCGGACGGCCTGCTTGCAAAGCCAGATGAGAGGGAAGAGCACACGCCGCGTCCAAATCAACGGGTAGACCACGTGGGGTTGCAGCGACGTGCGGTGGACGACTCCGAGGTTCTTGGGGATGACCTCGGACAGGATCAGGACGGCCAGCGTCAGGGCCCCGGAGATGATTCCGACCGCGGTATCGCCGAAAAGATGGGCGGCGATGGCGCCGATGATCATGGCGCCGAGGGTGGTGGCGATCGTGTTCAGTGCCAGGACGGTCGAGATCGTTTCGTCCAGGCTCTGCTTCAGCTGCTCGAGCAGCTTTCCGCGCTTGGGATGGCGGCGTTTGAACGCCTCGAGTTCAGGCACGGTGGTGCTCAGGATGACCGCCTCCATCAGGGAGCAGGCAAACGATAGGCCCAGCGTGAGGGCGATGGCCAGAGCGAGCCGGAACATGGGGTCGATTCAACCGGGGCGGTCCGCCTTTTCGATTCAAATCGCGACGGCAAAACTGACTTGCGCCGGACCGGGCGGCGGCGGTTAGGTATCCCGCATGAGCAATCTCAAGTGCACCCCGCTGCGTGAGTTCCATGTCGCCCACGGGGGGCGCATGGTCGATTTCGCCGGCTGGGAGATGCCGGTGCAGTACCACAGCATTCTCGAGGAGCACAAGACTGTGCGCCGCGCCGCCGGGCTCTTCGACGTCAGCCACATGGGCGAAGCTGTGGTGCAGGGCCCGGAGGCCGGGCGTTTCCTCAATCATCTGGTCACGAACGACGTCGCCCGGCTGTTTCCCGGACGAATCCTTTACACCCCGATGTGCTACCCCTCGGGCGGGGTCGTCGATGACTTGCTGGTGTACCTGCGCGGACCGGAGGACTTCTTCCTCTGCTTCAATGCCGGCAACATCGACAAGGATCTGGCGTGGATGCGCGAGCAGGCGGCGCCGTTCTCTGTCGCGATCACCGACCGCTCCGCGGACTATGCGCTGCTGGCGGTGCAGGGACCGCGGGCCGCACGGATCGTGCAGACGCTGACGGAGGCGAAACTCGATGCCGTCAAATACTACCATTTCGTCGACGGAACGGTGGCGGGTGTGCCCTGCCTGATCAGCCGCACTGGCTACACCGGTGAGGACGGATTCGAATTGTATCATGCCGCGGCCGAAGCCCCTCGCCTCGCCTCCGCCCTGCTGGCGGCGGGCGCGCCGGACGGGCTCGAGCTGGCCGGCCTCGGCGCCCGCGACAGCCTGCGCTTGGAGGCGGGCTATCCGCTCTACGGCCATGAAATCACTACCGACGTTTCGCCCATCGCGGCCGGCCTCGGCTGGACGGTGAAGCTCGACAAGGGCGCCGATTTCAACGGACGTGCTGCGCTGGCGGCAGAAAAGGCGGCCGGTCCGGCGCGGAAGATCGTGTTCTTCAAGACGGGCGACCGCCGCATCGTGCGCGCGGGCACGCCTGTGCTGGGTCCGGCCGGCGTGGCCGGAACAGTGGTCTCGGGGACGCTGTCGCCCATGCTAAACGAGGCGATTGGCTCGGCGCTGGTCGATGCCGCGGCCGCGGCCCAGCCACTCGCCGTCGACATCCGTGGCGCCAAAATCAACCTGCAACTGGTGAAGCCGCCCTTCGTGCCGCTGAAGAAAGTGTAAGCATGGCGGGAGGCCGCGACTTTTCCGGCTCGCCAGATTGCCGGGGTGGGGTAAACCCGCTCCTACCACCAATTCCATGAGCAACGTCCGATCCGACCGGAAATACGCCACATCCCACGAATGGCTCAAAAACGAAACCGACGGCACCGCAACCGTCGGTATTTCCGATTACGCCCAAAACAGCCTCGGCGACATCACCTTCGTCCAATTGCCCAAGGTCGGCGCCGCGGTGCGGGCCGGCGAATCGTTCGGCGTGGTCGAGTCGGTCAAGGCGGCGTCCGACCTCTACGCGCCTGTGGCGGGAACGGTTGTGGCCCTCAATGGAGCCCTCGACGGCGCGCCCGAAACCGTCAACCGGTCGCCCTTTGACGACGGCTGGATGATCCGCCTCAAGTTGACCAACGCGGCCGAGATCGACGCCCTGTTGTCGGCGGACGACTACGAAAAATCGCTTGGGTAAGCCCGCCGCGGAGGCGCGGCACCCGGCCCTCATCGGAGCTTGCACAATGCAGTGAGAGTTCAAGGTGGAGCGGCTTGTCCTCAAAACGCTGTGAACGCGTTGGGGACAACGCGCTCCACCCGTGTCACTCTATTCCGTAAGCCTCGGTATTGTCCGGGAGCTGCGTCCAGGTTTTCGCCATGAAGATCATCGCTTTGGAAAAGGCAGTGCCCGGAGTCGCGGCGGCGGCGTTCACGCCGTCGTTGCTGAAGGAGGAAGCGGCGCGCGCCTGGGAATTGCAGCAGGCTGGCGTGCTACGGGAGATTTATTTCCGGGCGGACCGGTCGGACGCCGTGCTGATTTTGGAATGCGCCGACGCCGCCGAAGCGCATCGCGTGCTCGCCACGCTGCCGCTGGTGCGGGCGGGGCTGATCGCGTTCGAGGTGATTCCCCTCAAACCCTATCCCGGCCTGGCGCGGCTGTTTGGCGGGGCCGGGTAGCAGCCGGCCGAGCGGCTGTTCCGGCTTTTTCAGGAGGGCGGAGCCACAGCCAAAGAAACCAGAAGAATCGCCGTCACCGAGCTCACCGAGAGCCGGTTGGTCACGTCGACTGCCAGTCCTCGCACTTCAGACCGGGCACGCGGGAGAATTCCCTTGTGTTGTGGGTGACGACCGTTGCACCGAGCCGCAGTGCCTGCGCGGCGATGAGCATATCGTGCGGTCCGATGCATTGGCCTCGGCGCTCCAGATCCGCTCGCAACCCGCCGTAGGATCGGGCGTCGGCCAACGAAAAGGACTCGACCGTCAACACCGCGAGAAGGCCTTCCAACCGTTGCCGGTGCCGCACGACCCCGCTTTTGGACGCACCATATTCCAACTCGGCCAGGACGATGGCAGCGATCCGCAGGTTGGGGAATTCGGTCGCCACCTTGGCCACAAACGCCTCATCGCGCCTCTGCAGGTACCGGGAAAACGCGTTCGTGTCGGGCAGGAAGAGCATTACAGCGAGAAATCGCGCGGGAGGTCAGGCTCCGTCGGCGGCGAGACATCGGGGAAATCCGGGCACGAGCCGGCGAGCTTGAGGAAGCGTTGCCGCCGCTCCTCCAAGTCGTCTCCCTCGGCCGTGACGAGCACGCCGGCCTTGGTCCGGCGAAGCCGCACCGCCTTGCCCGGGAAGCGAAATTCCTTTGGCAGGCGGATGGCCTGCGAGCCGCCGGTCGTGAAAAGCTTCGCCGTCCGCGTCATGTAGCTACGCTGTAGCTATGCCGGCCGCTGTCAAGCACCCGTCGCGGGTTTCTCCTCGCTCTTGCGTCCGGCGCGCTCGGCCTTGCGGCGGTCGGTCAGGGTGAGGATGCGTTTGCGTAGGCGGAGCGATTTGGGCGTGGCTTCCACGAACTCGTCGGCCGCGATGTACTCGATGGCCTTTTCGACGGAAAGCCGGATCGGCGGCGTCAGTTGGGTGGCGACGCCTTCGCCCTGGGAGCGGACGTTGGTCAGACGCTTGGCACGGGCGGCGTTGACGGGAATGTCCTCCTGCCGCGGGCTCTCGCCGACCAGCATGCCCTCGTACACGAGTTCGCCGGCGCCAATGAAGAGCTTGCCGCGCTCCTGGATGCTGACGAGCGCGTAGGCCTTGGACTCTCCCGCCTCGGTGGCGACGAGGGTGCCGGTGAGCCGCGTGAGCACGTCGCCGGCCCAGGGTCCGTATTCCTTGAACAGATGCGACATGACGCCGCGGCCGCTGGTCATGTTCATCAGGTCGGTCTCGAGACCGATCAGACCGCGGGTGGGCGCGACCGCCTCGATCGTCGTGCCCAGCGGGTGCTTGTGCATGCCGGTGATCTGCGCCTTCCGGTTGGCCAGAAGTTGCATCACCGTCCCTAGGCACTCTTCGGGAATCTCCACCCACACCGACTCAAAGGGCTCCAGGGTCTGGCCGTTGACGGTCTTGGTGATGACCGTGGGGCGCGAAACCAGCATCTCAAAACCCTCGCGCCGCATCTGTTCGATGAGGATGGCGATCTGCATGGCGCCGCGCGCCTTCAGGTCGAACACACCCGCCGTGTCGGTGTCGGCGACCTGGATCGAGATGTTCGACTTCATCTCGCGGAACAACCGCTCACGGAGTTGACGGGAGGTGACGTACTTGCCCTCGCGGCCGGCCAACGGGCCGTCGTTGATGCAGAATTGCATCTCGATCGTCGGCGGGTCGATCTCGGAGAAGGGCAGGGCATGGGCGTTCTCGTCGGCGGCAATGGTGTCGCCGATGTCGATGTCTTCGAAACCGGAGAGACCGACGATGTTGCCGGCGACGCCGGCGGCGGACTCGCTGGTCTGGATGCCGGAGAACTCGACCACCTTGGTGATCTTGCAACGCACCCGTTCGCCGCTCTTTTTGCAGATGACGTACATGGTGTCTCCGGTCTCAATCTGGCCCGAGAGGATTTTCCCGATGGCGATTCGGCCGACGTAGTCGCTCCAATCGATGTTGGAGACGAGCATGCGGAAGGGGGCGTCGGGTTTTGCAAAGGGAGGTGGAATGTGCTCGAGGATCGTCTCGAACAGCGGGGTCATGTCGTCGCCCTTTTCGCCGGGCTGGCGCACCATGTAGCCGTCGCGTCCGCTGCCATAAACCACCGGGGCGTTGAACTGTTCCTCGTTGGCGTTCAGCTCAAGCAGCAGTTCGAGGACTTTTTCGTAAGTCCCTGCGGGATCGGAATTCTCGCGATCGATCTTGTTGACGACGATGATGACTTTGAGGCCGTGTTGCAGCGCCTTGCGCAGGACGAAACGCGTCTGCGCCTGCGGTCCATCGTAGGCGTCGACGAGCAGCAGGACGCCGTCGACCATTTTGAGCGATCGCTCCACCTCGCCGCCGAAGTCGGCATGGCCGGGGGTATCGACGAGGTTGATGGTCTTGCCCCGCCAATGGATGGAGGCGTTCTTGGCCTTGATGGTGATGCCCTTTTCGCGCTCAAGATCCATGGAATCCATCGCGCGTTCCTCCACCTGCTGGTTGGCCCGATAGACGCCGCCTTCCTTCAGCAGTTCGTCGACGAGTGTGGTCTTCCCGTGGTCGACGTGGGCGATGATGGCAATGTTGCGGATGTTTTGGTTCATGCGGTTTCGGCGAAAAAAGAAATCACGGTGCGGCCCGGGTCGGAGAAACGCAAGGCGGAAGGCCGGAGGACGTCCGGACGAATCTGTTGCTGGTTGGGCCGGATTGGTTTGGAGGGTCCGGCGCCCTCCGGGCCGAAAAGGAAACTCAATCGTTCCAGAAGCCGCGGTTGGAACAGGTCACTGAGGCCACCGAGCCATTGATCGAGAACACCGAGAAGTCGTTGGGCATGCGCGTGTTTCTGCGGATGAACGCACGCGATGGGCGAAGACGGGAATCTGATCACATCGTTCGAGACCTCTGTGTGCTCATGCCTGGCCTCTGTGGACTCCGTGACGAGATGTGGAATCCAACACAAGTTGACTGGTTTCTGGCGCCTTCCGGAAACCGTGTAAAAACAAGAGGCCCCGGAACCTTTCGGTTCCGGGGCCAAACTTGGGGGTGGGAGCTCGCCACGCTCTCTTCCCGTTCGCACACATTGGGCGCTCTCGCTTTCGCGGGCCGTGTGCTCCCCGACGCCACTCTCCGCGGCATGCGAAGGTCTCGGTCTCATGGCGGGACCGTTCCGGCCGTTGCCAGCCGAAATCTATCGAGTGAGGCCTCTACGCCCGGTTCGGCCACCGCTTGCCAGCGGCGGTCACGCCGGACGAGGTGCAGACACGCCTGCAACTTACATCGCTCGCGTCGGCACCGTTACCACGGGGTCGGCCCCGGCTTTTGGCCGGGCGTTGGCCCCATG